>Ga0184627_10001164_pt1 | contig 10554 bp, 7 predicted proteins | sample PLM3_127_b1_FD_133150 | JGI IMG/M metagenome (GOLD analysis project Ga0184627, IMG submission 133150) | Groundwater sediment microbial communities from an aquifer in East River, Colorado, USA - PLM3_127_b1 | ecosystem: Environmental > Terrestrial > Soil > Riparian zone | place: USA: East River...
AAGGGCAAGCTCGGTGCGCGGGAAGCACGGCGGCTGATCGAGGAATTCGGCGTACGGGGATTCAAGTTTCACCCTTCGTCGCAGGGGTTCTATCCCAACGACCGCAAGGCCTACGTGCTGTACGAGGTGATCGCCGAGCACAAGCTGCCGGCGCTGTTTCACACCGGACAGACCGGGGTCGGCGCCAAGGTGCGCGGTGGCGCGGGTATTCGGCTCAAGTACTCGAACCCGATCCACATCGACGACGTGGCCGCGGATTTTCCCGACATGCCCATCATCATGGCGCACCCGTCGTTCCCGTGGCAGGACGAAGCGCTCGCAGTTGCGACCCACAAGCCGACCGTGTACATCGATCTCTCGGGCTGGGCGCCGAAGTACTTTCCCGCCAGCCTGATCCAGTATGCGAATACCTTGCTCAAGGACCGGATGCTCTTCGGCACCGACTATCCCGTGCTGACCCCGGAACGCTGGATGGCCGAGTTCTCGGCGCTGCCGATCAAGCCCGAGGTCCGGCCGATGATCCTCAAGGACAACGCCATCACACTGCTGGGACTCACTTGATGAGGCAGGCCGGGCGGGCGCGCACGTTCTGGCTGGCCTTGCTGGCATTAGCGCTGGCGCTGGGCGTGCTCTTCTGGCCGTCGCTCACGTACCGGCTTCCGCGGCACGAGATCGCACCTCCGGTGCCGTTAAGAGCCGCCGTTCCGGATCGCAGCACCTGGTCGACGACCGGCGGCGCGCCCGGAGGCGGGCAGTATTCGAGCCTCATGCAGATCACTCGCGACAACGTCGGCGGGCTGCAAGCCGTATGGACACACCACAGCGGAGATTTCGCGCCGGTCGATTCGCCGACGGGTGGCACAGCGTTCGAGCCCACCGCGATCGTGGCGAACGACACGCTCTATTACTGCACGCCATTCAATCGCGTATTCGCGCTTGATCCCGTCACCGGCGCGGAGCGTTGGGTGATCGACTTGTTCAAGGTGACCGGAGCGAAACGGGATATCGGCACGTGCCGCGGCGTTGCATATTGGCAGGCGAGCGAGTCGACCGACGCGGCCTGCGACAAGCGCATCATCAAGGGCGACATCACCGGCCGCGTGTATGCGATCGATGCGGATACCGGCAAGCTCTGCATGGACTTCGGCATCCGCGGTTTTGTCGATCTCAATACGCTCGAGAATTTCGGCCGCGGACCGGTCTCGATGACCTCGCCGCCGTCAATCTTCCGCGATCTTGTGATCGTGGGAAGCCTGGTGCCGGACAACGCGCACACGGATACCGCCGACGGCATCGTGCGGGCGCTCGACGTGCGGACCGGTCGCGAGGTCTGGAACTTCAATCCGATCCCCGAGTCGCAGCGTGCCACCACCGGCGGTTCCAACGTGTGGTCACTGACCTCGGTCGATGTCGGCAACGGCATCGTCTACCTGCCGACGACCAGTCCTTCAGTGGACGTTTATGGCGGACACCGCCTCGAAAACATTCCACTCGCCAACGCGGTCGTGGCGTTGAACGCGGAAACCGGCGCGGTGCTGTGGCACTACCAGATCATCCATCACGACCTGTTCGACTACGACCTGCCGGCGCAGCCGATGCTGATCGATCTCGAGCGCGACGGCGCGACGATTCCGGCCGTCGTGCAGATCACCAAGACCGGATTCGCGTACGTCCTGAATCGGCTGACGGGCGAGCCGCTCTTCCCGGTCGACGAGCAACCGGTGCCGCAGAGCGACATCGAAGGCGAGGTGAGCTCGGCGACGCAACCGATCCCGCGGTTGCCGGAACCCTTCGCGCGGCAATCGATGACCCGCGACGAGGTTTTCGGACTGACGTGGATCGATCGCGCCGCATGTCTCAAGCAGTTTGACGCGGCCCGCTACGAGGGCATTTTCACGCCATCGAGCCTCAAGGGGTCGCTCATCATTCCGTCGATGGCGGGCGGTGGCACCTGGGGAGCAGCGGCAGTCGATCCGGCGCGCCAGGTGCTGATCGTGAGGGCGCAGAACGTCGGCACGATCATGCGACTCGTCCCGGCGGGAGAAGAGCGCGAGGAAGGCGGGCGATTCGATTTCCTGAATCGCCCATTGTGGGGAACGCCGTATCGGATGACCGGCGAGGTCTTCGTGTCGCCGCTCGGGATTCCGTGCGTGCCACCGCCGTGGGGAGAGTTGACCGCACTCGATCTGATCACGGGCAAGACGCTGTGGCGTGTGCCGCTCGGGCACGTGAACAGAGGCCGCTTGAAGAGTCCGGACAGCTGGGGCTCGCCTGGTTTCGGTGGCCCTCTGGTCACGGCGAGCGGCATCGTGTTCGTCGGTGCGACCTTCGATTCCCGCTTCCGCGCATTCGACATCGATGATGGACGAATCCTGTGGGAAGCGACGGTGCCCGCGCCCGCGATCGCGGTGCCGATGACGTACGAAGCAGGCGGCCGTCAGTACATCGTCGTCGCTGCAGGTGGGTCCGCGTACGGTGGCGATCAGCTGTCGGATGCGCTGGTCGCCTTCGGCTTGCCGGCGACGAAGCCGTAGCGCAGGTTGCTGCGCTCGCCGCCCGCCGCCAGGTACTCGGCCTTCATCGCCGCGATATGATCGGTGCGGATCGCACCGAGAGCCGCCTTTGTGTCGATGCGGTAGAGGCGTGCGGCGTTGCCGGCAAAGATCGCGGACTTCACCGGTCCGTCGGCGGCGCCGAGCGATGCGAAGCCGTGCTTCTTTTGCATGTCCTCGGGGATCTCGAGCCGGCGGAGCGCTTCGATCTGCCATTGCGGCGAGCCGTACCAAACCGAGTCCGTTCCCCACACCACGCGCTCGACACCCATGCCCTTGATCAGCGTACCGAGCAGTGCCGCGGCGAGCCGCGGGTGGGTGACGGCGGTGTTGGCCATGACGGTGCCGAGCTCGGCGTAGACGTTCTTCACGCCGTGCTTCTGCGGGATCTCGGCCAGGTCGGTGACCCAGTCGATACGGCCGGTGCTCTCGAACTGGGCCAGTGACTCATCCGGCAGCTCGAGGAACGGGCGCAACGCCGCGTGATAGATCATGAACGTGACCTGCGGCCAATCCTGCGCCGCCTTGCCGATGTCCCAGCAGCTCGAGTACTGCCAGAGATCTGGCCACGAAGTGCGGTAGTCTGCGGGCATGAGGCCCTTGTGGATGCAGACCGTGGTGATCCCAGCCTTGATGGCCTTCTCGTAGAACGGATACACCAGCTGCTCGTCATCGAGTCGCCAGTTCGACTTGCGCTGCGTCTGAAACAGCGGGTCGCCGATCGTGTAGCCCTTCCAGCTGTCGGGGCGGATTGCTTCGATCGCATGATCGACGTCGTCCATCCAGCTCGGCGAGCCCGGCGTAATGATCGAGTGCTTCATGAGGCGCGGCGTGCCGGCGATATTGTTGATCGCAGCGCTGGCCGCGGCGATCTGGTCGTTCGACAGGAACATCGTGTGTGGATCGTCGGTCGGCGTTCCCGACAGGAGCGCGATCTTGGTGTCGCTGTCGAGGTAGATCTCCTTGATGTAGTTCTGGAACTTGAACCGCGCCAGGCTGTCGCCGCCCGTCAGTGCGGGGTTCCAGTGCTTGCGGGCGAACTCCGCCACGTAAAGGAGGGCGGGGTTGGTGTAATCGTCGCGGACGAAATGCGTCTGCAGGTCGATGATGAATTGATTCGCCAGCGCCTTCGCACGCTCGTCCGCGGCGCCCGGCGCGGCCGCTTCGGCGTAGCTGGCATTGAAGAGCGGGCCAAAGACCTCGTTCATGGCGACGAAGGCCGCGGCCATGCCGGCGCTCGAAGTGAGAAACCGCCGGCGATCCATACCGTGCCGCGGTGCCAGCTCTTCGGCCAGCGAATCGATACGCGCCTCGACCCGGCGCTGGTCCTCCGATTGCGGCAGCGGCGTGAACTCGCCGTTCGACACGACCTGCGTCGGGATCGGCGATCGCAGCGACAGCTGCTCGGCCGGCTGGGCAAGCTCAAGTGCTTCATCGCTGAGGTAGCGCATCGAAAGGTTCCTCGCGTGGATGTCTTAGCGGACCGAACGCCGGTCGAGATGGCCGAGAATCTCCGCGACGCCCTGCACGACGAGATCCGGTCGATGATCCGCAGGCAATTCGGCGACGTCGCCCTGGCCCCACACGCCGGTTCTCACGGCGACGCTCAGCGCGCCGCTGCGGCGGGCCATGAAGATCTCGAGCCCCGGATCGTCACCCACCACGACGACCTCGGAGGGCTTGGCGCCAATACTACGGCACGCGCAGCGCAGCGCCGCAACCGCAGGCTTGCCCAGGACCGTCGCGCGCTTGCCGGTGATGTCCTTGATCGCCGCACACAGCACGCGCGAGGACGACATGACCTTGCCCTGCGCGCTGGCGAAGTAGGGTGCCAGCGAGCCGGTGTAGAGCTTCGCGCCCGCCGTGACTGCGTTGCAGGCGGACTCGATCTCGTCCATGCGGAACTCGCGGTACCAGCCTACGAACACGGCATCGACCGGTTCATCCGATGGCACGCGGACGACTTCGATCCCCGCGGCCTGCAGCGGCCGCCATACGCCCTCGACCCCGAGGACGCGCACTCGCCGGTACTTGCGTCGTACGAAGTAATCGGCGGCGACGCTGCTCGGCGTGATCGCTGTCCCGTCGGCAATCGGAAGGCCCGCGTGCCGCAGCTCGGTCACGTATTCCTCGGGTGTGCGCACCGTGCCGTTGGTCAGAACCGCAAACGGAATCTTGCGTGCGCGCAGGTGCTCGAGCAGCTCGATCGCGCCGGGCAGCGGACTGAGCCCGCTGTTGCGACGGTCGCCGAGTACCAGCGTCCCGTCGACGTCGAACACGAATGCCCGTGCGGCCAGCAACGGTGCCGGACATGGCTTTTGTGGCTTATTCATCTTGCGCGAGATGAGTGCAGCTACGAATCGCAGAAAGATGAATAAGCCACAAAAGCCATGTCCGGCACCTGCTCACCGCCGGAGTTCCAGCCGGTAACCCGGCTTCTCGACGATGAGCTCGGCAGCGTCGGTGCGGGCGGTGAGCTCGCGGATCAGCGTGAGGAGGGGGCGCGTGTCGGGGTTGTAGTGCCGCACCGCAGGTCCGGCCGCGAGCATCGCATCCACCTGGTCGGCGGGCATCACCGCCCGGAGCAGCAGCTCCTCGTCCGGAAGCGAGGGCGCGAATCGTCGTCGCAGTTCGTCGAGCGACGGCGGCGGCGGTTCTGCGGCAAGCTCGCGCGCGCGCGGCCGCGCCAGGATTCGATCCTTGACGTTCGGGTCCACCGGCGCAGTCGGGCGCCCGAAGCGGCCGATCACATAGCGAATCACCTGGTCCGGCACGTTCGCATAGCGCTCCGGACCGATGACATTGAAAAGCGCCTGCGTGCATACGATCTGCGGGAATGGCGTCACCATGATCGGGAAGCCGAGCTCGGCACGAACGCGGATCGTTTCCTCGATGACTGCAGGAAGTCTGTCGAGCAGGTTCAGCTCTTCCAGCTGACGCTGCGTGGTGGTGATCGCGCCGCCGGGCAATTGATGGCGCAGGAACGCGGCGTCGTACTCCTGTGGCGCCCCCACGGGCAATCCTTCGGCCTCCGCGAGCCGCGCGAAATAATCCGCCACGGCCTTGAGCGATCGGTCGTGTACTTCGACGGCGTGTCCGAGCTCGCGCAGATTGGCGACGATTCGGCCGGCTTGCGGCAGTGAAGTTCCATTGGCCAGCGGTCCCGATGCCACGTGCAGCACGTCGATACCGAGCTCCGCCGCCGTCATGTATGTCAACGGCGCCAGCCCGATCGTGCAATGCGAGTGCAGTTCGAGCGCCTTGCCGCCGAGCTGTGCGCGTACTGCGGGAATGAGCGTGCGCGCGCGTTCAGGCGTGAGGAGGCCGGTGGGGTCCTTGAGGTAGAGGCGCGAAACGTCCGTGGACTTCGCGAGCGCGCCGGCGAGCCTGGCGTAGAACGCATCGTCGTGAACATCGCTGATCGTGTAGGTCAGCCCGGCCAGCACTTCGCCGCCTTCCTGGCGAATCATGCGGGCACCATCGAGCAGCGACTGACGATCGTGCATCGGGTCGATCAGCGCGAACCGCGCGATCCCGTTCTTTACCAGCGTGCGATACGCGAGCCGCATGAACTCGGGGTCGGACGTCTCCCACGAAATGAAGCGAAAGCCGGTGGTGATGAACTGCAGCGGGGTGTTCGGCGCGGCGGCGTGCATGGCGCGAATGAGCTCCCACGGATTCTCCTTGTGGGTGCGCACCGCAATGCCCATGTGCGTGCTCGAAGTAAAGTCGATGGCGTGCAGCCCGATGCGATCCATGACCGGCGCGATCTCGAGGGTCTGCGCCGTATTCAGGCCGGTGGCGCCCCAGATGCTCTGGTTGCCGTCACGGATCGAAACATCGACGAGTTGGATCGCTGCCATTTCGCTTTCAGTCGATTCCGCACTTGCGAGCGTGTGCATACTGTACACCGTGAAGAAACTACTGTCGTACGAGAACGGCCTGCTGCTGTTGCTCGGCCTGACGTTCGGTTTCCTATTCTTCGACCGCAACGCGGCCAGCTTTCTGACCCCGTTCATCGCGCCCGAACTCAAGCTCAACAACACCCAGATCGGACTACTGGGTTCCGCGTTGTCGATTACCTGGGCGATTTCCGCCTACGTGTTCGGCGCGCTGTCCGATCGCAGCGGCGTGCGCAAGCCGTTCCTGCTCGCCTCGGTGGTGCTGTTCTCGCTGTGCTCGTTCCTGTCCGGCATCGCAGACTCTTTCGGTGTACTGCTGGCATCGCGGCTGCTGATGGGATTGGCCGAAGGGCCATTCCTGCCCATCGCCATGACCATCATGGTGATGGCGTCCACCGAGAAGCGACGCGGGCTCAACATGGGCGTGTTGCAGAACTTCTTCAGCAACCTGCTGGGCTCGTTCGTCGCGCCGCTGGTCCTGGTCGCGATCGCCGAGCACTACAACTGGCGCACCTCGTTCTTCATCGCCGGCGTGCCCGGTCTAGTTTGTGCGCTCTTGATCGCAAAGTACGTGCGCGAACCCGCGCGAGCTCCGCCACCGCGTGCGAATGTCGCGGTGGCGTCCACGGAACCACGCATGGGGCTGCTGCAGATGCTGCGCGTCCGCAACGTGTGGCTGTGCGTGCTGATCAGCATCGTGATGGTGCCGTGGATGGTGCTCGCCTGGACCTTCATGCCGGTGTTCTACGTGAATTACCGGCACTTCACGCCGTCCGACATGAGCATTCTGATGAGCGTGCTGGGGGCGTGCGCGGCACTCGGGGCGTTCGTGGTGCCAGCGCTCTCCGACCGGTTCGGCCGCAAGCCGATCATGATCGGCTTTTCATTTCTCGGAGCGCTGTGTCCGCTCGCCGCGCTCTACTATTCGGGTCCATTCCTGGTGCTGGCCGCGCTGGTGTTCATCGGCTGGCTGGCGTCGGGCGTGTTCCCGCTGTTCATGGGCACGATTCCCGCTGAGAGCACGTCACCGCGAAATATCGCGACCGCGATGGGCCTGGTGGTCGGCATCGGGGAAATCGCCGGTGGGTTCGGGCTGCCGACACTCGCGGGCCGGATCGCCGATCACACCTCGCTGGCGGCCCCGATGCTGATGCAGATGGGATGTGCGCTCGTAGCGGGCGTGCTGTCGATGTTCCTGATCGAGACCGCTCCGGCGAAGCTACAGCGCCGGTCAGTGCTTGCTACCTGACACGATCGAATAGTATCCGTACGCCGGCGTTACCCCGATGTCGACGAAGCCGGCGCCTGCGAGCAATCCCTTGAGCTCGCTGAATCTGAATTGCTGACCTCGCGTGCCCATCAGCATGAGCACCGAAAATGCGGCCGCCGTGCGCGGCGCCGTCCCGGTGTCGTCAAGCAGCATCTCGTGCAGATAGATACGGCCGTTCTTCGGCAGCGCCGCGTACGCGCTGGCCGCGAGCTGCGCGCAGGTTTCGAAGCTCCAGTCGTGAAAAATGTTCGAGAAGAACATAGCGTCGTAGCCCTGCGGCCAGGCCTCACGAAACATATCCACGCTGCGCGTATCGATCCGCTGCGCGAGGCCGGCCTCCTCGATGTACTTTTGCGCCTGGCGGCACATCGCGGGCAGTTCCATGATCGTGCAGCGCAGGTTCGGATAGCGATGCGCCAGCGCAATCGAGAAACAGCCGGAACCGCCGCCGACGTCGAGCAGGCGTGTCACGCCTTCGAAGCTGACATCACGCGCCAGCCCGACCGCAGCGGCCATCGAATGGCTGTGCATGAAGCGTGCAATGCGGCCCGCCTGCTCGTCATCGATCTGGCCACTTTCCCAGCCGTCAACCGCCCTGTCGCCGGGAGCCGCTGAACTTGCCGTCGGGGCCGCGGGCTTGAGGACCAGCGCATCCCGCAGGCGGGCATGAATCGAGCTCATGTCGATGGAGAGCGACCAGACGTGGCCCCAGTAAAACGGGCTCTCGCGAAGCAGATAATGGCGCGCAACGGCGCTAAGCTGATAGCGGCCGTCGTGCACCACGATCAGTCCCAGTGCGACGAGCATGCGCAGCAGCGTCTCAGTCCCCTGCGGCTTGAGCTCGAGACGTCGCGCCAGATCGGCCGAGTTCGCGGGACCTTCGGCGAGCGCCTCGAACACGCCCTGCTCGGAGGCGACCGTGATAGTCGGCATCCACAGCGAAGACAACCAGACGTCCCAGATCGGTCGATCGTCGGCGCTCGGCGGTGTCAGAAAATGCGCAGTCACGCGCGAAAGCGTATCACGCGCGTTGCAGTGGGCTGCCATCGCGCGGCAGAGTCACGGTGGCTTCCAGCCCGCCGCCCGGCAAGTTGCGAAGCGTCACAGCCCCACTGTGCGCCTGCACGATATCGCGGGCGATCGTGAGCCCGAGACCCGTGCCGCCGCTGTCGCGATTGCGTGAGGTCTCGAGCCGGAAGAAGGGCTCGAACACCTGTTCCAGGCTGGCTTCGGGAATCCCGGGCCCGTCATCGCAGATGCGAATCACCAACGCGTCGCCATCGTCGATGACCACGCTTGCCCGGCTGCCGAACTTGACCGCGTTGCCGATGAGATTGCTGAAACAGCGCTTGAGCGCCCGCGGCTTGGCGAAGATCGGTTGCCGCGCTCGGCCCTCGACGATCACGTGAGATCCCATCTCGGTGAACTCCGCGCGCAGTGTTGCCAGCAAGGCTTCGACATCGGTGAGCTCGAAGGCCTCGTTGTCGTCCAGGCCTTTGAACAGGCCGAGGGCGCTGCCGACCAGGTTTTCCATCTCGTCGAGATCCGCCTCGAAGCGTTCCCGTTGCGCGGGATGCTCCAGTGCTTCGATGCGCAGACGCAGCCGGGTGAGCGGCGTGCGCAGATCGTGCGACATCGCCGCGAGCACCCGCGTCCGGCTGTCGAGGTAGCGAAGCAGGCGATCCTGCATGGTGTTGAAGGCGCGCGTCGCATTGCGAATTTCACGCACTCCCTTCTCGGGCAGCGGCGGATGGCGGGTGCTGCGGCCGACACCCTCGGCGGCCTGCGCCAGCTCTGACAGCGGTCGCGTAATGTTGCGGGTGACGAGGAACAGCACGATGCCCAGCACTACTGTCAGTATTCCGAGCTGAATAAAGAGTGGTACGGGCACCGGCGGATCGCGGTGCGGCGGCGAAACGCGAAACACGAGATCCTGACCATCGGGCAGCGTCACGTTGATGTCGAGCAGGCCGCGATCCGGACCGCCATGGGGGTCGCGTGGCGGACCCATGACGTCCGCCGGGCCAAAATCATCGCGCGGCTCGAGGCGGGGAGGCGGAGCGGCTCCTTGGTCGCGCGGCCCGCCTCCTGTGATCAATCGAATGACCGACGTGGCTTCCGGGTGGGCCGGCGTAACGGCAATCGAATACGTGTCGCCGAGCTGTGAGCGCACCTCGCTGGCAAACGAATGCTGGACCTGAGCCAGGTTGCCGCGTCGCCGTGGCGGTCTATCTTCCGGCCGCTCTTGATCGCCGATGAATGTTGGCTCGGCAGTGAGACGTGCCAATTCTGCCGCGCGCGAGGCGGCATCCATTGCCATGAGCGAATTGGTCAGCTCGGCAATGCGTCGTGAAGTATCCCCGACTCCGCCGACACGCATGGTCAGCTCGCGGCGATCCTCCAGGACGAGCAGCACGATGACGATAAGCGTAATGCCCACAGCCGCCAGCAGCGAGGCCAGCAAGCGCCCAAACATCGATTGCGGCAGGATTTTCATGCGCTCTCGACCGGCACGCCGATGACGTAACCTTCACCATAAACCGTCTTGATGATCTGCGGCGCCCGCGCGTCCTCGCCGAGGATCTGGCGCAGACGGCTGATTCGCACGTCGATGCTGCGATCAAAAGGGTCGAGCTCGCGTCCCCGAACGAGTTCCATGAGCTGCATGCGTGACAGCACGCGGGTCGAATGCGCGAGCAGGATGACGAGCAGGCGATACTCGGCACCGCTCAGCGAAACGCTGCTGCCATTCGAATGCAGCTCATGGAACTCGTTCGGGGACGCGAGCTCGACCCTTTTGATCGCAGCATCGACGTGCGAATCAGCCGTC
>Ga0184627_10001165_pt1 | contig 10550 bp, 9 predicted proteins | sample PLM3_127_b1_FD_133150 | JGI IMG/M metagenome (GOLD analysis project Ga0184627, IMG submission 133150) | Groundwater sediment microbial communities from an aquifer in East River, Colorado, USA - PLM3_127_b1 | ecosystem: Environmental > Terrestrial > Soil > Riparian zone | place: USA: East River...
AAACGGATATTGAGCTCGATGAGATCAATTTTGCCTGGCACCGATAATGCGAGAGCACAGGGTACCACTGGGTTTCTGTGCACGTTCCAGAGCAGCACAGTGTCTCTATGGCGTTCAGCGAGCACCTGGCCAGGCAAGGCACAACGTCGCCCAGTATGTTCCGCGATGATAAACCGGCGCAAGCCTTCAACATGTCTGAAACTCACAGCTTCAGCTGCAATTGACAGGACCTCAATGATACGTCGTAGAAGACGACGCTGCATAGCGACAGGCGCAGCCCCAAAAGGTCCACACCGTATCTCTGCCCTGTTCTTGCCTTGCCAATGTAATGTTTGTACCGCCCACGCATCGACCTGCTGCTCCAGCACCTGATTATCAGCCCGCAGCATCTCCGCCAGTTCATTGAGACGTCTAACAATCTGGGGGTTATATTGCTGAAGCTTTGGCAGCAAGTCAAGACGCACACGATTACGGAGATACACCGGAGAGGTGTTTGAGCTGTCTTCGACCCATGGCAGGCTCTCAGCTTGCAGATATGCCTGTATGGTAGGGCGGGAGACAGCAATCAACGGTCGTATGAATGGCAAGCGCACCGCCGGAATCCCTGCCAAGCTTGCAGGGCCACTGCCACGTAATAAGCGCATAAGCAAAGTTTCGCCCTGATCATCGGCCGTATGACCGAGAGCCACACGTGCTGCACCTAGCTGGTGACATAAAGCATGCAAGAAACGATACCGCAATTGGCGTGCAGCCTGTTGCAATGACATCCTCGAGCGACGCTGCAGAGCTTTGACATCAACACGTGCCTGATAAAAAGGGATGCCTAAACGTACTGCCTGTTGCTCGACAAATAGAGCATCTCCCTCTGATTCTTCGCCGCGCAGTTGATGATTAACATGGGCTACCACTAACGTTAGGTTATATACCGAGCGTAGCTGGAATAGGGCAAACAGTAAAGCTATCGAGTCTGCCCCACCGGACACGGCAACGAGCACTTTGGCCCCTGGGAACACCATTGCATGTGCCTCAATACATGCCTGAACCTCAGCAACAAGCATCCTCACTTCCCAGTCACAAAGGGCACAAAGCTCTAGTAGAAAGATACAGTGGGAAATGGCGGTGCAGGGACTTGAACCCCGGACACTGCGGATATGAGCCGCATGCTCTAACCGACTGAGCTACACCGCCAAGAACGCTTACGCACACAGAGCCAAAAGAGCCCGGTGCAGCATATGATCTACCAAGGCCTCACAAAGAGCGGGGACGGAACATGGCCAAAAAGAAGAGGATCGACACTAGGGAAAAGAAAAGCATCATCCCTATATTGTGCGCTCCTTTCCCCATGGCCCATCCAAGCACCAAACTGCCTAGCGAAAGAGCCGCTAAGATGACGACTTCGACACCCTTACTCATAGGCTTAGCATCTGATTCCAGAGTAATTATAACCAATGATTATCTCGGAGAATATAGCCTACTTCCCTATCAAAGTCAATTATCTCCGGGGCTCTTCAGCAATTCCTGGTGAGTTGAGCAAGCCAAGCACGGAGACCGTAACACAGTCGAAGTTTGGGCGCTTTGCCAGCGCTAGCCGCCTCGCCATCGCCCTAGCGATGCGCTACACTGCGCCGCTCCCAGCGACCATCTCCAGCAGATACCCCTTGAGCGTGGGTGCAAATATTTAATGTAAAAAATTAATTTTACGGTATCCACCCTCCCTGCACACGAAAACTACTATCATTATTTCCTGCGATTCCTGATGAGCATTCTAACGTCACCGACCGAATTTTCTTATGACATATTGCGTCTACCCCCCAATCCTTGCAAACGACATAAATGATGCGGTATAATAACTTAAACTGATAATTTAAGTTTTCTGTCGGGGAGCTACGTTGCAGGTGTGCAGCTTGGCAACTTCTCTAGAGCAGTTTAAGCGCTGCATACTGCGCGTTGCTGCCCTATAAAACGAACTGAGCGGTTAGGATAAAGAGACTTCCCGTGTTGCGGTGAGTCGACAGGAGTGATATCCGGCTCCCTCAGCAAGTTATAGTTCTCTAAGGACGTAATACTTAACAAAAGCCTACTTCAGAAGATGGTTAAATTTAGGGTTATATCTGTGATTTTGCATTTCGTGTGACCGCTTTCTGGAAGAGGTGAACTGGAGGGGGCAACCAGGAATCGCAATGAAAATCGATAAGTCACGCATAGAACAATTTATCCGTGAAAAAGTAGAGACTGAGACTCTAACCGATGCGCAGATTGCTCGTTTACTTAACGTGGGCACTTCGACAGTGTCACACTGGCGCAATAAATTTAATATCAGGCCGGCTGATAAATTTAAGCGAAAGTTTAGAGAGAAATACGGTCCTGATGCTCTTGAGTGCTTTGATATGATGATAAGAAACCGGGCCACGCTGCAAGAGGTCGCTAGCTATTTTGGTTTCAGCCGAGAATATGCTAGGCAAGTTTACAACAAACTCTATCATGGCTCTTACAGTGAACATCAGCGCCAACGTCGCTACCGTTAGCAACCTATGGTAAGTACGTGCCTTGCATGTCTCCGTTGGCTTGACGTGGCGCCTATGAGCCGGTGTAGCTTGAACGGCACTCTCGTAAGACGTCCAGTGTAATACAGCGTAGATTATACTGCAAACAAAGCAGATCCGTCTTCCTCATATGTTCCCCACACACTGCGCAAAACATCAGTGATTTCGCCAATGGTGCCATACGCACGTACTACCTCCAAAATAGCCGGCATGATATTCTTTTTATTCTGTGCAATGCTTTCTAGTTCTTCAAGTTTCTTACTCAGCAGAGAATTATTACGAGTACGGCGTAATTGTTGTAATTTTTTAATTTGTTCTTGTTCAACACGAGGATCAACCTTTAAAATTTCAATAGGAGTAGTATCTGAAGTAAAGCCATTGACTCCAACTACAATTTCTTCATTGTTTTCTAGCTTCTGTTGGTAACGATAAGCAGCCTCACTAATTTCACGCTGTGGAAAACCGAGTTCAATTGCCCGTACCATACCCCCCAACGCATCAAGCTTACAGAAATACTCATATGCTCTCTGTTCAAGTTCATCAGTGAGCTTCTCTAAGTAATAGGAGCCTCCCAAAGGATCGGTCGTCTCAGTTACTCCGGTCTCGTGCGCGATAATCTGCTGGGTGCGCAGTGCAATACGTGCCGCCCCTTCCGTAGGCAGGGCAAGCGCCTCGTCTAGTGCATTGGTATGTAATGATTGCGTTCCCCCTAACACTGCGGCAAGTGCCTGGAGAGCAACCCGGACAATATTGTTGTACGGCTGCTGAGCAGTCAGGGTCACTCCAGCTGTCTGGGCGTGGGTCCGCAAGAGCAGTGATCGTGGGTTGCGGGGATGATAACGCCGCTCGATTTCTTTAGCCCATATCCGTCGGGCAGCACGAAATTTAGCAATTTCCTCAAAAAAATCACTATGCACGTCAAAAAAGAATGACAGACGTGGAGCAAAGGCATCAATCGACAGCCCAGCCTCCACTAACTCTTGGACGTAGGTCAGCCCATCATATAAAGTAAACGCCAGTTCCTGGACAGCCGTGGCTCCTGCTTCGCGTATATGATAACCACTAATGCTTATAGCATTCCATTGCGGCAGATGCTCGGCACAGTATGCGATAGAGTCTCGGACTAATCTCAGGGAAGGTCGAGGGGGAAATATCCATTCTTTTTGGGCAATATATTCTTTCAGGATATCATTTTGTACTGTGCCACGTAGCTGCGCTGGTGGCACTCCTTGTTTTTCAGCAACCACAATGTACATGGCCAAGGCGATGGCTGCCGTTGAAGTAATCGTCATAGAAGTACTTACTTGATCCAATGGAATACCGTTAAACAGCGTTTCCATGTCTGCTAAAGAACTTACAGCGACTCCACATTTCCCTACCTCACCAGCAGCCATTGGATGATCAGCATCATAACCATAGAGGGCGGGGAGGTCAAAAGCCACACTCAATCCCCCATTACCTTGTGCCAGCAAGTATTGGTAACGTTGATTCGTCTCTTGTGCCGTCCCAAACCCTGAGAAAATCCGTGTCGTCCATAGTCGTCCACGATACATAGTTGGCTGGACACCGCGCGTAAAAGGCACCTGCCCAGGAAATCCTAGATGAGACAGGTAGAGACTGTCAGGATGGTCCCCCGGTGTGTAAAGTGGTGCGATAGGAATGTCCGACAGGGTGGTAAAAATCTGAGAGTGTACAGGAGATGTCGGTGTTGTAGGTTGTACTTTCTTCTCGTACCATTGTTGGTGAGCCATGTGTATCTGCACTAAAGCTTCACGTTCTTCCATTAGTCTTACCCTTTACTTTAAATGATTATTGCTCATGATATGATTTTTTACATCCTCATTGAGGAGCTTCTTTTTTAGATACAATTTTCTCTAAATAGAGTTGTAAGTCGTGTAATTCTTCTCTTAAAGCATTATTTTTTCTTGTCAGGTTAACAATATAAGCAAAAATGAAACTCCAGACAATAGTGTAAGCGGCAAACAAATACCAGAAGTTTTTCACGAGTTCTCTCCCATATCAACCCTTGAGAGTATCATCGATCTCCTGTCGTATGATCTCAAGATCATGACGACTCTGTGCAAGGAAGACACGTTCGCGCAGCAGATAAAAAAACAGGAGCAAGAAAGCCACAAAACATACCATGAGGGTCCAAAACATCGAAGGAGGAAGTCCAGTTGTGCCACCTTCCTGGATGACTATCGGCTTGGGGTGGAGGGTACGCCACATTCTGATAGACAAGTAAATTAAGAAGATATCGACGCCGCCAACAATAGCCAGGACTGCGGCAAACCGCGCCCGTTTGGTATCATCCTGCACATTGGCTCGTAACATGAGATAAGCGACGTAGATCAGCCACAATACGAGGGTCAGCGTCAAGGGAGGATCCCACGTCCACCACACCCCCCAGATCGGACGTGCCCATATGGAACCTGTGATGAGTACGAGAGCACAGAAGAGCGTTCCTATCTCTACTGCACTCATAGCAATGTTGTCCCACCGAGGCGCCTTTTTCCAGAGATAGATAATGCTTGCTACAAATGCTACTAAGCCAGCTAGAGACATCGTGAAGGTTGACGAGACATGAAAGTAGAAAATCCGCTGTACAAGACCCTGGCCTTTCTCGCTCGGGACATAGACAAAAATCATCCAGAGAGCGAGCCCCACGACAACATACATAGCTACCGCGTGTATCATACGCCACAGAGTGAATGCACTGCGAGAAAGCATGACTCGTTGCCCTTCCGTCTACTCTTCTACAACGAAATCAAAGACTAACAAACCCAACACCAGAAATACAACATCAAAAACGCCCATCAAGGTAAGGTAATCTGTGATATCTGTTAGGCTTTTGCCCTCTATCAGGGAAGCTGTGGCGTAGACTGAAGCGATAATTAATGGGACAGAGATGGGCAGAAACAAGAGAGGGAGCATGATCTCCCGGGTCCGTGTATGCAACACGATCAGGGAAAATAACGTCCCCACAAAACTAAAACCAAGTATGCCAAGGACAAGTACGATCCAGAGCGCAAAGAAACAGGAGGTGAGGTCAATACCAAACCAGATGCTGAACAGGAACAAGACACAGACCGCCACGAGGAGCATATAAAGCACATTCGCTATGACTTTGGCGACAAAGAGCGCGCTCCGATCATGCAGGGCCAAGAGCACCCCGTGTAAACAATCTTCCTCGCTTTCGCACTGTATAGCTCGTTGCAGTCCTAAAATCATGGCAAATACTAGTGCCACCCACACAACGCCAGAGACTACCTTACGGATTACCTGGGGGTCCGCTCCGATAGCGAAATTAAAAACAACCACCACTAATACAGCAAAAACAAACATCGAAGTGAAAATTTCGCGCGTACGCCACTCCGTTTTCAAGTCTTTTGCTAAGAGAGCAAGCACCTGTTGTATAAAGATTTTGCTACTCGACATAAGCGCTGTAAAGCTGTTCAAGTCCTTGTGCATCGATCCCTAACGATGAACCACTATACACAATCTTGCCACGAGACTGAATCGCAATTTCGTCACACAAATCAAGGCCACGATGCAAATCATGCGTACTCATAATGATCGTGCATGATTCAGAGCGCAGCTGCAACAAAAGCTTTTGTAAGCACCCTACGGCATGCTGATCAAGACCAGCATATGGTTCATCTAGAAGCAACAATACAGGATAATGCAAGATAGTACGAGCAATAGCTAAACGCTGCTGCATACCTCGTGAATATGTGCGTACCAATTGGTGCGCATGAGCCTCTAAATCGACGGCTTGCAAGACTTCTGTAATACGCTCGGCTAGTTTCTGGATGCCGAACATGCGTCCATAAAATTGCAAGTTTTCACACGCTGTTAAATGGCTATATAAGAAGGTGCGATGACTCAACACACCAAGCAGAGGGCGCACTTTCTCTGCTTCTCTCACCGCGTCATGGCCAGCGATACACACAGTCCCCGCCGAAGGACGGAGCAGGGTAGCGAGAATCCTCAGGAGTGTTGTCTTCCCGGCCCCATTGGGCCCAAAAATACCAAGGCAACGTCCGCGTTCGAGTTCGAGATCGACGCCTCGTAGAGCCGTCATAGCGCCAAAGCGTTTTGTTACACCTTCAAGGTGCACCATCCTTGCGCGATTCACACCTCTCCCCTATGCTCGACCAAAGCGTCTTGGCTCGCTTGCACACTCTGAAACTGCGTAACAAGCTTGATAAGCTGCTCTTTATATGCCTGTCGACGCTGCTGATAGAGAGCCTCTTCAACCATACCACCATCATGCTGGTCATCTAACCGAGCCATACCCCGCAATACATGTTCCCCTGCTATCCTCAGATCCGGTCGTTGTGTGGGCTCCGGGATATCTGTCTTGTCTATCTGCACTCGGCCATGCCAGCTATTATGCAGAGGAATAACTACGCCCAAGAGCGCAATCCCTACGATAAGACTATAGGCTGCCACGGGCAGCAAAGATGCGGATGTCCTCTGTGGCATCAGCTGCAACCAGGAACGTGAGTGTGCCTCCAAATTCGTCCCACGGAAATGTGCGAAGGCATGGGGATCAATGGAGACACGTCCGCCAAACTGCAAATCACTCGTGGTGATTAAGCGTTCCTCCTCGACTAACACATCGAGCCCGGACGTCCCTAACGTGCGTTGCACTAAAATCGTGGTAAGATCAGTGGGCCAAGGCAGGCTATAGGTATACATGACGCGATGTTCACCTGGCGCTAGAGGAGCCATGTAAGACAAGCCCGAGGCGTCGATACGGACATGTTCAGCGGCGAGTCCTTGTATTTGGCCAAGCTTGGAGTAGCCTTGTGGAAGTGGTAAGTGGAACGAGACGCTTGCACTACCAGCAGAGGCCTGTTTATCTATCCCAGGTGTGGACCCAGAGTTGACTATTCTTACTATCTCACGTACTTCAAGATGAGTATCGCGCCCCACAATGACTATAAGATGGTTGACAATGTGTAGCTTTGACTGCTCCCCCCTACCCTCTGCTTCCCGAGCCACCTGCTCATCTACCTCCAGCACAACTTCTGCTGGCTCTGCGCTCTGCAACAGAATGGGATCACTGCGATGCAGTCGCTCTTGATAGCGCACGCCAACAAAGTAGGTGAACCCTGGTCCAGTCTCTAAGTTTTCAAATAGGAATCGCCCTGCAGCATCCGTTTGTCCCGGAGTCCGCTGTACCTCCTGATTAGGGCCGAAACGAATCAGCATAATACGCTGCTCGGCAAAGCTCTGCCCCCCCCGCTGTACGACACCCTGGATACGACCATGGCCTTCAGGAAATCCTGCGCCAGGGAACAGTCCAGCCACCAGCACACTACAAATCAACCCCATCCAGAACAAACGCTGTGTTCTCAAGGCGCAGCACACCAGAGGAGAAGGCTGGTACACTGTCTGTCTGCAGCCATAATGCATCAGTGGCATAATACCTTACGAGAGCCTCAACACGAGAGCCTCAACGCCTGACCGCAGGAAGGACAAAAGTTCGCCCCAGGCTCAAGAGAGGTACGACAACTAGCACACATCTCGCGCCCAGTATCATTTGCGGTTGGGGCGCGGCGCTGACGCAGTATAAGCACCTGATGTTCAACCTCATTGTCGAACGCTAGTAGAGGATCAACAGCGTCGAGTTGACGCAGGATTTGTACTGCTTGTCTTTCGAGCTGTTGACGGAGCTCAGCATAGTCTTTCTGGTCTACTTTCCCCGTCTGAAAATCAAAATCTAGGTCACGAATAGCCACATACAGCATCTCTTTCTGGAGCAATAAACCCTCAGTTGCGTCGTCACCCTCACGTCCGTGCGGCTTGGAGGACACGCGTCGTACCAGGGGTTCTCCCACATATACCACAAGACTCATGGCTATCAGGGCAATAATGGCAACGTCTATGGCCGTCATAAGCTTGTCCCTTGCGTAGCACTCATCTCCACCTGCCTTGTGGTAGGCTGATGGGCTGGTACATGCGGACGGCGCTCGGGCCAAATGGCAATCCCTGTTCCTAAGACCATCACCAGACCACCCATCCATATCCAGAGGACCAGAGGATTGACGAACACCTTGAACGTTGCGGTCTTCGAGGGTTCAAAACCTGCCATAATGACATACAGATCTTCAAACAGGCTGGTGCGCAAAGCCACTTCTGTCGTCGGTTGATTTTGAGCAAAATACAGGCGCTTCTCGGGATAGAGCGTGGTGAGATATTTGCCATGGCGGGATATCGTGAGTTGCGCAATAAACGCTTCGTGCGTTGACTCTACCACGCGTGTGAGATGGTCGTACTGCATGGTAAATGCCCCAACCAGGGCTCGTTCTCCTGGATGGAGAACGACGTTCTGTTCTATCTGATAGGCCGAGGAGCCAGTAATCCCTACAAAGATCAGCACAACCCCAAAATGGACAATATACCCCCCATAGCGCCGCCGATTCCTACGTACAAGCGAGACAAAGGCCTGCCCAACAGTCCCTCCACTGGCAGCTCGACGTGCACGGGTGCCACGGTAAAACTCCAGAACAATAGTACCGCAGACAAAGAGACATATCGCGAACGAGATGAGTGCTACAACATGCCGAATACCAAGGGTATAAAGCACAGCAGTGATTACAAAGGAGAGCGTAAAAGGGTAAAGGAAGTTGCGCCGCAGATTACGTGCACTCGCCTTACGCCAGGCAATTAAAGGGCATACACCAGAGAGAAAAAGTAAACCTAACCCTAATGGAATGTTGACCTGGTTGAAAAAAGGCGCTGCCACACTGATTTTCACGCCTCGGACCGCTTCCGAGATAATAGGAAACATTGTGCCCCACCACACGGCAAACATGATGCCAACCAGAAACAAATTGTTAAACAAAAAGCTACTCTCACGCGAAACAACAGACTCCAAACGGTGATCACTGCGCAACTGTGGCAGACGTTTCACGAGCAGAGTGACTGCGATGATTAGCGTCCCTGCAAGATAGAGCAAAAAGTACGGGCCAAGAGAAGATTTGGCAAAAGCATGTACTGAGGAAATCACCCCACTCCGCGTCAGGAACGTGCCAAAGATAGAGAGTGCATAGGTCAAAATGACCAAAACCATATTCCACACCTTCAGCATGCCTTTTTTTTCCTGGATCATCACCGAGTGGAGAAAGGCTGTAGCCGTCAGCCATGGCATGAACGACGCATTTTCTACCGGGTCCCACGCCCAATACCCTCCCCATCCTAGCTCAACGTATGCCCATTGGCCGCCCAGGAGGACACCTACACTGAGAAACAGCCAGGCTATGAGTGTCCAACGGCGTATACTCCGTATCCACTGGGTATCGAGACGCCCACTGGCCAACGCACCGATCGCAAATGCAAAAGGCACGGCGAAGCCTACAAATCCCAGATAAAGATTCGGCGGATGAATCACCATCAAGGGATTTTGTAACAGTGGATTGAGGCCTTGTCCGTCACGCGGCACATGGGGAAGTTGCCGAAAGGGATTTTCAGCGATAACCAGCATGGTGAGGAAGAGGAGAGTTGTGGTCATGAGTGTGGCGATGACATATGGCATCAGCTCCCGATGTCGATGCCGATTTTGCATCACAGCTAGAGCGCTATACATTGCCAGGAGCCAGAGCCAGAGCAGCATGGACCCCTCTTGCCCACCCCATAAGGCAGCAATCACGTAAAATGTTGGCATGGCTCGGCTAGAGACACTCGCCACATACTGCAGTCGGAAATCGTGCGTTAACAGGGCGTAAAGCATTGCTACCATCGCTATAGTCACTAAACCGAAAACACCGTAGGTAGCACGCTCTGCACTCCGAACCATCTCCTGCCGCCTGAGATGCGCTCCGAGCAGGGCAATGACTCCCGCATATATCGCTGCACAAAAAGCAAACATTAAAGCTGTGCCGCCGATGTCACTCATTGTTCTTCCTTCCGCTCACCCATCGAAATATGTCTGTCCTGCAATCTATAACGCGGGGTTTTTTTCTTCCTGATATTTTGATGGACAGCTCGTCATCAAGA
>Ga0184627_10001166_pt1 | contig 10546 bp, 9 predicted proteins | sample PLM3_127_b1_FD_133150 | JGI IMG/M metagenome (GOLD analysis project Ga0184627, IMG submission 133150) | Groundwater sediment microbial communities from an aquifer in East River, Colorado, USA - PLM3_127_b1 | ecosystem: Environmental > Terrestrial > Soil > Riparian zone | place: USA: East River...
CCTCCGCCGCTCGTCCACGACCTCCAATGCGTTATCGAGGCGTCACCCGCGATCAAGTCGTATCCCGCCCGCTTCCGCGTCCGAGTGGCCGGACCGGTCGAGCGCGCTTCTCTGCGTGTCGATCGCAACGGCGACCAGGATTTCGAGGATGAAGACGAGACCTTGCCCATGCGACCTGCGGGCGAGGACTGGATCGAAATCTCCACCCACCTGGACGCCTCCAATCGCGACGATCGCGGCGGCCTGGTGATCTTCGGATTCGGGTATCGCCTGGAGATCGAGACGGCTTTAGGGCGGGTGGTGCTCCCCGAGCACGGCGTCTACACGACCAGCGTCAACAATCGGGTCAGGGATACCAACTATGGTTTCTATCTGACCCACATGGACTCGGAGCCGTGGCAGGAGTTCCTACTGCGTTACCTCGAGACCAACGCCGGCCGGGGTGGCCTCGTGGGTGGCGTCTTCCTCGACGAGCTCGTGTTCGATCCGATCGTCGGGGTGGAAGCGTTGCCAATCGATCTGGGCAGCAAGGAGGAGGCGGCGCGCGAGGCGGCGGCGTTGGTTGCCGCCGTCCGGCGAGAGAGACCTGACCTGGCCGTCTATTATAATGGTCTCGGCGCCAACATCCCGCCTGCTGGCGCCACTGGCGGCATGATCGAAGGGTTTGCCGTCGGGCCCTGGCACGGGACGCCCGGCGGTGCGCCATGGATCGCCGCGCCGAGTGAATGGCAAACTCAGTTGGCCGTGGCCAGGTCGGCGATCCAGCGGGGCGAGGAGTTACTCCTTCTCGCGCGCGGCCCGGGGCTCGGCGACACCCGAGCCCGTCTTTTTGCTTTCGCCTCGTACCTGCTCGTGCGCGCGCCGGGGGTGCGTTTCTCCTATATGGCCGACCGCTGCCGGCAGCTGCCGCTCCCCGAGTGGGGAGTCAATTTGGGTGAGAAGATCGAAGATGTTGGCGTGCTTTCGTCGAACGGCGGCTTTGCAAGCTGCAGGCGGTTCACCCGAGGGGAGGTCTGGGTCAACCACGGCCTCGAGCGACTGTGGCAAAGGATCCAGACACAGCCAGCGCTTCGCCTAGTCCTGGCGGTGGAGGATGGGGATCCCGTCGGCAAGGTAACCTGGGAGCAGGTTGACAAGACTGGCTTCTTGCTCGAACCACAGTCGGCGGCAATCATCGCATATTCGGCGCCGCCGGCCGGGAAGCCATGAGAGGCAAGAGGTTCTGATCGTGAAAGTGGAGGCGGATTCGGTCGTCGAGCTCGATTTCACCGTCCGCATCTTGCCCGAGGGCGAGGTGGTGGAGAGCACGCATGGCCGGGAGACGATGGTTGTCCGCATGGGTTGTTTCGACGTGGCTTCCGGCCTCGAGCAGGCCCTGATAGGCATGGGCATCGGCGAAGAGAAATCGATCGAGATCGGTCCCAGCGACGGCTACGGGCCGGTGCGACCCGAAGCCATCTACCGGCGCCGCCGAGCCGAGTTCCCGCCCGGGACGGAGCTCAAGCCCGGCATGCGGCTGTCCGCCCGGCTCAAGGACTCGGACCGTCGAGTCGAGTTCGGTATCCGCGAAGTGAACGGCGACGAAGTCGTGGTCGATTTCAACCATCCGTATGCCGGCCGCCAGCTTCGCTACTGGCTCCTGGTTCGAAGTGTGCGAACTCAGACGGCGGCGGAGCGGGAAGAGATTCGCCGCCTGCTAGAACAAAGAGGAGCGTCCATGTCGGGGTCAGGTGAGACGAGTCGGGAGGATCCTGCCCAGGTATCGGTGGAGGATGTCATGCGTCTGGGGCTTCGGGTGGGCCGGGTGGTTGAAGCGGAGCGCGTCGAGGGCACCGACCGCCTCCTTCGGCTCACGGTAGACCTGGGCTCGGAGACCCGCACGATCGTGGCTGGGATCGCCGCCAAGTACGCGCCGGCGACCTTGGTCGACCGCTCGGTCGTCGTGGTCGCCAACCTCAAGACGGCGAGCATCCGCGGGGTCGAGTCGCACGGGATGTTACTTGCCGCGGTCGGCGAGAACGGCCAGCCGATCATCGCCACTTTCGACGAGCCCGTGCCTCCCGGTGCTCAGGTCCGGTAGCTCACCGAAGCCGGACCGAGCTTTCAGGCCGCTTCCTGGTCGAGCGGCGTTTCAATCCGTCTCATCCTGGCTGCCTTCATGATTTGACGAATCGCCCGGGGTTCTCGTGGAACTTCCCGGCGCATCCGTTACAGCACAGGATGTAATCGTTCCCGGCATGCGCAATCTTGGGATTGCCGTCACCCGCCTTGAAGACCACCCCGCTCACCACGCATCGGGTCAGATCACCTTGGTGCGCCCCCGGTTGAGGGACGACGTCCGCCTCCTGGTAGGCGAATTTAGCAGCACAGCTGCCCTGACAAACGGCGGCCATGTCGGGATCGAATGAGGCGGGGGCCGCAGAGGCGGTGGCGGAAGACGAGGGCGTGGAGGAGTCGGAAGACCCGGACTGCGCGGCCGGACGAGAATCACATCCCACGACTCCTGCGAACCCGAGGACAAGCAGAGCGAAGGGTAGCCTCATCAGTTGACTCCTTGATTGAAGGGCTTGAGAGTAGGGAGGAAGCAACTATTTGCCATTCACTCTCGTGACGGCGGTGTCCTCCGTTATTCTACCTCCGATCATGACCAGGCAGGTGACCCGAGTTCTTGCCACCGCCCTTGCCGCCGTGGCCATCAGCTTGCTGCCGGGCTGCCTGTTCGTCCACGGCCAGCGCTATCACCACTTCCAGACGGTCACGCCTTTGGCGCCGAGCAACGTGCTGATTCTCGGCTTCATGGGAGGGCGCGAGCCCTGGGACAATCCCAAGCGGGGTGTGCGGCAGCTGGCGATCAAGCTCCGAGAGATGCGCCTCCCCGGTGTATGGATCGAAACGGTCGAGAACAAGAAGAGGAAGCTGGCGTTGGAGCTGATTCGCCACGCTTTCGATCGCAATGCGGACGGTGAGCTGGATGATCATGAGCGGCGGAATGTGCGTTTGATCCTCTACGGGCAGAGCTTCGGAGGCGCGGCGGTGGTCAAATTGGCGAGGCAGCTTCAAATGGAGGAAATCGAAGTCTTGTTGACGGTGCAGATCGACAGCGTCGGCCGCGGAGATGTGGTGATTCCGTCCAACGTGGCCAAGGCTGCCAATCTCTTTCAGAGTAACGGTATGTTCATCCAGGGTGAGCCGAAGATCCTGGCGGAGGATCCCTCGAGGACAGCGATCCTCGGCAACTTCGAGTTCGACTATCGGAACAAGGACATCGATCTGTCCGACGTGTCCTGGATGAAGAAGGCATTCCGCGCGGCCCACACGAAAATGGACTTCGACCCCGAGGTTTGGAGAAAAGTCGAGGCCCTCATTCTTGACACCGTATCCGAGCTGAACCCATAGCTGAACCCACTCCCGACAACCCAACTCCCGCCGCTCCGTGAGCCGGATGCGGCGGCGCATGCTACGATCCGCCGCCGTGGAGCGCCGCCCTTATCTGATCGGCATAGCCGCCATCCTTGGCGCCGCCATCACCTGGTCCACCGGCGGGCTCCTCATCAAGCTCATCGATTTGCCGCCGCTCAAGATCGCTCTCTACCGCTCCCTCGTCGCCAGCGTCTGTCTGGCGCTGGTCGCCGGGCGCGGCTGGAGCCGGCTGCGCCCCCAGGCGAGTGGGGTCATCCTGAGCTACGCCATCCTCGTCACTCTCTTTGTCGTCGCCAACAAGTGGACGACCGCTGCCAATGCCATCCTGCTGCAATCGACGGCGCCGGTGTGGGTCATCGTCTTTGGCATCTTCATCGAGCACACGCGGCCGCGGCCGATGGACATCGCGGCTGTGCTTGCCGCCCTGGGCGGTCTCCTCCTGGTGCTCGGCGAGCAGGTGGGCGCCACCGGTGGGCGCGGCAACGTCGCCGCACTCGCCTCCGGTGTCTTCTTCGGGCTCATGATGCTTCTCATGCGCCGGCAGCGTGCGACCCCTCTCCTCCAAACGGTGGCGCTCGGCAATCTGGCGTCGGTCGTGCTCGCGCTGCCCTGGGTCTGGCCCGACCTCGCGCTCACCGGGCGGCAGGCGGCGCTGCTCGCGCTCCTCGGCGCCGGCCAGCTCGGCCTCGGCTATCTCCTGTTCACCGTGGCGATCCGCCGCCTTCCGACTCTCGAGGTCTCGCTCCTTGCCTTGCTCGAGCCGGTGCTGAACCCGATCTGGGTCTACCTGGGCTACGGCGAGAAGCCGGGACGGCTGGCGATCGCAGGTGGGGCGATCGTGGTGACGGTGCTCGCTCTCCACGCCTCAGCCACAGCTCGCCGCAAGGCCCAAGACGATGGCAGTGCCAGAAAGGAATAACGGGTGATTTTCGTCGACGTCACCGCCACAGTGGGTAGAACGCCCATGGTTGAGCTCGGACGAATGGCGAAGGGGTTGCCCGGTCGCGTGGTCGCCAAGCTGGAAATGCGAAACCCCTGTGGGAGCGTGAAGGATCGGCTCGGCGTGGCGTTGATCGAAAACGCCGAGCGTCAGGGCGTTCTGCGACCCGGGATGACGCTTGTCGAGGCCACCGGTGGCAACACGGGTATCGGACTCGCTTTCGCCGCGGCGATCCGAGGTTACCGGCTCATCCTGACGATGCCTGAGACAATGTCGAAGGAAAGGGTCGCGGTGCTCCGGCACCTCGGCGCCGAGGTCGTGCTCACCCCCGGCATCCTCATGGGTGACGCGGTCGCCCGGGCCAGGCAGCTCGTTCAGGAAATCCCGGGTGCGATCATGCTCGACCAGTTCAGAAACCCCGCGAACCCCGAAGTGCATAGACGAACAACAGCCGTGGAAATCTGGGAGGACACACAAGGCGCCGTTGACGTCTTCGTTTCTGCCGTGGGAACCGGCGGAACCATCACCGGGGTGGGTGAAGTCCTCAAGGAGCGTAAGCCCAGCGTTCGCATTGTCGCGGTTGAGCCCGCCGGCGCGGCTGTGCTCTCCGGTGGACCCGTGGGGAACCACCTCATGCCAGGCATCGGCGTCGGGTTCATTCCCGAGGTCTTGAACCGCTCTATCCTCGACGAAATCATTGCCGTGACCGATGAGGAAGCATTCGCATGCGCCCGACGGCTTGCGCGAGAGGAGGGGATCATGGCTGGTGTCTCATCTGGCGCAGCACTCCATGCAGCGCTCGCCGTGGCCTCCCGCCAAGACGCCACCGGAAGAATGATTGTAGTTCTCCTACCGGATACGGGCGAGCGTTACGTGAGTACGGCTCTATTCGCACGGGAAGTTGATGGAGACGTGCGGTAACTTTAAGGCCCAGCTGCGGCGGAAGGGCGCAGCGCTACCAGTGAGCGTCTGCCTTGACAACCTGCTGGTGATAGAATGGCGCCATCGGCACCCAGGCAACACAACCGAATGAAAGTAGTTGGGAGCGATCCTCTCGACCAAGACAAGGGGAAAGACCATGACGCGCGGAACACGGAAGCTCAATTTCTTGCTGCCGCTGCTGAGTCTTGCAGCACTCGTCCTACCCCCGGTTGCTGCTCACGGTCAAGCGCGTGAAAAGAAGGCGTCGAGCTACGCCCCCGTGGTCATCACGGAGGAGTTCAATACCATCATGGCGCGCATGCAAGCAGACAAGCGCAAAGTGATGAAGCGACAAATGGATCTACTCATCGAGCGCTACGACCTCAGAGATCGGCGCGTCAATGACGTCACCATGTCGCGCGGGAAACCGATTCAGGGTGGTGTGCGCGCAAAGCTGCCGGCTGGCATGACCTGGGAAAAGCTAGGGTCCATAACGCCGGGGGAAATCAAAGCGAAGGACCTCTTTCCAATCGGCTTCTTACCGCTTCCGCATCCCAATCATCCCGAAGGCGGGATGGTGTTCCCGCAATTCCATATCAATGAAATCAAGCGGCAGGAAGGCCGGGATCTCACGCGCTTCGACCTCGACTTCGATATTCCCGATCTCTTTCTGCCGGAGTTTCCGCCGCCCATCTTTCTGACCACGCGGCCAGACCTTGGCGATGTCTCCCAAGGCAAGCTCGTCACCATCATGAACTATTATGAGCTCTTCAATGGCATTCTGAACCCGAAGCAGCTCGAGGGCCTGCGACTGCTCCTGACGCCGTTTCCACAACAACAATTCAATCAAACTGAAGACCGGCGCACCGAGCAGCCGAGCCGAGGCGTCATGTGCTTCGAATGCCATGTCAACGGGCACACGAATTCCTCCACTCACCTGGTAGGCGACATCCGGCCGCAAGAGTTCCGCCACCGGATCGATACGCCTTCCTTGCGCGGGGTCAATGTCCAGCGCTTGTTCGGTTCGCAGCGGGCCCTCCGAAGCGTCGAGGACTTCACCGAGTTCGAACAGCGCGCGGCATATTTCGATGGAGACCCGGTCATTGCCACCAAGAAAGGAGTCAACATCCTTGACCGCGGCAGCCAAGTGCACTTCATGGCCGAGTTTCAGGCGTTGCTCGACTTCCCGCCGGCGCCGAAGCTCCGGTGGGACGGGAAGCTTGATCCCACCAAGGGGACTGCGGCTGAAATGCGCGGACAGGAGGTGTTCTTTGGCAAGGGGCAGTGTGCCACTTGTCACATCCCGCCCTATTTCACCGATAACCTCATGCACAACTTGCAAACGGAACGCTTCTTCAAGCCGCGCCTGATCAACGGCCGCATGGCGGCCAGCGACGGTCCGATCAAGACCTTCCCACTGCGCGGCATCAAAGATAGCCCCACGTATCTGCACGACGGGCGGTTGTTGACGCTCGGGGATGCAGTGGAGTTCTTCAATCTGGTACTCGAACTCAAGCTCAACGAGCAAGAGAAGAGCGATCTTGTGGCCTTTCTGCTCCAGCTCTAGGGTCTCCGGCATCGCGGGACGGGGTGCGGGGCACCCCCTCGACTCGTCGCCGGAAAGCGGCTAAATTCGTCCCCGGCACCGGTGCGTGGCCAAGCCGAGCCTGCGGAGCCTCGCCAAGCCGCGCCGTGCCTTTCCACAGGAGAAAACCGACATGGACTGGGGCATGGCCAACCGCATGGCCCGACTCATCCCGGGCGGTCGCTGCTACTTCTTGGCGATCGACCACGGCTATTTTCAGGGCCCTACGACGAAGCTCGAGCGGCCGGGAGAAACGATCGCTCCGCTCCTTCCGTATATCGACGCCCTGTTCTGCACTCGGGGCGTGCTCCGGTCTGCGGTGCCCACGACGCTCGAGAAGCCGGTCATCCTGCGGGTTTCAGGAGGAACCAGCATGACGGGCAAGGACCTGGCGCACGAAGCGGTCACCACTTCGGTCGAGGAGGCGATCCGTTTGAACGCCTCGGCCGTCGGCCTCTCGGTCTTCATCGGCAGCGACTACGAGCACGAGACGATCGTGAACCTCTCCCGGCTGGTCAACGAGTCGGAACCCCACGGGATCCCGGTCATGGCGGTGACTGCCGTCGGGCGGGAACTGGAGAAACGCGACGCGCGCTATCTAGCACTCGCCACCCGGATCTGCGCCGAGCAGGGAGCGCGGGTGGTCAAGACCTACTGGTGCGAAGAGGGTTTCGAGAAAGTCGTGGACGGGTGTCCGGTGCCGGTAGTGATCGCCGGCGGCCCCAAGTGCGACACCGAGCGCGAGGTGTTCGAATTCGTTTCCGACGGGATGCAAAAGGGGGCGATCGGGGTGAACCTGGGACGGAACGTCTGGCAGCACCCGCAGCCGGTGGCGATGATCATGGCTCTGCGCGCGATCATCCATGAGGACGTCTCCGCGGCCGAAGCCCAGGAGGTGTTCGAGAGCGCCAAGGCCGAGGAGACGAGGGCTGCCCGCGCGAAGACCGACGCACCGAAGCCCGACATGCCGAAGGGCGACACCCCGAAGGCCGAGACGGCGAGAATCGATCGCCCGAAGGCGAAGGTTTGGTGAGCAATCGCGTCGCGAATTCGAGCGCGAACTCGAGCGCGAGTGCGAGCGCGAAATCGAGCGCGAGTGCCGAAGCTCAGAAGCCACCCGCGCGACGAAAATCCACCATGCGGGTCGCCATGTACTACGCGAACCGCGACGTTCGCCTGGAGGAGTCACCCCGTCCCCGGATCGGACCCGGCGAAGTGCTGCTCCAGGTCCGGGCGAGCGGGATCTGCGGCAGCGACCTCATGGAGTGGTACCGGCGGGACAAGGCCCCTCTGGTCCTGGGGCACGAGGTCACCGGCGAGATCGCCGAGATCGGCGAAGGGGTCACGAAGTTCGCCATCGGGGACCGAGTGATAGCCTCTCACCATGTTCCCTGCAACGTCTGCCGACATTGCCTCAAGGGCAACCACACCGTCTGCGAGACTCTCCGCCAGACCCATTTCGATCCGGGTGGGTTCGCCGAGTACCTGCGCCTCCAAGCGATTCATGTGGACCGCGGGATCTTTCGCCTTCCCGACGAGGTCTCTTTCGAGGAAGGGACATTCACCGAACCCCTGGCCTGCGTGTTGCGCGCACAGCGGAAGGCCCGGCTCGAGCCGGGTTCGTCGGTTCTCGTCCTCGGCAGCGGGATCGCCGGGCTCTTGCACATCCAGGCTGCGCTTGCGCTTGGCGCGGGACGAGTCGTAGCGGTCGATCTGCTCGATACGCGCCTCGAAACCGCAGTTCAGCTCGGGGCAGACGTTGCCATCCAGGCCCGGGAGGATGTCCCGGCGCGCCTGCGCCGGGTGAACGATGGCCGGCTTGCCGATCTCGTCATCGTCAGCGCCGGGGCGCTCGCCGCGATCGAGCAGGGACTTCGCTGTGTCGAGCGCGGTGGCACCGTGCTCCTCTTCGCTCCGACCGAGCCGGATGTCAAGCTTCCGCTCTCGGTGAATGACGTCTTCTTCCGTAACGACATCACCCTTACCACGTCTTATGCGGGTAGCCCGGCGGATCTTGCTGCAGCTCTCGAGCTCATCCGCGCCCGCCGGGTGCGCGTTGCCGAGATGATCACCCATCGCCTTGGCCTTGCCGAGACCGGCCGCGGCTTCGAGCTGGTCGCCGGGGGCCGTTACTCGATCAAGGTCATCATCGAGCCGCAGCGCTAGGCGCCAGGGAGGTGGGATGGGACGGTCGAGAGAGCGCCAGCCGGCGGCTGGCCAATGTTGCACCCGCACCCCAGGTGTGACCCTGGCCACACTCTCCAGGCCGGCCGGCTCTTTTCCGGTAGCCTCCAAAAGGCTTATAATAAGAGAAGTTGAGGCGGAACCCCGGGAGCGGCACGGGGGTTGCACGTAGCATAGGTTGGCCGCACCCAAGAGGTGCGCCCGGCGGGCGCCACTCAGCCCCCGTGCCTGGGAAACACCCAGGGGAAGGAGAGAAAGACCCATGGTCAACCGAATGAAAGCCACTTCCGGGTGGAGAGCGATCGCGGTCGCCTTCGTGGCACTCGCGATCTTGGCCTCGCCCGTAATGGCGGACCAGGGGAAGGCGCGCGGGCGGAATTCCAAACCAGCCGCTCACCGCTACCAACAGGTCAAGAAGCAGCAGGTCAAGAAGCAGCAGAGTAAGCACGATCGTCAAGTCGGTAGAACCGACCGCAATGTCGGTAGACACGACCGCAATGTCGGTAGACACGACCGCAATATCGGTAGACACGACCGCAATGTCGGTAGACACGATCGCCACACCACCTACGTCCGGCCGGTCCCTCGTTACGTGCGGCACGACCGGCAGGTGTATCACCACTATCCTGTCTGGTCGCCGAGACCCTACCGGGTCCACTACTACGACGAAAATCCGTTCTACTTCCACTCCGGGTTCAACGTGTTCTTCGGCGGGGATGCGTTCTCGGTCAACATAGGCAGCTTTCCGCCTCCGGGCTACGCTTACTTCGACCCGTACTGCGATGTCACGTTCGTCAGCGTGACGGCGTTCCGCCGTCACATCCATCGCCACCACCACCCGGCGCTCATCAGGGTGATCGCGGTGGACGACTACGCCTGTGGTTCGCACTACGGGGACTATGATGACGGCTATTACTATGACGACTGAGATTCGCCGGCGATAGCCAACGACCAGATAGAACGGAACACAAACGGGCGCTCGGTTCCTCCTTCCGAGCGCCCGCAGCTTTTGCGGGCTAGAAGCGGCTGTCTGCTTGCCGGTTGGCCGAAGAGCAGGTCCATCCCAATCCTGTTATGCTACACCTCATCATAGTTGGCGCGAGTGGGTGAAGCATGGCACGACCGTCGAACCAGCGTGCATTGACTGCACTTGTGTTGATTGGTTTGAGCGCGCTGAACTGCGCGATTGGCTCGATCAATGGCCAACCAACGCACTACGGCTTCATCTACGATGCCTACCGAACGCACAGGGCGAGATGGGATCTCGCACACCCACCTGGCTATGAATACAATGTGCGATACAAGTGCTTCTGCAGCAGCGCTCTTCTCCGTCGCACGACGGTTCGCGTTCTCGGCGACAGCGCAATCTCTGCGATCCAAGACGGCGACCTTGTCAATCAGAAAGCTTTCAAAGAATGTCCCACTATCGACGCGCTCTACGATCTGATCTACCGCTCTATGGAGAGTAGCTACGATCGCGTGTTCGTTCGATACGA
>Ga0184627_10001167_pt1 | contig 10545 bp, 11 predicted proteins | sample PLM3_127_b1_FD_133150 | JGI IMG/M metagenome (GOLD analysis project Ga0184627, IMG submission 133150) | Groundwater sediment microbial communities from an aquifer in East River, Colorado, USA - PLM3_127_b1 | ecosystem: Environmental > Terrestrial > Soil > Riparian zone | place: USA: East River...
AACCCAACGCTTGTCTTGGGATAGATCGAGCAGCGGGGTGTCGGCGTGCCGGCCAGTCTTGAGCTGGGCGGTCGCGGAACCAAATTGCTCGACAATGCTCGCAGCCTTGCCGACGTGTGAGCCGACGGTGACTGCGTTGCGTAGTCTCGAACCTTCCTGTTGGAGCAGGACTTCGACGTTCGCCTTATACTGCTGAACTGAGGCGACGGTGATGTTATCAGGCATGATAGCCTCCCGTAGTTAAAACGAATTAATGGACAGTCCAATTCACACCAATATGGCTGGTGTTTCACCGGCTTGTCCCTTACGGGGGCCATTCAGAGAATCAAAACGCGCGGGGGCTGTCCTGCCTTGTCCGCGTAGTTCTCTACTCCAAGTATACCAGACGGGGGGTTTAGCCCTTTTTCGGCAGGCTAAGGGTGTCCGGACCGGGAGCTTTCACCCCCTGCACGAACTTGAACAGCTCGGTCGCAGCAAGAACCACCCGATGCCCGGCTTCAACGGGGTCAACCGCCGATATGCCGGGAAGGGAAGCCGCGACCTTGACGCACTGGAACCGAATCTCGGTTGAGTCCATCTATCGCTCCGTTGGATACATGATCTGGAACAGGTCTTTCTGCTTCTTCTTCGCAGCCTCGTTGCTGGGGTGCATCGGGTCGCGGAGCGCCGCCAACGCGCCGGGGTCCGCCTTCATGCTCTCCCACGCCACCTTGGCCTCTGCCGGCGTCATGGTGGAATTGAAGGAAGCTGCATCCCCGCTGCCAACGAACTTGTCCTCGCCCAGCTTCATGCCCAGCCCGGCAAACAGCTTCATAGTGTTGGAGTAGCCGAGCGCGGTCTCGATGGCATCAACCGCCTTCTGGTCCAGCTCGAACGCCTTGACCGCGGCTTTCGCAGCGTTGACCATGCGCTCGTGGCCCCCCTTCCACTCGCTGAGCAGCGCCCGCTTGTCACTCTCCAGGTTCAGCCTGGCGTCCTTATCGGATTGCGTAATCTTGTTCAAGGTGTAAGCGTTGTATTGCGCCGCCAGCTTATTCGCTTGCGTTTGGGTGAGACCTGCCTTGTGAAACATCTGCTGCACTTGCGCGCCGAAGTCCTTGTCTATCTCGATTTCCTTCGGCAGTCCCACGCGCACGTCGTAGGCGTCCGCCTTCTCTGGCAGGCCCAGCTTCTGCATCAGGGTGGTGTAGCCGGCTTCGTCGCCTTCCTTCGGGAGAGAGACCAGCGTAGCCGGGTCGCGCCCGATGTATTTCTCCGCCTCCCGGTAGGACTTCACCACGCTGGGAAGGTCTGACCAACCCTTCGTGGTAATGTAGGCGGCGGTTTCCGTGTCGGCGATGCCATGCCACGGAGCTGCTGATGCGGCTGATGCGGCTGAGGCTGCTGCTGCGGCTGCCGCTGCTGTTGCTTCTGCTGGTTCTGTCATGATGGCTTGTCCTTTCGTGGGGGCCGAGGTTAAAGTCCCAATTCCTTGAGACCATTTGTAAAATCTTCCGGGTGCAGGGCGTCAACACACTTGTTGTCGCCGTAGAAACACGTGCTGAAGTCGTGCCAGAAAATCAGGTTCGAGTTGCTCTGGCAAAAAGAACATTCGAGCTTGCGCGGCCCGACGTAGCGAATCTTGTAGTGCGGGTCGCCGAAGCGCGCGATGTAGCGGTGGCGCGGGTGCGCGGTGGTCAAGCTGTAGATGATGTTCGTGTCCGTCGTGCCCGCCAGGTGAACCGTGCCCCCGTCAATGGCTACTACAGCCATCGCGTGCCCGAGCAGGTCGCGCAGCTCAAGCAGGGTTGTTTTCTCCATCTTATCAATGAGTTGCGCCGCAAGCGCGGGTGGAATCTTGTCCTTCTCGTCAATGATTTCGATGGGTTTAGCCGACACAAACTCCCCGATTTGCTTGTGGACGAAGCTCATTTTTGTGCCCGTGACCACGACCTTGTAGCCCTGCGCGATGCACCACTCCATGACCGGCACGAACACCGACGCCTTAAACAGCTTGTTTTCCGACGTTGCCCCTAACGGGAATACAACGTAAGGCTCGTCAATCACGCGCGGCCCCAAGGCGGCCTGCGGGTAGCTGCGCTCTTGCATGTTGTTTGGCGCAGCGTCCAACAGGCAGTTGAACGCGAAGTCAACCATGTGAACCCGATTGCGCGTGTGGGTGTTCTGCTGCATGTGGTTGCAGGCGATGGGGCCGCCCGTCCAGTCCTCGCGCTGTGAACGCTTCAGCGGGAAGGCCGCAATGTCACACACCTCGAATTCCCCATAAGGCTTGAGTAAGTGCTCGACCAAGGCGACCTGGTGTGGCATGACATGCACTTTCATCTTCAAGATATCGTTGTGCGAGCGCCGCCCATGAATGACCGCCGGCAACGAACTAATCATGTCGCCGAGCGCGCCGTGGTTCATCACGAAGTTAAACGTCGTGTCAACAGCCAGCTCTTGCCTATTCCGCCACATCTACATTCCTCCCGTCGTAGAGCTGCCACAGCTCGTCGTCAGACAGATTGATATGGTTCTGTATCCGCAGCCACACTTCCCGCCTTCCCTCTTGAACCGCATGAAGCCGAGCGTCCGAGTGGAACGTGGTCTCCCGAGCGCGGCAGAATTTGGCAAGGTCCACCATTACGGGGCGCGCGGCCGGCGCACGGAACGTCTGCACGTAGGCCGTCCGTCTACCGCTAAGGAACTGTCGTGCCCTCTCGATCAGGTTCACTTGATGGCCTTCATGGTGACAAGGTACTCCGTGACGACGTTGTTTTGCGTCTTCTCATAGCCCAGCAGGACGTTCAGCGGTGTGTCCGCGGGGAAGCGGGGGTCGAACCTGTAGTTCAGGTCGAGCATACGGAAGTCCACCCCAAGATAGTAGGCAAGGGGAGTAATTCCGAATACGCTGCCCGTCCTGTGCTTATCCACCACTTCGCGGGAAAACATGGCCAGCGTGCCCGGCGTAATTGGCCTGACGTGCGTCGGGTCATGCAGGAATATGTCGTGGCGCGGATGGGGCACGGCCACGCGGAACAGCGCCCCAGGAGCGCACACCCGATACACCTCCCGTATGCAGTGAAACAGCTTTTCAGGCTCAGGCCCAAGGTGTTCCAGAACGTGCGAGGCCAGCACTTCTTCCATGCTGCTGTCAGGAAAGGGCCAGGGGTCTTTGCTGATGTCAAAGCAATAATCCGCCCCGACCTCCGGCCTGAGATCAACAGTCGTATATCCTGGAACGGGTTTATACCCGCAGCCGATATCTAATTTCACGCGGGTCTGGACGATTGAGCTTTTTGAATTTCGGGCATTGCCTTAGCCACTCCCGCCAGTGCGGGTGCCGCTTCGATTGCCTGCTGGGTCTGCGCTTGCTGCGCGCGCTCGGCGCGTCTTTCTTCAACCTGTTCCGGCGACCGCGTCCACGCCGCGGGCGACCCCTGAATGTCCATGATCTCCGGCATGGCCACGTCAATCTCGAACCAGTCGAGCGCCGACGGGTCTCCCGTGCGTTGCGCGAAGTCAGTCGCCACGCCAAACGCGCGCAGAAAGCCAGCGGCCTTCTCCGACCGCTGCATGCGCGCCATGGGGGAATCATATTCGATCTTGTATGCGCCGCCGGACTGCGCCAGGATAGCGGGCATGGCCGGCAGGATGCCCTGCTGGTCCAGCAGGTCCAGCTCGCGCTCGATCATCGGCCCCAGGAACTCAGCCTGCAGGCGGCCCGAAGTGGGGGCGATCAGCATGCCTTTCTCCCGCGCCCGCTCCAAGACTTCAGTCGCCGTCATCTGCGGCGTGTCAATGAGAATCTGGAACAGCGTAATCAGGAAGGCGTCGTTGATGATGGACTTCTCCATGTCCATCATCTTGTCACCGACGGTGAGGTTTCCCGTCGAGAGGGGAATCACCAGGGGGCGGCCGTCCTTGTTGACAGCCCCGGAATTCATCGCACCGGACCGAAGTGAGAACCCGTCCATAATGCCGTCGTCATGCACCAGCAGCACGGGGTCAACGATGCGGTGCCCCTGCTTCAGCACGGTCTTCTTCTGCTCGTTGAGAATCTTGATTGAAGGCAGCACCCACTGCGCCGGGCCGCGCCCATAAATTTCGCCGGACGCCTGCGTATAGCGCGCCGTAGCGTAGGGGAAGGAATTGAACCCACCCTCACTCAACTGTTTTTCTTCAAGCCGGGAAATATAGACGGAAGCGTAAATCTTGCCCTTCACGTCAACCCGGCCGGGGTCGTAGTCAGCGCGCGGGTAGACGCAATGCACGAACTCGAATTTCTCCACGTTCTGCTTGGCGTCCACCTTGGACTTGATAGAATCGGGGAGCGCGTCGCCAAACTTCTGGATAGCCTGCCGCGCGTCGAGCCAGAAGCAGCGATACATGGTGTCAACCACGCCGGCATGATTCACGTCGTAGTAGGTCTCGCCAAGATGCACGTTGCGGTAGCGCAGCCCGCGCCCACTGTCCGGCTGGTCTATGAATAGTGTGCCATTGCCATACGCGCCGAGCGACTGGTAGACTTGTTGACTGTTGCCCACGAAGTTTGCCACCGGGCGATAGCGCAGGGAAAACAGCAAGTCGGTCACGTCGTCAAAATACATACGCACCGCACGATTCTTCTTCAGCAGCTTGTCCGCTGGAACCAACCTGTGCCAGATGCCCGACTGCGGCGTGGCCAGGGATTCCATCACCGCCGCGAACCTTTGACACGCAATCGACGCCGTAGCGTCGAACATGTCCTCCGTCTTTTTCTGCCCCTCGCTGCCGTAAACGCGGCCGTTTGCGTAGCTCTGGAAGGTGTCACGGTGAGCGGGAATTACCCGCATTGCGGCTTCTTCCCATTGCTGGTCCCAATGGCTGCGCCCACGCCGAAGCGTGTCCAGCCGCATGAGGTGGAATTTCACGTCGGGCATTTACTCACCCAACAGTTGCCGATACGCGCCTTTGGCCCGCGTCTTGGGACCACCGGTCCCCAGCAGAAAATAGTCCGAGTCCAGGGCGGCCGTGCTGGTCGCGGCTGCGGTAGCCCCGCGCTGGTCGCGCCGCGCCTCCACCTGCTTGTCGGCTGAACGCTTGTCTACCGCGCCGCCGGCCAGCTTGGCCGCAAGGTCTTTAGCCGCGGCGTCCATTGATTCCGCCTGGTGCCCATAAAGGTCAATAGGGTCCAGCACGCCCCCGCCAACCTTCGAGATATACTTATCCCCAACGGGGTCGAGCTTCTTGACCAGGCTCTGCGATTTGCTCATTTTCCACTCACTTGTTTTTGAACGGCATCCCGACGCCGCATATGGAGCGCGGACCGGGTGATGAAATAGTCCATCTGCAATCGAAGCACCCCGTCCTCAGTGCGGCGCGGCGTGCCCTTGACCTCAGCGGCAATGTCTTTGACGCGCTCCGCTATCCGCGTGCGACGCACACGGCGCGGCTGCCCGGCGCTGCTGCCCCCTTCACTCACATTACCCCGAGCTGGTCAGACGCCCCGCGCTTCTTGGGCGTGCCGCGGGATGTGCCTGTCCCGAGAAAGTCCTCGTCAGTAAGAGTCTTGCCAGCGTAAATGGTTGAGCGGCGGCCACTCTGCGCTGCGTCAACAGCCGCCGCGCGCGCTGCGTCGGCAACCGCCGTCTTGGAAGCAGGGTCTTCGCCCGGAGGCGTAGGCAGCGGAACCGGCGAGGCAAGGCCCGGCTTGCTGAAATACATCGGCGACAGCCACCCAAGAAAGTCTAGCATGCAATCTCCCCATTTCATTATACCTTACCAACCCGCGTAGGCCGCCGTCACGCCCTCAGCGATCTGCACGCCCGTCCCACCCCGGCGCAAGCGCAGGTCGCTGCGTATAGGCTTGACTTCAAAGGTGCAAGCCAGGGCGTCGCCGTCATCCGGCGACTTGACGCCGCGCCGTTGCAGGTCATCCTTGGACTCCAGAATCTTCTTCCCCTCTTCGCGCCCGGACCACTTCCAGCCGCGATCTGTCAATTGGTGTGACAATGTGCCCTTGCTGCCGTCGTCCTGCTCTATCTGCCCACCGGGCAGCCAGTCGCGCACCCGCCCCCACAGCTCCGCGCCGTGCGAGCCAAATTCGCCCGCCTTGTCATTCGGCGACGAACCGAATTGCACCTCATGCACTGGGGCGCGCGGCTTGCGGCGCTTGAGATAATCAATGACCCCCGTGCCCATGCCGAAGTCGATACAAATGGCCGCAGGCTTGAACCTGTAATCCAGCTCCAGAATCTTCTCGGCAATCTGCACGTTGTCCTGTCCCATGAGCTCACCCTTCGTCTGTGGCCCACAACAGTCCTTCGCGTTGCGCCCTTGCCGGAACCGCCACGCCGTGCGCCCCCGCGGTGCCGGGTCTACACCCAAAATCAGCGGCTCGCCGTAATCTGGCAGGATGACGTTGCCCTGCGCCTGCCGCACGTAGATGCCGGGGATGAACTGATCTTCGCTCGACTTGGGCGGCCGGCCGTCGATCTCCACCGCGACAAAGTCACTGTCCTCACCATACGCGGCGATCTGCGCCTTCAGCTCCGCCTGATCGACGCCGTCCATGCCGCGGGTGGATATGGTGCGAGTGCGCCAGCCGGCGGCCATGCGCGGGTCGTTGAACAGCTCGAAGAAGCGCCCCTCCCGGTGCCGCATCTGTGATGCGGCTATCCACAGCCGGTGCGGATTGATTTCGGTGTAGAATCCGCGCGTTACGTCCCATACGCGGGGGTGGATGCCGCTGGCTTCATCGAACGCCACGAACAGCCCGTAGGGGTTATGCACGCCAGCGAACGAGTCCGGGTTTTCCTCGGACCACGTCTGCCCGGCCACATACCAGTATTTCGAGTCAATGCCAAGGCCGCCCTCCGGCACCGGGCGCGCGACCGCGTCGGCCAGCCACTGCGCCGGGCTGATCTTCAGGCGCTCAATAAGGAACCAGTGGGCGTTGACTGCCACGCCAAACCAGCGGGAAAACTCAGGAAAGGTGCGGGACGCCATCTGCGTCTCGGTGTTCGACGTAATGACAGACGTAGAACCAAGGTGGGTGCTGATCTGCCAGTGTGCCAGCATCCCGAGCAGCGCCGACTTACCGGGGCCCCGGCCGGAGGAATAGGCGGAGCGCCAGACTTCCAGGGGCAGGCCATTGGCGTGAGCGAACCGCTGTTTGCGGATATGCGCAGTAATCAGCTCCAGTTCCTCGATTTGCCAGGTGCGGGGCTGCTTCATGTCCGCCAGGAATGTTCCGGCCTGCCCCCAAGGGTAGACATACATCACGAACCCCAGCGGGTCGTCGGCGTAGGCAAGCACGTTCGCCAGCAACTCACGCTCATTGTCGAGGTTGTATTTCATCTGTCTCCCTTCTGGATTGCGACTTGGTCCTGTTGTTGCTGAAAATGGGAAGTGGTCCCTTCAGGCCCACTTCCCATTTTACACTATGCACGTTTCTGGTGTTTTTGGACAAACATTTTTCGCAGAATTTTACGCGGCCGACCAGAGAAATATCCCCCCGCGCAGGTAAAACCCCGCATCGCGACCCTACCCCTCCCCTACCCCCCGCCTGTTGCGTTTTCCCTCGCCTGTTACATCAAGTCCGCGATCACTTTACGCTCAACGCCTGATGCGCTCATCACAATAGCCTGCACAGGAACAGTCGGCATGCGCAACAGCCGCCATGCACTAGCGCGCTCCGCGGCTAGTCGCAGGGTCTCACTCATGTCTATGTGTCGGACGTCAACGCGGGTGCGCTGTCCATATCGGTCGGGGTCTAGCTTTTCGACGAGAAACTTGAGGGAATCGAGCTGCACCCTAGCGCGAGCGGGATCCAGTGCCCCGAGGTTATAAACCATGTCGAGCATGCGCTCAAGTAATGCGGCCGCAGACTCGCGCCGTGCTTCATCCCACTGTTGACGGCGTTCCGGCGACTGCGAACGCCACGCGCGCATTGACTCGTAGGAAATACCGATGCGTTCCAGGATGACGCTGTATCGCTCACCAGAAGCAACGCAGGCCAAGATGGACGGCCACAACTGTTCTAGCTTAGCCGCCGTCTCAACGCCAACTGTTGTATTTGAATGTCCCATAACCTAGTTTAACAGGCTACTGGGGTCACCCCAGTAGCGCACAATTACCCGAGCAATACCCAATTAATGCGTAATCAATTACCCAATTAATGCGTAATCAATTACCCAATTAATGCGTAATCAATTACCCAATTAATGCGTAATCAATTACCCAATTAATGCGTAATCAATTACCCAATTAATGCGTAATTGTGCATTTCACAATGTGACATTTAGCAAGTTGTATATAAATCAACTCTCTCCGTCTGTAATTTCTCAGGTTTACTTTAAGACTTTCGTAAACCCATCTGATTATTAAGGGAATTCACCTATCTAGCGGAAAATGGAAATGAGTGATAGTGAGCACTAACTATAAAATGCCAAAACAGCGTTACGGGCAGTGAAAATGACAAACCTGTATCATCCTTATAATCAATATGTTCTGCCCGTATCTTAAGTCGCAACATTAACAAAATTGGTCTCATTCAACAGAACTTGGAGGGGGGTCTTTAGAACCCCCCTCCAAGTGGATTGACCCACTACCTTGTATGCCCCGAAAACCGCTCAGGACTGGCGTAAAGGGGTCTACAGTCGATTCCGCGCCCTGCGCTGCGACCATGCCTGCAGACCATGCTCCGCGTGATGCGCCAGGTAGGTTATATCGCCGCCTTGATGGCCTTAAAACCCACGTTGACCCTCATTATTCAATTCCCCCGGTTTACCTGTTTTTAGACGCTCCAATTTCCGGCCCCAATTTCCCGCCTTTTGACATCGCCTAATTTGGCAGTTGCAATTAACAATTGACGCGCGCATAATTGTGCTACTGGGGTCACCCCAGTAAACGCGCGCATAATTGTGCTACTGGGGTCACCCCAGTAAATAGGACCGTCGGCCACCTAACAACAGGCCGACATAAAATGGAGCAACAAAATGGACTGGGACGACAAGACAAAACAGGAACTAATCTCCGCGCTAAAAACCGCTGGCGTCAAGATGGGGGACTATGACCGTAAGACAAAACAACAGTTGATTGACCTTGCCACTGTGCATGCAGCCGCCTTGGCAAAAGGTGCGCCGCCTGTTGTTGATGCCCCGGCGCAGGAACCCGTAGCGGCAATTCTCCACGGGGGTCACGCGGTAGCCGCTAAATATCCGGGCATATGCAAGGCTTGCAGTGGCACCTTCGTTAAGGGTGACCTTATCTCCCGCAATGGCCTTGGAAAATGGGTCCACGAAGGATGCGCTGTTAAAGATGATGCCCCCTTGAATCTGGACGGAAGGCCGCAGGAGGGGGTCATCGGAGAGGATGTTTATGCCAACCTCCTTCCCCACATTGCCGTAGCTAACCGGGCACTCGCGAAACAGCAAGCGCGGATTGATGCGGAAGCGCAAGGCAACAGTCCGCAGCCATCCCCTGAGGACGCAGACATGTTCGTAGTGGCCGTGCGGGATGCCGTGGCCTCGAACGGTTCTACTGGCGCAGAGATGATAGTCGACGTAGCCGCCCGAGTATTCGCGGAGATGTCGGACCGGCGTATGGACCAAATCGAAAAGGCCGTGGAGGAAAAGATAGCGGCTATGCCAAAGCCAGAACAACAGGCACAGGCCCCACAGGCTGCACCAGCGGAGATTATCGTCAAGGTGGCGGGCGCGCCGGCCATCAATCTTGAGGGTATTGCTCACCCCCTGTTCGAAAAGGTGTTGAAGCTGGCCGCGGCAAAGCAAAACGTGCTGCTGGTCGGTCCCGCAGGCTGTGGCAAGACACACCTCGCCGCGCAGGTTGCAAAGGCCTTGGGTAAGGCCTTCAGCAGCAACAGCGTATCTAGCGGCATGAGCGAATCCGCGTTGACGGGATACCTGTTGCCTGTTGGAGATGCGGGGCGCTTTGAATACGTGTCCGTGCCGTTCGTGGATGCGTATAAGAACGGCGGCGTGCATCTGATTGACGAATTGGACGGCGGTGATGCTAACGTGTTCCTAACGATGAACAGCGCGCTGTCGAACGGCTCATTCTCCATCCCGCAACGTGTTGGAGACCACGTGATAGCGAGGCATCCCGAGTTTGTCTGTATCGCAGCCGCTAACACCTTCGGCCACGGAGCAGACATGATGTATGTCGGGCGCAACCAGCTTGACGCGGCTACGCTGGATAGGTTCTACGTTGTGCCTATGGACTATGACCGCATGTATGAGAGGTCTATCGCGCCTGTGGCTCTGTGCACTTGGGTATGGGGCATTCGGGACAAGGCACGGGAATGCAGACTCAGGCGCGTAGTGTCTACCCGCATGCTACAGCGCATGGCCGCGGGGCTGGCCGCGGGGCTATCCGCCAGTGAGGTTCGAGGGGATGCGCTGGCTGGCTGGTCTAAGGATGACTTGGCAAAAGTAGGGGGCATCGCATGAGCGCCGCATACACAGACCCCGCTGTCGGAGTGAACGGAGCGCGTTACAATTGTGTATCTGATTTTCTGGACGCGGCTACTATCGCTAAACCGCGCAATTCAGATAATCAAAT
>Ga0184627_10001168_pt1 | contig 10545 bp, 8 predicted proteins | sample PLM3_127_b1_FD_133150 | JGI IMG/M metagenome (GOLD analysis project Ga0184627, IMG submission 133150) | Groundwater sediment microbial communities from an aquifer in East River, Colorado, USA - PLM3_127_b1 | ecosystem: Environmental > Terrestrial > Soil > Riparian zone | place: USA: East River...
TCAGACCCAGGCTCGCCGGGCGCCGGGATGGTGTATCTGCGCCACAGTTTCCTCCCGGTGTCAGGATCCCAGCCGTCGAGGAACCCGCGCGTGGTGGACTCCCCGCCGGCCATGCCTGAAATCAACACGCCGTTGGCCACGATCGGCGCACTGGTGGCATAGTAGCCTTCTCGCCAAGCGGCGAATTTCTGCTTCCACAGCTGTTTGCCGGTCGCCATGTCGAGCGCGAGCACGTGATTGTCGATCGTCACGCGGAAGAGTTTGCCGTTGTAGATCGTCGCCGCGCCTCTCGTAATAGCCGCCCGCTGCATTCCCGGCTCGATCTCGACGGGCGTGCGCCAAATCTGCCTGCCGGTTTCAACGTCGATGGCAAAGGTCCACTTGCCGTTGATCACGTACATGACACCGTTGTAGATCGTCGGCGCCGCCAGTTCACCCAGGTCGTTCATGAGGCTGGCGCTCCACACGGGCACCAGGCGCTTGACGTTCGATTTGTTGATTTGCTTGAGGGGGCTGTAGCTCTTCCGGTCGTAGCCCATGCTCTGGGTCGTGACGTTGTCGGTGTTCTTCCCGTCGTTCAACAGCTCTTCCGTCGTTTGTGTGAATCCAGGCCCGGGCCACACACCGAGGAGGGTCGCACATAGCCACGCCTTCTTCATAGTCAGCCTCCGAGATTTAGTCGCTCTCTTTTCCGACCGTCGCCGGGACGGGGAACGCCTTGATCTTCGCGATGTATTCGGGATACATCGTTTCCGGCCCGCCCAGCCTTGGCTCGTACGGCGTCCGGAACCGATCCGTCAGCTTTGGATTCAATCCAGGCAGCGGACTCTGCCCGGGGAGAAAGTGCGGCACCTGGCCCCGCGGCACGGCGGTCTCGGTTGCCTCTTCGCAGGGATACGGATCCATCCTCATCGCGGGGTCATAGACATACATCATCGAGCTTCGAATATATGGCTCCGCCAGATAGACAGGGTCGTACAGGATCGTGGTCAACTGCAGGTAGTTGCCAATACGCCGCCAGCGTGAGCGCACGGTCGTCTTATCGCTTCGCATGAGCCCCGTGCGCCGGATGTACGCCTCCTTGACATGCGTGGTCGTCACGACGAGGACGTCCCCCTCCCATGCTCCGGTTGAAAAGCCGCTCCAGGTGTGCGGGGTATTCTCCGGAGGGTGAGGGCGGCCATCCATCCAGATCGTCGTCTCCTGCTCCTCCTGGTTGGCGTGCGCGTGCCAGGCGATCACGCGCTGAGTCGGCTGGTCAACCTCCGACCACACACGCATCCGCGAGAGGCCTCCTTCCAAGCCGTAGTCGAACGAGTGCGGCCGGCACACCCATTCCGCGACGTCGAAGTCCTCCGGCGACCAGCTGTCCGCTCGCCACCGGCCCGCCTGGCTGACGGGGACGCCGGCGGTGTCTCCGGTCATGCCGCTCCCATCCTGGTTGCGGGGCGTCGTCTGCCACATGCCGCTCAGTTCCACCTGGGCCGATGCCGGATAGTTCCAGAACACCACCAGCAATAAGCCGAGCGACATACGACCTGTGCCCTTCATGAGGCCGCCTTTCACCTTCACGCAGCCACGGAGTCACGGAGACACGGAGAAATATTTGGGAATTCCCCTCCATGCCTCCGTGTCTCCGTGGCCCGTCTCATCAGAATGTGTACTTCAGCGCCAGCTGAATGATACGGGGATCGGCCGCAGACGTGATGAGCCCGAAGTTCGGGTTGTTCAACGCCGAGACCGGATTGTTCAGGTGGACGCGGTTGAGCACGTTGAACGCTTCGGCCCGGAACTGAATCTGCTGCGCGCCGCCAATGCGGAATGAGCGCGTGAGTCCCATGTCGACGTTGAACCGGCTCGGCCCCACGAGGCTGTTGTTGACGAGGTCACCATAGGTCCCCGCCGCGGGCGCCCGGAAGGCCCCCGGGTCCAGCCAGCGGTATCCATCGTTCAGGTACACGTTATCGGACACCTTGTTTGGACGCTGATTTCCCTGGCCGTTGAGTGCGTTGTCCACGCCCGTCGTGGCGGCAAAGTGGGTCCCACTCCGCGCGCTGACGATGGCCGAGACCTGCCAGTCGCTGGTGAGCATTCCAAGGATGCCAGCCGACGCACCGGGCACCTGATACACGGTGGAGAGGTTCACGACGTGCCGTTGATCCGTGGCGCCGCAGCTTCCGCGGTCGAACGCCGGGTTCCCGGGCTTCGTGAGCTCCACCCCCGCCACCGAGGGTTCATAGTTGACGATGTCCGAGATGCATGTCGACATGGTCCAGTTCCCAGACACGAACAGGCCATTCGACGATCGATGCTGCGCCGACAGCAGCAGACCCTTGTACTCCGATGTGCCGATCGGTTTGACGCCGGTGATGCTGCCGTAGAACCGGCCCTCCGCCGGGTTCTCGACGGAGAGCACGCGGCGCTGGTTGGTGGTGGCCGTCGTGGCACCGGGGCTGAACACCGCCGGATTCAACTGATCGCCAATCGGCAGGCGATGCCCGCGGCTGGTGAGGTAGTTCGCTGAGACCACCCAGGCGGCGCCCACCTGTCGCTGCACGCTGACGTTCCACTGGTCCGCGTACGGAGGCTTCATGTCGAGCGGAAATGTCACGAAGCCACCGTACGGCGGAAACGTGAGGTCCGGGTGTGCCACGATCGGGAAGGGGTTGCCGCCTGCCGTGTTCGCCCACGGGTTGTCGAACGGGGCGTTGTTCACGACGAGCTCGGTGCCGAACGGCGTGCCACGGTCGAACCCGAGGAAGTTCCAGATGTGCGGCAGGTCGTAGAACCTGCCGTAGGCGGCGCGCACCGTCATGCGCCCGTCGCCACGCGGGTCCCACACGCTCGCCAATCGCGGCGCAAAGCTCCCGAGATACTTTTCGCCGACCGCGTGACCCGGATATCCAGGATCGCCCTCGAACATCACGCCGACCGGCGCGTTCTTGTACACCGTGCTCCGCACACCAGCGCGGAACTGCTCCAGGCTGAAGTGGTTGAAATGACGCTGATCGCTCGTATACGGCAAGTACGGATCCCAACGCACGCCGACGTTCAGCGACAGGTTGGGCGTCACTTTCCAGGCATCCTGCACGTACAGCCCGACGTAGTTCATCTCGCCGCCCGGCCCGTAGACCTGTCCCTGGGTGAAGGTGGCGGGCCGACCGAGGAGGAAATCCGCGAGACCCAGCCCGGTGTTCACTGCTGAGAAATTGAAGTTCCCGGCCGCGGAGCCATACGACGTCGACTTCAGGGACGAATGGATGAAGTTGACACCAAGCCCGATCTGATGCGCTCCCCGAACGAGGCTCAGGTCGTCGACCAACTGGAACACCTTCGTGCCTATTTCGCTGGGCTTTGCACCCGTCGGGCCGAGCGAGAACCCTCCGGCCACGGTGAAGGCGGTGAAGCCCGGCAGCGGCGTCGTCATGTTCCGGACACCGAGGCTCGCGGCATCGAAGTAGGGCACGTACCCCTTGCGAATGTCCGAACTGTTGTACGTCGCCCGGAACGAGTTGACGGTGTTCGACCCGAGCAGGTACGTATCTCCGAGGACGAACGAGTGCACGTCATCGTCGATCGGCCCGTTGGCATACGCGAGCACGTTATTGGGGTCGTTGTCCGGTTTCGAGTCGAGGCGCGCCAGCTGATAGCGGCCGAAAATCGAGTGGCTGTTGTTCCATTGATAGTCGAGCCGGCCGATCGCCATGTGCTCTGTGCTTTCCGTCTGGCGATCGAAAAAGGACTGTCCGCAATCGTTGATCGGCTTGGGCAGCTTCGCCGCCAGGTTCAGCGCGGCAGGCGAGAACTCCGCCGGCGAGACGCGATTGTTCACGAACGGCGCGCGCAGCGGAATCGTCCGGCCCCCGTTGCAGGCAGGCGATGTGATCGTCGAGAAGTCTCCCGCCAGCATCGCGGGCGTCGGCACGAACTGGAAAAAGCTGGTTGGCGTCACGTTGACCCGCGTGCCCTGGTATCCTCCGAAGTAGAAGAGCTTCCCTGAGACCACCGGCCCGCCGAGCGTTCCGCCGAACTGGTCCCGGTGCAGTCCGTCGCTCCGGCGCTTGCCGTCGGTCCCGATAGCGGCGAACGCGTTGGTCGCATTCAGCGAATCGTCCCGCATGAACTCGAAGAGGCCGCCGTGCAGGACATTCGTGCCGGACTTGGTGACCGCGTTGACGGCGGCCGCGGAGTGATGGCCGTACTGGGCCGGCAGGGCGCTCGTCTCGACCTTGAACTCCTGCATCGCGTCGGGAAACGGGAGCGGCAGGTTCAAGTTGTTGAACGGATCGTTGTGCGTGCCGCCATCGAGCAGGTAGGTCATGCCATTCGACAGGCCCCCGGCCACGACGATCGTCGTGTTCGGGTAGCTGCGCACGCCGCTGTTCAGCGCGCCCCCGCCGGGAGCATCACTCCCGGCCTTGCCGCCGGTCGCGAGGCCTGCCTGGAAGACCAATTCGGTGAGCTGCCGCCCGTTGAGCGGGAGCTCGAGCACCTGCTCGTTCGTGATGACCTGCCCGATGCCCGGGTTCCGCGTCTCCACGAGCGAGGCGCTGCCTTGCACCGACACCGTTTCCTCGATCTGCCCGAGCGCGAGCGCCACCGCCAGAGTCGGATTCTCGCCCACCTGCAGGACGATACCGGTCTGCACGAACGTGCGGAACCCCTGGAGCGCGGCCTCGAAGCGGTACGGCCCAATCGGCAGGTTCTGAAGAACGTACGAGCCCGTGTCGTCAGTGACGACGGTGCGTGTCAGGCCGGTGCCGGTCTGGATGACTGTGATCGTCACACCAGGGAGCGCCAGGCCGCCCTGGTCCTTCACGGTCCCGTTGAGCTGCGCCGTGGCCTGTGCCCAAGCGGTGGTGCACGAGAGCAGAAGGATCAGCAAGCCGCGAAATACCAGGCCGGCGACGACGTGGCGCATGTGTCCTCCGGAAACAAAAAAATAGAGAAGAGTGCGGACGGAAATGGCTCTCAACGCTGAGGTGTCGTGCCTCGGTGAAAGTGGCGCGTTTTCAGCGTGATGGTATATCCTTCGCGATCATGACGCAACCAACGAAGGGCTCTGCCCTTGAGATCCTGCAGAGCCCTTGTCTGGTTGACGCTGCTTGCGTGGCGCGCGTTCGGATGGCGCCATGGCTGATCGCACTGGTGCTCATGCCGGGCGGGGCTTTCTGGGCCGAGCGCCCGGCCGCGCAGCAGCGCGCCGCGGGCGCCGCACCCCTCGAAACGATCCAGATTCGGCCGAATGTCTACGTCATCTTCGGCGCCGGCAGCAACGTGACCGCCCACGTCGGCGAAGACGGCATCCTCCTGGTGGACAGCGGGTCGGCGGCGATGGCCCCGCAGGTGGTGGCGGCGGTCAAGGCGATCAGCGATCGTCCGCTGCGCCTCATTATCAATACGAGCGCCGACGCCGAGCACGTGGGCGGCAACGAGATCGTGGGCGCGGCGGGCATGGAGATCAATCCCGACTCCTTCACCGACGAGCCGCGGGCCACCATCGTGGCGCATGAAAACGTGCTGGGGCGCATGAGCACGCTCAGCGGCGCGGAGGCGCTGTTTCCCACGGGGGCGTGGCCGACCGAAACCTTCACCTCGCGGTACCGGTCGATGTATCTCAACGAGGACGCGGTGCAGGTGATCCGGCAGCTCGGCGCCCATTCCGACGGCGACAGCCTGGTGCATTTCCGCCGGGCCGACGTCATTGCGACGGGCGACATTCTCGATCTGCGGCAGTTCCCGGTGATCGACGCGGCGACCGGCGGGAGCATTCAGGGCGAGCTCGACGCCCTGAACCGCCTGCTCGAGCTCACGGTGCCGGCGATGCCGCTGGTGCTCAAGCCCGGGCGGACGCTCCTGGTGCCGGGGCACGGCCGCGTGTCGGACTACGCGGAGCTGGTGGAATACCGGGACATGGTGACCGTCATCAAGGACAACATCGAGGAACTGATCACGAAGGGGATGACGCTGGCGCAGGTGAAGGCGGCCAATCCGACGGCCGGCTACCGGGCGCGGTGGGGCCGCGAGTCGGGGCCGTGGACGACCGACATGTTCGTCGAGGCGATCTACAACGGCTTGAAGGCCCCGGCGGGAAAATCGTGAGCATGACACGCAGCCGGATCATCTCGCCTCACAGGCCACGGAGGCACGGAGACACGGAGAATTTTTGGGTTTGCCTCCGTGTTTTCGTGTCTCCGTGGCCCGTGGGAGCATGGCTGCTGATCGTCGCGCTCCTCGCACTGACGCTGTCCGCCAGCGCGCTCGCGCAGGGTCGTGGCGCCCAGGCGCCAGCGGCCACACCGCGCGTGGCGGCCCCTGTCGACATGACCGGCTACTGGGTCGCGATCATTTCCGAAGACTGGCGCTGGCGGATGGTCACGCCGAGCCGCGGCGACTACGCGAGCATTCCGATGAACCTCGCGGCCCAGAAGATCGCCGACGCCTGGGACCCGGCCAAGGACGAGGCCGCCGGCGAGCAGTGCCGCGCCTACGGAGCGCCGGGGCTCATGCGGGGGCCGACGCGGCTGCACATCACGTGGCTCGACGACACCACGCTCAAGGTCGAGAGCGATTACGGGATGCAGACGCGGCTCTTCCACTTCCGTACGCCGGCGCCCACGCAAGGCGCCAAGACCTGGCAGGGCGTGTCGACGGCGCAGTGGGTCATGGCGGGCGGCGGCCGCGGACGGGGCGCCGCGCGGTACGGCTCGATGAAGTCGGTCACCACCCAGCTGCGCCCGGGCTACCTGCGCAAGAACGGCGTGCCCTACAGCGCCGGCACGGTCTTCACAGAATACTGGGACGTCCACACGGAGGCCAATGGCGATCGGTACCTGGTCGATACCAACGTCGTGAACGACCCTGTCTACCTCCAGTTGCCGTTCATGACCGCAATCCACTTCAAGAAGGAACCCGACGGCAGCAAGTGGGATCCCACGCCGTGCGACGCACGGTTCTAGTCGGTAGTTGGTAGTTGGTAGTTGGTAGTCGGTAGTCGGCAGTTGGTAGTCGGGAGTTGGGAGCTTACTTATGAACGGCATCGGCGCCCGGGTCGTCACCTTCGTCTGCGCCCTGGTTGCGTTCGCCGTTCCGGCCTTCGCGCAGGTGGATCTCAACGGCTCGTACGCCACGCGAATGTACGAGGATTACATCGAGCGCGGCCCGGGCGAATTCATGGGCAATTTCACCGGCATGCCGCTCAGCGACGAGGGACGCGCGAAGGCGCTGCTCTACACGTCGAACCAGCCGTCGACCCACGAGCGGCAGTGCCTGCCGCAGTCCGCCGGTGTGTTCCAGTACAGGCCGGTGGGGTTCCGGATCTGGAGTGAGCTCGCGCACGACGGCAGCGTCCTCGCCTGGGTGATCGGCGGCGACAACCTCAGAAATGACATCAGAATCTGGATGGACGGACGGCCGCATCCCTCGCCCAACGCGCTGCACCTCGCGGGGGGCTTCGCCACAGGCACATGGGAGGGCGACACGCTGACCGCACGGTTAACGCACCTGAAGACCGCCTGGATCCGGCGCGGTGTCGGCATTCCGGCCAGCGACCACACGACCATCACGATGCACATCACCCGGCGGGAAAACCTGCTGACGCTCACGACGATCCAGGAGGATCCGTACTACCTCACGGAGCCGCACGTCGTCAGCCGTGTGTGGGAGTGGAATCCGCGCGGCACCAGCGCCAACCGGCCCATCTGCAACACCGCCAATGAAATCCCGCGGCTGGAGGACACGGGCATCTTCCCGCACTACCTGCCCGGTCAGAACCCGGAAGAGGACTACATGGTCCGGATGTTCAACCTGCCCAAAGAGGCAGCCATGGGGTACGCGGAGACCCTCTATCCCGAGTACCGCAAGAAGATCAAGGGCACCTACGTACCCCCGGCCGAGTGTTCAGCGCGGGCGCCGGGGTACTGCTGCGGGTGGATCGAGACGCAGGGGCGGCCAGGCGGCGCGCCCAATCTGACCTGCAACGACGGCGGCTTCGGCACGCTCGGCCCGCGCGGGCGCCGCGCGACGGAGCAATAAGGCTCTAGTAGGCTTTAGGCTTTAGGCTTTAGGCTTTAGGCGGCTTTAGGCTTTAGGCTTTAGGCTCTAGCTGCTAAGCCCAAAGCCCAAAGCCCAAGGCCCAAAGCCCAGATCATGCCGCAGGCCGCGGCGCCGGTCTGGCGAACCTCGCGGCGTCGATGGGGACGTTCGGCTGCACGTCGCTCAACTCGATCGTCATCTGCATGTACGTCTGGCTCACCTTCCGTCGAAACGGCATCTTGACGCCAGCGACGTCGCGGTAATCCGAGTAATCAATCTGCGTGGGCACGAAGCCGACCGGGGTCTGGGTAAAGCGCACCAGCCGTACCAGCAGCCCGGAGTCATCGAAGTACAGGTTCACGACTGGCTGGCCGGCCTCGCTGGCCTGGACGATCAGCACCTCCTGATCGCCCAGGACGCCGCGGCCCACTCGCCACTGGCTGAACGCCTGCCGGATTCCGGCTGGAAACAACAGAATCGCCTCGAGCCGGGCGCGGTCCAGATTCCCGCCGGTCAGCGTCACCAGCGGCACCGGGGTGTCCGGCCCCGCCATCCACCCGTTGCGGCCGTTGTAGGTCCTGACGCTGTCTCCGGCGTCCAGATGAATGATCGTGGTGTGCTGATCCGGACTCTTGGCGTAGATCTCCACCGGGACTTTCGTAAACGCCGTATCGAACCCTTCGTACGTCCCCTTCGCCACAAGGCTCGACAATCTGGCCAGCCGCTCCGTGCCGCCAATGGCCTGAAGGTACTTGTCAAAGACCTGATTGGCGGAGATCCCGGGGTCGGACGGAAAATCCCGAGCATTTGAATTTTCCAGCGGAGCACCGTACTGGAGATCGAGATTCGGATCGCTCTGGGGACTCTGGTTCCCGCCATGGCACGTGAAGCACGAGACCCGCGGCTGGCCGGCGAAGTAGGTCTTGTTGATCGTGTTCATCATCACGATCATCTGACGCGCGCGCTGGATCCTCGGGGTCGGCTCCGCAAACTTTGCCTTGTCGAAGTAGGCGGCCGACACATGGCAGAACGTGCAGTCGTTGCCCATGGCGTTGGCAAACATCCCCATCGCCTCGAAAAATGTATCGACGGGAATGCCCCTGAGCAGCACGACGCTCTTGAAGACGTCGTCCACCATCGGCGCCCGGTCTTGTGCGGCCGTCGATTGTCCCGCCTCCATGGCCACGCCGAGCAGGCAGACGACGGCAATCGCCGTCGCACCCAGGAACGTCCGCCTCGATCCGAGCTTCATGTGGTCTCCCTCAGTCGAACCAGTAGTCCTGATACGCCATCATGCGTCCCAGCGTGATGATGATGGCCAACAGGGTCAGGGACAGGGCCCCCGCCATTCGTGCCGGGGGAGGCGGGACAGGATGGAGATCCCACTCAGCGACCCTGCGATAGATGGTGCGGTGAAAGAGCCACACATTCACGAGAGCCAGGACCAGCGCCGCCATCTTCAGGCGAAAGAAGACATTCTCATACCTGAGCAGCGGCGCGGCATAGAAGAGCAGCGTGCCGGAGGCCATCATCACGAGGAACCCGGCTCCATTCCAGGGCAGGAGCCGCGACACGACCTGCGACACGGGGACACCTGTCATCGTCTTGCCCAGGAGCCGCAGGTCGATCATCACCGCCGTCCCGACAAACACCGTCAACGTCAGCACGTGGACCGTGAGGACGGCCAGAAACACATACCGCGACTCGTGGAGCGCGATGCTCCACGGGGTATTCCCCAGCCATTCAAAGAACCGAAAAAGGGACACCAGAGGCGCCGAGACCACCCCTCCGCCAACCGAACGTCAGCTCGGCCTATTTGTTGCCGTCGGCGCCGGGAGCCGAGCCGCCCATGAATATCTTGCGGCCGTCCAGATACTCCACGAACACGCCGACGCCCTTGGACTCCCCGCTCTTGGCCTGGTAGCCGAACAGCTTGATTTGCGAACCGACCGGCAAGCTCGCCTTGGTGATGCCGTTCCGCAACAGGTTGGTCGGAGGACCGCCTTCGATGCCCCAATTCACCACCTTGCCGTCGGCGCCCTTGACGTCGAGCCAGATCCAGGCGTGGGGATTGACCAGTTCGACCTTGGTGACCGTCCCCTGCAAATTGACCGGCTTGTTCTCGTCAAATGCCGCGGCAAATGAGTGATGCGCACTCACTGGCACCGCGGCCAGCAGCAGACCGAGCGCAGCAATCACGCCGAGGACTCTTACCAATATCCGCATGTGGTGCTCCTTCCAAGTAGGTACGTTCAACGTGTCTCCGAAGTTAGTTCTCGGCTCCGCCAGCACGTCTGGCAGTGGCCGAACCGCCTCGAGCGGCGGCTTCTTCCCGTTCCCGGATCTGCGTGCCTGTCACCACATTGATCACGCCATAGTTCTGTTCGTGACAGGCGAACTCGAAGATGAGAGACGGATCGATTCTCGGGATGTCAGCCTCGACCGACCAGGGTCTCGTCCACGTTTTCGGATCGGTCATCGTGTACTGGTAGCGGATCGTATTCGGGCCGA
>Ga0184627_10001169_pt1 | contig 10544 bp, 7 predicted proteins | sample PLM3_127_b1_FD_133150 | JGI IMG/M metagenome (GOLD analysis project Ga0184627, IMG submission 133150) | Groundwater sediment microbial communities from an aquifer in East River, Colorado, USA - PLM3_127_b1 | ecosystem: Environmental > Terrestrial > Soil > Riparian zone | place: USA: East River...
ACGGTGGGAGGATTCGGCGGAGACGGTGGGGGGTCAGGCGCGAGGGAAGGCTTGAGGCCGCCGGATCAGGGGGTGCCACATGCCCGGGATTCCGGCCAAGTGCCTCGAGTGCGGGACCGATCTTCGGTATGATGCGGCTCAGATGAATTACTTCTGCCCCGCCTGCGCGGAAAAGGAAGGGGCGCCGGCGCAGGCCGAGGTGAAGGAAGCCGCGTAAGGTCGTCAAGGCAGAGAAGCGGGAGCCCTCCCAACGCTTTTCTGCCTTTTGGCTTTTTGGGGCGGGCCGCCGCGAGACCGAGGCTCTCCGGCCCGGGCGGACCTCCACGGCCCGCATGCAGATCAGGAGCACCGAGGGCTTCCTGACGGTCGGGACCCCGGTCCGGCTCCGGAGCCGGAGGGGTCTCGCGAGCGCGGCGGCCCTGGCCCTGCTCCTGGCCGTCACCTTCTGAGGCCCCCTTCCGTTTCCTCCCCCGGGCCGGGTACAATCGCCAGGCCCGGCCGGCCGGGCCTGGAGGCGCCGTGGGAGAGGCGGAGGCGACCGTCACGTTCCGGGTGGACTACGCCGACATCGACGCCCAGGGGAGGGTCTACTACGGCAACTACATCCGCTACTTCGACCGGGCCCGCTTCGCCTTCTGGAGCGCCTGCGGCCTCAGCCTCGACGAAATCCGGCGCCTGGAGGACGAGACGGTCGTGGCAGAGGTCGAGACCCGCTACCACGCCCCCGCCGGGTTCTACGAGGAGCTCCAGGCCGCGGCGCGCCTGACCGCCGCGGGGCGCTCGAGCCTGCACTTCGCCTACCGGGTCACGCGACCGTCCGATGGGACCCTCCTCGCGGAGGGGAGGGGGGTCCTGGTCTATATCGAGCCGGCCAGTGGCCGCTCGCGACCCCTCCCGGCCTCCCTCCGTGACCGCCTCCCCTCCGTCCCCGCACCTCCGGCCCAGCCCTCTCGCCTGGCATAGAACTTGCTGCTTTGACAAGGGGTTAGCGCCCCAGAAGCGGAACAGACCATTCCTCCGCCTGCTCCTCGGGCCCGAGGCACCGACGTGGCGCGCTCCCGGTTCCTCCCCGCGTTGCTCGGCACCCTGCTCCTGGCCCTCGCCCCCGCGGGGGCAGGGCCGCTCAAGACGCTCACCATCGCCACGGGATCGAGCGCGGGCACCTATTACCCCATCGGGGCCGCCATCGCCGCGATCCTGAACGCGAGCCTCGAGGGGACCACCGCCCGCGCCATCCCCTCCCGGGGCTCTATCGAGAATCTCCACTGGCTGGAGCGGGGGGACGTAGAGCTCGGGATCGCCCAACAGGACGTGGCCTACTACGCCTTTCACGGGCAGGAGGTCTTCGCCGGGCGGGCCTTCGCGCGCGTCCGGGCGTTGGCTGCCCTCTACCCCGAGATGATCCAGGTGGTAGTCCGGTCGGATGCGCCGGTGCGGGGCATCCCTGACCTGAAGGGACGCCGGGTCGCGCTCGGCGCCCATGGGAGCGGGACCGCGTTCAACGCGCGCCAGATCCTGCAAACCGCCGGGGTGCTCCACGAGGTGCGCGCTGTGGAGGCCCCCTTCGAGGAGGCGATGACGCAGCTCGAGCAGGGAAACCTGGACGCGGCCTTCATCACGGCTGGGGTTCCCACGCGGGTCATCCAGGCCCTGGCGGAACGGGTCCCGATCCGCATCCTCCCCATTGACGGCGCGCTGCGCGACGAACTGATCCGCCGCTACCCCTTCTTCTCGGTCGCCTCCCTCCCAGCCGGCAGCTACCGAGCGGCCGGGGCCGTCGGCGCGGTGGCCATCACCGCCCTCCTCGTCTGCCAGGCGACCCTCCCCGAGGAGACGGTGACGGAGCTTCTCCGGGCGCTCTTCTCCAACCTCCCCTACATGCGGCAGGCTCACCCCCGGGGCGCCGACATCACCCTGGACGCGGCGTCGCGCAGCCTGGCGATCCCGCTCCACCCGGCTGCCGCCCGGTTCTTCGCCGCCCGGGCCAAGTAGGGAGACCCGTGGCCTTCCGGACAAAGCTCATCCTGCTGCTGGCCGGCCTCCTCCTGGCGCAGGGGCTCTACCTGGGGACCCTCACGGTCAGGGAGAGCCAGGAGAGCCTCCGCTCCGCGTTGCAGCGGGGGGCGGCCCAGATCGCCCTCCGGATGGCGGACGAGATCGCCCGGATCGTGGGGGCGGCCGACAAGGTCCTCGAGCTGGGGGCCCGCGAGCTGGCGGACGGGGTCTCCGGGGGGGACACCACCCGCCTTCGCTCGGCCCTGCGGGCCCTCGACGAGACGCATCTCACGCTGGAGCGCCTCCTGCTGGTGGACCGGACCGGCCGGGTCCTGGCGGCCTCCTTCAGCGGGGCCCCGGCCTCCGTGGCGGGGGAGCCGGGCTTCCTCCTCGCCCTGGACCCCGGCGCCGTCGGCCCCCTCCTCACGCGCGATCGGGAAGCCGGCCGGCCGACCCTGCGGATCGCCCGGCCCATCCGGGGGTCGCGGGGGGAGGTGGTTGGAGCCCTGCTGGGAACCCTGGAGCTGACCGAGATCGCAGACGCCATGCGGGGTGTCAGCATCGGCAAGACCGGCAGCCTCTACCTGGTGGATCGGGAGGGGGAGCTCCTGGCGGGTGCGGACCGGAACCCCCCGGGGGAGCGGACGCTGCACCTCGAGGCGGCGAGAGAGGCGGCCCGCCTGACCCTGCGGGGGGTCCGGGAGCTCGAGATCCCGGGCCGGGAAGCGCTCATCGGCGCCTACGCTGCGGTCGTGGGGACGGGCTGGACGCTGGCCGTGCAGCAGACCGCCGGCGAGGCCTACCTGCCGGCCTCGCGGCTGCAGACACGGATCCTCGTCGCCACCGGGCTCGGCATCCTGGTCGCGGCTCTCCTGGCCGGGGGCCTGGGCACCTGGCTCACCCGGCCCATCCGTCGGCTCACCAGCCGGGTGCGGGCCGTGACCCGTCCCGAGGACCTGGCCGCCGGCTTCACGGTCCCGGGACGCGACGAGGTCGCCCAGCTCTCGGCGGCGCTCACCCGGATGGCGGAGGTGATTCTGAGCCGCGATCGGGAGATCCGCCAGCGGAACCGCGAACTGGAGGCGGTGAACACCGTCATCGCCGCCGTGAGCCGGACCCTGGACCTGGACCGGATCCTGGAAACCGCCCTGGAGACGGTCATGAGCGTCCTGGCGGTGGACGCCTGTCACTTCCGGGTGCTGGACCCGGCGACCGACGAACTGGTCCTGCGGGCCCACCGGGGGCGCGGGGAGCGCTTCGTCCGCGAGCGGGGCCGGATCCGGTGGCAGGACAGCCCGCTCGCCCGCGAGGCGGCGGGGCGGGGGGAGTACATCAGCATCCCGGACATCACCGCCGATCCCCGGGGAGGCAAGCTCTACGCGCGGGAGGAGGGGCTGAAGGCCTTCGCCATCTTTGCCCTGATGGCCGAGACCGGGCCCGTGGGGCTCCTCTGCGTCTACCGCCGCGAGGCGCGACCCTTCACGCCGCAGGAGCTCCTCCTCCTGAACGTCCTGGGGGGCCAGGTGGGGGTGGCCATCGATACCGCCCGCCTGTACGGGGACCTGCAGACCTCCACCGCCCGCCTGGCGGACACGAACCGGCGGCTGGCGGAGCTGTACCGGCTCACCATCGCCCTCCAGGAGGCCATCCCGCTGGGGGAGCGCCTGGACCTCATCCTCGAGGGGGCGCACGAGGTGTTGGACCTCGACCGGATTGGCATCTTCCTCCCGGACGCGGAGGGGACGACGCTGGAGTGCCGCGCCGTCCTGGGGGTGGCGGAGGATCCGCTGGAGAGGCTGCGCGTGCCCCTCGGGCCGGAGGGTGGCGCCGTCGCCCTCGCCTATCGGGAGGCGCGGGACGTGGTCTGGGAGGGACCGGGGGCGGTCCCGCCGGAGTACCGCCTGCCGGGCCCCGCGGCCGCCATCGGATCCTTCCGGAGCCGCGCCTTCGCGATGCTCCCTCTCCTCTCCAGGGGGCGGGCCATCGGGGTCCTGGTGGCGGACAACAAGGTGAGCCGGCGGCCCCTCCCCCAGGAGACCGTGGACCTGCTGCGGGTCTTCTCCCAGCAGGCGGCGATCGCCCTGGAAAACGCGCGGCTGTTCACCGAGGCCCGGGAGCGGGCAGAGCAGATCAGTGCGGCGAACCGGATCGCCACCACCATTTCCTCCAGCCTGAGCGTCCAACAGGTCTTCGCCATCGCCGCGGAGGAGACCGCCAAGCTCGTCCACTTCGACCGGATCAGCATCGCCCTCCTGGATGAGGCGGGGGGGGCCATCGCGATGCTGATGGTGAGGGGGGCCGGGCCCCCGGAGGTCACGGAGGGGACCACCCACCCGCTCGCCGGCTCCGCGGTCGCCTTCGCCCTGGCGAAGGGGGAGCCCTGCTTCCGGGAGGACATCCTGGCTCTGCCCGAGGGGGAGCGCTTCACCGAGGACACCTACCTGGCCGGGGCAGGCCTCCGGTCCTGGGTGGCGGTCCCCCTCGTGGCCAAGGAGAAGGCTCTCGGGACCTTCAACCTGTGCAGCGCCAGGCCCAGCGCCTTCTCGAGCCGGGACTTGCCGGTCCTCCTCCCCATCGCCCGGCAACTGGCCATCGCCATCGAGAACGCCCGTCTCTTCGAGGAGGCCCGCAGCACCGGGGAGCGCCTGCGCCGGCTCACGGAGCTGAGCCGGACCGTCACGGCGAGCCTCGATGCCCAGGCGGTTCTGGAGAACATCGTCCGGGTCTCGGTCGAGCTCCTCCGGGCGGACGCCGCCACGTTAGCAGTGGTGGACCCCGCGACCGGGCTGCTCACGCAGCGGGCGGACTACGGCCTGCGTCAGGGGGAGCGCCGCCATACCCGGATCTTCCGCCCCGGCGAGGGGGTCTCGGGCCGCCTGCTGGAGGGCACGGCCCCCCTGGTGGTGGAGGACTTCCGGACCGACCCCCGCGTCGTGAACCGGGAGTGGGCGGCCGCCGAGGGCGTGGTGGCGTACGCCGGGGTCCCCCTCCTCCTGGGGGACCGGGCGGTGGGGACGCTGGCGGTCTTCACCCGGACGGTTCGCCGCTTCGATACCGGCGAGCTGGACCTGCTCGCCTCCCTGGGGAGCCACGCCGCCATCGCCCTGGAGAACGCGCGCCTCTACGCGGAGCTGAAGGGCTCCACGCAGCACCTGGAGGAGTCGCGGCGGAACCTGGAGGAGCTGCACCGGCTGAGCATCGCCATCCAGGAGGCGGCGTCGCTGGAGGAGCGGTTGGGCCACGTCCTCCGCGGGGCCCACGAGATCCTGGCGCTGGACTGGATCAACATCTTCCTCCCGGACGAGGGGCGCACGGCGCTGCGCTGCGTGGCCCGGGTGGGCGGCGGGGACGAGCCGCTCGAGGCGGTGACCGTCCCCCTCGGCCCGGCCGGGGGCGGGCTGGCCCGGGCCTTCCTGGAGAAGGTGGACGTCTGCTGGAACGGGGAGGGCCCGGTCCCGGAGCCCCTCCGGTTGCACCCGCCCTACGCCCACGTAAAGGCCCTGCGGGCCCGCATCTTCGCCAATATCCCCCTGGTGGCCCGGGGAGACGCGATTGGCGTCATCGCCGCCGGCAACCCGGAGACCCGGCGGCCCATCCAGGAGGAGACCCGCTCCCTCCTCCGCATCTTCGCTGCGCACGCCGCGATCGCCATCGAGAACGCGCGACTCTATAAGTCTCTGAAGGAGCACTCGGCCACCCTGGAGCAGCGGATCGCGGAGCGGACGAAGGCGTTGGCCGAGGCGTCGCGGCAGAAGTCCCGCTTCCTGGCCAGCATGTCCCACGAGCTCCGGACCCCGCTGAACGCCATCCTGGGATTCTCGGAGGTCCTCCTGGACCGCTTCGTGGGGGACCTCACCCCCAAGCAGGTGGAGTACGTGGACAGCATCCACGCCAGCGGGAAGCACCTCCTGGGCCTCATCAACGACCTCCTGGACCTCTCCAAGATCGAGGCGGGCAAGATGGTCCTCCACCCCGAGCCGTGCTATCTCCCCCAGACGCTGGAGGATGCTCTCACCCTGGTCCGGTCCGAGGCCATCCGCAAGCGCCTCACGCCCGGCCTCGAGGTGGCGCCCGAGGTGGGTCTCATCGAGGCGGACCCGGCGAAGCTGAAGCAGATCCTCTACAACCTGCTGAGCAATGCCATCAAGTTCACCCCGGAGGGGGGGCAGGTGACGGTCCGGGGGCGGCGCGTCGGCAGTCTGGTGGAGGTGGCGGTGGCCGACACCGGCATCGGGATCCGCCCCGCTGACCAGGAGCGCATCTTCGGGGAGTTCGAGCAGGTGGACTCGGCCTATGCACGCCAGGTGCAGGGGACCGGCCTCGGCCTCCCCCTCACTCGGCGCCTGGTGGAGCTGCACGGGGGGACCCTCACCCTGGAGAGCGCCGAGGGGAAGGGGTCGACCTTTACCTTCACGCTTCCGCTTCGGATCCCGCAGCCTGCGCCCGCCTGACCTCGTTGCCGCGCCCCGTCGCTTCCACTCCGGTGGGCGCCCCGATCCGGTCTTGTCCCTCCCGTGCCGCTGGGGTAAGATGCCCCGGTGCTTTCGGCGCCTCCCCCCTGGGGTGCCGAGGCAGGTCGGCGGCAGGAGGAGCGCGTGATCCGACCCGACTGTTACTTCTGCGTGCGGCACGCCGCCTCCGAGGGGGAAGCCCACACCTGCCTGGTCCGTGTCCACGAGAACACCGCGGAGCCGGGGATCCGGACGCTCCCCCAGGTGAAGATGGCTATCCGGGCCCTGGCCGAGATCGAGCAGGCCATCCCCTACGGGCCCCTCCTCCCCTGCGACGATGAGGCTCCCTACTGCGCCTTCCGGCCTGCCGGGCTGGCGCCGGAGACCCCCTTGGAGCGTCCGGCGCGAGAGCGTCCCCTGGTCCTGGTGGTGGATGACGACAAGCCCACCCTGGATTTGCTGCGGGACATCCTGGCCAGCCGGAGGATCGAGGCCGTGATCGCCACCAGCGGGTTCGAGGGGCTGGAGCTGGCACAGGAGCGGCGCCCCGACCTGGTGATCCTGGACGTGATGATGCCGGGCCTGGACGGCTACAGGACCTGCGCCTTTCTGAAGGAGGACCCAGACCTCAAGGGGGTCCCGGTCCTGATGTGCACAGCGGCCGACGGGGCCAAGTTCAACGAGCGAGCCTTCCGGGCGGGAGCCGCCTTCTGCCTGGCGAAGCCCTTCGAGGCGCACCGCTTCCTCGGCCTCGTGGAGCTGGCGCTGAGCAAGACCAAGGGCTTGCCCTACCGGGATGAGGTCGGGCGCCGCCGGCGGGTCTTTCGCCGCCTCGCTGCCCGCTACCTCGTCACGGCCAGGGCCACCGGCGGGACGGCCCAGAGGCGAGAGGTGGCGGGGTTCACCGAGAACATCAGCGCCGGGGGCCTCTTTTGCAAGCTGCCCGAGCGGTTCCCCGTCATGACGCCGATCCTCCTCCGGGTCGGGACGCCGGCCGGATCCGTTGCCCTCACCGTCACCGTGACCTGGTGTGGGCCCTCCTCAGCCCGCCACACCGGCGACATTCCCCACGGCCTCCGGATCCTCCAGGCTTGGACTCCCGAGGACGCCGCCCTCTGGACGGAGGTCCTCCGGACCCTGGAGAGCGCCGCCGGGCCCGAGGCCGGGGGGGAGGCATGAGGGGCGCCGCCGCCCTCCTTCTCCTTCTCTCCGTCTCCCTCGCGGCCTCCGCCCGCGCTGCCCCACCGGTCGCCAGGCCCGACGCGGAGGACCTCCCGCAACTCGAGCGGCTGGAAATCTTCGCGCCGGGGGAGCCCACCCTCCTCCTCTCCAAAGACGGGGAGCCCTTCGCCACCCTCACCCAGGAGCACCGGGTCTTCGTCCCCCTCGTCCGGATCCCCCGGGTGCTGCGGGAGGCCGTCATTGCCACCGAGGACGCCCGCTTCTACCAGCACGGCGCCCTGGACTGGAGGGCCATGGCCCGGGCCGCCCTCAGCAACCTGGCGGCAGGCCGCCTCCGGGAAGGGGGGAGCACCATCACCCAGCAATTGGCCAAGACCCTCCTCCTGACGCCGGAGCGGACCGTCACCCGGAAGCTGCAGGAGATCAGCCTAGCCCAGAAGATCGAGCAGCGCTACAGCAAGGACAAGATCCTGGAGCTGTACCTGAACGCCGTCTACTTCGGGCATGGGGCCTACGGGGTTGAGGCCGCGGCCCGGACCTACTTCAGCAAACCGGTCCGGGCCCTGACGCTCCCGGAGGCCGCGTTGTTGGCCGGTCTCATCCGCGCCCCCGGTCTCTACTCCCCCCTCCTGGACCCCGCCCGGGCCAAGGGGCGGCGGGATCACGTCCTGCAGCGGATGGTGGCGGAAGGCTTCCTGAAGGAGCCGGCCGCCAAGGCCGCATCCCCGGAGCCGGTCCGGGTCACCCCGCTGTTCAAGGGCCGGGGCAGCGCCCCGCACTTCGTGGATTACGTGCGAGAGATTCTGGAGGAGCGCTACGGTGAGGTCCTCCTGGCGCGCGGCGGCCTCCGGGTGACCACCACGCTCGACCTGGCCCTCCAGCAACAGGCCCTGGAGGCTGTCCGGGCGGGAGTCACGGCTGCCGCGGCAGCCCTGGCCCCTCGCGCTCGGCGCGGGGCCGCGCCGCCCGCTCCCCCGGGTGGGGACCAGGAGGGGCCCGGTCTCGAGGGGGCACTCCTGGCCATCGAGCCGGCCACGGGTGCCATCCGGGCCATGGTGGGCGGGACGGCCTACGGGAAGAGCCAATTCAATCGGGCGGCCCGGGCGCGCCGGCAGCCCGGCTCGGCCTTCAAACCCTTCGTGTTCGCCGCCGCCTTCGAGCGGGGGATCAGCGCTACGGACCTGCTGGAGGACGCCCCCGTGCGCTACCCCAAGGGTCTGGGGAAGCGGCGGGGGGCCTGGGCTCCCGAGAACTACGACCGGCTCTACCGGGGCCCGGTCACGGTCCGTCGGGCCCTGGAGGAGTCCATCAATGTCCCCACGGTTCGGCTCCTGGAGTCCATCGGCGTGGATCCCGTGCTGGAGGTGGCCCGCCGCCTGGGGATCCGGAGCCCCCTGCGGCGGGAGTACGCCCTGGCGTTAGGCGTCTCGGAGGTGACGCTCCTGGAACTGACCGCCGCCTACGCCGCGCTCGCCAACGGCGGCAGCCGGGCCACTCCCCACGCCATCCTCCGGGTGGAGGGGCCGGGCGGGGCGGTCCTGGAGGAGTACCGGCCCGAGGTCCAGCCGGCCCTCAAGGAGGAGGTGGCCTACCTCCTCACCTCGGTCCTGCAGGGGGCGGTGGAGCGGGGGACAGGGCAGAAGGCCCAGGCCCTCGATCGCCCGGCGGCGGGGAAGACCGGCACCAGTCAGGATGCGGCCGACCTCTGGTTCGTGGGCTACACCCCGGACTTGGCGGCCGGCGTGTGGCTGGGCTACGATGCGCCCCGCTCCCTGGGGCCGCACGAGACAGCCGGGCGCCTCGCCGCGCCGCTCTGGGCCGACTTCATGCGGCGGGCGCTCGCGTCGCGACCGCCGACCACCTTTGCCGTTCCCGATGGGGTCTTCTTCCTGGATGTGGACGCCCGGACCGGCGCACCGGCGCCGCCGGGGAGCCCGGGGGCGGTGCGGGAGGTGTTCCTCCGGGGGGAGGGGTCCCTGGGAGCGCCGCCGGAGGCCGGGGCGTACGAGGCGGAACCGGAGGAGGCGGTCGAGGAGGAGGAAGGATCGACGGCGCAGGCGAGCCCGTGAACGGTCGGGATCGGACCGGTGAGCCCGGCCGGTCCGGGAGGGCGTGAGATGGCGGGGACGTTCGCATGGTGGGGGGGCTTTATGCTGGCGCTGGCCGGGCCCGTCGTGGCCGTCGCCCAGGCGCCGCCGAAGGGGGGCGGTCCCCTCTTCGCCACCCTGAAGACGAGCATGGGGACAATCGTGCTCCGGCTCCACGAGGAGAAGGCCCCCAGCACGGTGGCGAACTTCGTCGGGCTCGCCACGGGGACCAAGGAGTGGACGGACCCCAAGACGGGAAAGGCGGTGACCCGTCCCCTCTACAACGGGACCGTCTTTCACCGGGTCATCCCGAACTTCATGATCCAGGGGGGGGATCCGCTGGGGACCGGAACGGGCGGGCCCGGCTTCCGGTTCGCCGACGAGTTTCACCCGGACCTGAAGCACAGCAAGGGGGGCACCCTGTCCATGGCGAACGCCGGCCCGAACACCAACGGGAGCCAGTTCTTCATCACCCACCGGGCCACCCCCTGGCTGGACGGCCGCCACACCGTCTTCGGGGAGGTGGTGGAGGGGATGGAGGTGATGGAGGCCATCGGTACCGTTCCCCGCGACGCGCGGGACCGGCCCGTGAAGCCAGTCGTCCTGCAGGAGGTCCTGATCGGTCGGGGGGCGCCGGCCCGCTGAGGCCGACCCCGCGGGCGGTGCTTCCCTTCGCGGATCGGCAATATGCGCCCGGCTCCCTGAGGGTGGCGCACTCCCGGGAATCCTCTGGGGCCCTCCTCCTTCGTCTAGTGTGACTCCAACGAATTGTAGATAACATTCACGCCTTGACTGGGGTGCCGGGCCAACGAATTGCACCGAGGATTAC
>Ga0184627_10001171_pt1 | contig 10540 bp, 11 predicted proteins | sample PLM3_127_b1_FD_133150 | JGI IMG/M metagenome (GOLD analysis project Ga0184627, IMG submission 133150) | Groundwater sediment microbial communities from an aquifer in East River, Colorado, USA - PLM3_127_b1 | ecosystem: Environmental > Terrestrial > Soil > Riparian zone | place: USA: East River...
CGCGTGGCGGCGCGCCTCGGCGGCGTCTTCGTGGCGCTCGATCCGGAGCGTGGGGCGGCAAGGGTCCTCGCGCCCGGTGGGTGTCTCGACGTGACGGACTGGCGGGCGGCGACACTCGAGGGCGATCTGGCGGCGCGGGACTTCACCGTGAACGCGCTGGCGGTCCCGGTGGGCGAGCTCTTGCGTCGCGGCCGGGCCCGCGTCATCGATCCGACCGGTGGGCTCGACGATCTCCGGGCGCGGCGGCTGCGGGTCCACGACCCGCGGGTGCTGGCCGAGGATCCGCTTCGCACGCTCCGTGGCGTCCGGCTCGAGGCGGCGCTCGGGCTTCACCTGACGCCGGGCGCCGTGAAGGCCATCCGCGGCGCCGCCGCCGGGTTGGCCGGCGTTTCCGCCGAGCGGGTTCGCGATGAGCTGCTCGCGCTGCTCGCGCTTCCCCGCACGGCGCGCGCGCTCCGGCGCCTCGACGCCCTCGGCCTGCTGGGCGTGATCGTGCCGGAGGTCGAGGCGATGCGCGCGACGGCGCAGCCGGCGCCTCACCGATTTCCAGTGCTCGAGCACTCGCTCCGGGCGGTCGCCGGGGCCGATGCGCTCCTCCTGGGTCTGCGCGGGCTCCGGCCGTTCGGCGAGGAGCTCGCCGCCCACATGACCGAGGAGCTCGGCGGTGACGTACGCCGCGGCCAGGTCCTCAAGCTGGCGGCGCTCCTGCACGACGTCTCGAAGCCCGAGACACGCCGGGTGATCGACGGCCGCGTACGCTTCTTCGAGCATGATGTGATCGGTGCCGCGCGCGCGCGCGTCATCGGCGAGCGGCTCAAGCTTCCGGCGCGCGCACGCGGGGTTCTCGAGCGCCTCGTCCGCCATCACCTGCGCCCCATGCACCTGGCCGCCGCCGGTCGGTTGACGCCGCGGGCGCGCTACCGCTTCTTCCGGGACCTGCGCGAGGACACGCGCGACCTGCTGCTGCTGGCGCTCGTGGACGCCGCCGCCGTGAGAGGGGAATCGCCCCGCTCGGTCTGGCGTCGCGCGGCGCTCATTCGGGATCTCCTGCGCGGATTCGAAGAGACGCAGCACGTCGGCGCCGACGCGCCGCCGCTGCTCCGGGGCGAGGACGTCATGGAACGCTTCGGCCTTCCCCCGAGCCCCGCCGTCGGCCGGCTCCTCGAGCGGGCGCGCGAGGCTCAGGCGCTCGGGCTCGTGGCCACGCGCGAGGAGGCGCTGGCCTACCTTGACTCCCCCACGGGTGGACCCTAGAGTAGCGGGGCACCCTGAGCGTTCGATCCCCTCGCTCGAGGAGGCTCCGTATGGTCGCATGGAAGGTCGCGATGGCCGCGCTCGTCGTGCTCCTGCCGCCGTTGGCGGCGGGCGCCGCGCCGGCCGGCAAGGTCGTGCTCGCGCAGGGCGTCGACCCGACGACGCTCGACATGGCTAACCAGTCGGAGAGCCCGGCGTCGAACGTCGGGCGCCACATCTTCGACACGTTGTACGAGCGTGACCCGAATCTGAAGATCGTCCCCAACCTCGCCACCGAGATGCCGAAGTTCGTTCCGCCGTCGGCGTGGGAAGTGAAGCTTCGCAAAGGGGTGAAGTTCCACAACGGCGAGGACTTCAATGCCGACTCGGCGAAGTTCACTCTCGAGCGCCTGGCCCAGGGGCAGGGGAAGCTCCGCGGCGCGACCTTCTTCGCGCCGATCGACCGTGTGGAGATCGTGGACCCATACACGATCCGCGTCTACACGAAGAAGCCGTGGCCGACCTTCGTCCCGGTGATGGCCTTCGTCCAGAGCGGGATGCTGCCGCCCAAGGAGTCGGCCGGCAAGGAGACCGCCGATCTCTCCAGGAAACCCATCGGTACTGGCCCCTACAAGCTCGTCCGCTGGGCGAAAGACGAGGAAATCGTCCTCGAGGCGAACACCGCCTACTGGCGCGGGGCGCCGCAGATCAAGACCGTGATCTTCCGGCCCATCCCCGAGGACGCCTCGCGCGTGGCCGCGCTGCAGAACGGCGAGATCGACCTCGCGGTGAACATCCCGCCGCATCTCGGCGCGATCATCGACAGGCATCCGAAGCTCTTCCTGTCGACCGCGCCGTCGATCCGCACGATCCAGCTCATGTTCTACACGCACCAGATGGATGCGCAGCACAAGCCGACCGGGCCCTACAACGGGCCCACCGCCGACAAGCGCGTCCGCCAGGCCATCGCCTACGCGATCGACGCCGACGAGCTCATCAAGACCGTGCTCGACGGCAAGGGCGTGCGCGTCGCCACGATGCTGCCGTCGATGCACTTCGGCTACGACCCGAAGCTCCAGCCCCTCAAGGCGGACGTGGCGCGGGCCAAGAAGCTCCTGGCCGAGGCCGGCTTCGGCGGCGGCGTCGAGATCACGCTGCACAGCCCGCGCGGCCGCTACGTCCGCGACGCGGAAGTCGCCGAGGCCGTGGGCGGCCAGCTCTCCAAGGCCGGCATCAAGACCACGCTCCGCACCTACGACTTTGTGACGTATCTGAACAACATGGTCTACGTCCACAAGGCCGGACCGGTCTGGCTGATCGGCTGGGGCACGGGAACGATGGACGCCGAGACCGTCTACGGCCCGCTGTTCAAGTCGCCCGGCATCTTCGTGAACTGGCACAACGAGGACTTCAACCGGATGGTCGACGAGGCCCAGGCCATCATGGACGAGAAGAAGCGCCTCGAGCAGTACCATCGGATCAACAAGCTCTGGCTCGACGAGTTGCCGGCGGTGCCGCTCTACCAGCAGGTGGACCTCTACGGGGTGAGCAAGCGGCTCAACTGGAAGGCGCGGAGCGACGAGGTGCTCCAGGCCTACACGATGTCGCTCAAGGACGGGAAGTAGCGCCGACGCGACCGTTGTAGAATGAAGGGCGCCGGGCGGCCGTAATTCAGTGGCAGAATGCCAGCTTCCCAAGCTGGACGTCGCCGGTTCGAATCCGGTCGGCCGCTCCAAAACTCGAGGGGTTACGGGGAGACCCGTAACCCCTTGGCTGAGCTCGCGCACGACCTGGTACTTCGCATCGTTCGCAGCTCGAAGTACTTCACGCCTGTTTTGCGACAGACTTCCATCTCCTCCGTGAGAATGGGACGAGAGGCATCCTGGACATCGGTCCGCTGCGGCAGAACTTCCTGAAGCCACCGCCCGTGTCGGAGATCTTGATGTTTGAGGACGCGGAACGCTTCGGCGAACACGCGGTCCTTGTCGGCCGACAGGTTGATGACACAATTGGAGATGATCAAGCCAGGCGGGCGATTCGCGGTTTCGGACGTCGTTGTGCGAGGCGAGCCGCCGGCGGCGATCAGGCGCAGCGTAGAACTGTCGATCGGGTGCGTGGCCGGGCCCTCGAAGAGGCGTAGTATCGCACAAACTGGCGAAGGCCGGATTCGAGACCGTTGACATTGAGGCGACGCGCATCTATCGGACTGAGGAAGCGCGAGAGTTCCTGGATCGTGAGGGCATTGACGCGGCCACCATCGCACCCGTCGTAGATGGAAAGTTCATGAGCGCGTTTATACGGGCGCGCAAGCCAGTAGTGGCCTGAGCAGATCGACCAATCGCGACTAACGGGCGGCGACTAGGTCGGGGGGAAGCGGTGTTGTGCTTGCCTTATGCGGTGAGTAGCTACATCGCCCTGTAAGGCCTTGAGTCGATCGCTGGCTCTTCCCTGCGAGCGAGCAGCCAGAGGCGGGCGAGCCCTTAGACACGTCGAGCGACGGGTCCGCGTCCGGTACTCGTCACTGCCTCATCGTTGGAGGTTCCGGCACACCGACGGCCGGCACTTGCCGCTTCCACTCAGACATAGCCGGAGGACGACGGGCTCGGTGACGAAGCGGGGCTTCGAGGTTCGGGCAGGCAGTCGCTGAGACGCCAACTCTGTGACCGACCAAGGCGTTGTCGTCCTCGGCATACCCATCCCGTCGTCCTCGCCAGTGTTCCTCGGCATCGTCGCGGTCCATGTGGCGGCGGGGCTCGTGTGCACCGTCGCGGGGATTGTGGCGATGCTGGCTCCCAAACGTGCTGGCCGGCATCCGTCTGCCGGCGCGGTTTACTATTGGAGTCTGGTGGCCGTCTTCCTGACCATGACGGCCCTTTCCATCCTGCGATGGCCGCACAATACGCACCTCTTTGTTCTCGGCATCCTGTCCTTTGGCGCCGGAGTAGTTGGGCAGAGAGCGAGACGTCGGCTTTGGCGCCGCTGGCTCCCGGTCCACATCACCGGCATGGCCGTGTCGTACATCCTATTGCTCACGGCGTTTTACGTGGACAACGGACCGCACCTGCCGCTGTGGCGTTCGCTGCCGCCCCTGGCGTTTTGGCTCCTGCCTAGCCTCGTGGGCCTTCCTCTCCTGATCTGGGCGCTGCGACGCCACTCGGCCCGGTGACCCCGAAACAGACCGAGGCAACTGAGTCCGTACCGCAGGACCGCGTCATGCGCTCCGTGCCGTTTCACTATGGCTGGGTCATCCTGGCGAGTGGGGCGCTCGGTTCTTTCATGACCACGCCCGGCCAAACGTATGGGGTCGCCCCGTTCTTCGATCCGGTGGCGCGTGACCTGGGGCTCTCGCGTGCCGCGGTTGCGACGGCGTATACGATTGGCACGCTGGCCGGCGTCCTCCCGGCCCCGTTCGTCGGACGCTGGATTGACCGTCGCGGACCCCGAGTGGCGGGAGTGCTGATCGGCCTCGCGCTGGCGGTCGCCTGCGTGGTGATGGCCTCTAGTAACTCAGCCCTCTCGCTCACGATTGGATTCGCGGCGCTGCGAGGAGCAGCGATCGGTGCGCTGTCGTTGGTGAGCCAGCACGTGATCAATCTCTGGTTCGTGACCCGGCGCGGTCTGGCCGCAGGAGCTGTGAGCTTCGCCCTCGCACTCGGCGGCATGGTGTTCCCGCTCGTGAGCGAGATCCTGATGCGGCACGTCGGCTGGCGGTCGACGTACGTCGTGCTCGGTGCCGTCGTCGTAGTCACGATGGCCGTCGTGGGAGGCGTCCTCTTTCGGACTCGCCCGGAACAATTCGGACTGGCCCCGGATGTTGGTCGGCCGGCGGCCCGGCGTCGCACGCGCGCGGAGCCCGTCTTCACCCGCCCGGAAGCCCTGCGGACGGTAGTGTTCTGGACGATGTCGGCGGCCAACGTGGCCAGTAATGCGCTCGGCACGGGGTTGCTGCTCAATCACTACGACCTGCTGGGCCGCAGCGGCGTGTCCCGCGAGCTCGCTGTTACCCTCTTCACGCCGTTGGCGCTCACCCAGCTCGGTGTGGTGCTGCTGACCGGACTTCTGGTGGACCGCTTCCAGCCGCACCGTGTGCTGGCGCTTCCCATGTGCGCCATGGCGACCGCCTGCCTGTTAGCGCGAGCCGGCGGGCTTGGACCGTGGCCGTTCCTCTATGCAGGGACGCTCGGGATCGCGCTGGGAAGTTTCCAGGCGGCCAATGTGGCGGCCTGGGCACACTACTTCGGCCGGACACACCTAGGCGAAATCCGGGGGCTCACGTTCGTCATTACGATTGTCGGGGCGGCGCTGGGTCCGCTGCCGTTCGGGTGGGCGTCAGAGCGTGGTGGCTACGGGCCGGTGCTGCTCGCTGGGGCGGTGGGCTGCGTCGCGGTGGCCCTCGCGAACCTCATTGCGCCGTCGCCCAAGAACACCGCCGGTGAAGCGGCGGGCACCAAGAGTCTCTCGGTGCCCGCCTAGAGCCTCACAGGCGGCCGAGCTGGCCGGACTGGATCAGATCAACGAGGACGTTCCATTCCGCCGTCTTGAGGACGGCGGTGTTCTCGTCTTCGCCGATCCGGACCTGGTCGCCTTCGATGACGACTTCGGGGCAGTGATCGCACGAGGGGCAGAGCGAGACAGCGTGCTTCTCCATGTGACTTCACCTCCTTTCGTTTCGATGTGCGGGCAAACAGCGGCGGAATGCTTATCGGTCGAGCGCCACGTCTTGAGGATGCGTCGCACCGCGCTCAGCAGCGCGGCCAGATCCTTCGCTTTCCGCTCCAGGAGTTCATGTACGTGCGGACACGGCATGGCCCCAGCTCGGCGCAGCGCGACGATGTGCTGGATCTCGGCGAGCGTCAGCCCGAGCCGGCGACCTTGCTGGACGAAGGCAAGGACACCCAAGGTGTCCGCTGGATAGACGCGGTAGCCGGCGGCGGTACGACGCGAGGGAGGCAGAATGCCGCGCGCTTCGTAGAGCCGTAGCGCCTTGCGGCTCGTGCCGCTTCGTGTCGCCACCTCGCCGATCAGCAGCCCGTTCTCCATGTGCCCAGGATAGGGCCTGCCCCAAGGGGCAAGGTCAAGAGGGCGTGCCGTGCGTGTAGAGGGCGTCGATCATCGGGCACTGTGAGCCGCTCCCCGCGTCACACCGCGCGACTGTCTCCTTCAGCACCCGTTCCATTTGCCGAAGGTCGGCGATCTTGCCCTTCACGTCCTCAAGGTGCGCCGCCGCTACGACACGCACTTCGGCACACGGGCGTCGCCTCTGATCCGAGAGGGTCAACAACCTTCTCACCTCAGCGAGCGAAAAGCCCAGCGCGCGGGCGCGGCGAATGAAGGTCAGTCGCTTGAGGTGGTCGGGGCCGTACAGGCGATAGCCGCCCGCAGTCCGACCCGGAGCGGGCAGCAATCCCACCCGCTCGTAGTAGCGGATGGTCTCGATGTTGGTACCTGTTTGCTTCGACAACGCGCCGATGGCGATCCGCCCCATCTCCTCCATGCCCCTGTCCCCCTGAAATAGGTCTTGAGTCTGGAGTGACTACAGACTCTACCCTCAGCTCAGGTGAGAGGAGGCCCGATCTTGGCGAACCTCGTGATCCTGACGGCTGGCGAGCTAAAGGCCCTCAACCCCCTCGAGCGGCAGGCCGCTCGCCGGGCGGCTCGCCAGCAGCCTCTTGTCCGGCTCATCCTGAGGACCTTCCTCCAACGAGGCGGGCCGATCCCTGTCGAGGACATCATCGCGGCCTCGCCTGACGGTCATGCGGCGGCGCTCCACGATGCCCTGGTCGCACTCGACGACGAGGATTTGATCCGGGTCCGCGCTGGTCAGATCGACGTCGCCTACCCGTTCTCCGGCGCGCCAACGCCGTTTCGCCTGCGCCTGTCAGGCGGGCGCGAGCGCTACGCCTGTTGCGCGACCGACGCGCTCGGCATCGCGCCGATGGTCGGAGAACCCGTCGAGATCACGTCGTCCTGCCATCACTGCGGCGAACCTCTGACGTTCGGCGCAACGCCGCACGGGGTGGGGCTGAACGCCGAGGGCGTCATGGTGTGGTTCGGAACGCGCGGTGACGAGGGATGCAAGGCCTTCGACTCGCTCTGAACGACGATCAACTTCTTCCGGTCGGAAGAACATCTGAGAGCGTGGCGAGACGCGAACCCGACAACTGAGGGCGCTGGAGCAACCGTCACGGAGGCGTTCAAACTCGGCCACTGGATCTTCGGTGGCCTCCTCACGGGAGACTAGCGTGGCGACTCCCCAGATCACCGTCTACTGGTCCTCAACCTGACAGTCCTGTCACGCGGCGAAAGAGTTTCTTTCGTCCCATGGCCTCGACTTCACGGCCAAGAACGTCGCGGAGGATACGGCGGCGCGCGACGAGTTGATCGCGCGAACAGGGCGCATGGCCGTCCCGGTCATCACGGTAGACGACGAGGTTGTCGTCGGCTTCGACCGGGGGCGGTTGCAACGGCTCTTGGGGATTCGCTGATGCGCGTAGTCCGCTGCCCTGACTGTGGTGCACTAATCGAGTTGCCCGAAGGAACGCGGTCGGGCGACTTGGTGGAGTGTCCGAACTGCGCGGGGCATGCCCTCCGCGTTCGCGAGGACGCAGGAGGCTGGTCGGCGACGCTCGCCTACCTGGTCAGTTGCCCCGAGTGCGATGAGGTCGTGACACTCCCCGACGACGTGAAGCCCGGAGACGCGATCCGGTGCTGCGGTCGCACGTACCGTCTGACGTTGGAGTACGGGGCGTACGCCGCAGAAGAAGCGTAGGAGGACACTATGAGGTCTGCTGCGTTCGCTGCTGGCGTGGTGGCGTGGGTGGGGGCCGCGCTTGCTTCGCTCTGCTGTCTCCTACCCCTCACCGTCATCGTCCTCGGCCTTGGAAGCGGCGCGTTCATGGCGACGACGATGCAGTACCGTTGGCTACTGGTCCCGGCCGGGATCATCGGCATCGTCACCGGCTTCGTCCTGTACCTGCGGGAAAGGCGACGCTGTGACGCGCTGGCCTGCCGGATGGCAGGCAGTCGCATCACGCTCGGCCTGCTGATCATGGCGAGCCTCGTCGTCGCTACGGCCATCGTGCTTGACCGCTTCCCCGAGTTCACCTCCGATCTGCTGGCGTACGCCATGAGCGGTGACGCACCGCGCTCCGGCCACGACATGGGAGGGATGCGATGAGGCGATGGGCGTCCGTCCTCGGCCTCCTACTCGGTCTAGTGGGCGCCGTGAACATCGCGCTCGCTGCGACCTCCACGGTCGTCCTCGCGGTGGAGGGCATGACGTGAGGTGCCTGACCCGTCGCGGTCAAGAAGGCCCTGGAAGGGCTGAAAGGCGTGAGTCGAGCTGACGTGAGCCTCAAGACGAAAGAGGCGGTCGTGGTCTTCGATCCTGCGCAGGTCACGGTCCCGCAGATGATCGAGGCCGTAGATCGTCTCGGGTTCCGCGCGTCGCTGAAGGGTTCGCCGCCTTCAGCAGCCCCGGCGCCAACGCGCTGAAGCAGGAGTACGAGGCGCGCGGATAAGGGCCAGGCCCATACGACAGCACGTGTTACCATGAACACTATGATGGTCGGCCGCTCCCGCTGGCTGATGTTGACCGTGCTGACGGCCTGGGTGATCCTCGGCCCCGTCGGCATGGCGTTCGACTCGTGCGCCGCCATGATGGCGCTGTGTGACGGTGGTCCGTGCGGTGCGGTTTCCGCGGTGACCGACGCCGCACCCTCTTTCGCCCCGCCGGTCGCCTTGACGATCGCTGTGGTGTCACCGCCGAAGCAGTTCACCCCGATCCCTCGCTCCGCGCTCGAGCCTCCGCCCAAGTCCGTTCGTCTCTCCGCCTAGCCGTACGTAGTTCCCGGCTTCCGTTCTAGCCATCAGGGTGGTCCCTCGCCGCCGACTGCGCGCGTGTGCGCGTGGGCGTCGCCGGACTGCCGGGGAGACGAACATGATGATGCAAATGTGCGGACCCGTGATGATGATCGCCGGTCGATGATCGATCGGCTCATCGAGGTCTCGCTCCGTAACCGGTTCCTCGTCGTCGCCTTCTTCCTGCTCATCGGCGGCTGGGGCTACTGGGCGCTGCTGACGACCCCGATCGACGCGATCCCCGATCTGTCCGACAACCAGGTGATCGTCTTCACCGACTGGTCGGGCCGCTCGCCCCAGGAGGTCGAAGACCAGGTGACGTATCCGCTCACGGTGAGCCTGCAGGGGCTGCCGGGCGTGCGGGTGGTGCGCTCGTCGTCCGCCTTCGGGTTCTCGATGATCAACGTGATCTTCGAGGACGCCGTCGACCTCTACTTCGCCCGCGCGCGCGTCCTCGAGCGCCTGCAGCTCCTCGCGAAGAGCCTGCCGGCGGGCGTGGTGCCGACCCTGGGGCCCGACGCGACGGGGGTCGGCCACGTGTTCTGGTACACCGTCGAAGGCCGCGGCTACTCGCTGAGGGACCTGCGCTCGATCCAGGACTGGTTCGTCCGCTACCAGCTCAACGCCGTGCCGGGGGTGGCCGAGGTCGCCACGGTGGGCGGCGTCGTGCGCCAGTACCAGGTCGACGTCGACCCCAACCGGCTCCGCGCGTATCGCATCCCCATCTCGGCCGTCGTGGATGCCGTCACGCGGAGCAACCGCAACGTGGGCGGCAACGTCGTCGAGTCGAGCGGGACGTGGACGATCGTGCGCGGTCTGGGACTGATCGAAGGCACCGCCGACCTGGAGCGGGTCGTCGTCGGTGCCGACAGCGGCGTCCCCATCTACCTTCGGCAGATCGCCGACGTGAAGATCGGGGACGCCTTCCGGGCGGCGGCGCTCGTGAAGGGGACCGAGGAGGCCGTCGGTGGCGTCGTCGTCGCCCGCTATGGCGTCAGCACCGTCGACGTGATCGCCCGCGTGAAGGACAAGATCGCCGCGCTTCAGACCGGTCTTCCGCCCGGGGTGAGGATCGTGCCGTTCTATGACCGCTCCGCGCTCATCGAGCGGGCGGTGGCGACCCTTCGGCGGGCGCTCATCGAAGAGACGATCGTCGTCACGATCGTCAACGTGCTGTTCCTGCTGCACGTCCGCTCGATCCTCATCGTGACGATTCCGCTGCCCCTGGCGGTGCTCACGGCGTTCCTGTTCATGCGATACCTCGGGATCAGCTCGAACATCATGTCGCTGGCCGGGATCGCCATCGCGATCGGCGTTCTGGTCGATGCGGCGATCGTCGTCACCGAGAACGCGTTCCGCTTCATCGAGCAACGGGGCATCAACCCCCGGAACCGGCGCCGCGTCACTGAAACCGTGCTGGAGGCGACGAAGCTGGTCGGCCGGCCGA
>Ga0184627_10001172_pt1 | contig 10537 bp, 13 predicted proteins | sample PLM3_127_b1_FD_133150 | JGI IMG/M metagenome (GOLD analysis project Ga0184627, IMG submission 133150) | Groundwater sediment microbial communities from an aquifer in East River, Colorado, USA - PLM3_127_b1 | ecosystem: Environmental > Terrestrial > Soil > Riparian zone | place: USA: East River...
CCAGTCTGCGCGTGCTCGGCGTCGCTTAGGGGCCCCAAGATCAACAACCGTCCCCGGCGCTCGCGCCGGGTAGCGCCTCTTCCCTTTCGCCTTTCGACTTTCGACTTCCGCCTTCAGGCTACGCGGCCGTCCCCGCCGCGTAGCCGGACGCCCACGCCCACTGGAAGTTGTAGCCGCCGAGCCAGCCGGTGACATCGACCACCTCGCCGATGATGTACAGGCCCGGCACGCTGCGCGCTTCCAGGGTCTGTTGCGAGAGGGTGTCGGTATCGACGCCGCCCAGCGTCACCTCGGCCTTGGCATAGCCCAGCGTGCCCGAGGGTTGGATGCGCCAGCCCGTGAGCGTTCGCGCAACCGTCTCGAGAACCGCATTCGAGAGCTGCGCGAGCGGCTGCGTCCAGCCGTGCGCCGCCGCGAAGCTGTGCGCGAAACGGCGCGGCAGGAATTCCGCGAGCAGCGCGCCGAGCCCTTGGGCATGGTGGCGATGCGCTGCCAGCCATGCGCCGGCGTCGCGCCCGGGCAGCAGGTCGAGCGCGATCGGGCCGCGCCCGCCGCCGAGCTGCCAGTACGACGACACCTGCAGGATCGCCGGCCCCGACAGGCCGCGGTGCGTGATCAGCGCCGCTTCGCGAAACGGCGGCCATTCCGCGCCGCGCGGCGCCTCGGCGCAGAAGGCGATCGCGTCAAACGACGCCCCGGCCAGCTCCCCGAACTGCGCCAGCCACTCCGGTGGCGCCGCGAGCGGCACCAGCGCGGGCTTCGGCGCCACCACCGGCAGGCCGAACTGTTCGGCGATGCGGTAGCCGAGCGGCGTCGCGCCGAGCTTCGGGATCGACAGACCGCCCGTCGCCACCACCATGGCGCGGGTCCGGAAGCTGCCCTGCGTCGTCGCGACCTCGAAACCCGGCGTCTCCCCGCCCTCGTGCCGCGCCACGTGCTGCACCTTCGCCGGCATCGCCCAGCGCACGCCCGCAGCGTCGCACTCGCCCCTGAGCATGGCGATGATCTGCACCGCGCTGTCGTCGCAGAACAGCTGGCCGAGGGACTTCTCGTGGTAGCGGATGCCATGGCGCTCGACCAGGGCGATGAAGTCGCGCGGCGTGTAGCGCGCCAGCGCCGAGCGGCAGAAATGGGGATTGCGCGAGAGAAAGGCTTCCGGGCGGCTGTGCAGGTTGGTGAAGTTACAGCGCCCGCCGCCCGAGATGCGGATTTTCTCGCCGAGCTTGGCAGCATGCTCGACCAGCAGCACGCGCCGCCCGCGCCGGCCGGCAACTGCCGCGCACATCATGCCGGCGGCGCCGGCACCCAGGACAATGACGTCGAAATCCATGCGGGCTCTAAGGGATGGCCGCGCATCATACCGCGAAGGGCGAACTATTCTTGGCGAACGCTGGTTGCAGCCCCGCCAATTCTGCTACCCTGAGCAATGGCAGCCTCACCCGACATCCCTCTCCCTCAAGGCGCGCAATTGCCCAAAGACCCCTCCAAGATCAAACGGTGCCCGGAATGCCGGCGCCTCGTGGAAGCCGCGACCATGCGCCCCCTGTCCCGCACCCGGCTCGGCGGCGGCGTCCGCTTCGCTTGCCCCGACTGCTTCAAGCGCGTCATGGACATGCGCAAGGCCGTCGCCGGCCGCCGCTAGGCGCCGTTAGGCAAACGGCGTGGATCGTGGGTCGTGGATCGACCCCGAGTGTCATGATGCATGAGTCGTGAATCGACTCTTCCTGCCCTTTGCCGTATCCCGTCACCCCAATGCCTCACAGCGAAAGACGCGGAGGAACAGGTAAAGCTTTACCGCCAAGACCGCAAAGGACTCGAAGGAAGAAGCTTTACAGCTTCATTACTGCTTCACTACCTCACTTTGCCCCGGCGCGGATCCCGCGCTGCTCGAGCAGCGCTTTGATCCGCGGCTCGGGCTTCCAGTAATTCGGCCCCTTGAGAAACTTGCCGTTGGCGTCGTAGATCGGCTTGCCGTCCGCGCCGAGCTTGCTTTCGTTGCTGTCCATGATGACGTCCAGCACCTCTTCCAGCGGCAGGCCGTACTTCAACGCCTCCGACCGGCAATACACGATGATGTCGCCGAGGAGGTCCGCTATGGCAACCGCGATATCAACGGGAGCGCTGCCGTTCCCGGACATCTGCACGATCTCGTCGATCTCGTGCACCTCGTCGAGCAACGTCGCCTTGAACTTCATCAATTGGTCCGCCACCTCCGCCGGCAGCGTCGGCCGGGAATGGGCGGGCAGCTTGTACATCGCGTTCATTGCCGCGATGCGCGTTGCGAACGTTTTTGTCATGGGCAGTAGTCGAAAGTCAAAAACAATAATGGACGGGATTAGAAGATTAAATCAGAACCCGAAGAGCGTGAATCGTGATTCGTGAGTCGTGATTCGACTCCTTGCGCCTTCCGCCTTTCGCCTTCACCCCTGCCACACCCCATATCCCTTCTCGCGCAGGTGAATGGCGAGCTCAATTTCCATATCGAGGGCGGCCTCGTACGGCATGGGGTTGTAGCACTCGTACAGCTCCGGCATCAGCCGGATTCCGTACTTTTTGACGTAATGGTTCGCCTTGAGCCCCGCCTTGTGCTTGTCGAACCGGATATCCGGGCTCTGCCCCGTCATGCCGACGTACACGCAGGGCATAGCCAGGTCGTAGCCGGGGTTGCAGCGCTTGAATTTCGCTTCGTACAGGACGTCTTTCGACAACAGGACAACATAGACCGAGTGGTGATACCTGGGGGCCCGCTTCTTCTTTTTCTTCACCGCGTCAGTCATTACTCGAGCCGGAACGGCGTGCGTCGTGGGTCGAGCGGAGTTGGCAGCCGTCAGCCGTCAGTTGGCAGCAACTGCAAACTGCCCACTGCAAACTGCAAACTCCTCCTCCCTCCGCCCTCAGGCGGAGGCCTACTCCGCCGTATCAAAGATGCGGTTGATTCTCGTCAGCTGGTTACAGTGGGTGCTGTGCAGGGCGATCAGGTCTTCCTCTGCCGCGATGCGCTGCGCCTCGCTTTCAAGCAGGCAGATGCAGATGCAGTTCGCCCCGTGTTTCCTGAAGCACTCGAATTGCGATTCGGTGCCGAACGGGTCGGCCAGGTTCGCGGTCTGTCCGATGTAGATGGTGTCGTGGGAGGCCCTGCGGTAGGTGCTGTTGTCCTGGGCGCGCTTCGTCACGAAGTACACGGCCGCCATCGGCTTGAACCGTGTTTCCAGCGACCAGGCCTGAAAGCGGTACTTCTCGCCCGATTTTCCGGTGAACGTGATATCCGGGTATTGCACGGCTGGCCTCCGCCCGGAATGGTCCGGGGTCTTGATGCTACGCACATTTGGTCCCTCTGGCGAGGGATGAACGGCCGGGATGAAAGGTGAACTCAAGCCCGGTGATGCAGCGATAGAATCCTGTATCGTCTTGGGGGACCGCCGCTAAAAACAGGGTTGAGGCAGATTAGCCCTTTTGCCCGGCGGGCAGTTCTGCGAGCTCGATCATCGATTCGCCGATCGGGTAGAGGGCGAGCCGCCGGTTGGCGTTTTCCTCCTCGCCGCCGAGCGGGATGCCGAAGCAGCCCTCCCACAGGCGCCGGCTCGCCTCGGTGTCCCGCACCACCACGCCGACGTGTTCGATACGCTTGATTTTCATGGTTGCTCCTTCGTGATCACCGGTCGCTGGTCACGGGTTTTTGACCAGCCCAAGCTCCGTCATGATCACCTTCAGCGCGGCGGCTTCGTCATCCAGCCACTGGCGCGTGTCCGCGGCTCCCTTGAACTCCAGGATCCACTGGTTCTGCTCGGCATACCGGCGGATCTCCTCGCTTTGCGCCGTCTTGCGCATCACGTCCTCCCAGAATGCGATCTGCGCGGGGGTAATGCCCTTCGGCCCCATCACGCCCTTCCACGACCCCGAGCTCTGGTAGCCCAGCTCCCGCCACGTCGGCACCGCCGCCACGACGCCGCCGAGCCGCTGGTTCGAGCTCACCGCGATGCCGCGCATCTGGCCGGAAGTGATGTACGGCACGCTGGTCGAAACGGACGTGATCTGCACGTCCGCGTGGCCGCCGAGCACCGCGGTGGTCGTCTCGCCGCCGCCCTTGAACGCGGGCATGCGCACGCTCTTGATGTTGACCCCGGCTTTATGCAGAGGCAGCCCGATCGAAACGCGGTGCCCGGTGCTCGTCAGGGCGACGCTCAACGACGAAGGATCCTTCCTGAGCGCCTCGACGACATCCTTGCCGGTCTTGATCGGGGAATCCGCGCGCACCATCGCTATCATCGGCTCGTCGTACAGGAAGGCGATCGGCGTCACGTCGTTGTGGGTCAACTGGGTGCGGCCTTGAATGGGATTTACCAGCATCGGCGTCGACATGATGCCGACGATGTGGCCGTCGCCGGTCTTCTGCGAGACGTAGGTATAGGCCACGATGTGCTCGCCGCCGCTGCGGTTAGCCACCGAGCTCTGGACCGGCAGCAGCTTGAGCTCGGTCCACAGCTTGTGAACCAGCCTGCCCGCGTTGTCGTTCGACCCGCCGGGGCTGGTGGGAATCACCAGCTCGACGTTCCGCTCCGGCTTCCAGCCCTGCGCCGATGCCGCGTCCGCCAGCACGACGCCGCCAACCGCCACGAACGCAATGGTTATCCAACCGCTCAATCTGCTCCGCATATCGCCCCCTCGCTTATCGCGCAATCAAATGAATCGTGAATGGTGAAATCCGTTACCTTGGCACGGTGAGCACCGACCCCCACAAGCCCGATGAGGTGCACGAACCGTCCGGGTTGCAGAACGTCCGGGTGCTCGAACCGCCACCGCGGCTCTGCCCGCCCGAACCCCCGCACAGCGCCAGGTTGAAGCTGGCCGGGCGGCCCTCGTAGCCGCCCACGCCCTGGGCGGTGACCCAGTAGCGGCCGGCAACCACCGGCGTCCGGCAGGTCTGTTCGAGATACGACTTCTCACCGACGGTAAGCTGGCGCCCGTTGATGAATACCCCCGAAGTGCCGCGCGAGGCATCGGCGCGCAGCGGGCCGCCGAGCCGCAGCCCCGGGAGCATCTGCCCGGCGATCGGCCCACCCTCGGGCCCATAGGCGCCGGAGACGGCGTCATACCAATAGCGGCCCGGCCGGATCGGGACCGGATAGATGCGTTGCAGCATCTGCACCGTTTCGGCCGTAAGGGAAACGGCATTGACGACTATCGCGGTCGACTTGTCGGCGGCATGCGCTGCGCCGAAGCCCAAACAGACGGCAGCCAGAAGCGGGCGCAGCAATTCGTGGGGAGATTCAGGGCACGGAGTCATGGATCGCTCCCATTCAGGTCATCCTTCCGCCTTCCGCCTCTGCCTCAATCGAGCTGGATGTTCGCCAGCCGGATTACCCTTGCGTATTTTTCGATTTCGCGCTTGAGCAGTGCCGACAGTTCCTCGGGGCTGCTGGCGACGGGATCCAGGGCCTCCCTGGGCATGAATGCCTTGATCTCCGGAGTAGCGAGCGCCTTGCGGATCTCCGCGTTCATCTTGTCCACGATCGGCCCGGGCGTGCCGCGCGGGTAGAACATCGCGTACCAATTGTCGGATTCGAAACCGGGATAGATCGAGTTCATGGTGGGCAGATCCGGCAACGCCGAGGACGGCTTCGGCGTGGTGACCGCGAGGGCCTTCGCTTTACCACTGTTCAGGTGCGGCATGATCGACGGCGCGGTCGCGAAAATGTAGTCGATCTCCCCCGAGATCAGCGCCAGCACCGCCGGCCCGCCGCCGCGGTAGGTGAGCACGGTCGACTTGATCCCGACGACCTGGTTGAACATCTCGGCGGTGAGGTGGGCGGTGCTGCCGGAGGTGTTGCCACCGGCGTTCATGTTCCCGGTCGTGCGCTTCGCCAGCGCCACCAGCTCCTTCACGGACTTCGCCGGCACGCTGGGATGCAGCGACAGCACCAGCGGCGTCGAGGATATCCAGCTGATCGGCGCCAGGTCGGTGTGCACGTTGAATTTCATGCGCTTCGCAAAGAGGGTGGGTACTATCGAGATGGTGCCGGAGGTGAAGAGGATGGTGTTGCCGTCGGGCGGCGAGTCCACCGCAAGCTGGCCCGCGATCAGGCCCCCGGCGCCGGTGCGATTGTCGACGATGAAGTTCTGGCCCATGCTCTTCTGGAACGCGGTCGACAGCAATCGAGCCTGGATATCCGTCCCGCCGCCCGGCGGGAACGGCACCAGGATGCGCACGGTCTTGTCGGGCCATTGCTGGGCAACGGCGTGCAGCGGGTTCATGATCCAGACCGCAGTGACCAATGCTGACGCGCAGGCAAATATTCTCATTGGGACCTCCTCATGGTGGGCTGGTCGTGTGCCAGCCTGATGTTATGCTACACCCTGCTCCGCAAAAATAACCAGTACGGAAATTCCATGTGATTCCGTGGCGTGTTTGCGACCCGTTCCAGTGATTCGACTCCTTGCGTCTTCCGCCTTCCGCCTCTTGCCTTCAGGGCGCCCGTCACTGCATCCCTCCCGCGCGCGAGACGAATTCGCAGTACTCGCACTCGGCGCCTGGCGCTGGCGGCTCCGGCGCGGACAGCGTCTCGCGGATCCCGCGCAATGTGTCCTCCACCCAGCCGTCGTCGCCGTCGTAGGGCAATAACCGGATCCTGAATTCGAGGCGCGAGCCGAAGGCGGGCAGGTCCTTCCGGCCGTTACAGTAGACGAACCAGCCGCGCTTCGCGACTTTCTCGCCGCGGCACCGCAGCAGCCACTGGTAGAACTCCATCTGCCGCTTGTATGAGATCTGCCACGGCTCGTCGATCGTCACTTCGGCCGCCTTGGACGTCGCTTTGTAGTCGGTGACGATCAGCTCGCCGCTGTCCAGGTCGCGCCAGAGATCGTCGATCGCGCCGAAGAGTTCCAGGTTGGTGCGTTCGTGCAGCGTTCGCACGCCCTTGAAATTGCTGCGCCAGGTCTCGAGCTGCGGGTGCGCGTGCGGCACCGCGTGGATGCCCGCCTCGGCCATCAGCGGGTGCGGCGCGCCCTTTGCCCGGTAATCGTCGAACTCGCGCTTCAACAGCGTGTCCACCGCGGAATTGAGGTTGAACGGAAACCCGGCCGGGCGGCTCACGCCGAGGCGCCGGTCGAGATAGAAGCACCGCGGGCAGTTGAGAAACAGCTCGACCTTGGTGCGGCTGAGGGGAAAGGGCTTGTCCGATGCGGGATCGAACAGCTTCGCGGCGGCCATGCGGGGTAGTGTAACTTGGTGAACCAACGGAGGGAAAAAATGGGGCCTGTCCGTTGGTTCCTGGTTTTTGAGCAGCGTGGATTATTGGAGGTGGGTCGACCTGCACCCCGGTGACTCGCGGCTCGCGGCTCGTGACTCGATCTGGACATTCGTTAGTCGTTAGTCGAGTACTTTCGCCTTTTGACTTTCGCCTTCCGCCTTCAGCGAAGCGCCGGGTCATCCTTCATCCCTCATCCTTCATCCTTGCTTCTTCACCGCCAGCACCCCGTCGCCGCTGATGTCCGCGACGAATCCGGAATTCCTGAGGCGCTTCGCCACCTCGTTAGGCACATCGCGTCCGCTGGTGAGTTTGTTCGGTGCGCCGGTGTAGTGAAACAGCTTGCCCTTGCGCTTGAGCACCCGCGCCAGGTGGTCGTAAAACACCTGCGAGTAGAGTTCTCCGGCGGTACCGAAGCGCGGCGGGTCGTGGAGAATCGCATCGAACGACCCGCCGGGCAGCGTGGCGATCTGCTCGGCGATGTCGCCCTGGGTCAACGTCAATCCACCGCCCACCTCGGGAGACCAGGGATTGAGGCTGCGCAGCCAGATCACGTCGGGATTCTTCTCGTAAGAAAGCACCTGCCGGGCCTGGCCCAGCAAACACCAGGCGGCGAAATAGCCCAGGCCGCCGCAGGTGTCCAGAATCACCTTGCCACGTGGTTGAATCAAACCGACTTTGCGTTCGGCATCCGCATAGGGCGAGACTTGCGCCGTGGGCAACATCTTGATGCCGTCGATTTCGAACGTCGGCGGCCCCCACTCCGTCGGCACCAGCTTGATCAGCGACGTCGTGAACCGCGCCACCGGCTCGAAGCTCTCGCCAGTCCAGTGGTAAATCGTCCGGTCCTTGCAGTTCTCCAGCCAGGGAAATCGCTGGCCCTGCCAGTTCCATCCGGCAATGCCCACCTCGACCGTTGTCGTCGAACGATCCAGGTCCAGCGAGCACTCCATGGCGCGCACGCCGGTATTCATGGCAGCGCGCAACTTTTCATGCACTTTCTGAGTCAGGAGTGGGCCCATTAATTTCCACCGGCGCTGCGTTGGAAAGAGACTCTCAGGGGACCGACCACTAAGGATCTTGTTGAATCAGATCAGCCCCTTACCATCGGTGGGCTGCCCCGAAGGTTTACCGCCAATTTCGACCTTCAAGCATGCCGCCAGCAATGGTAGATTAGTCAATACGAAGAAGAAGTAATTCGAATTCGAGGAGAGAGTGCGCCGGCTGTTGCAGCCCGGCGTGCCAGATACGCGAACCGATGATAGCCCTGAATCATACCGGGGTACGCCTGGTCGTCTTCCTTGCCCTGCAAACCCCGTGGCTGGAGGCGGCTCATTCCCAGCAACCCGCCAACCCCGCGTTCAGCCAGGAGATTTCAAGACAGGAAGCCATCTATTGGGGCACAGGAGATCAAGCCGTCGAGGGCTATACCGTCGACCGGTCGCTCCGGGACTACACCAATGCCCTGCCCACCGGGTTCGATCGCGCACTGGCGAATCTCGGCCCTGGAGATCGGTGGCTGGATATCGGGGCGGGCAAGGGCCAGGCGATACTGGATTACTTCGCTCAAGACCACGACCCGTTCGAGGCGGAAGCACGCGAGCGGCGCGGCATGAAAGCACAAGTAGTCGCGATATCCATAGAAGACCGCAGGACACCCCTGTGGCAATCGACCGCCGCAAGCCTCGAAGCAAACAAATTACAGTACCTGTACAACCGGCGCTTGAGAGAGTATGCGCTGGAAGACCTGGGAAAATTCCAGATCATTACCGATGTCATCGGCGGCTTCTCGTACACGGATAACCTTTCCCAGTTCGTTGAGAAGGTCCTCGGCTTCCTGAATCTGAACGGCAGCTTTTTCACGCTCCTGCAGGATGTGCGCTCGGAAGCCGGGACCAACCGGCCCCACTACGCCGGCTCGCCCTACTTGACCGAAATAACCGGTGCCGGCGGTTCCGAAGTGCGGGTCTGTTCCTGGCTCAAGAGTATTTCCTGCGTGGAAGTCACTTGCGAATTCACGACGGGCTGGATACCGTCCATCGAGGCCTATCGCGTTCGCAAAGTCTGCAACGACGTGACCGTTCCCGCCTTGTTTCCGCTTCACTACATTGCCGGAACGCCCCCCGAGCGGCGGTATCACTTGAGAAACCCGTCACCGGCTCAAACCGGCGCAGCGCGCTGATTCAATTGCACCGGACGTAGCGCCGGGTCATCCTTAATACCTCATCCCTCACCCCTCATCCCTCACCCCTCATTCCTCATCCCTCATCCCTCACCCCTCATCCTTCTGGCGGGCGCTCGCCACTCATTTCCCCGCGAGCACAACGGCAATCACGTCCATCTCCACCACCATGCCGGGACGGGCAAGCTGGCTGATGACGAGGAAGGTATGCACCGGCAGCGGGCCGCCCTTGAAGGCCTCGGCCCGGCACTTGTTCATCGCGTCGCGGTCCTTGATGTCCACGACGTAGGTCACGAGCTTCACGACGTCTGCCATCTTGCCGCCGTGCGCCGCGAGCAGTTTGCTGATTTTTTCGTACGCGTAGCGGCACTGCCCCGCAAAATCGCCGATGTGAAGGATGGACCCGTCCTTTTCGGCTTCCGCGCCGACGCCAGCCAGGAACAGCCACTTGCCGGGTCCCGACACGGTAACGACTTCGGAAAAACGCCCCTTGGTCCACTCGTTGTGATGGTAGTGCTGCTTCTCGAGTAGCTGGGCGGCGGCGGGCAGGTAAATCATTGCGACAGACATCAGGACGATGGCACGGATGATCGAGTTAAGCATGGCATGGCTCCCTTTAAAGTGGATTGATCGAACACTGGATCTGCACTGGAGTTTACCGCCGCCAGTGCACCTGACCTTACGTCTTATCGCGTCAACAACGTACTCCTACAAGGGGGTCTGTCCCCACTGATTCACATCGGCGACCGTTGACCTCGTTCAGACCTATCTATGTTGTGGATCGCTATCCGGTATGCCGGCCTTGCGCAGCAGGAAACCGCTCGCGGCCAGAATGACTGAATTCGAAATGAATACCGCCGTGACGCCGAACGCCGCGCCCACGCTGCCGAAGACGATCGGCACCACCAGATGCGTGGCATTTCGCACCGTCTTTTGCAGCCCGAAGGACTCCGCTATGCGGCCCACCGGCGTCAGCACGTAGAGCAGGGACATCGTCATCGGCTGGGCGCAACCGACGCCAAGCCCGAGCAGGAACGCAATGGCCCCCAGCGCGTAGGGACTGACGAAGAACGGAAGCAAGGTGAACGCAGTAGCCGCGATGAACATGGCC
>Ga0184627_10001173_pt1 | contig 10534 bp, 10 predicted proteins | sample PLM3_127_b1_FD_133150 | JGI IMG/M metagenome (GOLD analysis project Ga0184627, IMG submission 133150) | Groundwater sediment microbial communities from an aquifer in East River, Colorado, USA - PLM3_127_b1 | ecosystem: Environmental > Terrestrial > Soil > Riparian zone | place: USA: East River...
GATCCGCAATCGGGTTCCAGAGATCTCGCGCACAGTCACGCGATGCAGCCCCAACGGGTTCGGCCGGTGCGGAGACCGTGTGGTGAACACGCCGGCGAGCGGGATCTCTGTGGTCGTCGCGCGGATGTACTTCGAGCACGTCGCGGTCCGCACGATGAAGCCAGGTGACGACGATGACCTCGTTGCCCGCCGCCATCCCCACCAGTCCTCGCGCGAAGGCCGGATCCACTTCGAGCCACGAGTCCGGCGCTCCCTCAGAACCCTGGCGCGGCGCCGCGCCCAGCGCTTGAAGCGTCGATCGGATGTGTCCGATGGGGTGGAGCGAGTAGTGCTCGCGCGTCCGGATCATCATTCCCCCTGAGCCGAAGGAGTCGACACCCGGCGGCCGAAGGACGTGCGCCGGAACAGGCCGTCTCTTCTGACGAATTGGTGGTGGCACGCGGCAAGCACATGCAAGACGATGAAGCCGACAAGAAGCGCCGCAATATAGCCGTGCGCCACTGGGCCTGGTGCCGCCGATGCAGTTCATTGCGCTGATGGAGGAGACGGGACTGATTCTCGAAGTTGGCGCATGGGCGCTTCGCCGCGCGGTACGAGACCACAACAACTGGCTGGAGCAGGGGCTGAGCGCGCCGCGGATTGCGGTCAACGTGTCGGCCGTTCAACTGCGCAAGCACGACTTCGTTGCCACGGTCCTTGATGCGTTGAAGCTGGGCGCCGCATCGCCGGGCATCGACATCGAGATCACCGAGAGCCTGATCATGGAAGACATTCAGGGCACCATCGAAAAGATGCATGCGTTGCGGGCCCTGGGCATCGACATCTCTATCGACGACTTCGGAACGGGCTACTCGTCGCTTGCCTACCTGGCCAAGCTGCCGGTGCAGGTACTCAAGATCGACCGGGCGTTCATCTCGACCATGTTGACCGGCGCCGACAACATGTCGCTGGTGTCGATGATGATCGGCCTGGCTCATGCCCTCAGGCTCAAGGTGGTCGCCGAAGGGGTGGAGATCGAAGAGGAGGCAAAAATGCTGAATCTGCTGCGCTGCGACCAGATGCAGGGATACCTTGTCGGCAAGCCCGTTCCCTTCGAGGACATGTCGGCGCTGATCCGAAATGCAGCGAAACGAAGCACCGTGTGGGCGGACCTATGAGCACGGCGTCGGAGCGGAAGGCCCTGTACATCGACAAGATCCTCAAAGGCGCCAGGCCTGCCGACCTGCCGGTCGAGCAGCCGACGAGTTTGAACTGATCGTCAACCTGAAGACCGCGAGGGCGCTCGGCGCGATGGCAGGTTGCGAATCGTTCTGCTTCCGCCATACACCTGACCGAGGGGTGTGAATTGCGCACGGTCGAACGTGCACCCTGCCGCAGCGCTGTTCCCCGATTGCCCAAGTGAGCCGAGCATTCAAGCCAAGCCTTTGCCTACGCGATGCTCAAGAAGATTTTCAGGTCAATGTTCGGTCAAGCTAGCCAGGCGGCCAGTTCGGTGACACATCCCGTCCCCGACCTTGGGCCAGCAGCCTGTGTCACTGAATCGGACCACGCGCGCTTGCGGGCGCCGCTACGAGCTGTCGACCTGGTCTTGTCCAACGTCGCTGGGGAGTGGCTCATGTCATTGCCCCGTCCGCTGCGACCGGCTGGCTTGTGCGTGGTCTATCCGCGCGTCGTCAATCGCCTTGCGCTGTGCTGGAACGACCGGGCACTGACCGACCGCCTACTCGACGATCTGCTGATAGGCCGGCGCGGCAAGCGCAAAGGCTTTCCGGGGCCAGTCGCCGAGGAACTGATGCGCTTGCGTCAGTTCCACGATCATGGCCGCGCCGTCGAAGTCGAAACGACGCCTATGTGGGAATACAACTCGCTTGCCGTTTCGGAATGTGATCCGTCACACGATCAACAGGAGCCATTCTTGGCCACCATCTCATTCAGCAACAGGAACGCGCCACGCCGTACGGCTCGGCGCTTGGTTGATGCGCATTCACCGTCTACCGTTTCGCAGCAGGCATCGCAAGTGATTGCCGCCGCCAAAGAACCACCTGCCTCGGGGTCGTCCCTCGACCTCATGCACGGTCTACAAGTAAGCGAAGAGTACATGGACACCCTACCTTGTGATTTGGTCGACGAGTTCTTCAAGCGCTGAATGTCGGCGAAGCAGACCAAGGCCCAAGGACCAGCGGTGACGAAGCAATCGCCGCTGCAGTGCGTCGGAAGTATCCGCAACGTCATGAAGTGATCTACTTCAAGGCCAACGGAGTGTTGACCACGGCACTGCGGCGCAAGGTCCATTTGGTCCCGCATGCCGACGCAATGGGGGGAATGATCTGCGGAAATGCGCGCCGTTGCTAGGTTTGCAGGCTGTTGCGCACTCCGGATTCCCCCTGCGAGTCCCCCGCGTTACGGTCTCTGCTTTCCGCTTCGACCTAGGGGCACTTGCTTGGCGATCGCTCGCCCCGCAGCGCTTCACTCGATCACCTCGTCGGCCCGCAACAGCAACGACTGCGGGATCGTCAGCCCCAGCGCCCTCGCGGACTTCAGGTTCAGCGTGAGCTTGAAGGTCGATGGCCGCTCGACCGCAAGATCGCCCGGCTTCGCGCCGCCCAGGATGCGGTGCATCTGGTAGGCGGCGCGCCGGGCCAGCGCCCCGATGTCGGTGCCGAGCGACAACAGGCCGCCCTCGGCGGCCACAGCGAACTGGCTCGATACCAGCGACAGGCGGCGCTTCGAGGCGGATTCGATGAAGCGCGCGCGCACGGCCGGCGTGCCCGCCAGCACACTGTCATCGAGCAGGAACGCGGCATCGGCGCCGGCGGCGGCCAGGGTGGCGAATGCCTGGGGCACATCGGCTGCACCCCGGGCCTCGACACGCACCAGCGCCAGCCCCAGGGGCCCCAGGCCTTCCGCCAGGCCGCGCAGGTATTCGCGCGCGTCCGGACGGTCGGGGTTGATGATCACCGCCACCTTGCGCGTGCGCGGCGCGATGTCTTTCAGCAACTGCAGGCACTTCTGGTCCCATTGCGTGCTGGTCAGCGTGGTGCCGGTGACATTGCCGGTCGGCCGCGCCAGGCTGCCGGCCAAGTCGATCATGAGCTCCTCGCCCGCGGGGCCGACCACGATCGGGATCGTCGCCGTGGCCCGCGCCGCCGCCCCGGCCGCGGCATTGCTGTGCGTGTAGATGACTTCAGGCTGCAGGCGTACCAACTCCGCGGCCAGCGCCGGCAGCCGATCGAGGGCCTGCCCGGCAAAGCGAAACTCCAGGGTCACGTTGCTGCCGTCGACATGGCCGAGCTCGCGCAGGCCCTGCACGAAATTCACCACCGACGATTCCGGTCGCTCGAGGATCTCGGCGCCGGCCGGCGACAGGATGCCGACCCTGGGCAAGCGCGCCGCCGGTTGCCCCCATGCCCGCCGCGGCAGCCACAGGGTGGTGCCGACCCAGACCATCAGCTGGCGCCGCTGTGGCCCCTGAATCATCTCGTCGGCGCGCAGCAGCAGCGATTCACTTGAGTCTCCAATTCCTCGGAGCGGATCTCGACCATCTGGGGTGATGGTGTACACCACGATCATGTCCCGAAATTCGGGGCCTCGCCGCAACTTCCTGATTCCCATCGCCGCGCAACGCCTTCGCCGCCGCACCAGATGGGCTGGGCTGTGCTCGGGGCGGACGCGCTCGAAGCCCCGTGCCGGCGCTTAACGAAGGGATTGACGCGTTCGAAAATTCAGCGCGAACCGAAGCTGTAAGAAGCCGCTCGAGATCCGCTGTGCGATGGCAACTATTGGATGATGACGCGGCGCGCCTCGGCTGGAACAGTGCCCTGGCCGAGCGTGAGGGCTGCAACCCCATGCAGAGCTTCGAGTGGGGCGAACTGCGAAGCCGAGCGTCCCACGCGAGGTGCTTGCGATGGATGGCGCGCTTCGGAGTGGCCGTCGTTGTCGCCGACGGCGGGCCGGTCGGTGACCTGGAGACCGCCTTGCCTGGAATGCTTGCGGCCGTACAGCAGCGGCTCGGCGTTCGCCATTGCTACTGCCGAATCTCGCCGCGGCGCGCCTACAACGCGCGAGACGTTCTGGCGCTGCGCGCTGCAGGGTGGAAGCGCGCCCTGCAGTCGTCGGGCAGCGGGCTCACCGCGTGGCTCGATCTGACACCGCTCGAAGCCGATCTCATGCGGGCATTGTCGAGAAGCTGGCGCAGGAACATCAAGCGGGCGCAGGGCAACGGGCTGCGCGTGGATCGCTGGCAGCAGCCTTCGCCGCAGGCGCTTCACGCTGCATACACGGAAATGGCGTCGATCAAGGGCATCAAGTCGGACTTCACCGAGAACGAGATCGGCGCCATCGTCGAGGTGTTCGGCGATTCGATCATCACGGTGCGCTGCATAGACCAGAACGGCGATCTGCAGTGCATTCGCAGCTCCGTGGTCGTCGGCGACACGGCGCTGGACATCTTTGCAGCGACGACCGCAGCAGGCCGGCAGAACAATGCCTCGTACCTTGTCTTCTGGCATTTGCTGCGGGAGTGCCGCGCCCGAGGCGTGAGCTGCTATGACCTCAATCACATCGATCCGATTGGCGTGCCGGGCGTCACCCGGTTCAAGCTCGGTACCGGGGCACGCGTCGTCGAGTATCTCGGCGATTGGGATTGCGCGGACTCCGAGCGCATGCGCCTGGCGATGAGTTTGCTGCGCATGGCGCGTGACGCGTGGCGTCACCGCGGGCAAGCTTGATCTCGACGGCACGAGTTGCTAGCCACACCCGCGAACCCGCGCTCGATCTGCGTGGCGTTGTTCTCGGCCAAATGGCCGGCTTTCGACAGCCTCGCCTCTACGCTTGCTGCGCCCGTGTCATGCGATTGCTGCCCGGTGTGTTGCTGGCGTTGATGCTCAACTCAGCCCATTCCCGGCCAACGGCGCGACGTGCGGTCGGAGTATGAGGAATCGTGCGACTTCGATCCCGAAGTAGCCGCCGCCATGTACGCCGACGAGTTGACTGCCGGAGCCTCTACAAGCGGTTGGCCCGCCGCGGGCCGCGCGGGCTGATCGTCGCGGAGCTCGCGCGGCAAAGCATCGGCACCTCGGGGCGAGCTGAGAAATCACTCTCGCCTGGCGTTACGAACGGCACACCGCAACGCCACAGACGCCACAGACGCCACAGACGCCACAGACGCCACGAAGAGCGCGTAGAGATTGGTGTAGTGAAGCGGAGAGCACGCGCAAATCCGCCCACTAGTTGGCACACCCAGCGGTTGCAATGCTCAGTCATCGCGCATTGGCGCTTGTCGGCATGCGTCAATTGCCTTTGAACGTTTGTCGGCGAGCGTGCAACCCAAGGTGATCGTCGCTCGTCATCGGCCCGTTGAGGCATCGGTGACGGCAACGATCAAGGCCCATCGCGTAGGCGATGTGCCAATCGACCCCGCTTCATCACACTGCCATGACCCAAGCGCTACTTCTTTGCGTCGTTCTTTGCCTCATCCGGGGGCTGTATTTGCGCATGCTTGTCGAGCGTCATGAAGTGATCCACTTCAAGGCCCACGGAGTGTTGACCACGGAACTGCGGCGCAAGGTCCATTTGATCCCGCATGCCGACGGAATGGGGGGGCTGACATTTCCGAAGCCTCGAGAGACCCGTACGCTTGTGCATGGTGTGGCGGGATTTCCGGTCTGGCACGAAGTGCAAAGCGTTGGCCTGCCGCCACAAGTGGAAGTCACGATCAACGCAGTGACCGCGCAAGAATTCGACGCTCACTTCTCTAGCAGATTTCGCCGCGAGGAAGCGTCCACAGGCGCCTGCGCCGCATAACCAGGGCCCGACTCGCGTCTTAGCCATGGCTTCGCGTAGCCTTCCACGACGCAGCAAGCAGCAACGGCAATCAACAGCAGTTCCGTGAGTCCTCCTCGCTTTCTTGGTGCCGCGCCGTACGGTGGCTCGCTCGTGGCTAAGCAATCGCTTGGAGCAAGCGGAGCGCACGAACTCCAACGCCCGGGCGCTTGCTCTCCCTCGGGCCCGCGACGTTGAGCACTTCCGCCCTCGTTTCAGCAAGCCACGAACGTATCGCCGCGGCCGATGATCATGATGATTTCTCTTTCAAAGTTGTGGCGGTAGATGATGTGCAAGGTGATGTCGCCTTCCAATCAGAGAATCGCCGACTGACCATGTGCCGGCCGCGATTCTTGAAGTCGTGTGACATCGCCGTCTCCCGACCACCACCGCCGTGCGGACTGCTTTTCCGTGTTGGCTTTGCGATGAATTGCGCGCTGGCGTGCCTTTTTGCCGACATACGTTCGCCATGTTCGGCCCATATGCGTTAACAGTTCACGCTCGCCGCTCGCCCGCGCCAAACCGAGATGCACTGACGGCGGACCTCTGTCTACGCTGGGCTGGTGTCAATCGTCGTAACCCAGTCAGCAAGAGCCGGTTCGCCTGCTGCCGAGTTGCCTGCGGGCACTACGCCTGAACCGCTCGAGCACGACGCGCTGCCCGCAGGCACGCGGTTCGAAAAATTCGAAATCCTTCAGGTGCTCGGTGTGGGCGGCTTTGGCATCGTCTACCTCGCGCTGGACCACGCGCTGGAGCGGCATGTGGCCATCAAGGAATACATGCCCGCAGCGCTTGCCGCCCGCGGGCATGGCACACGCGAAGTCGTGCTGCGCTCCGCCTCGCACGCCGAGACCTTTGCGCTGGGTTTGCGATCTTTCATCAACGAAGCCCGGCTGCTGGCGGGCTTCGACCATCCGTCGCTGGTCAAGGTTCATCAGTTCTGGGAAGCGCACGGCACCGCCTACATGGTGATGCCGTACTACCAGGGCCGCACGCTGAACAGCGAGCGGCGCGCGATGCGTGGCCCGCCTTGCGAGGCGTGGTTGCGCGGCATCACCGAACCGTTGTTGAGTGCGTTGGAAGTACTGCACAAGCAAGATGTCTTTCACCGCGACATCTCGCCCGACAACATCATCGTGCTGCCAAGCGGGCGGCCGGTGCTGCTTGACTTCGGCGCCGCCCGGCGCGTCGTTGGCGATGGCACGCAATCACTGACCGCGATTCTGAAGCCCGACTTTGCGCCCGTGGAGCAGTACGCCGATGTGCCGAACATGCGGCAAGGTGCCTGGACGGATCTTTACGCGCTGGGCGCCGTCGTGCACTTCATGCTGAAAGGCGTTCCGCCGGCGCGCGCCGTAACGCGCGCTATCCACGATGAGATGCCTGGCTTGGCGGAGCAGGCGGGCCCGTCGCTTTCGGGCGTCTCTGCGTCCTATCTCGCCGCCATCGACTGGGCCTTGGCCATTGCGCCGCAAGATCGTCCGCAAAGCGTGCAAGCGCTGCGTGATGCGTTCGATGGCAAGTTCGTGCCGCTGCGCCGCGCGCGAAACCGAAGCGAAACGCTCGTTTCAGAAGTCATGCATCTCGACAACGTCGATCCTCCTGTGCCGACGGCGGTCCGTGCTGTGCGTGGACGCTACGCCCCGACCCGCGTGGTTGCGACGTTTCATGTTGCACAAGGGTCTTGCGAAGCCGACGACAAGAAGGAGAAGCGCAAGGCGGCTCATGCCGCCGGCCGCTCGATCGCGTTCGTCGCGTTGTTCGCTTTGAGCGCATTCGCCGTTGGCGCATGGAAGCTCAGCGAACGCGTGACTCCGAAGCCGCTTGCCCCGACTGCCGCAGATGCCAAGTCGAAAGCGCCGGCGAGCGTACGGGAACGATCAGCGATCCCCGTTCGGCAAAGCGCACGCTCGCCTGCAGCAGATCCGCAAGCGCAATGCGCGCAGCGCAGCTTCTTCGCCAGGTCGGTTTGCGTGAGTCTGCAATGCAGAGGGCCGCAATTCGCACAGCATCCGGTATGCGTGCAGTTGCAGCGCGACGAGGAGTTGCGTCAGCAGGCGCAGATGAACCGATAGCGGCTGGTCGTCGCGTTCTCAGCGAGTTAAGGCTCAGACGGTGAGCGTCAGGAAATTCATCGCGTGCAGTGAAAGCACGATGCCGCCGCCAATCGCGCAAAGCCAGGCGGGCACCTCATGGACACGCGCCTTGGGTGACGCCCTGCCGGTGCCGAGGGAGTAGAAAACGACCGAGGCGGATGCCGCCGCGACGAACACGACCGACATGACGAGGCTGTTCGTGCTGCCTGGGTGCAAGTGCGCGATCAACCAGACGACGAGCCCGACCACCAGGCCGGCGGCGAATGTTCTGAGGAGGTCCTTGGGGACGAATCGTCCGCGGGGCTTGGCAGGTGAGTTATTCATTGACTACGGCGAATTTTCGGGCATGCGGTTTGCCGGTCCAGCGTGCACGGCGCCTCGGAGAGATGCCATGGACGTCAAACAGGGGTGGGGTCTGGTGAAAGCGGCTGCGTCGGCTTGGGTCGACGACTACTCATCCAGCATGGGCGCGGCGCTCGCGTACTACACCATGTTTTCGATTGCGCCGCTGTTACTGATCGTGATTTCGATTGCCGGGCTTGTCTTCGGACAGGACGCGGCGCGTGGCGAAATACTCCTCCAGTTGCGAGGGATGATGGGAGAGGAAGGCGCGCGCGCCGTCGAAGGCTTGCTCGAAAGCGTCAACAAGCCCGCGCAAAGCGCCATCGCGACGCTCGTCGATGCGGGCGTGCTGCTCATCGGCGCGACCACCGTGTTCGCCGAGCTGCAAAGCGCGCTGGACCGCGTCTGGCGCGCCCCCGCGCGCGAAGAGACCTCCGGGCTGTGGAACCTGCTGCGCTCGCGCCTGCTGTCCTTCGGGATGATCCTGGGAATCGGCTTCCTGCTGATGGTGTCGCTGGTCGCAAGCGCTGCGATCGCCGCCCTGGGCAAGTGGTGGGGGCCGATGTTCGAAGGCTGGAAGGTGCTGGCCGGCGCGGTCGACTTCACTTTCTGCTGGGCGCCGAATTCACCTGGGTCTACGCCCACACCTTCGGATCACGCAAGGGGCAAGCCATGCCGGCGCCCAGCGACACGGAATCGGCGCCAGCGCAAACCGGCACCGGGGCTCGCCTCGGCACCCCGGATGCCCTGCCCACTCGCGCGGGGCGCGCATGATCGATCGCAGCTAACGCGCGCAACGTGCGGTTTGTCGGGTCGCAGGAGCAGCGCCTTGGCTGGTCGCGTGCCATAGTCGCATCATCGATGTCCGAAACCGTACGCAAGCCGTGATCACCTGGCTCGACGATCCCGACACCCCTTTTCCGGCCACGTCGCGCGCGCTGCCCGGCAACTCCGAAGCGCCAGGCCTACTCGCTGTCGGGGGAGACCTCAGCCCGCGCCGGCTCGCCGCCGCGTACGCGCGTGGCGTTTTCCCGTGGTACAGCGCAGGCCAGCCGGTGTTGTGGTGGTCACCGGACCCGCGCATGGTGCTGCCGGTCGCCGACTTCAAGGTCTCGCGCTCGCTGCGCAAGACGCTGACACGCTTCGTCGGTGCACACGGATGCGAGGTCCGCATCGATAGCTCGCTGCGCAAGGTGCTGCGCACCTGCGCGACCATCGTTCGCGATGGTCAGCAGGGGACGTGGATCGTGCCCGAGATGATCGATGCCTATTGCGCCTGGCATGAGCGGCAACGTGCCGTGCACAGCTTCGAAACCTGGGTCGACGGCGAGCTGGTCGGCGGGCTCTACGGCGTGAGCCTCGGACGCATGTTCTTCGGCGAATCGATGTTCTCGCATCGCGCCGATGCGTCGAAGATCGCGCTGGCCGCGCTCGTGTGCTTCTGTCGAGCGCACGGCGTTCCGCTCATCGATTGCCAGCAGCGCACCGAGCATCTGGCTTCACTCGGGGCGCGCGAAATGCCGCGCAGCGCGTTCGAGCAGCACCTGGCCCTGACCTCGGGGGCGCCGCCGATTGCCGATTGGACCTATCATCCACAGCTATGGGCGCAGCTCGGCATCGAATTGCGCACCGCTGGTGAGAAAGTCGTCCGGTGACCCACCCGAAAGAGCTCCCCCTCTCTTCGCTGCAGTTCTACGCCACGGCCCCCTACCCGTGCAGCTACCTGGCCGGACGCATGGCGCGCTCGCAGGTGGCAACGCCCAGCCACCTGATCCACGCTGACGCCTATTCGGGACTGGTGGCCAACGGTTTTCGCCGCAGCGGCATGTTCACCTACCGTCCGTATTGCGACGGCTGCCGTGCGTGCGTGCCGCTGCGCGTGCCGGTCAAGTCATTCCAGGCGAGCCGCAGCCAGCGGCGTGCCTGGAAGGCGCATCAGCCTCTGCAGGCTCGCGTGCTGCGGCTGTGCTTCGTGCCCGAACACTACCAGTTGTACCTGCGCTACCAATCGGGCCGTCACAGCGGTGGCGGCATGGACCACGACAGTGTCGACCAGTACACGCAGTTCCTGCTGCAAAGCCGCGTCAACTCGCGGCTCGTCGAATTCCGCGAGCCTTCGGCCGATGGGCAGGGTGCGCTGAAAATGGTGTCGATCCTCGACATCCTGAACGACGGGCTCTCGGCGGTGTACACATTCTTCGAGCCCGAAGCGTCAACGAGCTACGGCACCTACAACGTGCTGTGGCAAATCGAGCAGACCAAGCTGCTCAAACTGC
>Ga0184627_10001174_pt1 | contig 10527 bp, 10 predicted proteins | sample PLM3_127_b1_FD_133150 | JGI IMG/M metagenome (GOLD analysis project Ga0184627, IMG submission 133150) | Groundwater sediment microbial communities from an aquifer in East River, Colorado, USA - PLM3_127_b1 | ecosystem: Environmental > Terrestrial > Soil > Riparian zone | place: USA: East River...
AGCCCGTAGCCCGCGGTATTGGCAACGCGGCCGACCGCGCACAGCAGCTCGTCGAAGGGGATGCGGACCTCTTTCCCCCCATGCTCGCACACGAGCAGCTTCTCGCCGCCCTCCCGGAGGATGCGCACGGCCTTGTGGTCGACACGCACATCGATGCGTTCTTCGCGGAACTGCCGCGTGAGCAGATCGGACACTTCCGGGTCCTCGCGAATGAGGATGCGTGGGAGCATTTCGATCTGGGTCACCCGGGAACCGAACCTCGCGAAACACTGTGCCAGTTCGCAGCCGATCGGCCCTCCTCCGAGGACCACCAGGCGCGCGGGCAGAGCTCTCAGGTCCCAAACCGTATCGGAGGTGAGACACCCGACCTCGGAGAGCCCGGGGATCGGCGGCACCAAGGGCCGGGCGCCCGCGGCGATGACGATGGAGCGCGTGGTAAGCGTGCGCACGCCCGCCCCGGTTCTCACCTCCACCGTCCAGGGAGAGGCGATCTTCGCCTCGCCCAGGATGCACTCGACGCCGAGGCTTGTGTAGCGCTCGACGGAATCGTGGGGCTCGACGGTCTTGATCACGCGCTGCACGCGCTCCATGACATCGGCGAAATCGAACTCGACCTCGATCGACTTCAGGCCGAACTCGCGCGCGCGCTTCGCCTGCGCGATGAGCCTCGCAGATTTGATCAAGGTCTTGGAGGGAACGCAGCCCGTGTTCAGGCAATCCCCGCCCATCCTGTGCTTTTCGACGAGGGTCACCTTTGCCTTGACCGCGGCCGCGACGTAGGACGCGACCAGGCCCGCGGAACCCGCGCCGATCACCACCAGGTTGCGGTCGAATTTCGCCGGCCGCGGCCACTTCGACAGCTGCCGGCGCGCCTTGAAAGCTTCGACGGCGCGGCGGGCGATAAAGGGGAAGATCCCAAGCAGCACGAAAGAGCCGATCAGGGCGGGCGAAAGCAGTCCGCGGATCGATTCAAGCGTGGCGAGCTGTGTCCCCGCGTTGACATAGACGAGGGTGGCGGGGAGCATGCCGAGCTGACTCACCCAGTAGAAGGTCGGTATTCTTATCCGCGTCAATCCCATCAGAAGGTTGACCACGACGAACGGAAACGCCGGCACGAGCCTCAGCGCAAAGAGATAGGACGCGCCCTCCTTCTCCAGGCCCGCGTCGATCGCCCGCAGCCTGTCGCCGAAGCGGCTGCGCACCGCTTCCCGGAACAGGAACCTTGAGGAGAGAAAGGCAAGCGTAGCGCCGATGCTCGAGGCGAACGAGACGATCAGGGTGCCCCACAGAAGCCCGAATATCGCGCCGACGGCGAGCGACATGATCGCGGCCCCGGGCAGCGACAAGGCCGCGACGGCGACGTAGATCACGAAGAACAATCCGCCGGCGGCAATCGGATTCGTACGCCGGAATTCGTCGGCAGCCGCCTGCCTCGACTTGAAAAACTCGAGCTGGAGATACTGTCCGAGGTCGAAGGCGAAGAAGGCCGCGATCAGACCGAGGATGAGTGCCGCAAGCAGGAGCCGGCGGGATGACATGAGATCCGTGCTCAGGCCGCGCGCGTGAGCGAGCCGGAGGCGGCGCTCAACCGCAGCGCCTGGTCCAGTTCGTAGGCGGGACCTGAAGCGATGCGCTTGCGGTAGGAAAGCGACGCGGGCGATCCGCGCGGCCAGACACTGTCGAACCGGGCGAGCCACGCGTCGTGGTCGTAGCGCACCGGCACGGCTTCGACGACGACCGCGCCGAGGCGCGTCCCGTAGAGGGCCTCCCCGGAGGGCTCATGAGCGATACGGGTCGCGAGGCCGAAATGCGTATCACGGAAATTCGGCATCCCCGCGGCGCCGTTGTTGACTACAAGCGCCGGTCCGCGCGGCGTGACGAACTCCTGCATCACCGGCAGACAGGTATGCGTGCAGGCGAACAGGTCGATACCCGCTGCCGCGAGGAGCGCTTGAGCGCGCTCGGGACGCTCGCGCAGCGCTTCCTGCGAGAACTGCCAGCCGGCCAGCGATTCGGCGTCGCCGTGAGCGATCCCCACTCGCAAGCCCCCGATCTCCGCGACGAGGTGCATGGGGAGGGCACCCAATCGCGCGCGCAAATCCGGAAAGCCGCGCGCCGCCTCGCGCAGGCGTTCGAGAATCCGGTTCGATCGGTCGACCTCGGCATCGCCGACCCACTCCGGGTAACCGCAACCGCACCCCGCCCCGGCGTCCTCGCCCGCGAGCTCCGTTTCCACGTTGCCGCGGAGCGCCGCGTGCCGCAAGACCGTTTCGTTGATGCTTTTGAATTCGGCAGCGTCCGCGTCGAACCAGTTGAAGTCGCCGTTGAAGACGAGCGTCGCGTTTTCCCGCCGCACGAGAGCAAGCACCGTCTCAAGCGCGAATGGATTGCCGTAAAGTCCCCCGACGATGAAAAGCGACCTCGTCGTAAGATCCGCTGGCCGGACGAAGACCGCCGGAGAGTAGCCGTATTGGCGCGGGCAAGTTCGGCCCGGTATTGCCCGACGCCTAGGCATCGAGCGCGCCGCCGCAGCTCGAACCTTGTCCGGCCGTGCACCCGAAGCAGTGATTTTTCACCACGATCGGATTGCCGGCGAGATCGCGCCCCGTGAGATCGGCGAGCTTGACCCTGGGCCGGCCCGCCACCCTGAGAGGAAGGCCCAGCATCTGGTTGAAATCGCAGTCGTAGACGTAGCCCTGCCAGTCGACCGAAATGAGGCTTCTGCACATGACCGAGGCGAGATTCTCTTCGCGAAACGATTCCTGCAGCAGCTTCATGTAGGCGTTGAACTGGCCTTTGGAAATGAGCGTCGAGCCGAATCGGGCAATCGGCATGTTGGTAAGTACGTAGAGCTTGTTGAAGCGGATTCCGAAGCGCTCGCCGAGCACCCGCTTGTAATCCGCCTCGAGCTTCTCCTGCGCAGGCGGCAGCGACGCCCCTTGCGGGTTATACACGAGGTTAATCGCGAGATCCGACCCGTCCCGCCCATAGCCGAGCGCGTTGAGACGCTGGATGACCTTTATGCTCGTTTCGTACACACCCTTGCCGCGCTGCCTGTCGACCAGCTCCTCGGTGTAACACGGCAGAGACGCGGTGATTTCGACGCGTTCTCGCGCGAGAAACTCCGCGAGGTCTTCCTGACCCGGTTCTTCAAGCACCGTCAGATTGCAGCGGTCGATGACGTGCACGCCAAGCGCACGGGCGCTCTCGACCAGCTCGCGGAAGTGCGGATTCAGCTCCGGCGCGCCGCCGGTGATGTCGAGCGTGCCGACGCCCGAGACTTCCAGGTACCGGAGCACGGTGTGCATCGTCTCCCGATCCATCTGCTCGGTGCGCGTGGGGCCGGCGTTGACATGGCAATGCACGCAGGTCTGGTTGCACTTGTAACCGAGGTTGACCTGGAGCGTCTCCAGACCTTTCCGGCGGATGGCGGGAAACTCGCTTATTTCGAGGAGCGGGAGCGTAGCGTGCACCGGGTCATTTCTCCTGATTGAATGCCAATCGCATATTCGTTTCCGGGCGGGGAAAAGTTACCTCGCCTCAGGGAAGCTGGAGTGCGGCGGTCTGTACCGGCGGACACCTGATCGAACCATAGGAGCAAAACACGCAGCAATCGCCGGCCCTCGGGCGCAGAAGAGCACCGCAACCGGCGCAGTCGTAGAAAAACCGGCAGGCATCCGTCGGCATTTTTTCGCGCTTGCCATGACCGCACTTCGGGCAGGTTATTACCGACTCCATGACCGGTTTCGGCTCCGTCTTCCTCAAGCGACGGCGCGCCCAGAAATCCGTCGCGCTCGTGACGGCGAGGCCAGCCAAGCCGGCGTAGACCAACGCTTCGGAGTTTGCCAAGTACAGGCCGCCGAACACTCCCGCGCCGCTCAAGATCCCCAAGCCGAGCAGCCATCGCTTTCGATGCTGTAGATAGGCAAGCGCCTGACCCACCACAGCTAGCGCGACCAGAATCTGAGCGGCGATGAAGAGCTGCCACTCGTATGCGCTGAAGGCGCCCAGGCCGAACAGCGCGCCGAGCAGGGCCAGCTTCGGAAAACAGACCGGGCAGGCAGCTGCGGCGATGACCGCCCCGACGCTGCCGATCTTCTCCAGGTAAATCTTCATCCTCTACGCCGGCGAATCGACGCCATGGGGAATAGACAACCGGTCACGTACCGCGTTCCTCCTAGCGACTTTACCGAATCCGCGAACGCGTCCTTTAGATCGGGTGTGATCGAGCGGCACGGGCGCGAGCCGTGTGCGCGTTTGACGCGTTGGTCCATGGCAATCTCCTCGTGCATGCGAATCATTCTAGACTTCCTCGGTGTTTCCGGCGCGAGTCGGGTGCCGCTCGCTACGTGCCGGAGCGGCCGAGAAAGCGCCGCATCCAGGCGCTGAGCGCGTCCACGACGACAACGATCGCGATCATCGCGAACAGCAGCGTCGCCGCTTCGTGCGTCTTAAAGACGGAGAGCGCCACGTAGAGCATCTGCCCGAGGCCGCCCGCACCCACGAATCCCAGCACCGCGGCCATGCGAATGTTGTACTCCCAGCGGTAGAGCGCGTAGGACGTGAACTGAGGCAGCACCACCGGCAGCGTGCCGTAGAAAAACGCGAGGGTCGCGCCGCCGCCCGCCTCGCGCAGCGCCCGCGCCGGCTCCGGGGGCGCGTTCTCCAGCGTCTCTGCGAAAAGGCGCCCGAGGACTCCCGCCGTGTGCACCGCCAGCGCAAGACAGCCGGCAAACGGCCCGAGCCCGGCGGCGAGCACCATGAACGTCGCCCACACAAGTTCGGGAATCGAGCGCAGCACGTTCAAGAGCAGACGTGCGGGCAGGCGCAGCCATCGACCCCAGCGGCCGGCCGCCGGCAGCGCGAGCAGCGCGCCCGCCAGCGCCGCGAGGAGCGTGCCGAGCGCCGAGATCGCGAGCGTTTCCGCTGCGCCGCTTGCCGTCCGCCGCAGGAACTCAGGCGTCATGTCGGGCGGGAAAAACCCGCCCCCAAACTGCAGCATCTGCCGCACGCTCTCGGCGCCGAACAGCGCGCCGAAATCCGCGCCGAGATATGCGAAGCTCGCCGCCGCGGCGAGCGCGAAACCGCCGAGCGCGGCCCAGGGCTGCCAGACGAAGGTACCCGCTTTCATACCAGGATCTTGCGCAGCAAGGCGCTGACCGCGTCGGCGAGAAGCACGAGCAGGAGGAACGCCGCCAGCATGGTCGATACCTCGCCGCCCTCCAGCATGCGCATCGACAGCTCCATCTGCTGGCCGAGGCCGCCGGCGCCGACGAAGCCCATGACGACCGATGCGCGGATCGCGCATTCCCAGCGATACACCGAGTAGGACACGAGTTCCGGGAGCGCCACCGGCAGCACGCCGTAGAGAAACGCGTTCGCGCGCCCTCCCCCGGACTCGAGAACGGCGCGCGCCGGGCGTGTGTCGCCGGCCTCGAAGATCTCGAAATACACCTTGCCGAGCATGCCCGCGTAGTTGACGGCGATCGCGAGCACTCCCGCGGCGGGGCCGAGCCCGACCGCGCGCACGAAGAGCAGCGCCCATACGATCTCGGGGATCGAGCGCATGAAGATGAGCAACCCGCGCACCGGCGTGCGCACAAGCGGCCCGAACCACGCGCGCCGAGCGGGCCCCACGCGCGATACCGAGAGGCTCTCCGAGACCGCCATCGCGAGCGGTACCGCGAGCAGAATCGCGAGTGCGATTCCGGCGGTGGCAAGCGCGAGCGTCTCGAGCGCGGACCGCGCCACCAAGCCGAGGAAATCGGCGCCGAGCGCCATGGGGAAAAAAGTCCCGAGGAAGCGCCCGACGATGTCGAGGTTCCTGGGGTCGGCGAGCTTCGCCGGATTGAATTCGGCAATCTCGAGCGCCGGCCAGAGGAGCACCAGCACGGCGGCCAGCAGCGCGAGCCGCGCGCCGAGCGCCGGGTCGCGCGGAACCGGCAGCGCGGCGCCGCCCGCCGCGCTCACCGGCAAAGGGGCTGCACGCCCCTCGCGGCAGCGCGCGGTCCGGGTTCGGCCAGCTCGAGCGGCCGATTGTCCTGCGTCGGGACCACGCGGGATTCCGCCGCATAGAGATCGCGCAGCATCGTATCGCTCACCCGCACCGGCGGCGCGTCGAACGCGACCACGCCGTCTCGCAGGCCGACGACCCGCGGGAACCACTTCAGCGCGAGATCGACCGCGTGGAGGCTGGCGACGAGCGTCACGCTGCGCGCCACGGACTCACGGTTGAGCTCACCCACGGCATGGTCTGCGAGCTGCGGATCGAGCGCCGACACCGGCTCGTCGGCAAGGATGAGATCGGGCCGTTGGTAGAGCACCCGCGCGACGCCGACGCGCTGCAGCTGGCCGCCCGAGAGCCGGTCGCAACGGTCGAACAGGCGCTCGGCGAGATCGAGCCGCGCCAGCGTCTCGCGCGCCCCCAGGATATCGGAGGGATAGACGAGCGAGGCAAGTCCCTTCCAGAAGCTCCAGTGGCCCAGCCGCCCGGCAAGCACCGCGGTCACCAGACGCTGGCGCGGCGGCAGCGGCGGCGCCTGGTGGATCATGCCGACCCGGCTGCGAAGCCGGCGCAGCGCATCGCGCGACAACGTCCACGGATCGCTGCCGTCGATCTCGATTGCACCTCCGGTCGGCCGCAGCGCGGCGCCCAGCACCCGCAGCAGGCTCGTCTTGCCTGCGCCCGAGGGCCCGATCACGGCGACGCGCTCTGCGCGGCCGACCTCGAGCGAGACGCCGTCGAGCGCGAGGTTACCGCCCGGCAGAACCAGACGCAGTGTGTGCAGCGAAAGCTTCATGCGCGGCAGAGCTACTTCAGCAGTCCCGCCGAGCGCGCCGCCTCCTCGATGCCCTTGTAGTTTTCCGGCTTCGTCGCGATGAACCGGGTGGCACGCTGCAGGTCGAGAATCTCCTTATGCACGGGGTTCTTCGCGTCGAGCTTGAGGAAGGCGTCGGTGAGCTTTTTCACCAGCGCAGGATCCAGATCGCCGCGCACCGTCCAGTTGTAGTCGTAGTACGGCGGGGTCTTCGCGAGAATCCGGACCGCTTTGGCGTTCGCGTCGCCTTTCTCGATCAGCCGGTCATACACCGAGGAATTGAGCACGCCCGCCTCGGCGCGGCCGGAGGCGACGAAGGCGACCGTGGCGTCGTGCGCCCCGGAGAACGCGATGCGCGCGAAATCCTTGTCGGGGTTGATGCCCTCCTTGAGCAGGAAAAAGCGCGGCATCAGGTGCCCGGAGGTGGACGACGGCGAGCCAAAGGCAAAGGTCTTGCCTTTCAGGTCCCGAAGCGATTTCACCGCACTCGCCCCCGGAACGATGTAATAGCTGATGAACTTCTCGTCCTCGACGCGTTGCGCGATGGGGATCGCGTTACCCGTGCGAAGCCGCGCCTGAACGAACGTGAACCCGCCCAGCCACGCGAGATCGAGCTTCTTTCCGGCGAGGCCTTCGACGACCGCCGGGTAGTCGTTGACCGGCGTCCAATCGATCTTCATGCCCAGTTCCTTGCCGAGATAAGCGCCGAGCGGCTTGAACTTTCGCAGCAGCTCGGTCGGGGACTCGTCCGGGATGGCGGACACCTTGAGGGTTTGCTGCGCCTGCGCAGGAAGCGCAAGAAAGAGGAAAAGCAAGGAGTAAAAAAAATGTTGGAAGCGTTTCACGGGCCCTCCTTGAAGCGGGTGAATGTGCCAAAACCAAACATGGGAGATCTCCTTGGGTGATGCGAACAAATCCTAACACGCAACTTGCCGCGGGGCACCGACTCTCACTCCCCAAGAAACAGCGAGCTTCAAAGCCCGTCCGTCGCCGGGGCGAAGTCCAGTCCGTCCCGTCCCCGCGCATTGGGCGTGATACATTACGGCGCTCCCGAGTTCCGTCCGCTTATGGGCCATCGCCTCTCCAAGATCACCACTCGCACCGGCGACGGCGGCGACACCGGACTGGGCGACGGTTCTCGCGTTCGCAAGGACACTCCGCGCGTCGCCGTCCTCGGCGAGGTTGACGAGCTTAATTCCGCGATGGGCGTGCTGCTCGCTGAATCGCTCCCCGACAAGATCCGCGAGGCGCTCCAGGGCATTCAGCACGATCTTTTCGACCTCGGCGGCGACATTTCGATCCCGGGCCGCTCGAGCATGTCCGATGCGCAGGTCAAGCGGCTCGAAGAGCTGCTCGACGGGTTCAACTCCGCTCTGCCCCCGCTCAAGGAATTCATCCTGCCGGGGGGAACACGCGCTGCGGGCCTTGCGCATCTCGCGCGCGCCGTGTGCCGGCGCGCCGAGCGCTCGCTGGTGGCGCTGGCGCGCTCCGAGAAAGTCGGCGACGTCGCGCGCATGTACCTCAACCGCCTGTCGGACCTGCTGTTCGTTCTCGGCCGCGTCCTCAACGGCGAGGGCGGACGCGGCGACGTCCTGTGGCAGCAAGGCAAGAACCGCTAGCGATGGCCGACCCGGCCGCTCAGAACGAAGCCCTGAGGCAGCTCCTCGCCGCCTGCGCCCAGCGCGATTCCGCCGCGTTCGGCAGGCTCTACGAGACCACTTCCGCGAAACTGTTTGGCGTGGCGATCCGTATATTGAGGCGGGAAGACTGGGCCGAGGAAGTGCTGCAGGACTGCTACGTGAACATCTGGATCCACGCTTCGAAATACTCCGCTGCCCTCTCGGCGCCGATGACCTGGATGACCAGCATCGTGCGCAACCGTTGCCTCGACTGGCTGCGCCGGCCCAACCTGGAGGTCGTGATCGAGAATGAAGAAGACGGCGGCAATCCGATCGACGCTCGAGCAAGCGAGGATCCGGGCCCGTTCGAGGAGCTTTCCCGCACGAGCGACGCGCGGGCCCTTGCGGACTGCCTTGCGCGGCTCGAGGCAAAACAGCGCCAGGCCGTGATGCTCGCGTTCTTCGAGGGGCTGTCCCACTCGGAGCTCGCGGCGCATTTGAGGGAGCCGCTGGGCACTGTCAAGACCTGGGTGCGCCGCGGACTGATGCAATTGAAGGGCTGTCTCGGGACGGCTGCATGAATTACGGCCGCAATCCCGAGCTGATCGAGCGCCTCGCGGCGGAATACGCCCTGGGTACGCTGCGCGGGCGAGCGCGGCTGCGCTTCGCACGCATGGTGCGCGAGAGTGCCGCGGCCGCTCGCGCCGTGCGCGAGTGGGAGAATCGGCTCGGACCGATGGCGCTCGCGGTGCGCGAGGTCCGGCCGCATCGGCGCGTCTGGACGGCGATCCAGGCGCGGCTCCCGGCCGCAGGCGGCGCCTGGGACAGTCTTGCGTTCTGGCGCAATCTCGGATTGGTGGCTTCGGGTTGCGCCGCCGCGCTTCTGGTGGCCTTTGTCGTGCGCGACCCTCGATTCGCTCCGGTTCCGGTTGAGAAAATCGCCGCGCCGAGCGCGCAGATGCAGCCGGCCTATGTCGCGGTGCTCTCGGATAAGGCCGGAAAGGTCGTGCTGCTCGCTTACGCCGACCGGCATTCGGATGAGTTGTGGTTGAAGCCGAGCGGAATGCAGAGCATCGACTCTGCGAAACAGGTTTTCGAGCTCTGGGGTTTACCGAAGGAGCCGGGCGGCGCACCGCGGTCTCTCGGGTTGATCCCGCCGCGCGAAAAAGCCACAATCAAGCTGGCTGCGGCAGCCGACCAATCGCTTTCGGATTTCCCAGCGCTCGCCGTCAGCCTCGAGCCCGCCGGCGGCTCAAAGACCGGGCTCCCGACGGGCCCGGTGCTCTACAGCGGGCCCTGCCTCAAGTTCTGGTAGAGAAAGCGGCGCGAGGGGAGTTCTCCCCTCGTTTCGTTCCCGCTCTCAGGCTTCGACAAAGGCTTCGGCGCGCTTCTTGCGCACCGTGGGCGCCACGACGATCACGAGCAGGAAGGCCGCGATGAGAAGCATAGTGAGGCTGATCGGCCGCTGGAAGAACACCGTCGGGTCGCCGCGCGAGAGCAGCATCGCCCGGCGCAAGTTCTCTTCCATCAGCGGGCCGAGGATGAAGCCGAGGATCAGCGGCGCCGGCTCGCACTCGAGCTTCACCCAGATGTAGCCGACCACGCCGAACGCCGCCGTCTGCATCACGTCGAACGGACTGTTCGAGAGGCTGTACACCCCGACGCAGCAGAACAGCAGGATCGCCGGATAGAGCACCCGGTAGGGAATGGTGAGCAGCTTGATCCACATGCCGATCAGCGGAAGATTCAGGACCACCAGCATCAGGTTCCCGACCCACATCGAGGCGATCATTCCCCAGAAGAGCTGCGGCCTTTCCGTCATGACCTGCGGTCCCGGCGCGATGCCCTGGATCATCATCGCCCCAATCATCAGCGCCATGACGGGGTTCGACGGAATTCCGAGCGTGAGCAGCGGGATGAAGGAAGTCTGCGCGCCGGCGTTGTTGGCCGACTCCGGCGCCGCCACGCCCTGGATCGCGCCCTTGCCGAAGTTGGCGGAGTTCTTCGAGACCTTCTTCTCCAGCGTGTAGGCGGCAAACGAGGCGAGCAGCGCCCCACCCCCGGGAAGGATGCCGAGGAAGCAGCCGAGC
>Ga0184627_10001177_pt1 | contig 10511 bp, 6 predicted proteins | sample PLM3_127_b1_FD_133150 | JGI IMG/M metagenome (GOLD analysis project Ga0184627, IMG submission 133150) | Groundwater sediment microbial communities from an aquifer in East River, Colorado, USA - PLM3_127_b1 | ecosystem: Environmental > Terrestrial > Soil > Riparian zone | place: USA: East River...
CCACACCGGGCCGGTGGCTGCGAGCGAGCGCAACACCGCGCGCATCTTCAACGCGGACCATTGCTATTTCGTCACCAACGGCACCAGCACCTCCAACAAGATGGTGTGGCACCACACGGTGGCGCCCGGCGACGTCGTGGTGGTGGACCGCAACTGCCACAAGTCGATCCTGCACGCGATCATCATGACGGGCGCGGTGCCGGTGTTCCTCACGCCCACGCGCAACCACTACGGCATCATCGGCCCGATCCCGAAGAGCGAGTTCGAGCCCGAGGCGATCCGCAAGAAGATCGCCGCCAACCCGCTGCTGAAAGGTGTCGATGCGAACCGCGTCAAGCCACGCATCGCGACCATCACCCAAAGCACTTACGACGGCGTGATGTACAACACCGAGACCGTGAAGAGCATGCTCGACGGCTGGATCGACACGCTGCACTTCGACGAAGCGTGGCTGCCGCACGCCGCGTTCCATCCGTTCTACTTCGGCTATCACGCGATGGGCAAGTACGCCGAGCGGCCGAAGCAGGCGATGGTCTACGCAACGCAATCGACGCACAAGCTGCTGGCCGGTATCAGCCAGGCCTCGCAGGTGCTCGTGCAGGACTCGCAGACGCGCAAGCTCGACCGACACCTGTTCAACGAGGCATACCTGATGCACACCTCGACGAGCCCCCAGTACGCGATCATTGCGAGCTGCGATGTGGCCGCCGCGATGATGGAGCCGCCCGGCGGCACGGCGCTGGTCGAAGAGAGCATCCTGGAGGCGCTCGACTTTCGGCGGGCGATGCGCAAGGTCGACAAGGAGTTCGGACGCGACTGGTGGTTCAAGGTCTGGGGTCCGGAAAAGCTTGCCAGCGAAGGCGTCGGCAACCGCGACGACTGGCTGCTGCGGGCCAACGACAAGTGGCACGGGTTTGGCGACCTCGCCTCGGGCTTCAATCTGCTCGACCCGATCAAGAGCACGATCATCACGCCCGGGCTCGACGTGTCGGGCAAGTTCGCGAAAACCGGCATCCCGGCTTCGATCGTCACAAAGTACCTCGCCGAGCATGGCGTGGTGGTCGAGAAGACCGGCCTGTACTCGTTCTTCATCATGTTCACGATCGGCATCACGAAAGGCCGATGGAACACCTTGCTGACAGCGCTGCAGCAGTTCAAGGACGACTACGACCGCAACGCGCCGATGTGGCGAGTGCTGCCCGAGTTTTGCGCCTCTCAGCCGCGCTACGAGAGCAAGGGCCTGCGCGACCTGTGCCAGAGCATCCACGAGACGTACGCGCGTGGCGACATTGCACGGCTCACCACCGACATGTACCTGTCGGACCTGCAACCCGCGATGAAGCCGTCGGACGCCTATTCCTACATCGCGCGCCAGAAGACCGAGCGGGTCGACATCGATGCGCTCGAGGGCCGCATCACGACTTCATTGTTGACCCCGTACCCGCCGGGTATCCCGCTGCTGATTCCCGGCGAGCGCTTCAACCGCAAGATCGTCGACTACCTGCGGTTCACACGCGAGTTCAACGCACTGTTCCCAGGCTTCGATACCGATGTGCACGGCCTGGTCGAGCAGGACGACGCCGCAGGCACTGCGCGCCGCTATTGCGTGGACTGCGTGCGCGCCGATTGAACGCGGGGCGCTGCCTCTGGCACGTCAAGCCTCGGCGCCTGGGTCGAGGCCGCCCATCACCTGGCTGAACCCGCCGTCCACATACGTGATCTCGGCAGTCACCCCGGCCGCCAGGTCGGACAGCAGGAATGCCGCGACGTTGCCGACATCGTCGATCGTGACGTTGCGTCGCAGTGGCGCGTGCCTTGCAACCACGTCGAGGATCTTGCCGAAGCCCTTGATGCCCGACGCCGCCAGCGTCTTGATCGGGCCCGCAGAGATGCCATTCACCCGCACGCCCTTCGGCCCGAGGCTGCTGGCCAGGTAACGCACGCTGGCCTCCAGCGAGGCTTTCGCCAGCCCCATCGTGTTGTAGTTCGGGACGACGCGCATCGAGCCGAGGTAGGTCAGCGTGAGCAGCGCCGCACCGGCGCGTAGGCGCGGTGCCGCCGCTTTCGCCATGGCGGGGAAGCTGTAGCTCGAGATGTCGTGGGCGATGCGGAACGACTCGCGCGACAGCCCGTCCAGGAGGTCGCCGGCAATCGCCTCGCGGGGCGCGAAACCGATCGCGTGCACGAAGCCGTCGAACTCCGGCCAAGCGTCGCCCAGCTGTGAAAATGTGCGGTCGATCTGCTCGTCTTCGGCCACGTCGAGCTCGAACACCAGCTTGGAGCCGAAGTCCGCAGCGAACTCGGTGATGCGGTCCTTGAAACGCTCGCCCTGGTAGCTGAACGCCAGCTCTGCGCCTTCGCGCCGGCAGGCCTTGGCAATCCCATAAGCGATCGAGCGGTTGGACAGCACCCCGGTGATCAGAAATCGTTTGCCGGCCAGGAATCCCATGGCGTCTCCGCGGTCAGAAAGGGGCCGGATTTTCGCATGCGCCGCGGCCTGGATTTCGGGTGGCCGTCGGGCCTTTCGGGCGTGCCGCGCCAGAGGGTCTTGACAGCCTCAGCGCTTGCCTGTACCCACGCGGCGCAGTACAATGCCGGCTTTCGCTGAAGAGCTGAAAGTGGGCGGATTCATCCAGCCCATTTTTTTTGCTCGAAGGCTTTTGGCATCGGCCTGGAACATGGATTGGCAGAGCGTTGTTGAACGGACGGTGGCCGCTCTCGGCTACGAGCTGGTGGACTGCGAACGCGGTCCACGCGGGTTGCTGCGCGTGTTCATCGACCGCGTGGCCGCACAGCGCTACGACACCGGCGACGGCGAGTTCGTCACCGTGGACGATTGCGAGAAAGTCACCCGCCAATTGCAGTACGTGCTCGAGGTCGAAGGCTGTAGCTATGAGCGGCTCGAGGTCTCGTCTCCCGGGCTCGATCGGCCGCTGAAAGGGCTGGCCGACTACCGCCGCTTCGCGGGCCACGAGGTCGATCTGACCCTCAAGCTGCCGTTCCAGGGGCGCAAGAAGTACCGCGGTCTCCTGCAGGCCGAAGGCGAGGGGTGGCGCCTTGTCTACAGCGAGGGCAAGGCTGAGCAGGCGCTCGATTTTTCACTCGAAGAAGTGCGCGAAGCACGGCTGGTGCCGGTGGTGAACTTCAAAGGCCGTGCAAGCCGCACGTCGCCTGAAGCTCCATCGACAGCGGCGATGGAAGAGGTTGACGGAGGTCATAGGCAATGAACCGCGAGTTGTTGATGTTGGTGGACGCCATTTCGCGCGAGAAGAGCGTCGATCGTGAAGTCGTGTTCGGAGCCGTCGAGGCGGCGCTCGCATCAGCGACCAAGAAGCTCGAAGGCGGCGAGGTGGACATTCGCGTTTCGGTGGACCGCGAGACCGGCGACTACGAGACCTTCCGCCGCTGGCATGTGGTTCCGAACGAGGCGGGCCTGCAATTGCCCGACTCCGAGATCCTGCTGTTCGAGGCGCAGGAGCAGATTGCCGACATCGAAGCCGGCGACTACATCGAGGAGCCGATCGATTCGGTGCCGATCGGCCGCATCGGCGCACAAGCCGCCAAGCAGGTGATCCTGCAGAAGATCCGCGACGCCGAGCGCGAGCAATTGCTGAACGACTTCCTGTCGCGTGGCGACAAGATCTTCGTGGGCACCGTCAAGCGGCTCGACAAGGGCGATGTGATCGTCGAATCGGGCCGCGTCGAGGGCCGTCTGCGGCGCAGCGAGATGATTCCGAAGGAGAACCTGCGTTCGGGCGATCGGGTGCGCGCCTACATCGCAGAGGTGGATCCGACGCAGCGCGGGCCGCAGATCATGCTGTCGCGCAGTGCGCCCGGGTTCATGATCGAGCTGTTCGCGCAAGAGGTACCCGAGATCGAGCAGGGCCTGCTCGAGATCAAGAGTTGCGCGCGCGATCCCGGCTCGCGCGCGAAGATCGCCGTGGTGTCGCACGACAAGCGCGTCGATCCGATCGGCACCTGCGTCGGGGTGCGCGGCTCACGCGTCACAGCGGTGACCAACGAGCTGGCCGGCGAGCGCGTCGACATCGTCTTGTGGTCCGAAGATCCGGCGCAGTTCGTCATCGGCGCGCTGGCGCCCGCGAACGTCGCGTCGATCGTCGTCGACGAAGAGCGCCACGCGATGGATGTCGTCGTCGACGAGGAGAACCTCGCGATCGCGATCGGCCGCGGTGGGCAGAACGTGCGCCTCGCGTCCGAGCTGACCGGCTGGCGCATCAACATCATGACGGCCGAAGAGTCGGCGGCCAAGCACGAGCAGGAAAGCGACACCGTGCGCAAGCTGTTCGTCGAGAAGCTCGACGTCGACGCCGAGGTGGCCGACATCCTGATCGCCGAGGGCTTCACGAGCCTCGAGGAAGTGGCGTACGTGCCGATGCAGGAAATGCTCGAGATCGAGAGCTTCGACGAGGACACCGTCAACGAGCTGCGCACGCGCGCCAAGGATGCGCTGTTGACGATGGAGATCGCCAAGGAAGAAAGCGTGGACGACGTGTCGCAGGACCTGCGCGACCTCGAAGGCATGAACCAGGCGCTGGTCGCGCGTCTGGCCGAAGGCGGCATCCACACCCGTGATGATCTGGCCGACCTCGCGGTCGACGAGTTGACCGAGCTGTCCGGTGTCGACGACGCGCAAGCTCGTGCGTTGATCATGAAGGCACGCGAACACTGGTTCACGGCCTGATTTACCCAGCAAGGATTCCACAATGGCTGTGACCACCGTCGCCCAGTTTGCCGCCGAGCTGAACCGCCCGGCTACGGCGCTGCTCGAGCAGCTTCAGTCGGCCGGCGTCAGCAAGGCGTCGACCAGTGACGCGCTGACCGAGGCGGACAAGGAGCGCCTGCTCGACTTCCTGCGCTCCTCGCATGGCACGGCTGGCGGCGAGCGCAAGAAGATCACGCTGACGCGCAAGTCGACCAGCGAGATCAAACAGGCTGATTCGAGCGGCAAGGCACGCACGATCCAGGTCGAGGTGCGCAAGAAGCGCGTGTTCGTCAAGCGCGACGACGTGCCGGCTCCGGTGGAGGAACCGCCGCTGGAGGTTTCGGTCGTCGATGATGCCGAGTTGAAGCGCCGTGCCGACGACGCGAGTCGTCAGGCCGAATTGCTGCGCCGTCAGGAAGAGGATCTGGTCGAGCGCCGTCGCCAGCGCGAAGAGCAGGAGGAGCGCGAGCGCGCATCGGCCGAGGCCCACGCCCGGGAAGCAGCCGCCAAGGCGACGGCTTCGGCAGGCCCCGCGCCCGCGCCTGCTGTAACGCCCGCACCCGAAGTCACCGCGCCGCCGGCGGAGCCGGCGAAGCCGGCCCTGCGCGTGATCAAGGCCGCCGACAAGGACAACGAAGAAAAGCATCGCGCGGCCGAGCTGGCCAAGCGCCGCAAGACGGCCGAGGATGAAGCGTCGGCGATCCGCGCGATGATGTCGGCACCGAAGAAGGTGCTCACCGCGAAGAAGCCCGAAGAGGCCAAGCCTGTCGCAGAGGCCGGCAAGGAAGGCATCAAGGGCACGATCCACAAGAAGGCTGGCGTACCCGGAGCGCCTGGCGCCGCCGCCACGGCCGCGAAGCCCGGAGAGAAGAAGTCGGTGAAGAGCGAGAAGCTGTCTTCGAGCTGGGCCGACGACGCAGCCAAGAAACGTGCGCTGAAGACGCGCAACGACAGCGGCGGACGCGCCGGCTGGCGTGCTCCGCGCGGCGGCCGCCGCGGCGATCGTGGCGGCAGCAACGGCTCGACCTACGTCGCGCCGGTCGAGCAGCAGGTCTACGAAGTGCACGTGCCCGAGACGATCAGCGTGGCCGATCTCGCTCACAAGATGTCGGTCAAGGCGTCGGAAGTCATCAAGCAGCTGATGAAGCTCGGCCAGATGGTCACGATCAATCAGCAACTCGACCAGGAAACCGCGATGATCCTCGTCGAGGAAATGGGCCACACCGCGCTGGCCGCCAAGCTCGACGACCCGGAGGCGTTCCTCGTCGAGGACCCGGCGTCCCAGGCCACGCAGGAAGAGCCGCGCGCGCCGGTTGTCACCGTGATGGGCCACGTCGATCACGGCAAGACCTCGCTGCTCGACTACATCCGCCGCACGAGAGTGGCAGCGGGCGAGGCGGGCGGCATCACGCAGCACATCGGCGCCTATCACGTCGACACCCCACGCGGCATGATCACCTTCCTCGACACGCCGGGTCACGCCGCGTTCACGGCGATGCGCGCACGCGGCGCGCAGGCGACCGACATCGTGATCCTGGTCGTGGCCGCCGACGACGGGGTGATGCCGCAGACCAAGGAAGCGATTCACCATGCGAAGGCGGCCGGCGTGCCGATCGTCGTCGCGATGAACAAGATCGACAAGCCCGAGGCGAACGCCGAGCGCGTCAAGTCCGAGCTCGTGGCCGAACAAGTGGTGCCCGAGGACTTCGGCGGCGACTCGCCCTTCGTAGCGGTGTCGGCGAAGACCGGTCAGGGCATCGACCAGTTGCTCGAGCAGGTGCTGCTGCAGGCCGAGGTGCTCGAGCTCAAGGCGCCGACGCAGTCGATGGCCAAGGGTCTCGTCATCGAAGCGCAGCTCGACAAGGGCCGCGGTCCGGTCGCCACGGTGCTCGTGCAGTCGGGCACACTCAAGCGCGGCGACGTCGTGCTCGCGGGTTCGAGCTACGGACGCGTGCGCGCGATGCTCGATGAGAACGCCAAGGCGATCACCGAAGCCGGACCGTCGATCCCCGTGGAGATCCAGGGCCTGACCGAAGTGCCGCAGGCCGGCGACGAGTTCATGGTGCTCGCCGACGAGCGTCGTGCGCGCGAAATCGCGACCTTCCGCCAGGGCAAGTATCGCGACGTCAAGCTTGCCAAGCAGCAAGCCGCCAAGCTCGAGAACATGTTCGAGACCATGGGCCAGGGCGAAGCGCAGACGCTGGCATTGATCATCAAGGCCGACGTGCAGGGCTCGCAGGAAGCGCTCGCGCAATCGCTGCTCAAGCTGTCGACCGACGAGGTCAAGATCCAGATCGTGCACGCCGCGGTCGGCGGCATCAGCGAGAGCGACGTCAACCTCGCGATCGCCTCCAAGGCCGTGATCATCGGCTTCAACACGCGCGCCGATGCCGGTGCGCGCAAGCTGGCCGAGGGCAACGGCGTCGATATCCGCTACTACAACATCATTTACGACGCGGTCGACGAGATCAAGGCGGCAATGACCGGCATGCTCGCCCCGGAGCAGCGCGAGGAAGTCATCGGCACAGCCGAGATCCGCGAGGTGTTCGTCGCGACGAAGATCGGCACGATCGCCGGCTCCATGGTCACCTCGGGTGTCGTGCGCCGCAATGCTCGCATCCGGTTGCTGCGCGACAACGTGGTGGTGTTCACCGGCGAGCTCGAGTCGCTCAAGCGCATGAAGGATGATGTGCGCGAAGTGAAGGAAGGCTTCGAGTGCGGCATCAAGATCAAGAACTACAACGACATCGCGAAGGGCGACCAGCTGGAGTTCTTCGAGATCAAGGAAGTGGCACGAACGCTGTAGAGCGGAGTGGGTCTCGTCCCCAAACCCCGCCCTCGAAAAGACGGCGGGGTTTGTGCTTGATGGGGCCACACGACAGCAGGAGCACACCATGCGACACAAACGATCGATCCCGAACCGCGGCTTTCGCGTGGCCGACCAGATCCAGCGTGATGTGGCCGAGCTGATTCGTCAGCTGAAGGATCCGCGCATCGGCATGATCACGATCAACGCGGTCGAGGTCACGCCGGACTACGCGCACGCGAAGCTGTACTTTTCGGTGCTGCTCGGCGATCCGCACGAATGCGAAACCGCGCTCAACGAGGCAGCCGGCTTCCTGCGCAACGGCCTGTTCAAGCGATTGCAGATCCACACGGTGCCGACGCTGCATTTCGTCTTCGATCGCACGACCGAGCGCGCGGCGGAGCTGAGCGCGTTGATCAACCAGGCCAACGCGAACCGCGCGAAGGACGATTGAAGTGCAGGAAAGACCCGCGCGCGTTGAGCGCCGTGCCGTGCACGGCGTGCTGTTGCTCGACAAGCCGGTGGGCCTGTCGAGCAACGCTGCGCTGCAGAAGGTCAAGCGGCTGTACCGTGCCGAAAAGGCAGGACACACCGGCACTCTGGATCCGCAGGCAAGCGGGCTCTTGCCGCTGTGCTTCGGCGCCGCGACGAAGTTTTCGCAGGTGAGCCTCGATGCCGACAAGCGCTACCTCGCGACGCTGCGGCTCGGCGTCACGACGAGCACTGGCGACACTGAAGGCAAGCTGCTGCGCGAGCGGCCGGTCGCGGTGACCCCGGAGCAAGCGCGTCTGGCATGCGCGCGCTTGCGCGGCGAGATCGAACAGGTGCCGCCGATGCACTCGGCGCTCAAGCGCGAGGGGCGACCCCTCTACGAATACGCGCGCGCCGGCATCGAGATCGAACGCGAGCCGCGCCGGGTGGCGATTCATCGCATCGACATCGTCGAGTGCGAAGCCTCCACGCTGATGATCGACGTCATCTGCAGCAAGGGCACCTACATTCGCACGCTGGCCGAGGACATCGGCGAGGCGCTCGGTTGCGGAGCGCATCTCGCGGCGCTGCGTCGCACCGCCAGCGGTCCGCTGACGATCCAGGCCGCCCAAACGCTCGATGGCCTGCAGCGCCTCACCGATGCCGAGCGTGATGCGTTGCTGCTGCCTGCCGACGCGCTGCTCGCCGACTGGCCCGCGATCCGCCTTTCCGATGAGGACGCGGGCCGCTTCCTGAGCGGGCTGCGCCGCCGGCTCGACGACGCCGCCGACGCGCCGCGCGTGCGCGTCTACGGCCCGCAACGTCGCGCCTTCCTCGGCAGCGCCCATGTCAAGGGCGGTGAACTGATTTCGACCCGATTGCTGAGTCCGCTGGAGGTGCAGGGCCTCCTCGACGCTCCCGACATCACCCCCGCACGCACTTGAGAACCGAATGAGCAAGCCCATCCGCAACATCGCCATCATCGCGCACGTCGACCATGGCAAGACCACGCTGGTGGACCAGTTGCTGCGCCAAAGCGGAACCTTTCGCGAGAACGAAAAGGTGGCCGAGCGCGTGATGGACAGCAACGACCTCGAGCGCGAGCGCGGCATCACGATCCTCGCGAAGAACTGCGCGGTCGAATGGAAGGGCACGCACGTCAACATCGTCGACACCCCGGGCCACGCCGACTTCGGTGGCGAGGTCGAGCGCGTGTTGTCGATGGTCGACTCGGTGCTGCTGCTCGTCGATGCGGTCGAGGGTCCGATGCCGCAGACCCGCTTCGTCACGAAGAAGGCGCTCGCGCTCGGGCTGAAGCCGATCGTCGTCGTCAACAAGGTCGACCGGCCCGGCGCCCGTTCCGACTACGTGATCAACGCGACCTTCGACCTGTTCGACAAGCTCGGCGCGACCGAGGCCCAGCTCGATTTCCCGGTGATCTATGCCTCCGGGCTGAACGGCTGGGCGAGCCTCACGCCGGGCGAGGTCGGCACGGACCTGGCGCCGCTGTTCGACGCGATCCTGCAGCATGTGCCGGCGCACGAGGGCAGTGTCGACGATGCGTTGCAATTGCAGATCTGCTCGCTGGACTACTCGACGTACGTGGGGCGCATCGGCATCGGCCGCATCAACAGCGGAACCTTGCGTCCGATGCAGGACGTTGCCGTGTTCAGCGGCCCCGAATCGATACCGTTCAAGGCTCGGGTCAACCAGGTGCTGACCTTCGAGGGCCTGGAGCGCCAACAGACTGCGGTCGCCGGCCCCGGCGACATCGTGCTCGTCAACGGCATCGAAGACATCGGCATCGGCATGACGCTGACGAGCGTGGACGATCCCTGTCCGTTGCCGATGCTGCACGTCGACGAGCCGACGCTGACGATGAACTTTTGCGTCAACACATCGCCTTTGGCAGGACGCGAAGGCAAGTTCGTCACCAGCCGCCAGATCCGCGACCGGCTCGACCGCGAGCTGCAGAGCAACGTCGCGCTGCGCGTAAAGGACACCGACGAGGACGGCATCTTCGAGGTGTCGGGGCGCGGCGAGCTGCACCTGACGATCCTGCTCGAGAACATGCGCCGCGAAGGCTTCGAGCTGGCCGTATCGAAGCCGCGAGTCGTCTTGCACGAGGTCGACGGCGAGCGCCACGAGCCGATCGAGCTCGTCACCGCCGACATCGAAGACCAGCACCAGGGCGGCGTGATGCAGGCGCTCGGCGAGCGCCGCGCCGAGCTCTTCAACATGGAGTCCGACGGTATGGGGCGCGTACGGCTCGAGTACCGCATCCCGGCACGCGGGCTGATCGGCTTTCAGAACGAATTCATGAACCTGACGCGCGGCACCGGCCTCATCAGCAACATCTTCGACGGCTACGAGGCCTACAAGGGCGAGATCGCCGGGCGCAAGAACGGCGTGCTGATCAGCCAGGACGACGGCGAGGCGGTGACGTATTCGCTGGGCAAGCTCGACGACCGCGGGCGCATGTTCGTCAGCGCCGGCGACCCGCTGTACGAA
>Ga0184627_10001178_pt1 | contig 10504 bp, 8 predicted proteins | sample PLM3_127_b1_FD_133150 | JGI IMG/M metagenome (GOLD analysis project Ga0184627, IMG submission 133150) | Groundwater sediment microbial communities from an aquifer in East River, Colorado, USA - PLM3_127_b1 | ecosystem: Environmental > Terrestrial > Soil > Riparian zone | place: USA: East River...
CGACCGAGGTGACCCCGAGGCGACCGAGCTCCAAATTGAAGGGTTGCAGCTTGCGGCTGAAAGTGTCGATGAAGAGGTGCGCGCCAACTACCACCTGGTGCAAGGGCTCCTCCTGGTTCGACGCCGAAGAGAGCCGTACGCGGCGTTCGGCCGCGCCATCGAGGCCGCGCGCCAGTCCGGGGACCCGACCCTGCTCGCCGAAATCCTGATCGATGCGCTCGGCGCCGCGTTGGAGCGACCCGACCCGGACGCGGCCTGGCTCCGGCAAGGCTGGAGAGACCTCGAGCAGGCGGCAGCGCGAACCAACGCTCGACGGGTCGCCGAGGGGTTGCGTGGGCTCCGTGGGGAAGTCGCGATGCGCTGCCCCGGGAGGCCGTCCGATGCGGAGCCAGCGGCCGACTTCGCTCCCAAGGTGACGGCGTGGGGAGAGAGCTCGCTCGACATCATCGTCCAGCAGTTGATTCGGGAGTCCGGCGGAACGGCAGGCGCGCTGGTGTTGGTGGCCGGGCTCACCCCGGAGGGAAGGTTGAGTGTGGTGCCGGTCGATAAATCTCCGGAAGGGGAGGACGTGCGGCCCTACCGGGTTCGCGCCCGCGAATTCGACCGCCGGATATTCCGTGACGCGCTCGAGGCCGTCGGTGGGAACGTGCCGCGGGCAGCGCGACTCCTACGCCTGCCGGTGTCCACCTTCCGTTACCGGGCCGCCAAGCTCGGGCTCCTCGAGCGAGGCGGCGACTCCATGTCCCAGAGCGGCTGAGCGCGCCCGGTTTGCTGGCGCCCGGCCGGCTGAACCCCATGCGCCGGGTGCGCACGCGTTCACCTCCCTTTCTCTCGCCTAGCTCTCGATTCTCGAGTCTCACCTCAAACGATGTAGTTTCCCCGTCAACCGCCGGCCCGTGCCGGCAGGAGGTGCGCTATGTCACGCCCATGGGTTGCGCTGCTCTTGCTCTTGGTAATCACGGTGTCGCCCGCGCAGGCGGCGCCAACCATCCCTGAAGGAGACCTCCAATCCTTCGAATCCGGCTGTTCACTCGCGGTCCTCGAGGGCGGCTCGAGCCGATCGCTAACCTGGCCCTCGGTCGCCGGGGCGAGTTCCTACAAAGTAGGGTACCGCGAGTGCAATGGCACTATCGTCGGCCTCGCCGAGCTGACCGGGACGTCCTACAGCCACACCGGATGGAGCCCGAGCGCTTGCCTCGAGTACGTCTGCGTGGCCTACGATTCGAGCGGCTACAAGATCTGCGCCGGGCACTGCTTCGCGGGTAGTAGTTGCCCGTGTCCGTGAAAGTCGAGGAGCCGGCGCATCCGCGCTGAAGCTGAAGTCGTATCGGGGCTAAGCGTGGAGTGGCGAGTCTGGGGGGTCGGTTCGCCGGCCCCCCAGACCGAGCACCAACGGCGGACGCTGGGGCTACGCCGCCGGGAGTCGGAGCGAGAAGGTCGCCCCCCTGCCGGCAAGGCTGGCGACTTCGAGGCTTCCGTTCATCTTCTCGGCCAGAAGCTTGGCCAGGGCCAGTCCCATGCCCATGCCGCCGTAGGCGCGGGTCGTCGAACCGTCCACCTGGCGGAAGGGCTCGAAGATGTGCGCCAAATGCTCCCGGTCGATACCGGGTCCATCGTCCTCCACGTCAATGCGGACCCATTCCCGGCCATCGACGGGGTCCGCCGCCGCTCGGAGGTGGATGTGGGCACCCTGCGGGGTGAACTTGACCGCGTTGTCTACCAGGCAATCGAGGATCTTGACCAACTGGCGCCGGTCGTAGATCGCCGTCGGCAGGCCGGGCGTGCAGAAGAACCGGGACTCCCGCAGCCCGGCGGAAATCCCCGGCCGGCGATCCTCGAAGTAGGACTCGAGCAGCGACTTGATATCGCCTGGCGTCGCCCGGATATCAAACTTGTCCTTCACCAGCTTGGACAGGTCGAGCAGATTGAGGAGCATTCCCTCCAGCTTCATCGCCTGCTCCACGACCACCTGGAGGTGCTGCCGGTGCGGGGACTCTTCCTCTTCCCCCATCAGGGTCTCCAGGTAGCCGATCATGATGGTGAGCGGCGTCCGCAGCTCGTGATTCATGTTCTGGAGGAACTGCGACTTCATCTGGTCGAGCCCTTCGAGCTCGTCGTTGGCGCGCCGGAGCTGCCGGTTGGTTTCGGCCATCCGGTCGTGCAGGAAGATGTTCTCGATCGCGCCTCCCAGGAGGTTCAAGGAGGCGTGAAGCAGCTCGAGGTCGGCCGGGCCGTAGCTCGTCCCTCCGACGCGGCGGCCGAGAGCGACCACCCCGTCGACTTCACCCTGAGCCAGGACCGGGGCGAAGGCCGCAATCCCGTTGCGTTCGGCGAGATTGACGCCAGGGGTGGGAGCCAGATCGCGGAGCTCGGCGACCAGCACGGGATCCTGGTTGCCGTCGGTCCGGCTCAGAAGCCAGGGCGTCCAGACAGCTCCGATGCCCCGAGCCACGGCGGTGCTGATTCCGTGACAACGTAAGAGAACCGCGCTCTTCTTTGACCGGTCCGGTAGGATCCAGAGCCCAATGCGGGAGCTCCCGAAGTGGCCCATGATGTTGAAGAGGGCGGAGTCGACGACTCCATAGAGGTCGAGGGAGGCGCTCAACTCGTTGCTCAGCTCGAGCAAGGACGAAAGGCTGTGCTCGCGGTGTGCTCCCGCCTCGAAGCCTTCCGCTCCCTCGCCCGGTACCAGATCCGGAGTCGATTTCATCGCCGGTTTTCGTTCATCGCCCGGTTCTCGTTCATCGCCCGGTTCTCGCGGTTTGCAGGGGTCAGGCAGCCGTGGCGCGGTCGGATTGCGGTATCAGCCGACTTGCTTCCAAGGCCTTATCCTCCGATGCGTCGATTGAAAGAAACTGGACCAGGTTGAGCAGACGAACCACGGATTCGACCGGCTCCGAGAGCTCGACCAGACGCAGGGAGCCGCCAACCTGCTTGAGCTCCTCGGTGAGCGCGAGCAGCGTCCCGATCCCGCTCGAAGCTACAAAAGAGACTTGAGACAGGTTGATGATCAAGCGGCGGTGCCCACCTTGGATTTTTTCGCGACAGTGGCTGAAGAGTCGATGAGCGCTCTTGGCATCCAGGCGGCCGGCGATCCGGATGAGGGCCACGTGGCTGTCCGTCTGAGCGTCCGAGATGGCGAACTCGCTAGACATGGGAAGCCTTCTCCTTCACCTCGCCCCGAATCTGGTTGGGGTCGAAACCGAGCAGTGTGATGTTTCCCCTGACGGTCCCCGGGTAATAGCTCACGCGGCTCATCGCCGCATAAATGATCTCCAGTCCTAGCCCGCGGCCCCGGCGGCGAACGGCGAGATCCGCCAGATTGGGGCGCTTGCGATCCTTGGCTTGGAAGGGGACGCCGTGGTCCACGATGACGAACTGGCCTCCCTGGCTTGCCGATCCGGCTTCTCCCCCGTTCGCATCGGCAGTTTGCGTCCCGGCGCCGGCATCGGGGGCCGAGACCCACCAGAGATGGAACGACTTGCTGGGATCCTTGTCGTAGCCGTGCTCCACGATGTTGGCGCAGACTTCGTAGAGACCGCTCTCGAGATCCGCCGCGGCCCGGGGGTCGAGCCGTTCCAACCCCGGGGACTGGCCGATCCACTCGCGGATCCTGGTCAACGAATCCAAGTCGGCTCCCAGGACCAGGTGGCTGCCGGCCCGCCGCGCCTCGGCCAGCGCCGAGAGAGCTGGGCGGTGAGCGGGGTCCGGCGAGGAGGTGCTTTCGCCGGCTCGGTCACCCTCCCGGCTCACCACCACCAGGGTTTGGTCATCGAGCGGGGCTTGAGCGCCGGTCCAGGCTTCCACCGCTCCCTCGATGCCATGGATGGCGGCCCGGCATCCGCGGGGAGCGGCCTCGAGGACCGCCTTTTCCAGTCGCTCGAAGCCGAAGGGTTGCTCGTTGCCGGGGTCGGATGCCTCGTTGATGCCGTCGGTGTATTGGAGCAGGAGATCTCCGGGCTCGAGGTCGACCGTCATGTCCTCAAGGCTGGCGGCCAGAGCGCCGCCGCGGACCGCGCCGATGGGGATGCCCCGGGAGGACAACCACTCCACCGCGTCCGTCCCCGCTCGATAGACAAGCGTCGGGTTATGCCCTGCCGAAGCGAAGGTGAGCTGACCCGTAACTGGATCGAGCAGGCCGTAAAACATGGTGATGAACGTTCCGGGAGGGAGAGAGTCGCCCAGCTGATTCTCGAGCCGCACCATGAGATAGCTCGGACGATGCTCACTGACGCGGAAGGCCTTGAGGAGGACCGAGATCATCGAGGTGATCATGCAGCCCGCAAGCCCCTCTTTGGAGACATCGGCGATGACGACGCCGATTCGTCCATCGGGAAGCGGGAAGACATCGTAGTAGTCTCCTCCCACCTCGGCGGCGGCGCGCTGGGAGCCGTCAATGACGAATCCGCGAATTCGCGTGGCTACTGCCGGCAACAGGGAAGACTGGATCTGCCGCGCCAGCTCCAGCTCCCGGGCCATGCGCTCGTTCTCCACCATTTCGGTCCGGTCATGGCGCAGTTGCGAAGCCATTTCGTTCATGGTCTGGGCGAGGAGCCCGAACTCGGTGGGGTCCTTGAGCGCGACTGGAGTGTGGAGGTCTCCGCGGCCGATGCGCTCCAGACCCTTCCGGAGTGTGGCCACCGGACGAAGGAGGCGGGACATCAAGACCGCGGTGCCGGTCGAGCCCACGGCGACCAGCGCCGCCAATAGGATTGCCTGATGACGCCGCGCCTCTTCCATCACGGAGTCGATAGGTCGCCGCGGAAAGCCGATCAGCGCTTTCCCGATCGGCTTCCCGCTAGAATTGCGGACCGGGACCTCCACCGCCAAGAGGTCGCGGTTCCCGAGCAGGCGCTCTCCCGGTTTCAAGGCGATCCCGATTTCCTCGTCCTTAAGCTCGGGCAGGCTGAAGGGCGTCCCCAGCCGCCAGGACTCGGCGTGGCCGTGGATGGTTCCCCGCGAGTCCACGATCACTGCAAAGGCAAGTTGGGGTTGGACGGACGTCATCTCGGCCAGGATGGGTTGGAGAGTGAGGTCGGGGGATTCGCTCCGCAACGCGCGCGAGCCGGTCGTCGCCAGATTCCGGGCTTGGAGGGTCAATCGGGTCGCCAGCTCCCGGGTCAGCGCCCGGCGGGAGTTGCGCTCGCCGAGACCGGCGATGCCCAGCGCCGTGGCTGCGGTGAGTACCACGGCCGCGCCGGACACGATCCAGCGGATGCTGATGAAACGTCGACTCGCCGCCGAAGCGCTGGCGGCGAGAACGATGGTTGCGGCTGGCTTCTTTGACACCGGCCGATCCCTTCGCAGGCGGTCGCCAGCGGCGCGAGTGAGACATCGGTCGGGTGCCGCACGGGTGGGCCGCCGACCGGCGGGACATGAACTTCGAGCGGGACTTGCTTCGCGAAGGTGATCGGCAGACGGCGGAACGCGCTTTAGGTGCGGTGGGATGGGTGCTTCAAGCTGATCCATCCGGGCCGGGGCCTGACGCCCCGGGCCTCATGATTTCGACGAGCCGTGCCCCAGGCGCTTCAAATAGGCCGAGTAGTCCCACCGGGGGCTCCACTCCGGAACGTGGCACTGGAGGCAGGTCGCCTCGGCCGGCGCCGCGGTCGCCCCGGTCCAATCATGCCCCGTGCCCATGCCGTGACAAGACTCGCACTGCACGTTCTTCATTTCGGCGGTCGTGCCGACGGCGCCGAATCCTCCCGGCGCTTCGTAGCCGGTGACATGGCACGGGAGGCAGCTCTTGTCCTCGCCCTTGCCCATTTTCTCGAGGGTGGCGAACGCATGACCATGCGGGTCGCTGGTCAGCTCGGCGACCGACGAGGAGTGGCAGCGGGCGCAAGTGGCCTCGCCGAGAAAGCGGTCCTGGCCGAGGACGAACCCCTCATTGGCCTCGATCTCGCGCTGGAGCTGGGCCCTGCGGTTCTCGGCCTCGATCGAGGACTTGATCCTGGCCAGGTCCTTGGCCATCTCGGGATCCTCGCCGATTTTGGCCATATCGAGCATGATCGCTTCTGGGCCGGTGAATTTGCCCTCCTTGAGCGCGACTCTCCCGACGAATTCGCCTCGCTGCCCGGGGCGAAGCACGGTGGTGACGGCGCTGTCCGGCAAGGTATTGACCGAGTTCGGCTGGTGGCCTTGCACGATCAGGTCGATGCCGACTCCTTCTTGAGTGATCCTATTGGTCTCGCCCGGCTCGAGGTGAGAGAGGGCGACGACCAGGTCGGCGCGCTGGCGAAGCCCGGGGAGGAGCCGGGCCATGGCGACGAGCGGGTCCTCGACCGTCCATCCCTGGACGGTGAGCGCCTCCGCGCCGCGGCCGAAGTTGGCGCTCAAGAGCCCAAGGATCCCGATGCGGCGGCCGCCCACCTCGACCACCGCCGTCTCTTCCCAGGGCACGTCGCCGTTGGCTGAGCGCACGTTGGAAAGCACGACCTTGGCCTTGAGCTGACTCACGAGCTCGCGGACATAAGCGTCTCCGCGCTCAAGCTCGAGTTCTCCCAAGCACACGGCGTCGTATTTCATCCGGTTCATCCCCTCGACGATGAACCGGGTGTAACGCTCGTCTTGCGTCTTGGTGAAGTGGATCAGATCTCCGGCATCGACGAGCAGCAGGTTGGAATTCAGGCCTCGGAGCGAGTCGATCAGGGCAGCCCGCCGGGCCAGCCCCCCCTTGCGGGCGCTCTTTCAGCCGCAGGGGTCGACCTCGCCCCGATTGGAGGCGGTGGCGAGGAGGACCAGCCCGGCCTCGTCAGCGGCCGGCCCCGGCCACCCGGCTGGAAGCAAGAGGCCGAGGAGAGCGAGGAGGGCGAGAACGAAGCCCCCGGCGGCGCGAAAGGCAACGCGTTGCATTACGGTTTCTCCTTGAGCTCAGAGATCTGGAGCCTTGATCCACGCGGCCGCGCTCCGGTCCAGTAGACAAAAGCAGCGGCGGCGACCAGTACGATTTCCTCGACGATGCGCCGGGCGTCCACCCCGTGGCCGCCGGAGGTGGAGAAGCAGCCACAGTCGATGTTGAGACCGCGCGCCAGCGCGGAGACCATGGCGGCGGTGAAGACGATGAGCGATGCGGCGGCGACGAACGCCGCGCCCCGAACCTTGAACCCGATGACCAGCAGAACCCCGACCACGAGCTCGATCCAGGGCAGGATGATGGCGATGAGATTCACCGCGGAAACCGGAAGCAGGCGATAGTAGAAGACCGTCCGAGCAAAGCCCCCCGGGTCCAGAATCTTGCTCACGCTGGCGAAGATGAACAAGCCGCCGAGGAGGATCCGGACCACGATCGCCGCGAGCCCGAGTGCGGTCATGGCTCGCGGCCCTCTTTGAGCTCCTTGCCGGCTTCAATCCACCCCGAGATGCCGCCGGTGAAGAGCTGCACCGCCGGATGCCCCTGCTCCTTGAGGAGCGAGGCCAGGTCGTGGCTGAGCTCGCAGTCTCCGCCGTCGCAGTAGACGATGAGGCGGGCGGCGGTGCTCAGAGTGTCGGCGAGGGATGGGTAGGCGACCTCGAACCCTTCGGCCGGCAGGTTCAGGGCGCCCGGGATGTGCCCGGCGGCGTAGTCCTCAGGAACGCGGGCATCGAGGACGAGGGCACTATCGGCGGCGATGGCGCGCTCCACCGCCTCGGCGTCCACCTGGCTCGGCAAGGCGGCAAGCTCCTTCTCGGTCAGATTGGCGAGAGCGGCGCCGCGGGAGAAGTCGCCGACCAGCGGGATGCCGCGCGGGGAGACCGCGTTGGCCAGGAGAGCCAGCAGAATGCCGCCCACCACAATCCCCACCGCTTCGCGGAAGGCTGAAGGCGGCCGGGACTTGGGGTTCGGGCTGGACGGGGAGGATGGGTTCATAAGGTGTTTTCCACGCTCGATGGTCGGGGAGCGAAGCCCTGATCCTACGTGATGCGGCCGAGGAGGTGAAGGGCCTGTCCGGGATGAGTCGACGTCCGCGGGAAGCGCCGCCGGAAATACCCCGGGAGGCGAGCGGCAGGTCCCGGCCCCGGGATGGATCACCGGGATGGATCAGGGGATGGCCAGGCGCACCGTATCCCCGGCCCCGACGGCGAAATCCACCGGTTGGCCGGATCCCCGCAGGGGGTCGAGGGTGGCCGCTCGATGACGGGTGGGAGCCGGCTCGAGGGCCCGCAAGAGAAGGGAGCTCCCGCTCAACGGGAGGACGATCGCTCCATCCACCAAAAGCCGGGGAGCCTTGCTGGTGAGCAAGGCGGTGCCCTGCGCTGCCGGGTCGAGCCCAGCCTCAGCCGCCAGGGCGAGGAGCAAGGCGCGGGCGACCCGGCGACGGAAATCGAGATCGAGGTCACGGGCTTCCGCCTCCTGGGTCGCCGGCGGGGGCAGGAGGAGCTCGACCGCCGGCATACTCGTCTGCTGGAGGACGGGGGTGACCTCGGGACGCACCGGCAGAACCATGGCCGCTTCCACCTCGAGTTCGTGGGCCATGGCACGGGCGAGCCGGGCTCCGCGGTCGCTCCCCGGATAGTGGCGAATCCTGGGCTCACCGCCGGTGCTGAGCCGCACCACCAGCTCGGCCTCCACCCGTTCGGCGGTTTCAACCCGGGCCAGCTCGGGGAGGGTGCGGTCGTCGGCGCGGGTGAGCTCGGGGCGCGCCCCCGCCCGCCCGAGCTCGCCCGCCAGGCGGCGAGCAAGATCGAGGGCGGTGTCCGCGGCACGGACGCCGGTGGGGGAGACGAAGAGAGGCTCGCTCCCTCCCCCGGCCGCATCGACCACGATCGTCCGGCCGTGAAGGACTCCTCCCAGAACCGGGGACAGGGTGGGTTCGGCCCTAGCGGTCTCCTCGACCAGGGCAGGCAGGTAGCCGGGAGCGGTGATCGCGAGCTGGCCTGCGCTCGGGGCGCGCACCGCGAAGCCGCCCTCGGGGCTGGTGTGGCCGAGGAACGGCCCGCCTTCCCCGTCGCGGAGCTCGGCACCCGCCACCCGCGCTCCGCTCCGCGCGTCGCTCAAGCGGCCGGACCACGCTCGAGGAGCTCCGGGAGTCACGAGCGGAACCGTCGTCTCGACTTGACCGGCCCGCACTCGCCAGGCGGTCGTCAGCGGGTCGGGAATGGCCAGCTGCACCCAGGCCTCCCCGCCCCGGGTGAGGCCGCGGGCGGCGCCCGGTCCGGTCACCTCGACCGGGGTCGAGTCGGCCACCGCCAGCCCGAGGTGGTCGCGGACCAAGACCTTGAGACCGAGCGGTCCGGGCCGGTAGCCGCCGTTCCAGGGCGGCCAGGGCTCAGCGTGAATTTCTGCGGGCGGACGCCGGATTTCGAAGGTGACGGCGGTGGGAGCGACGGCGTTTCCGCCCAGACAGCGGGCGCGTACCGTCAGCCGGTGGCGGCCGTTGGCCAGGGGGCCGACCGGTGCGGCGGCGTAAGCCTCGGCCAACCCCGGCGGGTTCGACCGGGGAGCGTTCGAACTGGGAACGTTCGAACCGGGGAGGTTCGACCGCGGAGGACCGGCGACCGTTGAGGCGGGAAGAACTGCGCCATCCAGCAAAAATTCGACCGTCGCCGGGTCGACCGGCGAGCCGGTGAACTCCGCCCGCAGCTCGGCAGTCGCCGCCTCGATCACCGTGTCCGCCGGAGCGATCGCCGAGACCAAGGCGACTCCCCGGGTGAAGTAGTCCACGATCCCGAGGAAGTAGGCGGTCGCTTCGAGCTCGACCCGGTCGATGCGGACGAGCTTCTCCTCGAAGATCGGGTTGGTGAGAAAGGAGGGCTCGCCGAGGACCGCTGCCGCCGCCGCCGACTCGCGGAGGACGTGGTAGTTCCCCGAGAGAACCTGGCCGCTCGCCGTGCCGAGGTTGCGCATCAGGTGGCGGTGGATGGCCTGGGCGGCGTCGAGCGACGGTCCGGCATCCCCGAGCCGGTAGAACGTCAACGTCTGGTTGCGGGTGGTGTCGCCGGAGGCGTCAGCATTGTGATGAATGGAGATGAAGAGGTCGGGGTCGAGGGCGTTGGCGAGGGCGACCCGCGCCGCCAGATCGGCGCGCAGCGACTCGGGAGGCGCAAGCGCCGGGCTGCCGGGTTGGCCCCCACTTCCTTCCGCCGCCCCGGCGGGCCCCCGCGCCTCAGAGGGTAGGGTTCGGATGGCCGGTGGATGGACCTCCCCGCCGATGAAGTCGCGGTCGGCGGTGCGCGTGAGATGCACATTCGCTCCGGCGTCGGCGAGCAACCCCCACAGAAAGAGGGACCGCGCGAGGTTAACGTCGGCCGCGGCCGCTCCTCGGCTGCCGGTGGCTCCGCGATAGCCGCCGCCGTGTCCGGGGTCGAGCACGATCGTGCGCCCGCGAAGTGCACCGGGGTCGATGTCCAGCGACTCGGTGAGGGTGCGATAGGCGCGATGGGCAGCCGCCTCGAACTCGGTTGCTGGAGGCCGGGACGGGCCAGGGCGGGCGCCGGCGCATCCCATGGCGGTGATCGCCAGGGCGAGGGCGCCGCGAAAGAGCGTCGCGGCGGCGGCGGAGTGCCGCCGCCGATGCGCGCCAAG
>Ga0184627_10001179_pt1 | contig 10500 bp, 13 predicted proteins | sample PLM3_127_b1_FD_133150 | JGI IMG/M metagenome (GOLD analysis project Ga0184627, IMG submission 133150) | Groundwater sediment microbial communities from an aquifer in East River, Colorado, USA - PLM3_127_b1 | ecosystem: Environmental > Terrestrial > Soil > Riparian zone | place: USA: East River...
CAGCGGTCGAAAGAGGCCGTTCCGGGCCGTGACCATCCCAGGCTGCAAAATGGTGACATTAGCGCAACGCCTCGCGACGGTCGTGCTCGTCGCGATCATCGTTCTTGGCGGCACCGCCGCGTGTGGCGGGGATGCGAAGCCGCGCTTGTTCAGCAGGCTCATCTTCCTGTCCCGTCAGGGCGGTAATTATGACATCCGGCTGCGCACCAGCAATGATCGCCAGCCGGTGGAGCTGGGCCGAGTGCTGCCGTGGGACTCACAGCCGGTGTGGTCGCCGGACGGAGACCGTATCGCTTTTTATTCAGACCGCAAGTTCAACCTGCCGGACAGAGACGACAATGTGGACGTCTATGTGATGGCCGCGAATGGTACAGAGCTTACGCGCTTGACGGATGAGCCTGCTACCGACGCCTTTCCGTACTGGTCGCCCGACGCAAGCCGGATCGCGTTCTATTCAGAGCGCGACGGCCAAGGGGACGTCTACGTAATGAACGCAGATGGATCGGGCGTCCTGCGGATGACCGATGATCCAGCGCTGGACATTCCTTATGGCTGGTCGCCGGACGGCGGGCGCGTGCTTTTCACGTCCGGCAGGAACGGCAACAATCTGGACCTGTACTCCATCGAGGCCAGTGGGGACGGTCTAAAGCGCTTGACCCGAACGGAGGGCCATGACGTGTCAGCCCGGTGGTCACCGGACGGCACTCGCATTGCCTTTGAGTCCACGCAGAACGGCAACAGTGAGGTCTTCGTCGTGAACGCCGATGGCTCGAACCAGATTGACTTGACGGTGAGACCGCTGCGCGATGCTTACCCGGAATGGTCCCCAAACGGCGTCCACCTGGCGTTTATCTCGGATCGAACGGCGGACATGGATGTCTACGTACTGGACACGGAGTTCTCCTTCTTGACGGCCGTCACTGCCTCGCCGCGAGAAGACGCCTGGCCGGCGTGGTCGCCGGATGGGACGAGGATTGCGTTGGTTTCGAACAGAGACTTCGACCGTGAGATCTACCTCGCGAACGCGGATGGTACGGGCCAAACGAGGCTCACGCAGGACCCCGGCGCAGACCTATCACCGGCGTGGTCGCCCGACGGTTCACGGCTGGCGTTCGCGCGCTATCGTAATGGCCGGCGCGACGTCTACGTCATCAATGCGGACGGCTCCGGCCTGGTGCGGCTGACAAACGATGAGGGGCGGGCGGCGAGCGCGTCACCGAAGCAGGAGGGCAATGGTGAGTAATAGCAATGACGTGTATGTCGGGCGTTATCTTGGGCAGCGTACGATGGAGATCACGCCGGAACTGGCGCAGCGGTATTCGGAAGCGGTGGAGGACAACAATTCCTGGTATCGGGGTGACTCGGCGTTTGGCGCGGCAGTTGCGCCGGCGTTGCTGCTTCATTCGGAGGTGTACCGGACGCTGGACTGGTACCTGCCGCGCATCTACGGCAATCTGCACGCGCGCCAGGAGTGGGAGCTTTTCCAGCCGATGATGGTTGGTGACAGCGTGACGACGCGCTCGGTGCTGATAGACCGGTACGTCAAGCGGAACCGCGAGTACGTGGTCAATGAAGTGACTTGCTTCGGCGATGATGGACGGACGCTAAACCGGGGCCGCACGCATCAGAGCTTTCTGCTCGACAAGGAGGCTCAGGGTATCGTCGTCGACAAGGAAAGAGAGAAACGCCCGGACCGGCGTTTCGACCTGGACAAGCGTGAGATTGTGGAAGAGATAGAGGGGCCGGCGAAGGAGGTCACGCTGGAGATGTGCCGCCGCTTCTCGGGTCCACACAAGAGCTACCACACAGACGTGGAGGAAGCGCGAAAGCTGGGGTTTCCGGACGTGGTGGTGCAGGGAATGATGCCCCTCTGTTTCATCTCTGAGATGATGACGGCGCGCTTTGGAGAGGGGTGGTTCGTGGGCGGCAGGATGAACGTAAACCTGGTCAATGTAGTCTGGCGCGGCGACGTCGTGACGTCGCGGGGCATCGTCCGCGACGTTATACTCGAGGGGTCCCGCCGGCGGGCTGAACTCGACGTGTGGTGCGAGAAGGCGGACGGTACGAAGGTGGTGGTGGGAACGGCGAGCGCCGTGTTGACGCCATGAACCGGAGACGTTGACCTTCGGCGTCTGCGTTCGCTATTCGGGGTGCGGGATGTGGTCTACGAGTTCGTCGAGGGCTTCGCCCTGGCGCACCCAGCGGCGCATCTCGCGACGCAGGAGTGAGTGGACCGTTTCGAGAGCGTGAGCCCGTTCCGGATCGTCCTGGCCGGTCATCGCTTGCTGGACCTCACGGAGGGCGTCTTCGCAGGCGGCCGCCATTCGCCAGGCGAAGAAACTGCGGCCGCTGGCATCGGCCCACTCGTGGCTCCTGGATATCGTCTGGTGCGCCGCCGAGCTTCTCATATGTCGTCCACGTCTTGCTTCGCGCGTTCTGTCTATTGAGATGAGGCTCCTGCTCGGCGTGTTACACGGTTTGGGCCGATGCCTGACTCGTCTACTGATCTGATACCGTCTGCTATACTTGAATCACCCCATGGTAGAGAGGTGACTGAAGCTTGCCCAGACGACAGAGGCGGCGCCGAAGAGGTCCTGCGGAGTATGCGGGGCCGCGACGAACGAAGCTGCCGTTTCCCCTGAATCTCGTCTTCAACGTTAAGGCGTTCTATGGATTCTTCATCATAGTGATGATTGCCGGCATCGCTGCTGTCGGTATTGCGCCGGGCAGCGGTAGCAGAGGGACGGCCCCAGACATAGAGGACGAGGTCGTCGCCGAAGAGACGCCGAGCGCGGCGCTGACTTTCGACGCGCCCGCGCGGACGATCGACGGCACGAGGCCGTATACTGCCACGATCAGGACCGACAAGGGAGAGATCAAGATCGATCTCGTAACTGACGCCCCGGAGACGGTCAACAGCTTCGCCTTTCTGGCCGGCAGCGGCTTCTACAACGGGACAGCTTTCTTTTACGTTGACCCCGATTATTGGGCCCAGGCAGGCGACCCGACCTGCAAGACGGGCTCCGAGACCGTTTGCTCTGGCGCCGGTGGGCCGGGGTACTCGCTGAAGCTCGAAGAAACGCAAGAAGGACACGATCAGTGGGCTGTCGTGGCGCCGATGCTGGGTCAGGGCGGCGAGGATATTCACGGCAGCCAGTTCCGCATCCTCTACCAGGCCGACCCCCGGCTCGACGGCGAGGAGACTGTTTTCGGTACCGTGGTGGAGGGGCAAGATATCCTCGAGGAGCTGACGGCGCTGACCCCGTGTACGGTGGTCAGCTCTGAGAACTGCGACCCGGATATCTCCTCAGCGCTGGTAATCGAGGAGATCATCGTCGAGCCGAAAGCGGTCTAGAGGACGTCCGCAACGACAAAAGACCCGGCCAGGGCGGCCGGGTCTTTTAATGACTCTGGATTAGCCGTCAGGTCTTCTTGTCTTCGGTGGCCGCGGGCTCTTTTTGCGCGTCCTCGTCCTTGCCTTCTTCGTTACCTTCGCGGACCTCGCGGCGGAACTCGCGTATACCGCGGCCGATGCCTTTGCCGATGTCGCCGATACGGGTGGCGCCGAAGAGCACTACGACTATGGCGAGGATGATGAGCAGTTCAGGCGCGCCGAAGCTCTGGAAGACCAGCATCGTATGTTACCCATCACCCAGAATATCACCGGAAAGTTCTTCCCACAACTGACCTAGCCGGCACGGCCCTCCGCGCCTCGTTCGATGGCGAACATGAGGACGAGGAACAGCGCTGTGGCGATGACGCTCACCAAAGCCGGTAGCCAGAGAGCGCCCACGAGGAAGAAGATGGCGAACGCGGCGGCGAAACCCATTCCCGAAACGATGACGATGCGCGCGATGACGATGCCGAGCGGCATCTGCCTGACGGCAGGCCCGCCGTCCGGCTCCGCCTCGGCTGGAGCAGCATCGTCCTGCATTAGCCGTGCTTCTTCCCGGATGGACGGCGCACGCGTCGGCTCAACTCCCGCGCCTGTAGTTTGCGGACCTTGGCCTGGACGTGCGGCGGGGCCGGCCGCCTTCTGGATCCGCTGCTTCTGGTCGCCAAAGTGGTTCCCTGGGCTCGCAAAGTCTGTGATGGTCGGGGTGGGCGGATTCGAACCGCCGGCCTCCTGGCCCCAAACCAGGCGCTCTAGCCTAGCTGAGCTACACCCCGCGCTTCTCAGGTTAGTGCGCAGGCCGCGACGCGGTCAAGAATGCACCCTCGCGTGCAAGGCTCTGCGCGGGAGAGCAGCCGCGCGGATCTAGTTCGAGCTGGCGATGATGATCGTGCAGACCGTGAGCGCGAGCACCGCGCTAAGCGGGGCTAGGATTAGGAGGTATTCCGCAATCCCCTGTCCCGCCTGCGGCTGACACGCCCGGAGTGCCGCTCTGATATGAAATAGCATACCGCTTCCTCCGTGCATAAGTATCGCGCCAGGCACTCGCCGAGATGTCGCCGCCCGTTAGTTAGGGCAGGGTTAACGGACGGTAGCGAAGCCTTAACCGGCGGAAGCAGTACGCCGCCAATCGTCGAGAAACGCGCGGACAGCAGGCATTTTACGCCAGCGGCTGTGCGCCGGGTTGAGGGCGCAGGCGGCGAACATCTCGATCAGCAGGCCAAGGTCTGTTTCGGCGCGAAAGGCATCGCCAGCCTCGTCGCGGAGCTTGTCCGCCTGTACGACCTGCGCCCAGCGCTGCCAGAAATCACCATCGTCATCTCCCGGAGCGCTGATGTAGGCCACTGCCTTGGCGAGCAGGCGGCGCAGGTCCTGGCCCCACTCGATGCCGTCCCGGCCTAACCGCGGGGTGAGCTTGACGGAGGGCCGTGATTCGATCCGGCCGAGGCTGAGCACCTTCAGCCTGCCCGCCGGCGCGGACTGCGGTTCGATGATCAGCGGGAGATTGCTCACGCCGAGGGCATCGATCCGCTGACGCGCGAGATCGAACACCCAAGACGGGAGGGAACGAAGGGCAGTGCTGACCTGGGTCTGGGTGCGCTCCCGCTGACGTGGCGGAAGGTCAGACCCGAGGATGTAGATGTTCAGCCGGGATTCGGCCAGCATCCGGGGCCTCGGTCTCGCGCGGCGCGGGCAGCGCTGCTCCTACGATCTCGCGAATGTCCTCGATTCGCCCGCGGCGCATGAAGTCTTCGAGGCCATCGATGACGTCCAGAGGCGCGTGGGGGTTGAGGAATGTGGCGGTGCCGACCTGCACTGCGGCGGCGCCGGCCATGAGGAACTCTACCGCGTCTTCGCCCGACACGATGCCGCCGCAGCCGATGAGGGGGATGTCGAGCGCGCGCGCCACCTGGTAAACCATCCGAAGGGCGATTGGCTTAAGCGCGGGTCCGGAGAGGCCGCCGGACCCCCAGCCCAAGGCAGGGCGCCGCGATTCGATGTCGATGCGCATCGCGGGGAAGGTATTGATGAGGGTGAGCGCGTCCGCGCCGGCGTCAGCGACGGCGGACGCGATGGCGACGATATCGGTGACGTTGGGGCTGAGCTTCACCAGTAGCGGCAGGTCCGTCTGGCGGCGAACGGCGTGCGTGACCTCCGAGGCGGCCCTGGGGTCAACGCCGAAGTCGAGCCCGCTTTCAACATTGGGGCAGCTGACGTTCATCTCGATGCCGCTGACGCCGGGTACGCCATCGAGGCGGCGCGCGAGCTCTGCGTAGTGCGCGACGCTCTCGCCGGCGATGTTGGCGATCACGGGAACGCGCCATGTCGCCCAGATGGGCGCGACGTCCCGCAAAATGGCGTCGATGCCGATGTTCTGCAGTCCGATGGAGTTGAGCATGCCGGCGGCAGTCTCGATAATTCTGGGTTGGACGTTGCCACGCCTGGGCTTGAGCGTGATCGCCTTACTGACGATGGCGCCCAGCCGCTGGATGTCGAGCGTCTTTGCGTACTCGAGGCCGTTGGCGAAGGTGCCGGAAGCCGTCATGACGGGATTGGAGAGCGACAGCCCCTGCTTATGGCCGGGGAGGAGTTCCACGGTGAGATTCACCACTAACACCAATGTATGTCAGGCTACCGGAGAAAACAACAGGCCCCGTCTGGCGACGGGGCCCGCGTTTGGGTGCGTAGTTGCGGTCAGGCGATCAGCGCGGTGGCATCGCGGGAACGCGGCGAGGCCGCGACTTCCTCGTCGTCGGCGACTGTGCGGGCGGGGCGAGCGCCCCTCCAGGCGTTGTAGCCGCTGCCGGACTCGTCTTCCCAGAGGTGGTCGGTGGCGGAGTTACGGAACTCCCGCTCCTCGCCGCAGCGCTTGCAGCGCCCGGCGCTCGTTGAGCCGCGCGGCGTGTCGATGATCCAGTGGTGCTGGCAGGTGACGGCCGCCACCTCAGCCTGCGGCTGGACCTCGTCTTTTTCGATTACCGGTACCTTTGCCATCGCTACCACCTCCGTTGAGTCAGCTTCTGAAGCAAGATGAATTCTACCGGCGATACGTTACATCTTACGGGCCGGATTATAGGCGAGGTTTTGGTGGCAGTCAAGGTTTGTACCTTATTTACTTTCTAAATAGTCTATCCATCAAGAACCCCGTTGTGTATACTTATTAACGGTCTGGCCCGCCAAAAGGTTTCTCATGCACTCAACGAAAGACAATATCTTGGCGTATCTGAAGCGCAGCGGTGGCGGCACTGTCGACGCTGTGGCTTCAGAGTTCGGGCTGGCGCGAATGACCGTGCGGCAACACCTCTCCGGCCTTGAGCGGGACGGACTCATATCCTCTCGCGAGGAGCGTGGGCGGACAGGCCGGCCGCACTTGGTCTTCTCGCTAACAGACGGCGGCGAGGAGCGATTCCCGAAGCGGTACGACCGGTTGGCCAACCTGGCGCTTCAAGAGGTTGCGCTGCTGGAGGCCGATGAGATCGCCGGCCTGACGCCCGAGGACAAGAAGCGGCTGCTGCTGAAGAAGATGGCCGATCGCGTCTATCTGGAACACGAACCGAGAGTGCGCGACAAGGGCCTCAAGGAGCGCGTCGCCGTCGTCGCCGACATTCTCCGCCGAGAAGGCGGCTTTGCCGAATGGAAAGCGGAGGGATCGCGGTACGAGATCGTGGACTACAACTGCGTCTACCGCAAAGTGGCCGACACGCATAGAGACGTTTGCGACTGGCACCTCTCGCTTCTCGGGCAGCTGTTGGGAAAGGAGATCGAGTGCGACCAGTTCATCAGCGAGGGCGCGGACTCGTGCCGATTCGTAGTGAAGGATGACGCCGCCGCTGGCGTTGGGCCGGATTCGAGAGAAGGCTAGAGATGGCGGAGCAATCTAACGGTCAGTTGAGCACGGAAGCGGTCCTGGCGGCGCTGCGACAGATAGAGGACCCCGATCTCCACCGCGATATCGTCAGCCTCGGCTTCGTCCCCGAGGGCGACATCAAAATCTGCGGTTCGAGCGTTTCCGTTCGGATCGTCCTGACCACCCCCGCCTGCCCGGTGCGAGAGACGATGAAGGAGCAGGCGCAGACCCTGCTGGAGGCGCTGCCGGGCATTGAGCAGGCCGAGGTGACGATGGACGCTACGGTGCGCTCCACAGGCGTGGGTAAGGGGCCAAAGGAGATCGAAGGGGTCCGCAATGTCATCGCCGTGGCTTCTAACAAGGGCGGCGTCGGCAAGTCCACCGTGGCTGTGAACCTGGCGATCGCGCTGCGAAGGTTCGGCGCGCAAGTCGGCTTGATGGACGCCGACCTGACGGGGCCCAACGTACCGACGATGCTGGGCCTGGGGGCAGGCTTTCAGGCAGACACTGGACTGGCGATAGTCGAGCGCTACGGTATTCACGCCGCGTCCATCGGTTTCGTGTTGAAGAAAGGGATGCCTGTTGTCTGGCGCGGGCCGATGATCGGTACGGGCGTGCGGCAGCTGATGCACGACCTGCCGTGGAACGCCGAAGGCGATCTCGATTATCTGATCGTGGACCTGCCGCCCGGCACGAGCGATGCCTCGATGAGCGCGGCACAGGAAGCGCCGATCGCCGGCGCGGTCATCGTGACGACGCCCAACAACGTGTCTCTCGAGGACGCGATGAAGGCGGTGACCATGTTCGAAAAGTTGAGCGTCCCCGTCTTCGGCCTGATCGAGAACATGAGCTACTTCGTTTGCACCCATTGCGGTGAGCGGACGGAGATTTTCGGGCATGGGGGGGCGAGGGAAGTGTCGGATGAGTTGGGGGTCGATTTTCTGGGGGAGATTCCGCTGGAGACGGCCGTCCGCAGCGGCGGAGACACGGGAGTGCCGATCGTCGAGAGCGATCCGGACTCGGCTGTGGCGCGCGCGTTCGCGGAGATCGCGCAGACGATAGCGGCGAAGACGAGCGTGCAGCACTTCTTCGCCGAGACGGCTACGACGAGCGCTTAGCTAGCGCCTGAAATACCCGCTTCCCCTCAAGCCGTACTATCTTTCCGAACGGTGCCGGGAAATGGCAAAAGGCGGCGGTCGCGCCTTCCGACTCGAGCATCTCCATCAGTCTCTTCCGCGATTCGCTGCTGGCCGACGCGTCCGCGTCGAACACCGGACACCAGTCAGTTTCGTTGACCTGCGCCGGATGGTGCGCGACATCGCCGGTAATGACCGCTTTTTCGGCCCCCGAAGCGATCAGAAAGCTCATGTGCCCGGGAGTGTGACCCGGCGTAGGTATGGTCCGGATTTCTGCGGTCAGCTCCGTCTCACCGGAGATGAGATCCATCCGGCCGAGATCCTTAAGCGGAGAGACCTGCGTCATCTGGGGATTAGAATCGAGCGCAGTGTTGAAGAAGTCCCAGTCGGCCTCTGGAACCAGGTAACGAGCGTTCGGGAAGTTTGGCTCGTCGTCACTATTGAGGTTCCAGCCGACGTGGTCGCCGTGAAGGTGCGTCATCGCGACGATGTCCACCGACGCTGGGTCGACTCCCTTGTCTCGCATATCGTCCAACAGTCGCCCGCCTGCGCCACCGAGGAACTCGATCGGGCCGGGACCGAGCCCCGTGTCGCATACGATCGTCTTGCCCTGGGAGCGGAGGGCATACGCCCTGGCTTGTGTCTGAAGGCCAACCTGGCCGTTCGCAAAGGGATACATCTTCAGGTACGGATCGATCTCCGCTTGCTCGCGGCCCGGGAACATCATGCTCCAGGGTAGCTCGAACGGTAGGTCTACCAACGCGATGACCTCGACGTTACCGACGGTAATTTTCGGGGCGGCCATTGCAGGCTCCTTCCGCTAGGGTCCCAGGGATTCGCGACCAGTAATACGGCCTGGGCGTCTTCGTTGTCAACGGCCGTCAGTCGAAGACCTGCCGCAGCTCGAAGCGGGGGCCGTCCTTGCAGACCAGCCGCACTCCTCTGCGTGTGAAGACGGCGCAGCCGTAGCAGATGCTGGTGCCACAGCCCATGCGCTCCTCGAGCAGCGCCTGCACCGGCTTGCGGCTTTCGGCCTCTCGCATGACGCTGGCCATGGCGGCGAACATGGGCGTTGGGCCGCAGGCGAAGAGCTGGTCGGCCCACGAAAGGTGCCGTGGAATCAGGTCCGTGACATAACCGTGGTGGCCTGTGGAGCCATCGTCGGTGGCGGAGAGGGCTTCCACCTCCGGCGGCAGTAGCTCCGGGGGATACAGCTTCGCGGCCGTTCGCGCGCCTTGCAGCAGCATCACAGACTTGCCGGCGGCGATAGCCTCATCCGCGAGGGCGATAAGGGCGGCGATTCCGAGTCCACCGGAGACGAGCAGGACGTTCTGGGCGTGCGGGTTGATCGCGTAGCCGCGGCCGAGCGGACCGAACAGGGAGAGCTCGTCGCCTGCTTTGCGCTTCGAGAGCCAGGCAGTGCCGCGGCCGCGGACGTCGTAGAGGATGGCGAACTGGCGCTCGCCCCCTGCGTCGCGAAAGCGATGGAAGCTCATTGGCCGGGGGAGGAACGGGTCATGGCTGTCGCCGCAGTGGACCATGAGGAATCGTCCCGGCGACGCTCCCTTTGCCACGGGCGGGCAGGAGAGCCACATGAGATAGGTGCTTTCGTAGACTTCTTCCTGAGAGAGAACGACGGCTCGTTCGAGCTTCATTCGGGTGGAGCGAGGTATTCTCGAAGTGGCTGGACGGTGAAGTGCGGGTCGTCGCGCACCAAGGACGAGATGGCGGCGGCCGCTGTGTCTATCGACGTGAGGCAGGGAATGCGCTTCTCGGCGGCGGCGCGGCGGATGTCAAAGCCGTCTCGCAGCGTTTCGGTGACGCGTCCTTCCGGCGTGTTGATCACGGCGTTGACCAGGCCGTCGTGGATGACGTCCACGACGTTGGGGTGTCCTTCCTCGATGCGCTTGGGGACCTGTTCGACGGGGAGTCCCATGGCGCGGATCATGGCGGCAGTGCCGGTTGTGGCGAACAGCCGGTAGCCGGCCGCAGCGAGATCGCGGATGAGGCCGAGCGCCTCGGGCTTGGTGCGGTCGGCGAGGCTGAGGAGTATTGAGCCGCGGCGGGGAAGCGTCATGTCGGCGGCGGTGAGGGCCTTCGCCAGCGCGGCCTCGAAGGTGTGG
>Ga0184627_10001181_pt1 | contig 10497 bp, 8 predicted proteins | sample PLM3_127_b1_FD_133150 | JGI IMG/M metagenome (GOLD analysis project Ga0184627, IMG submission 133150) | Groundwater sediment microbial communities from an aquifer in East River, Colorado, USA - PLM3_127_b1 | ecosystem: Environmental > Terrestrial > Soil > Riparian zone | place: USA: East River...
ACCCTCCTTGCCTACTCCGCCGAAGCAGTCGCTTCGGCTGCGAAGGCCGGGCGCCAAGGCTACGGAGGGTACCCACCTCGCATTCATCCACGGGTTTACACCCGTGGCTTTCTGCGAAGGAGGGTAAAGCTCCATAAACCTCGTGGCTCGCAGTCTTTGAATTCCGGGACTGAACTCACATTTGGAGAACAGGTGATGCGATGGCTGAAAAGAAAATAGGAACCGTAACCGACTGGAAGTACTCTACCAAGCAGCTGGCGATCTTTCGCATGATGCCGGAGAGCGGCGCCAAGTTTCCCGGTTACAAAGCCGGGCAGTATATCGCCTTGCAGCGCAATGACTGCCGGCTGACAAAAAAGGTCGTGGGCGAAGGCGGAAAAGTCGACTACGCGACGGTCCTCGACGACCAGGGAAAACCCAAGCGAGGGGTGGTCACCCATTCTTACTCGATCGCATCCGCGCCGTTCGAGACCGAGCAGAAAGGCCACCTGGAAATTTACGTCATCCTGGAGGTCGACGAAAAGGGCGTGCCGGGACGGCTCACCGAATCCATGTTTCGGATGAGTCCGGACGGCGACAACAAGATGGTCTATTATGAGAAGATCGCCGGCGACTTCACGCTTGACAAGCGCGCGGCCGGCTGCAAAAACGTCATCCTGGTCGGCACGGGGACCGGGCTTGCGCCGTTTGTCTCGATGGTCAAGCAGCTCGACTTCGGAGCCGCTTCAGGTAAAAGCGATTCAGTCAAATACACTCTGTTGCACACGAACCGGACCTACGATGAGCTGGATTACCACCGGGAGCTGTTGGCGATCGAGGCCGCCCAGCGCTTTGATTTTGTCTATGTGCCGTCGGTCAGCCGGCCGACGCCGCGCGATTTGGACGATCCCAAACTCGGCAGGGGGCGGGCGAATAATGTGCTGCGCTACCTTCTCGACATGCCGCTCAAAGAGGAGCAAGACTTGCAGGAGATCGCAGCCAAGGGGGGCGACACGGCAAAAGCGAAGTCAGCGCTCGAAAAAACCGTCAAGCCAGCCTTGCCGAAAAAGTTTTCCCGGGAATCTCTCCGCAACCGGTTCGATCCATCGAGCACGGTCGTCATCACCTGCGGCAACCCTTGGTCGATGGAAGACATCAAGTACGCCGCCGAAACCAGCGGGCTACGTTTCGAGAAGGAAGATTGGTAATCTACAAGGACGAGCCTTCGAAGCGAATAAGAGAGCGGCGGGAGGCCCGGTTAAATGAGTTTGAGCTCCGTGACGCGCGGGTCGATAAGGACGTCATCGTTTTCCAGGTCGAGTTTGACACGCCACTTTTGTAACGTTCCTGCCCCGATAATGAGGTCTTCCGCGAGCTTATCGACCACCACGACATTGTCGGATATATCCACTTCCTTCACCGTCATGAAGATCGGCACCCAATTCTCTGTCGTCAGTTGCCCCTCGCCGTCGCCTAGCGTAAAAACCACAGACCTGGGCATTTTCACCTCTGTAGCCACGCCCTGCAGAACGGACCGGCGAATCAGGGATAGGGAGGCCCCGGTGTCAAAAAGCGCCATCACCTTTTTAGAGCCTTGATCGCCTGCAATTATGATCTCTTTGTAAATGAGGGACATCGATACTTAACGTAACAGATGGAACACCGGGGGACAAGATAGCTATTGTCACCTGCGGCAATCCGTGGTCGATGGAGGACATCAAGTTTGTCGCCGAGTCCCATCAGATTTACACATCATGCAACAATGGAGGAGCTGGTTATCGGTAAGGATTTGTCATGGATGGACAGTTTCCCTGCGGTGCATGAACCCGAAGCCGAACACGTGACCCGGAATAGAAAGAAGAAACGTCCCCACAAGAAGTAAAATCGGCAACACCAACGATCATAAGGTCCGCGAGCAAAGTCATTACTCAGCCCTGAGCCGAAACCCACCTGTCTTTCCTCCTATTGCCTTCTTTGCCAACTTGCCATAATTTACCCATTAACTTCGGCTGGGTCTCCTGATCCGGTCACATCTTTGATCCCACACCATCGCCCGGCCTGGCTCTCCCCAGCCAGGATTTTTCGCTTGATGACGGAGAAGAGACAAGATTGTTTAGATTGAAGGGCCTGACCCCAAAGCCCTTTTCCTTCTTTTCTCTTACTCGCCCTTCCCAGTTGAAGTTTAAGATGCCGCGTTGTAATAGGGAAGAAATCGCTCGAAAGGACTGAGTTTGAGACCGATTTGTTGGGGCAGAGGCTGCGGTTGATGAATCATGGCTAAGGCGGTATCACTTTTTAGTGGCTGTGGAGGTTCTGACAAAGGGGTCATAGACGCTGGATTCGAGATTCTGTTAGCGAACGACATCCTTCCTTACGCAAAAGAAGTTTACGAGGCGAACCTGCCCCCGACTGATTATAGAGTCTGTGACATATCAGAAATCAAATCATTCCCCAAGGCAGATCTCCTCTTCGGCTGCTACCCGTGCCAGGGCTTCAGCCAAGGTGGAGCCAGGGACCCGGAAAGGCATGTGAATTATCTTTATCGCGAATTTAGACGCGCTTTGGATCTGATGCAGCCGAAAGCCTTTATTGTAGAGAACGTGTCGGGGATGGCACGTGCCGACTTCCAGTATTTGCTCAATAACCAGCTTAGATGCTTCAGACTTGCTGGATACAAAGTGAGCTGGTCGGTTCTCAATGCTGCAGACTATGGGGTAGCACAGGAAAGGAAAAGAATTTTTATTGCGGGCGTTAAAACTCGCATTGGGATGAGGTACTCTTTTCCGAAACCCACCCATGGTCCTGGCATGGATAGGCCCTGGCAAACCCAAAGGGATGCGATTGCCGACTTGCCCGGATGGCCCACGGGCGAATTTTGCGAAGACAAATTTCATTGGTATTACCTGTCACGCAACCGATATCGTGGCTGGGATGAGCCAAGCAAGACAATAGTCGGGAAAGACCGCCATATACCACTTCATCCAATAAGTCCTCGCCTGTTGCGAGTCAACACCGACAGGTGGCGGTTCGAACATAAAGGCCCTGCCAGACGGCTTTCGTATAGAGAAGCGGCGCGCTTGCAAGGGCTCCCCTTTTCTTTCCCTGACACGGTGAGCCTGCCTATGAAATACCGGGTGGTTGGCAATGCTGTGCCGCCACCCTTGTTTCAGGCAGTCGCTGCAGCAATGCCAGACATCTGGTGAAAAAATGCCGGAGAAAACAACTCTTCCTCTAGAAGTTCTGGATTTAGATTCTGAGAATCCGCGACTGCCGGAGACTCTCAGCAGAGATCAGCAGACCATGTTGGAGTTTCTAGCTCGTGAAACGTCAATAGAAGAGCTAATGACCGTGATAGGCGAAAATGATTATTTTGAAGGCGAACCTCTCATTGTATACAAGAAGCCCAAGGGCAAAAAATACATCGTTATAGAAGGAAATCGTCGCCTCGTTGCTCTTCGGCTGCTACAAAATCCAAATCTCTACCCCAAGCGAAAAGCAATCCGGCAAATTGCTGAAGCGGCAAAGCACAAGCCGCCAAAAGCGCCCGTAGTGATTTTCAAGCAGCGTCGGGATGTTTTAACATATCTCGGCTACAGGCACATTACAGGAGTAAGGCCGTGGGAGCCGTTAGCTAAGGCAAGATACATGCACCAGCTTTTCCTTGCCACAGGAAACGGCAAGAGGAAGGCAGACGAAACCTACAGGGCAGTAGCTAGGGAAATTGGAAGCCGGCGAGACCACATAAAGCGATCTCTCGACGCACTCGCCGTGTATAACGAAATAGAGAAAAAGGGGTTTTTTGATATTGTTGAGTTAGACGAAACATCGATTAACTTTTCCCTGCTTTCAACGGCGTTAGGATACCCTTCGATAAGCAAATTTGCCGGCTGTGATGATGAGCCGATCCGCAATGTGTCCTCGGTCAACCTCCCAAACGTTGAGTTACTTACTCGCTGGATGTTCGAAAAGAAAGGCGATGGCGAGACGCTACTCGGAGAATCAAGAAACATTGGAAAGCTGGCAAGCATTGTAGAAAGTCCCAAAGCACTTGAAGCACTAAAAAAGGGGGCGAGTCTCGACGCGGCTTACCATCTCACAGCAGGGATACAAGGAGACTTCACCCGACATTTATATGAAGCACAAACCAGCCTTCAAAACGCCAATGCTGTTGTTGCCTCTGTAGAACCCACTGAGGAGATTTTGGTCGCCGCAAGGGACGTCCAGAAGCTCGCACGAAACGTAGTTGTCTCGCTAAATGCCGCAAAAGATGAGCAGTTTTGAAATCGGCCAGGTTCCCAAAAGGCATCCTTACCTTCTGGCAGATTTAGTGGAACTTTGCCTACCGTTCCTAGCATATGATGAATTATCCAAAAGTGACGTTGAGACATTAATAAGAGAGGGTGACCTGGACGCTGATGAGGACCTAGATAGCAACATAGCTCGGCCCGGAGAAAGCAGTGCAGAAAAAATAGACAAAGAATTTTCGTGGGTCGAAGACTGCTTTATGCAATTACAATATCGAGAAGCAGCTTTTGATTCTTCATACCCTTTCCGAATCGGGGACGGATCAGTCTTGACATGGAAAGCTAATCTCACAGACGAGATGATATTGTATCTTTTTCTCCTCGTCTGCTCACGCCTAAGGTCTTTCCCGCAAGGCAAGTGCCAGCTCCTTGCCTCCGTTTTCGAAAAGGTGAGTCGTGAGGCAATGAAAGAGCTATTGCCCAGTTCTGCTTTTGTGCGGATATTTGGAGCAAATTCGTACGATAGGCAAACCTATTATGGCACGGGTATTAGTGATGCGCTTCGCAAACTAGGAATCGATTTAAAAGAAGATGTCATTGAAAGAAATATCCTACAGGAAACGGGAACGGGAGATGGCGGTCTCGATCTAGTTGCCTATCTCAGCTTCGAGGATCCGGCGCGCGGGTCGTTGGCGCTATTTGGACAATGCGCAGCGCAACAGTATGATTGGCCAAAGAAGGTGCTTGAAGCGCACCCCCTTAGATTTTCGAGCTGGCTGAGTTTTTGCCATTCACCTGGCAACATCGTCTTCATTCCGCTGTGTTACCGGCAAGCAAATGGGGAATGGGTGAAAAATAGCCCGTCCAATGGTTGCGTCCTGCTTGACCGTCTTAGGATCTGCAAGCTGCTCCGTGGCAGGAGTGTTCTTCAAGAGATACGGGATATTCTTGCCACGGGTGAGCTTGCCATCGCCCGCGAGTAAGCATAATGGCAGATATTTTCAGCAAAAAAAAACGAAGCCAAATCATGTCCAAAATCCGCAGCAAAAATACCAGCCCCGAGCGCCGTCTGTGTGCCATTGTAGCAAAGATCCTTGGCAAGGCTTGCAAAATCCGAAGGAACGTCCGGAAGCTGCCGGGTTATCCTGATGTTGTGATTCCATCTTTAAAGCTGGCTATCCTTGCAGATGGCTGCTTCTACCATTGTTGTCCATGGCACGGCCACATTCCGCATAGCAACCGGGCCTATTGGGTTCCCAAATTGCAGAAAAATCGCAAGCGGGATGAGATCGAGCGCCGCAAGCTCAGGGCTGCAGGCTTCTATGTATGGAAATTTTGGGAGCATGATCTCAAAGGCAACAAACTACTGCAAACATACACCGTCCTGGTAAAAAAACTGAAAAGGCACCAGGCGCGGCTCGGCCTAAACTCGTGTGACAAGGTCGTATCGGAATACACCGCAGCAGCAAACACGTCTCGATCCAGGGAGCACCGGGAATCGCGATCATGACCGGGGTCAGACCCGCCAATCCCGATAATCTTTCCTGAACCACAAGCGGCGACGAATCTAAAATTCAGAGCGCTCGGAGCTTCCGACTCGGGGCCTTATTCCCCTTGACGTTTATCCTCAATTTGCCCTATACGCTGAACTAACTACGGCTGGGTTTCATGATCCCGTCACATCTTTGATCCCACACCATCGCCCGGACTGGGTTTCCTCGGCTGCGATTCTTGTTTATCAGGGGCTAGCAGTTTCGGAAGGTCGGGAAACTTAAGAATCGACAGACGTGCCCCTCAATCTTGTAAAAACTACCTCGAACAAATTCTCGGGCAATGGGAGCCTTTAATGCCTACGACGTGGGAGAAAAACGACCCGACAGAAGCTTTTCTTGTAGCGTTGGATATTTCGGGCTTCTCTAACGACGTGGATCCCGACCGTCTCTCAGAGCAGCGGATGAAGTTTTTCTTCTCAGTCGAGGAGAGCCGGCTATTCCCCAAGGCGAAAGACAATCAAGACGTGAAGGTTCATTTCCTCGGTGACGAACTTCGGCTAGCGTTCCTTACCGGCGTCGGGACCCGCGAGGTCAGGGACTTTGTTGATGACGTGTTTGCTAAGCTGGATAAAATCAATGAACATGCGCTCAAGGAATATAGAACGAGGATTAAAGGGGTAGCCCTCAAAGGTGTGGTGATTTGGAAGACCTGGATCAACTGTGAGTACCTAAACGGGGAACTGCCTGTCAAAGCACAGACCTGGATGAGTTACTTAGCTCCCGACGAGGTCGCTATAGACGAGACTTTTAAAATTGCCTTGCAGATAGATGGCGTCCCGACCCAAGGTTTGTCACACAGGAAGTTCTCTGGTGAGACAGGCTATATGTTGCGGGGTCGCTAATGCAGGACTACTTCTTGGTTGCCTTTGGCCACGGCAGTGGCACTCCCTTAGCCGTATCTCCTGTCAAAGCCGCTGATGAACTTAAGCGCTTCATCAAGCAAGGGTGTGATTCCGCTTTTGAAGAGTTTCCTGGCGATGTAATCGTCTCAGTTGCCCCCAACGGAGTCATGCTTGCCTTTCCAGGTGGGATACCGAAGCGTGCAGTTCAAATCGCCGAAGCAGTTCAGGCGCAACTAGAACAGGCTACGAAGACCCAGAAGCAGACCATTCCAATTTGTGCTGTTATCACTTTTGGCTCGATGAAATCAGTGAACGTTCTGGGATATTCCTCGAACTTTGAAGGGCGGCCTGCAATTGCCTCCGCACGTATCTTAGCAAAGTTGTCCCAAGGCCTTTTAGCCGTGGAGAAGTCAGCCTGGGGGTTTGAGACTCTCGGGCGCGATCTGAGCGAACCGCAAACGCTAGCTGGGAAGCATGAAGGTGAGGCATTCTCGATCAGAATGCATAAACGAATTGTTTTTCCCTTAGTAGTACTCAGGAGTGAAGAGGGCAACGCTGGGGGGACCGAGGGGTTAGTACAGGGAGAGAAGACGATGATCTCCCCTAGTGAGAGGAAGGTTCAGGAGGAAGAACAAAAGCTACATCCCGATGAGTCGAGGACTAAGGCAATCCGGTTCTTGACTCGTTTCGTCGGGCGCGAAGCAGAGATCACTCAGGTCATCGAGAACCTTAGGAACAAGCGGCTAGTCACACTCAGGGGAATGGGGGGAATAGGGAAAACTCGGCTGGCTGATGCGGTTGCGGCTCGTGTGAGCGAACAGTTTGAAGACGGTGTCTTTTTCACGGAGCTTGCCAACGTCGGTGACTCTCAAGAGTCAGTCGTCTCAGAGTTAGTGGGGAACCTGGACGTGAAAGTTGCTGGGTTCCCCGACGAAGCAATGGCTCTGCTTACCACGCTACAAAACCGGAAGCTACTCTTGGTCTTGGATAACTTTGAGGCCGTGATGTCGACCGCTCCTCTTGTCAGCAGGTTGCTCAAGGCATGTCCTAATGTGCACATCCTAATAACTTCCCAGAGGCTCCTCGGCGTAGCGGGGGAACAGCAGATCGAGGTTTTATCGATGGCAGTCGCATCACCTCATCCCTCCCTCAAGCCGGAGTCACTGGTTCAGCTTGATAGCTTCCAACTCTTCTGCGACCGGGCTCGGCTAAAGAAACCCGGTTGGGATTTGACTCTAGCCGAGGCGCCGCTGGTCGCCGAAATTCTCGACCTAACCGACGGCATTCCCCTCTCTATTGAGCTTGCCGCCGCATGGTTGGATCGAATCGTGCTCACGGAACTCCGCGATGGTCTTAAAAAGAAGCGCTCAGAATACCTCAAGCGGAGCGGGCCGACCGTAGAGGAAAGACGCCACGCCAGCATCCGGGCCTGCATCGACTGGTCGTTTAATCTTTTGCCGCGAGAGGAGAAAAATCTCTTCCCCAAACTCTCCGTTTTCTTGGGGGGATTCTTCGCTCACGATGCAGCCCAGGTCTGTCAGGTAAAGAATGCTCCGGCACTATTAGACTCACTCCGGGAGCGCTCCCTGCTCATGTGGGATGAGTCCCTTGGCAAGACCCGCTATCGGATGCTACCGACTGTGCAAGAATACGCAGTCAAGAAGCTAGGGAAAAAGGCGCGGAGGCTAAGGTTCCGGCATGCTCAGTACTTCCTGGAAACCCTTGAGCGAGCCGGCATTCAGAGCCAGGGCGAAGCACAGATGGTAGCGATCGCCCGGATCACCGCTCACCTCGACAACATCCGATCAGGAATGGAGACGGCAATCGAAATCCGAAATCATCGAATGGTGGCCCGGTACTCTGTAACCTTTAGTGAGTACCTCAGGAGGAACGCGCAATTTTCCGAATGGTTACGATGTTCCCGCCAAGGTTTAGAAGCCGCGGAGGCACTAAATAACAAGCAGCTCATCGCTGCCTCCCAAACTAACGTGGGCAGCGCTTACTCCAGTCTTCCAACCGGAAACCGGCGTGTTAACCTCCAAAAAACTATCACCTGCTATGAGGCGGCCCTCCGGGTGTTCACCGAGCGTGACTTCCCAGGAGCCTGGGCCGAGACTCAGAGCAACCTGGGCAGTGCTTTTAGCGACCTCCCTACCGGGAACCGCACAGTCAATCTCAAGAGGGCTATCACTTACTGTGAGGCAGCACTGAGAGTCTTCACAGAGCACAACTTCCCTGTGAGTTGGGCCGGTACTCAAACCATTCTGGGCAACGCCTACCGAGACTTTCCCATCGGAGACCAGGGCGTTAACCTCCAAAAGGCCATCAACCACTATGAGGCAGCATTACGGGTGCGCACAGAGGGGGACTTCCCCATGGACTGGGCCAATACCCAGGAGCACCTGGGCATCGCCTACGCGAAGCTCCCCATAGGAAACCTCGGTGCCAATCTCCAGAACGCCATCGCCTCCTTCGACGCCGCGCTTCGGGTTTACACAAAAGACGACTTCCCGATGGAGTGGGCCAGGATTCAAAACAACCTGGGTGGTGCCTACGCCAACCTTCCAACTGGAGACCGGGATGCTAACCTCCAAAAGGCTATCGACCACTATGAGGCAGCGCTACGTGTCCGCACAGAACGCGACTTCCCGGCGCAGTGGGCTAGGACCCAAGGCGCACTGGGCATCGTTTACTTGGGGCTGCCCACAGGGGATCGGGAGGCTAACCTCCGAAAAGCTATCGCCTCCTTCGACGCCGCGCTTCGGGTTTACACAGAAGACGACTTTCCGATGGAGTGCGCTGGCATTCAATGCAGCCTGGGCACTGCCTACCGCAACCTTCCCAGCGGCAACCGGGATGCTAACGTCCAAAAGGCTATCGCCTCCTTCGACGCCGCGCTTCGAGTTTACACAGAAGACGATTTTCCGAGGGAGTGGGCCAGCATTCAAAACAACCTGGGGAACGCCTACGCTAACCTTCCAACTGGAGACCGGGATGCTAACCTCCAAAAGGCTATCGACCACTATAACGCAGCATTACGGGTGCGCACAGAGGGCGACTTGCCCATGGACTGGGCCAATACCCAAGAGAACCTGGGTAACGCCTACGCGGAACTCCCCTTTGGGGATAGGAGGGCAAACGTCAAGAAAGCCATCCCATACTACGAAGGAGCAATCAGAGGATACGAATCCGCGGGGCTCACAGAGGAAGCTAACCAAGTCAAACGAATCTTAGCTTCTTTGAAAAGGTAAATGTAAAACCGGCTCTGTCAATCGTCTGGGACGGAATTGCGCGGGAATTCCGGGTACAGTAGAATTCCGAGGACATAATACTAATCTCCTCTTGAAGAAAAGCTTCACAGTCGGGTTTTCCTTTCCGGACAATCTTGGCAGACCGACGCCATCTGCTGCTTCGTCGGATAGGGCCGCTAGATCAGTAATTCACGCCACGCGTTTCCGCAGAAGATTTTTTCCTTCACGCGCTCTGGTAAGAAAACGTGCTCGTGAATCGTGGTTCGTACTCGTTTTCGTTTCGCGACTGAGAATAGATCTCACAACAGGCTTCCGAGTTTGTCCAAAAGGGCAGCTTGCCGTATTTGCGCAATTGCGCAAATACGCAACTATCGCCGGGAGGGCGAGGCAGATGGGGACTTTCATGTTTTCGCAATTGCGAAAACATGGAAACATCCCGCAGGGCTGCCGACAGCGTCCTTGACGTCACGGTCCGGGGGGGAGGGGGTCAGACCCTTCAATTTAAACCCACAGCTGAAATCGGAAATTCCGCCACATCGTGGGTCCCTCACCGCAGGCCGGACGCCGGCCTCCCGGTTCGCCGTTTTTGTTTGCGAGCAGACGGCGAGCCGTCGTTGGGATGTCTTTC
>Ga0184627_10001182_pt1 | contig 10488 bp, 9 predicted proteins | sample PLM3_127_b1_FD_133150 | JGI IMG/M metagenome (GOLD analysis project Ga0184627, IMG submission 133150) | Groundwater sediment microbial communities from an aquifer in East River, Colorado, USA - PLM3_127_b1 | ecosystem: Environmental > Terrestrial > Soil > Riparian zone | place: USA: East River...
GAAACGATTCTCATTCGCGGATCGGTGGGCATGCAGGCGTTGATCGGCGGCTCGGTGGACTACGCGTCGGCGGCCGGATCGATCATCGCCGCCGGAGTGCGCGGCGCGCCGGTGCGGCTGGTGCTGATCGTCAACGCCAAGCCGCAGTTCGATCTCGTGGGCCGGCCTGAAATAAAATCGGTCCAGCAGCTCAAGGGTAAGATCATCGGCATCTCGTCGCGCGGCGGCGCGGTCGATCTCCTGACGCAGTTGATGCTCACCCATCACGGCCTGACGCCGAACAAAGACGCGACGCTGCTGGTCATCGGCACTCCGGAGGAACTGGCGACGGCGCTGCGAGCCGGGGTCATCGCCGCCTGCCTGCTTTCTCCGCCGCGGCAGCTGATCCTCTATCGCGAAGGTTTCAGCAGGCTTGCCTATTCCGGAGACTATCTTGCCCATTATCCTTCGGGCGGCGGCGGCGCGACGGAGGAAAAGATTCGCACGAATCCGGCCGAGATTCTCGGCTTCGTCAGGGCGAGCCTCAAGGGACTTCAGTACTATTCCCAGCATCGCGCGGAATCCGTCGACATCATCTCGAAATATCTCGGCGTCAAGGATATCTCCCTTGCCGGTGAGGTCTACGATCTTCATCTGAGCCGGCTCGGCGGACTGAGCTATCTGGAGGAGGAGTGGCAGCGCGGCGCCATCGATTTTACCAAGAAGAGCTTGAGCGTCACCAAGGAAATTCGGCCCAACCAGGTGTTTGATTTCAGCTTCGTGGAAAAAGTCTTGGGGCGAAGCAAAAATTAGCGCTACGTCTCGAGGGGCGGCCGGTGCGGGGAAACTAAATCGTATTACCCTAGCGCGGCTACGCCCAACCGAAAGGGGACAGTCCCCTTTCCGGAAGGGGGACTGTCCCCCTTCTTAGTCGAGAAAATTTACGCAAGCTGCGAAAACTTTCAACTATGGTAGTACGGAGTGCAGACTATGGAAACAACGGTACGAAAAATCGCAAAAATCATCGAACCGCAGTCGGTCGTTGAAGGAGCCGGCGTCAGGCTCAAGAGAAGCATCGGTACGCGGACTCTCGACCACGTCGATCCGTTTCTGCTCTTGGATGACTTTACGTCGAAGAATCCGGCCGATTACCAGGCCGGCTTTCCGCTGCATCCGCATCGCGGGATCGAGACCGTGACGTACTTGCTCGCCGGAGCTGTCCGCCACAAGGATACGCTCGGGAACGCGGGAGAGATCGGAGCGGGCGAGGTTCAATGGATGACCGCGGGGCGCGGCATTATGCATGAAGAGATGCCGCAGGCGCGTCCGGAAGGCATCGTTGGATTTCAGCTATGGGTCAATTTGCCGGCGAAATTGAAGATGACTACGCCACGCTATCAAAATATCAGCGCAAACGAAATTCCCGAAGTCCGGCGCCACGGCGGCGCGACGATTCGCGTGATTGCGGGAACAGTGGACGGCGTCAGCGGTCCCATCAGCGGCATCGCCGCGGAGCCGACATACCTGGATGTTTCGCTCGCGCCCGGCGGATCGTTTATCCACTCCTTTCCTCGCGGGCACGCGGCGTTCGCCTATCTCTTCGAAGGCGAGGCGGAATTCGGCGGCGAAGATTCAGCCGTTGTGACAGGACCGCGTCTCGTGTTGTTGGGCGACGGTGACAACGTCGAAGTGCGCACGGAAAAAAGTCCGGCGCGATTTCTTTTGGTCTCGGGCAAACCGCTGAACGAACCGATCGCGCGCTACGGTCCCTTCGTCATGAATACGCGGGAAGAGATCGAGCAGACGCTGCGCGAGCTACAACAGGGGACATTTGCCAAATGACCCATTTGTCGACGGAGGGCGGGAGCCGGCAGACGTCAAGCGCTCGTCGAATTACCCAACTGCGTTCAGCACCTTTCCACCGACCTCGACCGGCTTGGCGTCGATCAGGACGAACGCGATTACGCAGGGCACGATGCCTCGATTTATCCAATTGTGGATCGTGCCGCGCTGATCCAGAACATCGCCCGCCTTCAAATGGACGACGGCGTCGTCCATCTCCATATCGATCTCGCCGGACATCACGACGGCGTAGTCGATGGAGTCGGTCCGGTGATTGCGAGGCGCGACGCCGGGACCGAACTCGACGACACGAAAGACCGTGCCGTTGTTCAAAGTCGTCCCGACCTTACGTAGCCCCTGGTCCGCATCGCCCGTGTTGTCCACGGGAAACGATTCCGTGGTCCAGACCACACAAGCCATCTGTCCCGGCCGGGTCGAGCCCAGGTTTTTGGAAACCTCATTGATCCTTACCACCGCGCGCCCATTCGTATCATGTCCGGTGACTACCCGTCGTACCTCAAGTGCCATTGTTTTTTCCCCTCCGTGAACTTGGCCTTACGCATCTCTCTATGGACCCTGTACTTGATCTCGATGTTATGCTACGCCCACACGGTCGAGTCGCCCGCTTAACGTTTGAGTGAGCATGCAGCAAGAAACTACAGGCCCTCCTTTTTACGGAGCGCAAGCCTGATGCGCAGCATTTGCGACACGTCGGTTGCGAGCTCACGATGCGAGAGACCGTCGATGTACTGCCACGGGTAGAAGTGATGAAGGCCGCCGCGAAACGGTGAGGCTTCGAAACTCACAACTGCGGCCTTGATGTGGGAGTTTGGCGCGCGTCCGACGACCTTCGCCGAAGCGAGCAGCGCGCGAACGGTTGGCGTACTGCGCGCCGCGCGCCTACGCGCGAGGTCAAGCGCCGCGCTGAGACGCTCCGCATAGTAATGCGTTGCGCGTTCGATGGCCGCAGGTTTATCGCGCTTTGAGATGCGGCGGAACATATTTTTGGCTAACTAATAAATGAACTGCCAGCTCTTCCCGCAGTGTGTTCGGGAGCGCTGCAATCTGAGAAGAGCAAAATCGGCCGGAATATCATTTAAGTCGCCACGCTAATCCAACTTCACATGCACCACGACGAACTCATCCGCTGCGAGCGCTTGCTGAAATACCGGTTTCAACTCTTCCTTGCGTGTGACGCTGAAGCCCTTGGCGTCGTAGAGCCCGGCAAGTTTCGCCAAGTCAGGGATGAAAAGCTCGGTGCCGATGACGCGGCCGGCGTAATTTTTTATCTGGAGCCGCTTCATGCCACCGCGCGGTCGTAAACTCTGCGCGACGGATGATCGCCTAAGAGCTTCAAACAAAGAATGCGTATACTCTCGAGTTCGTGGTAAAACTCGCGCCTGGCTTCGTCAGCGGGTAAAGACTCAAAAAGATCCGGCAACTGGACTCCGCGACTCATAATCGCGTTCGCTTCTCGCTTCCGTAGGTGTTTCTGGACGTAGAGGCAATTGTCCGCATGGTAGAAACGTTCCACCGCTTCGGCGGGACTCATAACCCCGCTTGCCAATGACTGCACGAGGCCCAGGTTCACGAGCGCAAAGAGCTCCAACCGCTGCTGAGGATTGCCGGGCACCGCTGATAAAACCACTCGGGATAGATGGCGCTGTTTCATTGTCTCACTGTCTTCGGGAAAAATTTAACACCTGCAACACTCCCGGATTCATGTTCAAAATAATGCACCTCGCCGATATTTCCCTGCTTGATGACCTTTTTCCACAAACCGGCCCGCAAACGCCGCAGCACTCGAACTACAGCACGGTTTCGCACCGGGTATTTGATAGCGGCGCCTCGGCTTGGCGTCCAGCTCCGGGGCACCGAGCCAGACGCATAGACGCTCGGGTAAAGTATTAGTGGCATCCATGATCCAGGGAAACGTCAGTCAAACGCGCTTTGCAATGATACCAGATACTTAGACAAGGCAACAACACTGCATTGACTTCGCCCTCGATCCTTCAATCCTCTACGCTAATCCAACTTTACATCCACCACGACGAACTCATCCGACGCGAGCGCCTGCTGGAACACCGGCCTCAACTCTTCCTTGCGCGTCACGCTGAAGCCTTTGGCCCCGTAGAGTTCGGCAAGCCGCGGGAGATCAGGTATGAACAGCTCGGTGCCGATGACGCGGCCGTCGTAGTTTTTCATCTGATCGCGCTTCATGCCGCAATAGAGAAATTAGGCAGCAACCTCGACGGTCGCGTAGAAATCCACTAGTCGTGGTGTGCGTTTCGGAGCGACCGAGCGATGTCGGGGGAGCGGTGGTTTGATGCCGTCCTCACGCAAGCCACGGAGATGAATCGCAATGGCGCTTTGAATGCGTCGAAGAGCCGCGTCAATCGTCTTTCCGGTCGCAACACACCCCGGTAGGTCAGGCACCGAGGCTCCCCAATCGCTGTCAGGGTCTTTGTTAATTCGGACCAAATACTGTAGCTTTTTCATCTCCTCGCTCCTTTGAGTCCGGCTTGCCGCATCACTGACGCCAGTGTTCCCTTCGGCATATCGTCTCCTGGGTGGCCACTGACGGTCACGCGTCCCGGCTTCGTGCCGTGCTTGAACTGCCGGTGACTTCCCTCCGTTACTGCCAGTCGCCATCCGTCTGCTTCGAGCATACGAATCATGTCACGCACCTTCACATCGATACTATACCAGAAGAAAATATTCGGTGGCCAGTCACTGCGCTACCCCTCACTTCCTATGAGGTAGAAGGCAATACCATCGCTAGTCCAGCTTCACATCGACGACAACGAACTCATCCGACGCGAGCGCCTGCTGGAACACCGGCCTCAGCTCTTCCTTGCGCGTGACGCTGAAGCCCTTGGCGCCGTAGAGCGAGGTGAGTTTCGCCAAGTCGGGCACGAACAACTCGGTGCCGATGACGCGGCCGGCGTAGTTTTTCATCTGGTCGCGCTTCATGCCGCCGTAGGCGTTGTTGCGCAGCACCAGGACCATCAGCGGAATGTTGTGATAGCGCGCGGTGGCGAGCTCCTGCTGCTCCATCATGAATGAGCCGTCGCCGGTGACGCAGATGACGCGGGCGTCCGGGCGGCCGAGCTTGACCCCCATGGCGGTCGCGAGCGCCGTGCCGATGGCGCGGAACTCGCCGGCGTGAATGATCGGCGTCACGGCGTCGATGCCGCGCAACGTGTCGCCGGTCATGCCTGACGTCGTCAGGATTTCTTTCCCCGTGAGCAGCTCGTTCAAAACTTTCATAACGGATTCGTAGGTCAAACCTTCTTTGGCGGTCCTTTGTTCGAGATCGTTTCTCCAGGCCTGTTTGGCTTGTTGGATCTCTTGCACTCGTGCGCTGTTCGCCGCGGCCTTGGGCTGGCGGCTCTTGACGCCGTCTATGATCGCGCGCAACGCGATCTTCGCGTCCGCCTGGATCGACAGCTCGGTCGGATAGTTGCGCCCCAGCTCCGTGGCGTCGGTGTCGATTTGAATGATCTTGGCGTTCTCGGGAATTATTTTATGGCCGAATCCCCCCGTTGTGCCTTCGCTGAAGGTCGCGCCGAGCGCGAGAATCAGATCGGACTCGAGAAAAAACTTGCGCGCGTAGGGTCGGCTGCCGAAGGCGAGGCAGCCGAGCGCGAGCGGATGATTTTCCGGAAAGACCCCTTTCGCCGTGTAGCTTGCTGCCACCGGCAGAGACAAAAGTTCGGCAAGCTCGCGCACTTCTTCGCCCGCTCCGGCCCAGTCAACGCCGGTGCCGGCGAGCACTACCGGCGCGCGAGCTTGGAGCAAGAGATCGACGGCCTTGGCGGCGGCGCGAGAGTCAATCGCCGGCGCGACCGGATCGGCGGTCGGCGCGAAGCTCAGCGGTTCGGGGAGATGCGTATGCTGGAGATCTTCAGGAATGATGAGAAAAACCGGTCCCTGCCGTCCGCGGGTCGTCTGACGAAAGAGCGAATCCAGCAGCGAGCCCAGCTCTTCCACCCGCTCTAGCTTCGTGCTCTGCTTGGTGATCGGCTGAAACAGCCGGACATGCTCCATGCCGTGAAACGACGAATAGCGGCCTTTCGCCGAGGCCGCCGTATCGATGTCCGATGAGATGACAAACAGCGGCACGGATTCTTTGTGTGCTTGGGCGACCGCGGTCACGATATTGGTCGCACCGCCGCCGGCGGAAACCAAGCAAACCGCCGGCTTCTTAGTTGCTTTAGAATAACCGAGCGCCATGTTGCCGGCGCCGCCTTCATGCTGCGCGTTGACGAAGCGCATGTGCGGGCGCTTGGCGATGGCGTCGCCGATGGCAAACGAGGTGTGCGCGAGCACGCCGAAGATATGGCGCACGCCTCTTGAGCTTAAGTATTCGACCAGGGTATCGGCAACGTTTGTTTCAGCCATCGTAAGCCTCCTCATTATATCTTAGGTTTGCTTAGTTCAGCCCGGGAAAAAAAGCAATCAAAGACTAAAGAAGGGCAATCATACGTCTGCCCAAACATCGGAGCCTGTAGGCGCAACCCTTGTGGTCGCCCGTGTCGGAAACGGGCCGAAGGGAAGTCTGCGCCTATATGGATGCGGTTGGAAAAGGAATTACGTTTGGCGCAGAGCGCCTGCGCCCTGCCTGCGTGTCGTGGCGCACGCCGAGGCGGCGGCCGAAGTAGCGCACGAGCAAGGAGCCTGTCATGGTGAGAGCGATGATGAAGATGCTGATGATGCTTGCCGCCTCTCTATTGCTGACTGCGGTCGACGACAATTCGAGCGCCATGAGCGACAGCGTCATGGTATCGCGGGAAGCGAGTAGTATTATGCTGCTGGTGGCGCCGGCGGCGCTGACGAAATTCATCACCGCCAAAAGTAACAGCGTCGGCATCAAGAGCGGCAGCCAAATGAATAAATAGGTCCGAAGCCAGCCAGCGCCCGAGACGCGCGCGGCCTCCTCCATGTCGGCGCCGACCTGAACGAGCACGCCTTTCATGATGTTGACGCCGGTGGTTTTACCTTGTAGCAGCACGACGATGAGCAGCGCCCAGATGGTGCCGAAAAGAAAATTCAATCCCGGCGTCAAAATAAAAACCCAGAGCAGAGCCAAGCCGGCGAGAATTCCGGGAATCGCGCCGGCACTCCAGATCATGAGGTCCAGCATACCCCGCCCGGGCAAGCGCGTGCGCACGAGAATGTAAGCGATGACGGAAAAGAGCAGCGGGCTCAAAATCGCCGCGCTGAGAGCGAGCACCAGGGTGGTGCGAAGCGCCTTGACGAACACGGGATCGGTCAACACAAGGCGCCAGTGATCGAGAGTGAATCCCAACACGAAGTAGCCGATGCGTTGCATGAAGCTGCCCAGTACGAGAATCGCCAGCGGCCCGACCGTAAGCAGTGCCAGCAGCAATGCGATCATGGCGAAGGCGACATAATTCCAAGCGCGCAGATCGATGAGTCCGGGACGAAAGCCGCCGGTGATCGTGGTGTAGCGGCGCCGCTCGAGAATCCAGCGCTGCAGCGGAATGATCAATGCGATCATGAGCAGCGTGATGCTGGCCAGAACAGTGGCTTCTCCATAATTGGGAATCTGGTTTCGGATTAAAGTGAAAATCTTGGTCGAGTAAACAAAAAAGCCAAAGGGCATTCCCAGGAGGTATTCGGTCTCGAAGGACTGAAACACGCGCAGGAGCTGGAGCGCCAAAACGATCATCATCGGCGAAATCATCAACGGGAAGGTAACTTTGAAGAGCGTTCTTAGATTGCTCGCGCCGCCGACGCGCGCCGCTTCTTCCAGCGCCGCATCCATGTTGCGGAACGCCGGCGTGAGGAGCATCACCTTGATCGAGATGCCGTGCCCCATCAAGTTCGCCCAAACGATGCCGGGCACGCTGAAGATATTGAACGGCCCCTGCTCGAGATGGAAAAAATTCTTCACAACGACGTTGATCATGCCGATGTCGGGGTCGAGCAGCGTGATCCAGGCGATGGTGGTGGGCAGCGCGGGCACCATGTAAGAGACCCAAAATGAAAATTCCAAGGTATGACTGAACGGGATCTTGGTGCGCGCCAATAGCCACGCGACGGTGACGCCTACTGGAAAGCTGATCGCCACCGTCAATGACCAAATCAGCAGAGAGTTGCCGAGGGAGGTGAGCAATCCCGGGCGCTGAAACGCATTCACCCAATGTTTCACGCCCCACGCGCGCGGCTCGACGAACCAGTCGTTGGCCGCGTTGAAGCTGTTGATCAAGAGCAGTATCACCGGCCAGATGAGAAAGTAGCCGAGCACGAGTAGCACTGCGGCCATGACGGCGTGGCCCTTCGTCAAGCGCGGCGCGGGAGCTCGACTCAGCGTCGGAAACCGTTCGATTGTCGGTGAGTACTCCACGGGCGGTAGCTGCTGTTGTTCCGAGTTACAAGTTTAGTTTTTTGAGTTAGAACTCGAGACCGGAGACTCGAAACCCGAAACAGAAGTTCTTACTTCTGCCTCGATTCCCAAATCTTGTAGATCGATTTTTGGGCTTCTTCCTGCTTCGCTCCCATGCCGGGTTCGGCGTCGGGGAAAGCATACTGCTTGCCGGGCGCGCGCCGCTGGTCGGGCACGACCTCGCCGAACGGGATATCGTTGCGCAGCGAGGAGCGGTCGATGTTCGGAATCATGGCGTGCGTCAATGTCTGCCCCTCCTTTGATAGAAACCAGTTCACAAAAAGTTTCGCGGCGCTTGGATGCGGGGCATTGGCGAACACTGAAATGCAGCAGCCGGACCCGCCCGCGCGGATCATGCCGAGTTGCTTTGGCAGAAACATCTGCTTGATGGGCAGTCCTTTTTTTGCCAGCGCTATGAGGTCCTCGCTGCCGGTGGCGACGGCCTGAAGCGGTAATCTCCCGCCAACGACCCAAGTTTCTAAAATCCTCCGGTCGTCCGAGAACGTGATCCCCGCGTTAAGAAGATAGGTCTTTACCCAATCCGGTCCCCGGTCGGGCTCGAAGTAGCTGTCAATCATCTGCCGGATCCCCGAAGGGTCGCCCATTCCCTGGCCCGCGATTTTCCCATTCCAGCGCGGATCGAAGAAGTCCGTCTGCTTTTTAATCGTTGCTATTTCCGCTTCCTTGATCTTATCGGTGTTATACCAAAGCTCGTACTGATCCTCCTTGGTGACGTGGTAGATGAAGACGTACCTCGATGCTTTGTCGGCGTACCAATGCCGGCCCTGGTGCCAACCGGATGGTTCCACCACCTCGGGATGGAAGAGCAGGGGCGTGAACGGAACCAGCGATTCCGAGGGAACCAATCTCTGGTTGTTCTCACGGCTGCTGATCAACGCCACGTCGACGGTATATCTTCCCGCCTTACGTTCGGCGAGGACGCGATTGACCGTGTCGGTGGCGTTGCCGGTCGAGACTTCCACTTTGACGCCGAATTTCTTGCTGAAAGCATCGACAACGGGGCGATACTGGCGCGAAGGCGCACCGCCGGAAGCGATGGCGAGAACACCTTCTTGCTTCGCTGCCGCGGTCAGCTTGGACCATTCTTGCTCGAAGCTCGACGAAGTCGCGCCGACGGCGGCCGGCTGCGACGAGAGCAATACTACCCATCCGACCCACAGGATCGCGATCAGGTGATTCACGCTAAAATATATCCGGGCCGTTTGCATGGCGTATATCCTTCCTTTGTCTTCACTCTTCTTTGTGCGACCAGTCGGAGAGCCACGCGCTGTGACCATCCGGTCGAAGTTTCAGCCATACTTTTCCGCCATCTTCGATCGGTCTGTGGCGCTCGCCGTAAATCATCATGACGCGCTGGCCGTCCACTTCGACCTGATACTCGATGCGCTCCCCGACAAACAGGACCGTCTCGACCTTGCCGCCAATCATGCCTGACGGCGGCTCCGCGCCGAGCGCCGGCCGGATTTCGACGTCTTCCGGCCTGACGCCGATAAAAACCGACTCGCCGTTCTTGATGGCGTCCGGGTTAAAACTCCGTCCAAACACGACGCAGTCGCGGGCGCCGGCGAGCGCGATCACCATCTGACCCGACGGGTTGCCCGATTGCACTTTGCCTTTAAATAGCAGCGTTCGGCCGACGAAGTCTCGAACGAATTCATTGACCGGCTCTTCATAGAGTAGCCGCGGATGGCCCTGCTGCTGGACGATGCCGAAATTCATCAGCGCGATGCGATTCGATAGACTCAGCGCTTCGATTTGATCATGAGTGACAAAGAGCATGGCGATGTTCAACCGTTTTTGCAGGAGCTTGACGCTGATGCGCATTTGCTCGCGCAGCTTGGCGTCGAGGTTACTGAACGGTTCGTCCAACAATAAGACGCGCGGCTCGGTGACCAGCGCCCGCGCAAAGGCGACCCGTTGTTGCTGCCCGCCGCTGAGCAGCGGACCCGGCCGATCTTCGAAACCCGTTAAGCCGACGAGATCGAGCGCGCGCATGGCGCGCTCTTTGATCTCCCTTTTGGGAAACCTGCGCGCCTTGAGAGGAAACTCGACATTCTCCGCCACGGTCATGTGCGGCCAAATCGCGTAGGATTGAAAGACCATGCCGACGTTACGCTTGTTCGGCGCCAGATTTAGTCGCCGCGAAGTCATGACCACCGCTTCCTCGCCGAAGCAGATATCGCCGGCGTCGGGCGTCTCCAGGCCGGCGACCATGCGCAGCGTGGTGGTCTTGC
>Ga0184627_10001183_pt1 | contig 10487 bp, 10 predicted proteins | sample PLM3_127_b1_FD_133150 | JGI IMG/M metagenome (GOLD analysis project Ga0184627, IMG submission 133150) | Groundwater sediment microbial communities from an aquifer in East River, Colorado, USA - PLM3_127_b1 | ecosystem: Environmental > Terrestrial > Soil > Riparian zone | place: USA: East River...
ACCCGTTGGCCTTCCCGCTCAGGCGCCCGCCGCCGGTAATCGGTACGAGTGCCCCGTTGTCGTCGAGACCGATGCTCCGGCTGAAAAAGAGGTCCAGCTCGTTGCCCTTGCCAATGGTGAACAAGCCCGAATTTTCCAGGAAGAAGGGCCGTTTTTCCGGAAAGCGCAGGTTGAAACGCGTGAGGTTGATCTGCTGCGTGTCGACCTCGACCTGGGCGAAGTCGGTGTTGTAGGTCGCGTCCAGGTTCAGGCTGGGCGTGATGCCGAACTTGGCGTCGAACCCGATTTCGCCGTTGAGATCGGTGCTCGCTCCGGGCGTGAAGTCTCTGTTCGCGGAGCTGACCACATACGGCAGGACCTTGAAATTCCTCGGCGTCTGCAGGTTGAGTCCGCGCAGCTCGCCTGCCGATGAGAGGCGTCCTAGGTTGTAGGCCTGCGCGAGCGGCGCCCAATACGTCCTCTCGCGGTGCCGCTGGATGTTGCGAAAGAAGTTCAGCCCCCACGTCTGCGGCGCGGGCCCGTAGCGCAGCGTGCGCAGCGGAATCCGAAACTCGGCGGTCCAGCCGGTCTCGGTGACGTTCGTCTTGACGTCCCAGCTCCCATCCCAGCTCGATGAGGCATTCCCCTGATTGCGCACCTGCGCGTCGTACTGGATTCCGGCGGCGTTGGTGCCGAAGACGAACCCGTTCTGCTGGTCCCGGTACGTGTCGAAGATGATCTGGAACGAGTCCATATCGCCGAGACCGGAGTCCCGCCGCGTGTCGGTCGTCACAATCTGCGACGGATCGCTGTCATGCAGCGCCACCCCGACATAGATCGCCTCGTCGTCGTACACGATCCGGACGTCGGTGCTTTCAGACGCGGGCTGCCCCTCGAACGGCTCCGCCTGGACGAAATCGGACAGCGGCGTGGCGTTCTGCCAGACGCGGTCGTCAAGCACGCCGTCGATGGTCGGGGCTTCGCTGGCCTGCACGGCCAGGGCAATTGGCCGCGCCGTTTCCTGTCCCTGGGCCGGTGACGCCTGTGCAACGCTGAGAAGAAGGAGTGCCACACCTACCGGAATAATCGCGTGTCGATTCACTATGAAGTCCCTTGGAAGTCTCTTGCTTCATCGCTGGCCCGCTGCCTGTATGACGGACGAAATGGGGTCGACGCCGCCGTGCACGTGCACGACGCGCGCACGTCCCAACGTCAGCCGCTGAATATTAGCCAGTAAGTGTACCGTAAGGGACTCGGAAGCCCGGGTCGCGGCGCCAGACACCGCCGCCTGCCCCACAAAATTGTCGGTCCCGGTCTCCGAAGCGCGGCGGAGTCTTTCGTCTTTGGTCTTTGGTCTTGAGTCTTTGGTCCTCAGGCAGGACCAAAGACCGAAGACCAGAGACAAGAGACCAGAGACGGTACGCGGCCTCTGCGTCGGTGCCGATGTTGTGGATCGTGAGAATGTTGGGGTGGATCAGCGCGGCCGCCGCCCGCGTGTCTTGCTCGAACCGCCGCAGCCGCTCCGGATTGGCGCCGAAGTCGGTGCGCAGGACCCTGAACGCCACGTCGCGCCACTGGCCGTGGTCGCGCGCGTCGTATACCTCACCGAGCCCCGGCAGATCGCGCGCGGAACGGATCTCGTATGGACCGAGTCGAGTCCCGGGTGCATACGTCACGTCGCGCACCTTCTACCTGCGACGAGACGTGGCGAATTGTCGTGACGTGAGGAGCGCCGCGTCCTCCAGCGGGTCAATGTGCCGGCGTTACGCGCGGCGCCGGTCCGGCACCACCAGCAGCACGATGCCGCCAACCAGAAACAGCACACCGAGCGCCTGAGGCACCGCGAATCCCTCGCGCTCTTCGCTTGTCACTTCGAGCGGTCCGGCGTCAAGGATGGTTTCCCGCTGGGTCCAGAACACGCCGCCCCACAGGAGCGACACCATCCCGATCGTGACCAGAACAATCCCGGCGATACGTTTTGCAGACATGCGGTCCTCCGGTCGAGGTACCGTGCAAGGTGAGGGCCGAATGGGCCCTTAGACCGCTTCTCATTTCCACGTGCCACGGAGACACGGAGACACGGAGGAAATCATTGGGAATTCGTCTGTGCCTGCGTGGCCCATCAACGTGAAACGGCGTTAGACCACACGCTCGAGGTGGCGGCGGCGATCGGGCGCCCGTAAGGTGCCACGCCGGTCGCGGCTGGCGCGGCGCTCCGCCGGGACGAAGCTTGCGAGCTGAAAGCCCTCGCCGACGAGGCGCCGCTCGATGTCCGCCTGGTACCGCACGCAGTCAAGCGAGTCATCGGTCTCGTGGACCGACGCCTCCAGGCCGGGACCGTTGACGAGGAGCCGCTGCGAACCATTCTGCCGGTTCACGCGGACGATGCGGACCGACTGCGATCCGCGCGTGAAGAGCCAGGCCGTATGCACGAGGCCAATCATGCATCAATCATCACACGGCCTTGCGTCTTGCGGCGGGAAAGACGGCCTCGCAAGCTGGGCAGCGCCATGTCACGGTTGAGCTGCCGCAATGACATCGAACCAGAAACGCGCAGGTGCCTTTTGACTTTTGACCTCCGACAGTCTGCCTACGTTCGTCCGGAGGCCCGTTCCACGACCGCGGCCGGCGCCGTGAAGGGCTTTGCCGGTCTCCATGCGGAGAGTGCGCGGCCGTGACGCCGGAGGCGGCGCCACGCCGGGACCATGGTCGACACGCTCAGGATCGTGCCGCCGATGCTCAACAGGATGACCACGATGTCCCAGAGCGGACGCTGGAAGTAGAGGAATGGAAAATCGAGACTGTGCAGCCCCTGATACAGCCAGCGTCGCAGACGACTGACCTTTCCCGAACGCTGGACGATGCCCCCCCGTTCCGGATCGAGGTACAGCCAGGTGGCATTGGCATCCGCGTAGCGGACGCGAAGCACCGGCAGCGGCCGTGAGCCGCGCGGGTCGTAGTAGTAGCCGTCGTACTCCTGCAGCCACATTGAATCCTGGACGGCCACGCCGGGCATCGCGGTCTGGGCGATGTCCGTCATCGCGTTCCTGCCAAACGTGGTGATCGCGCCCCGGTCGGGCCGGACGGCCGATACGTAGCGATGTTCCAGGCGTGGAAGCGGGGCCCGCGGGAGCAGACCCACGTTCATCCACAGAGCCGCCTGCTCCGTTGATGGCGCGCGATACGCCACCCAGAACGGCTCGCCGCGAAACTGCAGCGTCTCCAGCTCCCTGGGCGCAAATGCCGGCTCGATCGCCGCCACCGCGGCACGCATGCTCTCGACGGTCATGAGCTCGAGCTTCAGCGGGCCGCCCGTCGACGCCTCCCGCTCGGCGCGGCTGGCGGGTGGCGACCGGAACCAGTTGAAGGGACCCATCGAAAGGAGCCCGCTGTAGGCCCAGGTGAGCGTGACCACGCCGAAGAGGAGACCTGAAACGTGATGCCACTTCATCCAGCCGGCGTAAGGAGATACGGACGGCACGCGCTTCAGGCGGAAGCGGCTCCCGGGAGAGAAGCGCCACAGCCCCCACACGATGCCCGTTGCGCACATGAAGCAGCCAATGAGCGACGACCAGATGATGAACTGGGTCCATAACGGCCCGTTGACCCGGAGGGGAGTGAAGTAGACCCAGTGAAAGACGGGGCCCAGATAGCCCCAGAAGCGTTCCCGGAAGGTCGTCCGCAATACCACGTCGCCCGTGACCTCAGACACGTACAAATGCGTATCCTCGGCATCGTCCAGGGCGAAGCGGTGCATCGGCATCTGTGCTCGCGCCTGAATCGTCCACTGGTTGGGCTCGGTCAGGTACTCTGCGTATCGGATCGGACCCGCATGGCCGAGGGCGTACCGGCGCGCCACCTGCAGCGCCTGGTCTTTGTCGACCCTCCCTTCGAAAACGGCGCCCGTGTCGGCGAACACCACGGTCTGGGTGCGGGCGCCGAACCGGTAGACCGGCCGGCTGCCGAGCATCCCGACCTGCACGCGATCGGCCTCGACACCGGCCTTCGCCGCCGTTTCAGCGGGCGACAGGGTGACCGTCGACAGATCGAGCGCCGGCGCGCGCGCCAGCCGCTCTTCATCCGCGAGCCCAGGCATCCGGGCGTACATCATCACGATGCCCGAGACGAACCACGCGACGAAGAGGATGCATCCGGCAATCCCCAACCAGCGGTGTGTATAGGCCAGCACCTTCCGCCAGTCAAAGATCCAGAGCGACAGCAGTGATGTCATGACGTCAATCGCACCAGTATTGGCGGGCGAACGGGACCCATCAACTTAAGTGTTTCTGAATTCTTTGTCAGGAAGAAGCGAGTGATTCAGGGCTGAATCCGGCCGGCGTGATGAAAGAAGGCCGCGCGATACCGCGCGGCCTTCAGGAAACGTGGATCTGGCCGGTCTACGCAGTCACACCTGCAGCGCCCTGCTCCCGATAGAAGGCGATCAGATCCATGCTCTTCGGCGGGTTCGCCCCGAGCTGCCGAATCATCGTCGTGACCTGTCCGCGATGGTAGGACCCGTGGTTGACGACGTGCTGCAGCATCTGCCAGAAACCCTGGGCCTGCGGCGGCTCGCTCGGCGTCCGGCGATATTCGATCGGCCGTCCAATGCCCTCCTCCCCGAGGCGGTCAATGACTGCGCGCACTCGGCGCTCCTGCTCCTTCCACGCGCTGCGGATGGTGGCCAGGTCAGGGAATGCTTTCGAGTCTGGCATCGCGGCGGGCGAGTCTCCTTCCCACCGGGCACACCAGATCCACTCTGCACCGTAGAGATGGACGAGCGTGTCGCGGAGGGACGGGAAGCTGTTTCCGAGGTCTCTCGTGAACTGCTCCGGCGTGAGGCGTTCGGCGGCGTCGAGCAGCCGGTCCCGCGCCCAGTAGTGGTAATCGACGAGCGTGTGCAGTTCCTGAAGATTCATTTATTTGTCCCGGGAATCACGGGTGGCGTTTCGTCCGCGCCGACGCCGCTGCCCTCGGCATCGTGCTCGTCGGGATTCGGGAGCGAAGAAGGCGGGTCGCTCGCCGGGAACGACCCGGCGAGCGTTTCGTCAAGAGCGGCCTCGCGAATGCGACGCTCCTCGTCTGGCGTATGGTGGTGAGACTGGCTGTTGCTCATGACATCCTCGCGTCCTGCATTATGGATCGCGGCCCCGTTGACCACGAGGATGGAATCGGGCAATCACTCACGAAGCTCCTGTACTGACTGGTCGATCAGCGCAAGAGCCTGGGCAATCAGCAGGAGGTTCCTGCCGGGAAGTGCGATCATCTTCTCCGCCACCGCAATAGCGCTTCCGAGCTTCTGCTGCGTGGGCGCGTGGAGCCCGGCTCCGTTCAGGACTGTGTACGCATCTGTCAGTTCGGCGCGCAAGAGCTCGGACAGCTGCCTCACGTGAGCGGTAGTGGCTGCATTCCTGAGCCGGGTCGCCAGGCTCCTGGCTGACCGAAGGTTCTCGAGGGCGTTGATGACTCGCAGGAACGCGGCGACAGCCTCGACCTCGGTCGAGTCGAGCTCGATCCCCGGGCCGTTGCCCCCCGGGAGGAAACCGATGCCGACCGCGCCCGGCGAGTTGTTGAACGCGGGGCCGGTGTAGAAGGCGACGGCACCTTCAATCGTCCTGATCGCGTTGTTGTGGAAAAAGGGGCCGGTGTCGGCCGCCTCGACGAGGACTGTTGTATTGAATGTGCCATTCCCGAAGCCAGACGCCCCGATCGCCGTCCCGAAACCTCCGTCGGGCGGGTTCAGCTGGGCCGGAACCAACAGGTCCGCCGGCTGCGACCGCAGATTCTCGACGCCCGTGTTGAAGTTCGCGTTGTGGATGCCATCGACGCTCGCCCCGGCATTCAGGTGGCAGCCGAAGCACTTGCCCTTCGTCGGGTCATTGAAGAGGTCTTGCCCTTTGGCGGCCACAGCCGACCGCAGGCGGAGCGCGCCCGGCCCCGTCAGCACGAGGTCCTGCCGGCGTCCCAAGGAACGCTGGAACGCCTCCAACGCATCCATCTGGCCGACCGTCGGCACGACGAAGTCGACCCCCGGGGTGCGGTTCAACGTCTTCGGATAATGCTGGGTGACGGCCCCAACGATGAACTCGCGCAGCGTGCCCGCCCCGGGGGCGCCATCGCCGCTCCAGCCGGTGCGCTCATTCGGCGGAATGATCGTCCCGTCCGGGAACGGCAGGACGTTGGCCGGCGTCAGCGTGTTCTGGAGCAGGGCCAGCGTGTGCGGCACACCTCGCATGTTGAACTTGTTCGCGAGGTCGTCGAACCCGTCCTGGTTCTCCAGGATCAGACCGAACTGCCGCATCAACACCGGGTTCTCGAACTTGCACCCGGTGTTCGCGACGGGGTCGTCGCACATCAACGCCGGAACAAACTCCGCCACGAACAGCGGATCGTTCGGCGGCAACGTCGCGATGAAGTCCGGATCGATCGTGAGGTTCCGGTCCTCCCGGTGACAGGTGCCACACGTCCGCCCATTGCCGCCGAATGTGTCGGTGAAGAAGCTCCGGCGTCCCCTTGTGATCAGCTGTTCCAGAGCAGTCGTCGGGTCTGGGATGGGCCCGATCTGCGCGTACGCGGTCGGACTGACGGACGCGAACAGCCATCGCAGAGTCCTGTCAGAAGCCGGGCGCTCCGGTTCGTCAGCATGGCTCAACCTCCCGAACTGCCCTCGTTGTCCACTGCGATAGAGTCGTTGGAACAGCGTGGCGGCGCCGACGAGCAGCCGGTCGTTCGCGGGATCTGAGCCCGCGCGAGTCACCGTCACAAGATCCGGATCGAACTGCGCGAAGGCCGCGCGGCCGAGGCTGACATCGAGTGTCGCCATCCCATCCTGCCGGTCCAGATTCCCAAGACGCAGCCTTCTATCCCCAGGTTCCGGCAGCACGCTTCGCCCTGGTCCGGGACGATTCTCGATCAGCCAGACCTCCCACGTGCCTTCAGGAAGCGCGGCGACTTCGACCGAAATGGTGCCGGCGAGGAGATCCAGGACCATCCGCCCATGCGTCGTGCTCGAGGTCGTCGCCAGACCTTTGGCGGGCCCCAGGGAGATGGTCATGCGCCGATCGCCACCATTGGCGGCGTAGGTGGCTTCCCAATCGTTGTAGGAAGTCATCAGTGTCTCCACACTCCCGAAGCCTGCGTCGTTGAGATCGGTCTCTGCGGCCGGCACCGTCCCCGGCAACAGGACGGCCAGGCCTACGTACGCCAGGGACGCAACAAGAATCAGTCGTGTCATTACGCGACGCTTCATACGCTCACCTCCTAATCGATGGCTTCATGACATTCACCGCTGCGGTGGGTTCCCGTCCCCTGCAGTGCGCCCCCTGGGGCATACCTCGAACAGGCGCGGGCCACAGGCGTCACGCACACCGATAGCAGGTGCCGCTCGTGCGGGCGTTCGTTCGACAGGCGTGGAGCACTTACGGACCGACAACCAAGGGAGCGCCCGCCGCGATCGACACAACAGCGCGCGGACGCCACCAGGTGCGTCGGAGCCTACTTACCAATGGTTGTGACTAAAGGAATGCTGCGGGGAGACAGCACGCCGCGGCGCGCGCGGTCGCAAACACGACGCCACTGAGGCGAGCGACACTGGCGACGATCAATCGGACGCTCAACGTTTGTTAGAGTGCTCTCGTGCCCGGTCGTGTCGAGTGATCGAGCGCGTCGCGAAATCGTTTACTCGTCCAGATTCGATACGAACAATGAACGATTGGCGTGTCATTTTTTTACGACCACTCGGCATCGCGAATGTCGTGACCCACGTTAGTCTAGACGCGGCGCTCACGTGCGGGCGATCGTGTAGATATGCACGGGTTCGCCGTGCACGGGGTCCACGTCGGCTCGCTCGAAACGTTCACCGATCTTCGTCGCAACCCGAATCGAGCGAAGATCATCGGGTGCAATGAGGCTGACGATACGGTCGATCTGCGTGTGTTCCCAGATCCATCCAAGCGCGGCTGTCGCCGCCTCGGTCGCCAAGCCGTGGCCCCATCGGGAGCGGTGAAGGACCCAGCCGAGATCGACACCGGGCCATTGTCGCTGCGGATGGTAAAAACCGACACAGCCGATCACGTGTCCCGTCAGCTTCTCGATGACAGACCACTGACCGTATCCGCGCCGCTCCCACTGGCGGAGCATGTCGTTGGTGTTCTTCAACGCCAGGTCGAGACCGCCAGGCGGTTCGCGTAGTGTGACTTGCTTCTGCTCCACGACCTCCGGATCCCACAAGATGCCCATCAGGGCCTCCGCATCCGCCAGCTCCGGTACGCGTAGCAGGAGGCGCGCTGTTTCGACCGAATTGATTGGGAAGGCCAAGGCCGTTGACCAGTTTAACACCTGCCCCTTGGGCTTCGGATTGGGGACTTGGGAATTGGGAGTTGGGATTTGGGAATTGCGAGTTGGGAGTTAGGAGTTGGGAGTTGAATTGGTCGGGGCGACAGGATTTGAACCTGCGACATCCTGCTCCCAAAGCAGGCGCGCTACCAGGCTGCGCCACGCCCCGACACGGTCATTATCCCACAGGGGCTGACAGCGCCACCGCAGTCGCTCGCGCTTGCGGCAGGCCGCGGGTGTATAACGTTATCTATCCGAGACGGCCCAATGGACATTCAGGATACATATCGAGCGAAAGGCAGCGAGGAGACAAGCTGATGCGTGACGTGCTCAGAAGCTCTGTGGCGTTCGTGTGGTTGATCCTGCTCCCGACGCTCGCGTTCGCGCAGGTGGAGGTCAGGGTATTCGTCGGTGGAGCGATGACCGGGCCCCTCAAGGAAGCAGGTGCCGCGTTCGCCCGAAGCTCGGGTCACAGGCCCGTGTACGTCAGTGACACCACGGGCGCGCTGCTCGCACGGCTGGCCGCCGGCGAGAAAGCCGACCTCATCGTCGTCACCGGCCCGGCCATGGATATGCTGCAGAAGGAAAACAAGGTCGTGGCGGAGAGCAGGGTCGATCTCGCTCGGGCCTTGATCGGCGTTGGGGTGCGCGTCGGCGCGCCCTCCCCCGATCTGTCGACCCCGGACACGTTCAAGGCCGCCCGCCTCGCGGCGCGATCGGTGTCCTACGTCAATCCGGCCTCGGGCGGGACGTCTGGAACGTATTTCGAGGGCCTGCTGCAGCGCATGGGGATTGCCGAGGTGATGAAAGCGAAAACCATCTACCGGACGCAAGGGGCGGAAGTAGCCGACGCCGTCGCCAGGGGCGAGGCCGAACTGGGCATCACCTTCACCAGCGAACTGCAGCCGAACACGGGGGTGAAAGTGGCGGGAACCCTGCCCGCGGCCATCCAGTTGCCGACGATCTATTCGGCGGCGATCGCCACCGCGGCCGGGAGCGGCGACGCTGCGCGCGCCTTTCTGCGTGCACTCGCCGGCGCCGAAGGCCGTGCGGCGATCGCGCGAGCCGGGCTCGAGCCGATCGGCCCCGCGCGCTGAACGGCCAGGACGGCGTATTCAGCCACACGAGCTGAGGGCTTCCCGGGCAAGGCGGGCATCAACACCGACTGGCTGAACCTCCAGCCCTCGGGTGGCCTGTCGTGGGACCCGACCCGCGTCTCGCAGTCGGTCACGCCGCGGACAAAAGTCGCCCTCCGACGCCTCTCTTGTCACTCCGGGAGGGCACTGCCCTGGTCCCGGACTCGCGCCCGGCGTTCCCTGGACGAGGCCGCGGCTCGTTCGCCCCTTGGCACTCATGTTGCCCCTGCTTCCCTGTAGAGGGTGCCATGGGTCCACTGGGGGAACTGCTCGCGAGCGATCATCGGCACGCACTGGAGTTCTTTTTCGTGGGCCTCCGGGACGTGTCCGAACCTACCGTCGATCGACAAGAGTTGCTGTACAACGCCAGCGTGCTGGCGCACTATGCCCAGGTATCCACACGCGCCGACACCGGGTGGCCAGCCCCCGCGAATCTCAGCACGGTCTTCGACCAGTTCGTGTCGGACACCACCCTGCTGCGCGACGGCGTGATGATGGAAGAGGCGGGCGCGCAGTGCCTCCTGCTGGCGGGGTTCTTCGAGGATCAGATGCGCAAGCGCCACAACATCCGCTGGTACTCGGAGTTGGGAACGGGTTTCTTCAGCCGGGCGGCGGAACATGAACAGTCCCCGCACAAGGCCCGGCTCCTCGACGCGATCGCCAGGGGCTTCGAACCGTGGCGGCAGCGGCACGCGCGGCTGAGCCGCGAGTTGCGGGATCATCCCTATCTGCTGCCCCATCCTGACGTGCCGACCCAGTAGCCACGCGCTCACCCATTACGATTTTCGCGGGCTCCTACTCGTTGGCGGGGTGGGAACCGTGGAAAGCGCGGCGCTGGGGTCTCCCCCTGCGCGCCCGCGTTCCGGTTGGCAACTCCTTTGCGAAGCGTGTGACCCATGGACAGTTGCAGAACTCTCCAGAGGGAACCCTCCACACGCGAGACGGCGTCGGTATTCGCCATGTTCCTGGCGACGCAGATCCTCGATGGTCTGCTCACGTACTGGGGCGTCAGTATGCTCGGAGTCGGCATCGAGGCCAACG
>Ga0184627_10001185_pt1 | contig 10480 bp, 13 predicted proteins | sample PLM3_127_b1_FD_133150 | JGI IMG/M metagenome (GOLD analysis project Ga0184627, IMG submission 133150) | Groundwater sediment microbial communities from an aquifer in East River, Colorado, USA - PLM3_127_b1 | ecosystem: Environmental > Terrestrial > Soil > Riparian zone | place: USA: East River...
ATCTCAACCATCTTGTCCCCACCACGCACGCCACCCCATGTGATCCCGAGACGCAACCTCATCTCGATCACATCTTTGAGGAGCTGCTCATCCGTCCCGGGGATAAGGAATCCATTGCGGATCGCGGTCTCGCGTCCCTGCACGTAGGCGACGAAGGCTTCGCGCTTCCGCTTCTTGTCGATAGGAAGCACACCCTTCGTGAGTCCTTTCTTCCTAAGCATGTAGAACACTCGATGCCGAAGACACACACCACGGCTGGTGTCGTTGATTGTAGACGCACACCACATACACCGTCCAGCACGCACATTATTGATGCGATATCGTGCTCGACGCGCCTTATCAGATTCATTCGTCATTCGTCCCTTCCCTCTCTCCTTTTCCTGGTCCTAATGCGATGGCAGTTAGAACACACTAAATCACACTTTTCAATTTCTCTTTCCAATACATGAAGTGGTGTACTATTCGGAGCCACTTGAAATTTCTTTCGCCCTCGGACATGGTCGAAGTCCATGCACTCTGGTGGAAATTTACGCCCACAATCAGCACAAGGATCGGTTTTCAATTGGCGCATAAGGAAAGTTCTATTCCAGTTGTAGAGCCACGATCCCCGTTGACGATCCTTAAAAGTCCTATTTCTTGTATCGATCGTCAATTGCAGTTCCCTCTTCTTCATTCTGGATTATGAACGCAAGTCGGCAAATCGCATGTGCGAGATGGTGTTCACCACTTTCAGGGTCCACGGTATTCCCCTTCAGATACTCCGTGATGTGGCGCAGAGCGCACGATGAATTACGCGTGACCTCCATGCCCTTGCGGTAGTTGTTGAAATCCTGGTACTTTCGATGACCGTAAGCCTGTACCCGTGAGACTGCCTCAAGCGCGGCCCACGGGAGCCACGCTAGCGGCAGCTTACCTTCATCGCAGGTCTCAGCCTTTTTGGATTGCACTTAGGTCCCTCACTTTCCCAACAAACTCAGCCCAACTGTGAACCTCATCGCCTGGGACTGAGATGCCCTTGTTCCAGGGACGGCGCATGAGGTATGTTAATGCCGAACTGTTGTTCCTCACATCATTGATGTTCTTAGGCTTGTCATCTAGAAACACATCAAACCCGGGGCGCACAAGGCCCTTGTTCTCCTCATTCGTGAGCAGATGGACGCCGGATAGGGGGAGTTGCTGGTAGGCCAGCCATGCCAGCGTGTCCACCACAGCCTGCTTTGGTCTGTGCGTGACGACAATGACTTCACCTAGAGTTGCAAGTTCCCGGATTCCTTGGATCGCTCCGGTGGTGACGTGACCGTGGCGGAAGAGGCCCTGTGCAACTCCCTCTTTCCAAAGATACTCCCAATGACCAGGCAGTACCCGCTCTTGAATCCAATCCCAACCGGTCGATTCCTGCTTGAGAACTTCCTTGTATGGGCTGTTTGGGAGCACTTCTCTGAGGATATACCTCGCTGTTCTCTCCCACTCATAGCAACATCCGTCGAGATCGATCCCTATACGGAGCATGTTTTCCTCCTATCCTTCATATGACAACGCCTACATTGGGGAATGTAATCTTGAGGATCATGGTAATTTCCAGATTGATTCGCCCAATCGTGTGCGGACTTCCCACAGGCACACTTGTAATACTTGGCCGCACCCCTAACTCTGCGAACCCTGGAGTGACCTCCCCAATATCCGACATCCTTGCCTTTCCATTGACTTGCTTTCTCGCCTGTGTAGGTTGCCAGTTTCTCGATAGTAGATTTAGGGTGGATGTTTCCCACATTTACCACATGCCCATGCACAAATCTACCGGCACTATCCCGATTCAAACACTCACCTTCTCACTTTGAAGTTCACCCCAACTTTGGCCTGCTTCGCCAACCTTGATCGAAACCGGAATGAAGAATCCGGGCGCAATCTGTGGGAACTCGCGCTCCATAATATTTTTGAATGTGGCCGTTGCACACTTGACATGCTCCTTGGGGACACAGAACAAGAATGAATCGTGTACTTGGCACACCACGCGGCCCCCAAATTCACCAGCACGCTCTTGCAGTTCAGGCAGCAAATACCAAGTGATGTCAGCCACAGAACTTTGGGGATTATAATCTGCCGCCTCCGGGCCGTCTTTGTCTTTGCCGTAGAAGAACCTCACACGGCCGAAGGGATTGATGAGGTATCCCTGGCCCAGCATCTCCTCCACCACAGTCGTCTGCCATGCGAACATTCGCGCGTAGAGTCTGCGGAGTAGTGCCTGTACCTTCTTGATCTCCGGGATGCCAACGATGAGCCCTTCCTTCTTCAGCATGCTCTGAATCGTCTTTGGTCCCCCTAAGTAACAGGAGGCATAAATTGCGTTCTTGGCGAGTTTTCGAGGCACACCAAGGCGAGTTCCAGTCTGAGCGTGGATGTCTCCACTGGAGAGCGCCTCTCCCAACTCTCTATCACCAGAGAGAGCAGCAATGACTCGTAACTCAGCTTGGGAGAAGTCCAGTTCAATAAAGCAATGATCCGGCGAATCAGGAATGTACATACGCCTCGCTTCAGGCGTTTGGTTCTGGATGTTCGGTCTGCTGACACCAAGTCTCCCCGTGGTTGCGTGCCCCTTTCGACCCGGAGAAGATGCGCCTTCCATGCCACCCGAGATGTACTCAGGGTGGACGCGGTCAGCATCGTCATTGAAGAGGCCGGCAAGCACCTTGGCGTAGGTGCCGTACTGTTTCGAGACCTCTCGGTATTCCAGAAGTAGCGTGACAAGTTCCGCGTGCTCTGGGTAGACCGTCTTCAGATCGAATAGCGCCTCGGCATCGAGCGTCACACTATCACTGCGATTACGCCTGGGAGTGCAGCCGAACCACTGATAGAACATCTTCTGCAATTGGCGCGTGGAGCCCGGTGACACACCCTTCTCGTTGTGTGAAGCGGCGATGGGTGAAGTCATCTTGATCCACTTCTCGCTCAGGTCCGTGAGTTTGTCCTTCAATTCTTGCGCCCAGAGAGCAGCGCGCGAGAGATCGACCTTGATCCCACGCTCGTTCATATCAAGCAGCACCGGCAAAGCCACGCAGATGTTCGTGAACAGATGCTCCATGCCGAGCTTCTTCAGCTTCTTGCTGATCTCTTTCGCAATAAGGAGTGTAATGAATGAATCCTTCGCACTGTAGAACATGGGATCAGATTCGCTCTTACTCTTCCACTCCTTGCAGTTGAGGTAAAGCGATGCAACTTTGCCGAGTGCTTTCCCGAGGTCCGGTGTGAGCAACTGAGCCCCAAGCATGCTGTCATAGATGGGGTCCACCACGATACAGCCAGCATCTCGCAACCGAGCCGTATCGAAGATCGAGTTGTGCGCCCATTTCGTGTACTTCGCATTGCCGAGGTAGTGCTTGCAATACTCACGGGTTTCCTCGTTCCAGGGAAGGCACATCGTGATCACGCCATCACTGAAGGAGATCAACTCAGGATCACGCGAGTACCCGTTGGCCGTTGCCCTCACTTCAATGTCGAAGGCGAACATGTCATCTTGAGGCTTCCAATCCCACTGTGGCTCAGTGAAGTAGTTCCTCTCTGCATCGAAAATCTGATCGTCCCGGAAGAGAAGTCCATCGGCCATCACCCTCGCACGCCTCAAGTCCGCAGCGAACGCAGCGAGAGGTTTGAATCCCATCTTGACCAAGAATTGTGGGCTGAACGTGCAGATGACCGTGGAGTTGATGGGGAGTTCAACCAACTGAGACTTCACAATCCTCCCCATCTTGTCATCGCCAGCTTTGATGCCCTTCTTCTTATTATCCCGGAGATAGGCTCCGATGACTCCCTTCTCTTTCCAATTCACGACATGGAGGTCAGCAGGCTCGTAAATATACCCGCGCATCATCTCCAGCCGCCCAGCTTGGCCCAGCACAGCCTTTGTGGCCGGCCCTCCGAAGCACAACACTACCCTGGCTGAAGCCTCCCGCAGCTTTTTGTAAAACTGCGGAAGGTTTTCAGCAATCAAAGCAGCTGTTGGCTTCTCTTCCCATGTCAACTCACGAGGAATGAGATGGATTTCCTCGCAGTCCGCTGCCCCAAGGCCCACCTTTCCAAGTTCTTTATACATCCACCTGGAGTAAGCCTCAGACAAAACTGATTCGTAAACCAACAGCGCCTTTGCCATGTTTCCTCAGTCGTTCAGGAAGAATCAACCATTCAGGATACGAGGGATATTCCAGTCCCCATCGATCAGCTATGATCTCTCGTACTTCATCCTCATCGCGACGATCATGCCCTCGCAATGAATTGCATTTCGGGCATTCCCCTCGGATGTTTTCCTCGATGTGGGGGAGATTATGATCTATTCTACCACCCTCCATGCGCCTGCGTTGTCCCACAAATGCAGGACATGGTCTATTCTTTCGGATGTATTCCTGTAGGACGTGGTTTGGGACACCACAAACCGCACATCGAAGTTCAGGCAGCATCAGAGCTTTCGAGATGTTGTGGGCTATCCATTTAGGCATCCCATCCTCGTACCATCTTCTTCTCTGCCTTTTACCATTTCTTTGTGATCGATAAAGGCTTTGTCTACCCGCCTCAGTTTGTTGGTATTTTCCATGACGATCCCTGTCTTCACAAGCGCACACCCTACACCAACCAGCCAGCCCATCTGATCTGCTTTTAGACCTGTGCCATTCACTTCGTGGCTTGGTCTTCCCGCATCTTGGGCATCGCTTCTCCATCCGCCGTATCACCCTTAACCCCCTGGTCAATGCCCATTGCGGCCGCGATCTTGTTGATCTCCTGGTTCATGCTGCGAACCATGGCGCGGAAACAGAAAGTTAGAAGTTCCTTTCTCTCGGCTTCCTCAATCGGATAGGTCGTCCCATTGAGACCAATGACTTGGGAATGGACGATATCGATGGCCGCAAATCCTTGCGGCACTTCTGCTAGAGCACTGCGTCGGCCCGGAGGGGGAAGTGGCGCAACGGGAGCTTCAGCAGTGGGATGGTTTCCCCACTGTTGATCAAACTTCCTCTGCAACTCGGCTTCCTCTTCTGGTGTCACCGGCACTGGATCAGGTGGCAATACCGTGCCTGCAACGGCTGATGGGCCGGGCTCATTCGGGATGATTGGTGCGCCTGCCCCTCCTTGGGCACGCACACCATAGGTTTCATTCAAAGCCCCGATTGCTGCTAGCTTCCGTGCTAGGGGATTATCCCTCGGGATAATTGGCTGGTTCCCCTCTCCCATCACACACCCTCAGGTGCGCCAAAAATGGCTGACACACCTTGGTTGTTCTCGCCGTTCGGGTTCTTGTTCCCCTCGTTGTTATTGATCACGTAGGAGAAGTGCTGGCCGATCAAGACGCTCTGCCCGGTCTTCGGGAACAGCGCATCGAGAATCTCCAACGTCAACCCACCCGAGAGGTCAAGCCCCGCAGCCTGGACCAACTGTTTCAAGGTAGCAAGCGCCATCGCGCTCATGGTGAGTTCCTTCTTGACTTCGTTCGCGCCAGCCGCCGCGACGTTGCCCTTGAGCACGCCGAAGTTGACCCGCATGAACTCGTTGATCGAGCGTCCCACGTTGTCGCCAGTCGTACCCGGACCCGGGATGACCTTAGCCTTCAACGTGAACACCGTGCGAGACGCACCCTTCTGGCTCGTCTCATCCTCACGGCTCGCTTCCTCGATCGTCACGTACTCAGTCCACCGCGCGACACCCTTCTTGCGCGAGGTTCCTTCCGGGACGACGAGGTTGAAACCAGCAAGAGCCGCAACCGCATCCAACTGCTCGGGACTCAAGTTCAGATCGCTGTCAAGCATTTCTTGTTCTCCTTTGTTTAGTCCTGGTACGATGACAGTTGGCGCATACCAGGTCACATTTCGCCAACTCCTTCTCAAGACGCTTCCAACTGCATCTCTTATGGGGCCCTATTGCTATTCTCTTTCGCCCGCGAACGTGGTCGAAATCCATACACTCAGGCGAGAACCGCTTCCCGCAGTCCATGCAGGGCTCATCCTTGAGCATATCTAACAACTCACGTCGTCTAAAACCGTTTCTTGCGCACTTTTCCCTGTTTTGTTGTGCTAATCTTAGGCGGTATTTTGCCCTATCCTTGAACAGAAAGTGTCCCTTCGGTGGCATTCGATTCCGATCCTCCCACCAAAGCATCGTATGTTTTCCAAAAGTTTACCGGGTCGATGTTGAGTATCGTTGATTTCAGTGGATTTCCCTGCTCTGAGTTCTCGTTGATGCGTGCAATGAACGACCCGTGGGCGGCAGTGCGAGCAATTACTCTGGTTTCGATCTCCACCTTCCCGGCGACGATCTTGTTCGTGATCTCACGGTCCAAGCGGATGATCGTCCCGAAGCGGGCCGGTACCCAAGTCGTCATCTTTTTGCCGACGATGGATGGCCCTCCGGGAATCTTGTTGCCACTCTCATCCACGTCGGGGCTAGATTCGTGGCACACGAAGATGATGTTGAAATCCTTTTGCTGATTGATGATCTGCACCACGAAGTTCTGAATGATCCCATAGGTCCCCCTGTAGTCCCCACGGTCTGGTATAGATTGTGCAAGCCCCGATCCGACCCCGATCTGCACATGCTTGTCGCTGAACATTCCTTTCTGCGTGCAGTACATTAGTAGCTTCCAAGTCAAGTTCGAGAACGTGTCAAGAACCAGCGTCTTGGCGGTCGGATACTCCTTTCTCCAGTTGCGGGACGCAATCTCGGCAGCGTCCACGAAGGGATTCTCCCATGAGGGTTTGATGACATGGATTCGTGAACGGTACTTCTCCAACACCGAATCCAATCCCTCGCTACCTTCATCGAGCGCGAAGTAAATGATCTCCCCAAATCGCTCTGTGAGGGAGGTAGCCAAACGCGTTTTCCCCGCCCCACAATCCGCGTACAGTAAGATGAGATCGCGCTGCTTGTTCACTATTTCCTTACTGAGTGGCTGTAGCAAAGTTCCTCCTTATAATAATGTCTACTTCATCTGCTCCAAATATAGGCGTGCATGCTTTGCCACCCTCGATCAGCGCGAGACGAGCTTGGGTATGAGAACAACCGAGATCGCGAAGACTTCTTGCGGCGGCGACGGCGGCATGGTGGCGGCCGCCTTCCTCAGACCCCTCAGTTAGGAACATTCTTCCGGCACGGGTCATGTGGGCAACAAACACCTGCCAAGGCGCTCCTTTCAATTCAGGTAGACTAATGCTTTCAGCTGGTCTCCAAACCGAATATGGCGCATATTTGAGGAGCTTGTCTGCGAGAGCGTAGTTGTTGTCGGTCGCCTCTTCGAGCAAGTCCCCGCGCCTGCCAGTCTTGACGTTGATGGTGTTAGGTGCGCGCATCACACGCGGCAGATCACGCGCGCATAGGTCCACCATGCAGCCCTCATTCCCTACGATGTCGAGCCTTTCACGCAGGAGATTGAGCCAGTAGCCCATCGCTCTTGGGGCTGCGTCTTTGATGGTGTACTCCTGCGTACCGATCAACGTATCCTCGATCTCGAAGTCTCGGGCCAGCGGCTCTGTGCGGAACATCCGGCGCTCCCCAACATCAACCGGCCCGAGAGGATACCATGCTTGTACACCCCGCCCTGAGTCTATGACATAGCGATGAAGCGTCTTCTCCCCGAGGTAGTTCCTGAGGATCGAGTCAACCTTGTCGAGCGCCGCGAGTGGATTAGGGATGCCTTCATAATCCGCTAGGGGATCGATGTCGATCAGGAACCAATTCCAATGGGTTACTTGCTCGGTACTGATTCGAGTGCCGGTGACTACCTTGCTCGGATTCATCTGTACGTACACGTTGAATCCCGCACCCTCGGCCCAATCCACCGCGTTCTTCAACTGTGATGGATTGTGGGCAACCATCCCCACAACTTTATCCGCTCGTCGAGCAAACCAACGGAATGCTGATCCTGGTGGCCAATACCTCTGAAAGATGTCCCATACCTGTTCAGCTTGCGAGGGCAGCATCGAACCGGAGCCCGCACTTAGGGCATTCGTACTCGTAGATTGGCACTACAGGATTCCCCGCTTCCGCAATTCATTCCTCGCGGCTTGGTAGAAGGCGTTTGTCTTCCAGTTGAAAGGCCGCTTGAAGCGCACGAAGCCCATAACATTCCAGAGATGCTCAGTCAGCATTTCGCTGGCTGTGCGAGTCTGGCCGTAGGCATCCGTCCACGTAGGATCGGGGATTCGAGGGAATAGGTATGCATCGAACGTCACTCCATCATACGGCCTCGTTCCCTCCTTCGCGGGTATGAATCTATGACCCTGTGAGATCGGCCCGAAGAGATCAGCGCGTGCCATTAGAGTTCCTTCGCTGTGGACACCCGCGCGCGGATGTACATCCCGCCGTAGTATCCGTTGTGCTGGTTGTGCGTCACCATCGTGAACACACCCTTCGAGGTCGAGACCTTGAGGAACTGCTGCTCATGGGTCTCATATACACCCTCAACATCCGGTCCCTCAGCGATCTCCACACCATTGAACGTGGCTCCTGCGAAATCCGCGAGAACATCGTCTGTGGTCATATACCGAGACTCGCAGCACGAGCGGTCATCATCGAACAGCACCAGCGTCGTGCCGTCAATGAAGTTGATGTGAAGCTCTCCGTTACCATCCTCGACCAGAGAAACCGAGGCGATGGTCTTGTTCAGAGAGTTCTTGTACGCATTGACGTCACTCTCTGGGCGGCCGGAGAGTGCATTGATGTTGAATCCGATACCATTCGACTCAGCCATTAGGTCCTCCGTTCTTAAACACATGCTGCATAATCTCATCAGTGAGACGGCAGCGTTCCCCGCATTCATCACACTTCGCTTGGTACTCAAAATATCCGCTCTCACTGCCATTTGATTTCACTAATCCAAGAACAATGGACCAGGCATGCTTACACTTTTCCATTGCGTTTTCTCTTGGTAGTTCTGATGCGGTGGCAGTTGGCACACACTAGGTCACATTTCTCGCGTTCTTTTTTGACCTTCTTCCACGCTCGGCGAACGCCCTGAGTATTCACTGGAAACTTTTTCCTACCCCTTACATGATCGAAGTCCATACACTCAGGAGGAAACCTGCGCCCACAATCCATGCAAGGGGCATCTTTCATAGAATCTAGGAGTCTCCTGTAGCGTGGAAATGTTCGCTTGAAAGATGCTTTATCTCCCACTCAACTTCTCCCAAATCGCGAGCAACGTCCCGGCGAGGAAGAACAGGGTGCCTATTAGGTAGAGCACGAGGCTCAGGAGACTACTCGTGTTCATAGGTTTCCTCACGGTCTTGGAAGTAAGCATCATCATCGAGCGAAACCTCGTTCAGGAACACAGGCGTGTATGCATCGATGCTGCTGCCGTAATACCCGCTGTCGGCCCCCCGTGTAGATGGGATGTGCCGGCCACTCAGGTACGCATCGGCCGTGCGTTCCATCTCAACCGAGAGAATTGTTAGGTCCTCGCGTGCTGATTCGATTTGCCGATCGTCCATTCCGATGATCGTCTGAAGGAACATCTCCTCCGGGGTATTCAGGATTTCCCTATGGGGCATGAGGAGCGGGCTTGCCTGATCGATGTCCTCGGGTAGACCCAACTCAACCAACCGCTTCTTACTGATGCGCGCCATCGAGCGGTACTTGAGCTTGCGGATCACATTGTACAACGTGCCACCGTACTCCAAGCCCATCTCCTTGTACTTACCGCGCAAGTACCAGCCGTAGAGCAACTCGTGCATGTTGCGCCGAGCGACGCTGATGTAGTTGTCGGCCTTGATGCTCGCGCCGATAGTCTTGTTCTGGATGTGGAACGCCTTGCCGAAGACCACGGCCACCCTATCGGGCCGACCCCGGAACGGTATGCCCGTCCATGTATCGAACTCGAAGGGCATCTCAACCTCAAGCGTAGCTTCGATGGGGAAGTCATCCTTCCAGAAGTTGAGTGGCTCGATGAGAGTCTTCAACTCCTGATATGAATCCTCTTCACCCAAGGGAGACACTGGCGGAAGGATTCCCGCCAATGCCTCTCCGACACCGATCCCCTCGGTGAATGCCTTCTCGAATGCCTTGTGAACGATCTTGCCTACTGTGAGAGCTTGAGGCGTGCGCCGGGGCACACGGTTCTCCAGCCACGCATAGGCCCATCGCAATCTGTCTGCTTGAAAAGCATTGATCGAGCTAACACTCACATAGCGTAACTTATCCTCGCGCATGGCGTCTCTCCAAAGTACGGATTCGATGACAGTTGGCACATACCAACTCACATTTCTCAATTTCCTCTTGCATCGCCTTGGGTCCCATTGAACTGCAAAGGGTGAATCGCTTCCGTCCCCTAATGTGGTCAAAATCCATGCAAACCGCAGGAAAGTAACCACCACAATCTTCGCACGGCTCACTTTCCTTGAACAGCTTCATCTGCATGTACCATGTATTCCGCCACTTCTTAGTGGCTTCTCTGCATATCTCTGGATGGTTTTTGTTGTACTGTTTCTGCCACTTTGCCCTATCAAAA
>Ga0184627_10001186_pt1 | contig 10480 bp, 16 predicted proteins | sample PLM3_127_b1_FD_133150 | JGI IMG/M metagenome (GOLD analysis project Ga0184627, IMG submission 133150) | Groundwater sediment microbial communities from an aquifer in East River, Colorado, USA - PLM3_127_b1 | ecosystem: Environmental > Terrestrial > Soil > Riparian zone | place: USA: East River...
CAGCTCCGCGACGCGCTTGGTGGCGCCCATGACCGACGCTGGGTTTACCGCTTTATCGGACGAAATCAGCACGAACTGCTGAACGCTGGCAAGCGCCGATTCGAGTAGCAGTTTGTATGTTCCGCCCACGTTGTTCTCGATCGCGGCGATCGGATTCTGCTCGCACAGCGGAACGTGCTTGTGCGCGGCGGCATGGATGACAAGATCCGTGCCGGGGAGAGTTTCGCGAAGCAGCGCTTGATCGGTCACACTGCCGAGCACCGGCAGCAGCTCACAGCCTTGTGCCGTCGCGATCGGTCGTAGCTCGCGCTCGATGTTGTAGAGACCGGCTTCGGTTAGACTGAGCAGCGTCAGTTTAGTAACGCCATGCGTTAGTAGTCGACGGCAGATCTCCGAGCCGATCGAGCCGCCTGCGCCGGTGACGCAGACAGCCTTTCCTTTGAAACTCACGGTCTCACGCGATCGCGCTTGGGGGTGACGATAGCCAGCTCGGCGTCGATCGTCGCGATCTCTTCCGCGATTTCCGCGAGTCGCGCAGCAGCCGCCTGAAGCGTCGTTCGCTCGCGAATTAGGGTAACGAGCGCGCCCTCAAGGCTGCGCACCATGCGATCATAGACAGTCAGGTCGGTTTTGTCGGTCATGTCTTGAGCCTTATGGATTTGGTGCCGGTACTCGTGCGAACCCGAATGCTACTAGCATTCGGATCAGAAGTCTCGACCAGGAACGCCGCGTAGAGCGTGCCGGCCTTGTTGATTTTCAGCACCCCGCCCATGCCGGTCGGGGCATCAGCGCTAGCCACAAGGCTCAGTTCGCGCACGGCCGCGTTATAGAACGTCCGAAGTCCAGCGAACTGCGGCGGAACCTCGGGGGGCGGCACTTCGACTTGGTTGGCGAGATCGAAATATCTCGCGGCATACAAGCGAACATTGTGCGTGTCCCATCCGCTCGCGCCGTTAGGCCGCAAGCGCAACAGTATATCGCGCGCATCGCGTGCGCTACGTAGCTGAACATCGTGTGCGCCCCGGCTGCCGTCACGCGGGTAAAGCCGCACGTCCATCGCGTCAAACCCCTGTGAGCGTGTTTACCGAGATCCCGTCTAAGTCCGGGCTTCCCGTCTTATGGGTGATGATGTAGTGAGTGTTCGGGTAGAGATGCGTGCCGAGCGTGAAGTTCCCCGACGGGTCACTCGTAGTGGATTCAATGAGCGCGTCCGTCGCGGTGAGGAACACTTTAACCACGACCGTCGGCACGGGCGTTCCGAGCGCGTCACGAGTTACACCGATGAACAGAAAGCGTGTCGTCGAGCCAGCGGCGGGATCGAATTCGCCCCACCATGCGGCTTCAAGAAGGGCGCCGTCGGCGCCTAGCATTCCCGGCCCGCGCGGCCACCATTCAGTTTCGAATGACGCTGGTGCGATTGCGTTGATGCCGTCGGCGAAAATTTCGCCTAGCTGGCGGAAGTTCATTTTATTCAAGCGCCAATCAACGCGTTCGAGCGACCCCAGAAAACTAACCAGGGTCGTTGTGGCGCCGGTCGTTCCGATGAGGCCACTCATCGCTCACCCTCCGTTCAGCGGGTAGATTTTCTCGTTTGGAGCAGCCTGCACGTCGTAGTTTGGCAGCGCCAATCCTGCGCCGTGTGGTTCGAGAAGCGAGGGACGGCCGAGCCGGTGGGAGATTGCCTCGCGCGCGGAGTCCATCATCCCGAGCGCGAGCTTCACATCGCCGACGTTGCCTGAAATACCAATGGAGCCGTCGTCCAAAAGGACGATCGTGATGTCGGCAATTTCGCGCGGTTTACTCATCGATGATGCAGTTGACATCAGATGCAAGGGCCGCGGCAATGTTCCACGAGACGACGGACGAAGAGACCGGGACCACGAGTCCGCGCGGGAACGTAAAGATCACACCGACGCCGAGCGTCGCGGCAAGATTCCAACGCCGGAGAAAGACCAGCGGAACCGTGGGCGATGTGGCCCAGGATAGCGCCGTGAGACTCACGCACACCGGGGCGCCGGGTTCGTCGCGTTGAAAGAGTGCCGTGCCGCCAGGTGTGACGCCTATGGCTTGTGGCCGGCCGAGACCCTGCGTTTGAGCAGTGGCTGTCGCAGAGATGTATGAGAATTCTAGGACGGTCGCGCGGACTGCGGCCGTTGTCCGAAGTTCCCAACACGCTTGTGTGACGGTTAGGTTTGTGATACGGGCGCCTTGGGAGCCAATTGCCATGTGAAAATCCTCGTTATAGATCAGTGCGGAGCCAAATCTGGCCCACTGTGGGGGAGACGGGGTCGGAGGTCAAGTTCTCGACGCGAAAAGAAAGTGCCTGTTGGCCGCTGAAATCCACGCTTGAGGTAGGCGGATTGAGTGCGCCCATGCTGTACTCTTTCGGGTCTAGCGGCGCATCCAGATCGGCCACGTTGACGTAGGGAACGACTTGTTTGTTGCCGGCAGCCATCTCAGGTGTTCTCCGTCGAATAGGCTACCACAAACGCGCCGTGACCTTTGCCGAGGGTAATCGACCAACCGGTCGCCGATCCTTGGCGCTGGAAAGTCAGCGTGCCGTCCGTGCCCATCGACACGCCGGCTTGCCCGAACTCAGCGACCGCGAGATTCGTATCCGTGGGAATGGCCATCAAGCCCGTGGCACTCGTATCCGGTCGGATACTGACTGGAGCGCCGGTCATGGTATAGGTATTGGCGTTGCTCGTGAACGCGTTCGCCGGAACGTAGAGCGTCACGATATTGCCGTGACGCGTGAATCGCACCGTAACTGTGGGCGCCGTGGTGCCGCCGGTGAACGTCCCGGTATACGTGCTCAACTCCGGGTAGAGGGATACCGTGTCAACCGTGAAGTTCGCGCCTACGTCAATGTTCAAGTTGCTTGCCGAAATGATGTTCAGGTCACCGGTGTTGTTGTCGATGATCGAGTTCGTGCCGTCGTGAGTCAGCGTCAGATCCGCGCTAATGCCAAGTCGAATCAAGTAATTGTCATGGGGCAAATTGAACTGGGTTGGGGTGATGCCAGTGCGCTCAATAATCAGCGCTGGTGTGGGGGACGCCAGGGCGTCAGTGCGAAAAACTATGCGTGCGCTGTCGGCTGTCGCTGCAAAATCTATCACTTTTTCGTCCGCCGAAGCATCGCCATCAATGCAGCGAATTTGCGAGGCTGTGTCACCAGTCAATGTGAGGGTGGTTTGCCCGGCAACGGGACTATTGAATAGGAATGCATCCACATTGTCGTTTGGGGCGATGATCGCGTTGCCGGCCGATATGATGTTCAGGACGCCGGTGTTGTTGTCGATGATCGAGTTCGTGCCGTCGTGGAACAGCTCAAGATCTTGGCTAAGGCCGAGACGGATTCGCGTATTGTCTAACCGAACATCAATGGAATCGACCACTGTGCCAGTCCGCTCAACGATCAGGAAATCAGCCGCCACCGTACCGGCATCGTTAAGAGTACTAAACAGCAGCCGATCGACGCTAGCCAAAACGCGCCACAGGCGATTGTCAACGGCCGAATCCGTGTCGTTGATCGTGAGCAACGGACTCGTGCTGGATAGTCCGAGGGTCGGTACGAGATTAGAACCGACGCCTGTGAACGACCACGAGCCGCTGATCGCCTCTGCATCTGTTACATTCGCGTACCGCGTGTCCGCGTCGGCGCGGGTGGGAATATCGGTGCTATTTGCAACGCCGATAAGGCGTTTCGTAAACGCGTCAGCACCTGTCTGCTCTACAAGTCCCGCGGTTGCGTCAAGCCCGGCAAGCGCCGTAAGGGTTGCGTCGAGAGGTTGAGAGGCGGCTTGAGCGGCTGCGGCAGCTCCTGCGGCGTCGTATCGCGTGTCCGCGTCGGCGCGTGTCGGAACGCTCGTGCCCGCTCCGACGCCGAGCGCCCGCTTCGCAAACGTGTCCGCTCCGGTTTGTTCAACCAGGCCAGCAGTGGCATCCAACGCAGCAAGCGCGGTGAGAGTCGCGTCCAGGGCCTGATACGCCGCATTACCCTCAGCCGGAGTGAGGTAGCCAGGATGCGGATCTCCAGCCGCTTCGTGCGCCGCCACTGCCGCAATCGCTGCGCCAATCGCGTCATATAGGGCGTCGGCTTCAGCCTGGGTGAGATAGATCGGGTGTGGATTCGATTCGGCTTCGTGTGCATCGACGGCCTCCGCAATTTCCGCAACGAGAGGAGCAGACGCGCCAGGGTCGCCGGTAATCTCCGCCCAGGTGATAGGGCCTCCGCCGCCTGTCAAGACCGACCAGCCGATCGCTCCGTCTGCGGTCGTCTTGATGTAGATCAGCGAGGAAAGAGTTTCAATGAACAGCGAGCCGAGTGATGCAAAGATAGATCCGTTCGGGTTGGCGCTCCCGACATAGATCGCTGCGCCTATTTCGGCAGAATCAACACTATCCTCCGCATGGGAGTATGTGATTGTCGGGAGGCGCACGTCAGCTCAAACCTAGCGAAACTGAATAGCCACCATCCGCAAAACCGGGCTCGCTGAAGCGTCGCCGCCGTGCTGAAGGAGCGTCAAGAAAACGTCCGCCTTCGCATCTTCGTTCAGGGCGGTCCACGCGGTCTCAACGTGGCCCGCGGTCGTAAGCGAAAGGGGAACATCTCCGGCATCGCCCAGCGGCGCGCTGTAGTCGCTCAGCGTTGTCGAGAATACCGCCGCGGAAAACCGGGCGTATATTCTCGGTACATTCGCGCTGGCCGAGCCGACAGCGACTCGCGCCACGAGGCGGTACTGCTTGGCGTCGGTAAGGTCGGCCTTGGTGATGTTTCTGTTGCTTCCGCCGAGGAAATCTTCCGCGTTCACCTGAGCTGTCAACGTGAGGTTGACCGTCTCGACGAACTGAATCTGAAATTGCGTGCGGACTTGCGGGCCGACATCGTCGTCTGGAAGCAGAACTCCGTCTTCCACGGATGAGTATTGGATTACGGGAAGTATAGCCATTTAACGGTATCTCACTTTTTGGTCGCCGCCTTCTTGAAACTCCAGCCACGCCGCCGTGAATGGTTTGATCCCTTCCTTTTTCTCGTTGCGCGGCACGCGGCCCACCGGAAACTGATCCATCGCCCGGCCTATAAGGCCGCACACGTCCGCGCCGTCATCGTAGCGCCCGGCCGGCAGGGACACAAGTTGCTTGACCACTCTACGCGAGTTCGCGTTGTCGCGAAAGTGGACAGTGCCCGCCTTCCAGTTCCCGGTCGAAATCTCGCCTCCTGCTGCGGCGCGGCCCTGGAACGAGGAGCACTTCGCAACCTTGTCGCTCATCGACGGGATCGCCCGGCGGTCGGCATACACCCTGCGCTGCCGCATCCGAAGATTCATCAACGGTCCCATGGCCTTGTCGATCACCCCGCCCTCGTTGAACCACATCGGGATCTTGTACTTCTTGATGAGATCCAACGTTTTCTCGCAGCTCGTGCCGGTGTCGCACTGCTTGCTGTACCAGTCCACCTCCCAAAGATCACCGGCCGGATCGACGCCGAACACGCCCAGCTCCGTGAAATCGTTGCCGCCCTCGGTGACGGCGTAGTCGCCCGCGCCGATGTAGGCGAGGTACGGCGGCTGCGTGCCTGGCTTGTAGAAATCGAACATGCTTTCGTGGAAATGGCCGCTGCCCTGCGGCGCCGGGCGCTGCTGATAGAGAGACGACCAAGCGCGCTGCGCTTCCGAGCCCGTGGATTGCTCGAACATAGCCCAGTGCTCGGGTGGATAGAACTCCGGCCAAATGTACTCGCCGAATTTGCGCCCGAGCGGGTCGTCTGCGTGCTCCGCCTTCGCGGGAATGTTGAGCACCTCCCACATTATCCCGTCGCGGCACTTGATCGTGCCGCTCTGCCCGGCCCAGTCTTCCGGCAGGATACGCCCCGCGAGATCGTCTTCATGCCATCGAGTTTGTATCAGAATTAGCCACGCGCCAGGCAGCAGTCGCGTCAGCAGATCATCCTGGTAGCAGTCCATGATCTTCTGCCGATCGGCTTCGGAGTCCGCCTGCTCGCGTCCTTTCACCGGATCGTCAATGATCGCCCCGGTCGCGCGGTTCCCGGTCAATCCGGAGAGCAGCCCCATCGCGAGCAGCTCCGAGTTGTTCGACAGATGCCACTCACTCACCGCATTCTTGGTTATTGTCGGCGCGCCCTTCCACAAGTCGCGGTAGAGCGACTGCTCGGCGATCAACTGCGCCCGGCGCGATTGTTTGTGCGCCAGGTCATCGCCGTAGCTCGTGAGGATGAGCCGCGAGCCGGGGATCTTCCCCATGACGTACGTCGGCGTGAGCACCGAGGCATACAGCGACTTCGCCGAGCCGGGCGGGGCCATGATGAGGCAGCGCCCGAACGGCCGGTTGATCGTGCGCTCGATGCAGCTCAGGATCGCCGCATGGTGCCCGGCCATGAAGAACTCCGCCGGCCCGACGAGATCCTCGTCGGGGCACATCGCGGGAAACGGAACGGTGGGGATGTCGACCGAGAGGGCGTAAGTATGAAGGCTCTCGCGTGCCCGCGCACGTCGCAGCAGCTCGCGGACGGCCGCGAGCGACTGCTGCTTTTCTTCGCTCACTTCCCTACGTTCGCGACGCGCTTCGAGATCAGGTACGCCGTCATCGCCTTGCACTCGCGCGCGGACATCAGGCGGAAATCCTTACCCGATACGCCGGGCACTTTCTTCGTGAGGTGATTCGCGATGGCCTCATTCGAGAACGTACACAGACTCTTCGTACGATCCCCGAGCAGGCCGAGCGTCGCGCAGTTACCGTGCTTGTCGCACAACGTACGAAGGTGCGTCAGCTTCGGCGTCTGTCGCAGCTTGGCTCGATCGACGCCGGTCACTATGATCAACGCATCCTCGCGCAGCTTCGCGGGATCTTCGAGTCCCGGCACGTTCACGAACAGCGGGTTCGTCGGCGGCAACTTGGCAATGGCTTCCGGCGAAATCGCGAAATTTTCCGCTGGCGTGTGGCAGGTCGCGCATACGCGGCCGTTGCCCTTGAACGTCTCGGCGAAAAAGATCGCCTGCCCGCGGTCTTCGAGGCGCGCTCGCGAACACCCAGCCAGCAAGCCGAGCGCGAGCAGAAAAAGCATTGTGAATTTCATCGGTGGGTCTCCTAGTAGGAACGGGAATCGCAATCCGGCGCATCCTGCCACGGGCACGGATCGTCGGACGCGGGGTACGATGCGCACCCGGCCAGCAGTAGCAGGCCGATGCCGAGTATGAACAGGAACAGACAAAGGTTAAAGGTTCGCACGAGAGTCTCCTAGTTGGCTTCATTCACGATCTTGTTCAGCTCGTCCATAGACAGCTCGCGCAGCGGCGTATCCGGGTTGCCAATATTCTGCACGATCGCCGCCTTCACTTGCGGCACGGAGAATTTCATCAGCTCGAAAAACAGCTCCGTCGCCTTCGCCGGATTTGGTTCGCGGTTGGCGTCGCCCGCGGCAACCAAGCGTATCCAGGCTCGCACGTTGTTGATCTCCCCGTGCGCGAGCTGCGCGAGCGCGTCGCGAATGCGGGAAATCGACACGCGGTCGAGCCGGGCCGTGGTGAGCGCCGCCGGATGATCGGGCTGCACGAGTGACAGCGCTCGGCGCTCCTCGGATGGCAACTGAAACTCCTCGCCGAGCGAGGGCTCGCCAAGAAGAACCTGGTAGGCGAACTTGGACATGCCGGAATGGTGCCCGGTGTCGGGCGTGGCGTCAATCGGCGAGCTTGACGCCGTGACGCCTGGCGAGCCGGCGCACGCGATCGGCGGTCCAGGGGTCGCCGCGGTCGAGAACAGTCGGCACGCTGTACTGGTTCAAGATTTCGGCCACGTAGTTCGCAGTCTTGCCGGGACCCAGTTTTCGTATCAGATCCATCGCGCGCCTCGCTGCCAGTAATTCGCTCATCCCGTGAAAATAACAGAGTCCCGGCGGGACTCCTACAGATGGGACCCAAAAGGGACCCGCGAAAATAATTATTTTTTGAGAAACGGAGGTTCGCCGACAGAAATAGGTGTTCGCATTCGCGCGCAGGGCGGGGCCGGTGCGGGTAGTCGCGCATGGAACCAGTAATCCGGGGGTGGGGGGTGGGGTGCCGGCGCCCAGCGGCCCGCGCGCGGCTATTCGAGGGGAGCATTATGTCTACTGTACGTTCATACAGTGAATGCTGCGTTGCGATATACGCAGTCTAATAGGCAGTGTTATATTGCACTGCGATTAACGCACCGCATTATACTGCTGCGCTGCGATTAACGCACCGCAGCAAACATAAGGCTTTCCTTATATTCGCGGCTGCTGCGCCTGATTCGCGATTCGAGGGAGCGCCAAGAGTGAGCAAAACGGCAATCTGATTGAACAAAGTGACAGGTCAACTGATCACTTTGTATATCGCACTGCACCATTTTTGATCACTTTGCAAGCGTCTAAAGCGGCGTGTTAGATAGACCGACCCTTTTCTCTTTAAGATTCAAACCTTTTAGACTCTTTAGACTCTTTAGACAGTAGTTCAAAGGGGGTAGAGGTAAGTCACAGCGACGTCCGGCCATATAATACGGTACGCCCAGCCACCGCCGGCCCGGCCAGCGCCGCCACATACGAATTGAAACTCGAAGCGTCTGTCGAGCTTGACTGCTATATTTACGTCGTGAGACCATCCCTTCACCCAGGAGAACGCGATGCACGATGACAGACCAGACCCTTCACCGTTAACGCGGGCAGAGATTGACACCGCAGTCGAGGCCGACGCTAGGGAGAGTGCCCTGCGCTTCAAGGAGCGCCGCAGAGCTGAGATCAAAGCACAGCGCGCGCTACGCTCGCCTGACAGTCCCGCGACGCGCCTGCGCGCGCTTCAAGTGAACGAGTCAACGTTGCTCACGCAGTATCACAGCGCAGCTCAGGTTGGCTCTACGATGGAGCGCCTCCGGTACGGCGAAGGCTTACACTTTACAGCTCGGCGCGAGCGTGACCCCGCGACCGGCGCTGTGATCGGTGTGCGCGTCACGAGGGTCAAGTGACAATTTTTGTCAGTTTTGGCCTGCCAAAAGTGACGCAATTTGTCACCGCGCCGCAGTATCGCCGCGCGCAGGCCACAGCAACGCCTCGCGACGCTGGCACGCTCAGTGCATGGTCTATGGCGACATGAGCGAACACACCTACCCAGAAGCCAACGAACTACTCCTGAGAGCCGCGACGGCATTGGCTCTCAACGCTGGATACGCGGAGAAAGGCTATCCGTCAGCGTTGATCGCACCACTAGGGCGATTCGAAGGTGAGCCTTGGACGCTACCCTATTTCTTTGATCGCATCATGAACGGCGACGGCGACACGCGATATGCGGGCGAGGATGCGGACTGTGACATTCTCGACGTTGACGAGACTGAACGCACCGCGCTCTGCTTGCGCGCTGATACGCGGTGGGTCGCTGTTTTCTACTCGATGCAGGGGTTCCTCCATCTGGTTGAACTGACGGAAAGCGCGCTTGCCGATCTGGAGGCAAGTTACGCTGATGGTCTGGAAGCCGAAGGCTGAACATCCGACTAGCTCCGCGCCGCCCACCGGGCGCGGAGCAAGGGAGCACACCATGAGCAAACACACACCGGGACCGTGGGTCATCCGCATCGTCAACGATCAGTCAACGACTGCGAGCATACGAGACCGGACTGGCCAACGAATTGCACGGGATGTACCGCTGAAGTGCGCGGCGCGCGCCGTGCGCGAGTACAGCGAATTGTCGTGCGGCGAGCAATTGGCGCCTGACTGGGCGTGGCAGTGTGATCCGTGCGCGTACTGATTGCTTGCGAGTTCTCGGGTCGCGTGCGAGACGCATTTCGCAACGCCGGACACGAGGCATGGTCGTGCGACCTGCTAGGGCCGGAATCTCACTGGGATCACCCTGACAAACGTGCGCGCGATTTTTGGCGGGCGATTTGGAACGGGCAGCGCTGGCCGGCGTATCACTTGGAAGGCGACGTCATTGATTTTCTGGAAGGCGCGACAGACGGCCCGTGGGATCTGCTTATTGCTCATCCTGATTGCACGTACATGTGCAACAGTGGCGTGCGATGGTTGGATCGCGGCCGTAACACTGAGAGAATGCGAAAGGTTCGCTCGGCTGCGTACTTTTTTAACGCACTGTGGCGCGCACCAATCGCGCGAAAGTGCATCGAGAATCCGATCATGCACAAGTACGCGCGTAAATGGATAGACAACGACTATACGCAAACAGTGCAACCTTGGATGTTCGGTGATCCCGAAAGCAAGCGCACGGCGTTGTGGCTCGCCAATCTGCCGTCTCTGATCCCGACTGATATAGTCGAGGCAACGGCGCGCAGCGTTCATCGCGCCGCACCGAATCCACTGCGCAACCTCATGCGTAGCGTCACATTCCCGGGAATAGCCGCCGCGATGGCGGATCAATGGAGCATAACACCGTGAGCGGCTGCTACAAATTCCACGACGGCGAGCGCGAGGTGACGGCGGTCGGCTACGAAGGCCGGACGC
>Ga0184627_10001187_pt1 | contig 10478 bp, 15 predicted proteins | sample PLM3_127_b1_FD_133150 | JGI IMG/M metagenome (GOLD analysis project Ga0184627, IMG submission 133150) | Groundwater sediment microbial communities from an aquifer in East River, Colorado, USA - PLM3_127_b1 | ecosystem: Environmental > Terrestrial > Soil > Riparian zone | place: USA: East River...
AACGTGCCCACAACCAGCCTTCTCATGTTCCTCTTCTCCTTAGCATTGGAACTGCGAAGCTCATGAACTCTTCTTGGCCCAGCCTCGCGCCGCCCAAAGTTTCACGGGCGCCTAACGTCCGCGCTGAGCGACGCGCTGCTGTGTAATGAATGCCGGCACTTTATCCATCCCGCGTGCGCTCCAACGCGTTGTTAGGCGGCTCGCCGGTACGGTCCGGGGACATAGGTAACACTTCAGTCCAGGGACATGGGTGACAGTTTGACGATACTCGGGGCATCGCAGGAGGTGCCCCATGCCGTGGAGTCAGACAACACCCATGCACCAGAAAACGTTATTCATTGCCGACCACCTGCGTGGCACGCGTTCGGTCACGGAACTGTGCACCGAGTACGGGATTTCGCGCAAGACAGCCTATAAGTGGATCGATCGTTTCATCCATGGTGGACCTGCGGGACTTGAGGATCGTGTGCGTCGGCCGCGCCACTCACCGAATGAGACCGCACCGCACGTGATCAGCGCGATCATCGAGCTCAGGCGCCGACATCCGACCTGGGGTGCTAAGAAGCTGCTCGCGGTGCTGCGCCGACGTCATCCGCAGTGGACACTGCCCGGCCGCACCGCCGGCTTCGACATCCTGCGTCGTCACGGCATGATCCACCGCAGGCCGCGGCGGCGCCTGATCGGTCATCCCGGTAAACCCGGCCATCTGATCCTCGCGCCCAATCATGTCTGGTGCGCAGATTTCAAAGGGCAGTTCCGCATGGGCAACGCCCGCTACTGTTATCCGCTCACCGTGACCGATGGCTACAGCCGCTATCTGCTCGGTTGCCAGGGGCTCTCATCGACCGCGGTCGTCGACGCCAAGCCCGTGTTTACCCGGATCTTCAAGCAATACGGCTTGCCGCAGTTCATCCGCACCGACAATGGCGTGCCGTTCGCCACCAACACGCTGGCCCGACTGTCGCGGCATTCGGCCTGGTGGGTGAGACTCGGTGTCCTGCCGCAGCTCATCGAACCGGGCCAGCCCCAGCAGAACGGGCGTCATGAGCGCATGCATCGCACCCTCAAAGCAGAAGCCACGCGCCCACCGGCGAACTCGATGCGGGCCCAGCAACTGAAGTTCGATCGCTTCCGTCACGAGTTCAACGAGCAGCGGCCCCATGAAGCACTCGACCTGCACACCCCCGCCGCCCGATACCAACCTTCCGCACGCTCGATGCCCGAGAAACTTCCATGCCTCGAGTATCCCGATCGTTTCGAAGTGCGCTATGTCAGCGCCAATGGCGGCATGCGCTGGAACAGCGCCTGGGTCAACGTCTCCATCACTTGTGCCGGGGATTACCCATGTCCCCGGACTCTTTTGTTACCTATCTCCCCGACCGCTCACTTACTTCGTCGTCCGCAAGAGGCGGTCCAGTTCGGCCTTCATCTCCCCCAGCGCACGTCTGGCGTCCGCCTGGCCAATCACGTTCTTCATCTCGAGCGGATCGGCGCGCAGATCGTAGAGCTCATCCATTCCATCGAGGTCGACGTAGTGGATGTACTTCCATTGCTCCGTGCGCACGCACTGGTAGCCCATCTGCGACATGCGCGGGAAGACCGCGTCTGAAAAGTGTTCGATGAGGAACGAATCGCGCCACGGAAGTGTCTCGCCGCGCAACAAAGGGACGAGGGAGCGCCCATCCATGTCCCTCGCGGCAGGTGCTCCCCCGATGTCCAGCAGTGTGGGAGCCAGGTCAATGCTCAGCGCAAACTCGTCGATCGCAGTGCCGGCCCTGATGAGTTTCGGCCAGCGCATCAACAGCGGAATGCGCGCCGACTCCTCGTAGGCCAACCTCCGCTCTACGCTCAGGCCGTGTTCACCGTAGAAGTATCCTTCGTCGCTCGTGAACACGATGAGCGTATTGTCCAGCTCTCCTTGCCCTTCGAGCGCTTCAAGAATCTTACCCAAGCCTTCGTCCACCGACGCGAGCATTCGCAAGCGATTGCGAATTGTTTCATCGTCCGTGCCGGTCTTCGGGCCGAGGGGAGGCACACCGGCGATCATCCGAAGCAGGGCAGGTTTGCCGTCTGGCGGTCTGCCGTAATTGGCGCGATGCGGAATCGTGGCCTCCGCGTAGAGCTGCTTGTGTCGATCGGCGGGAATGAACTTGCCCGCGCTCGGGTCGGACAGACTGCCGTCAGCGTTCTGAACCAAGTCGGGATGCACAGCCTTGTGCGAGAGGTAGAGCAGATACGGCTTGGTGTGTTTCTGCTGCAGGTAGTCCAGCGCGAACTGGTTGAGGATGTCGGTGAAGTAGCCGGGGATCCTTTCGCGACGGCCGTTCACGTTGAACTCGGGATCTAGATAGCTGCCCTGCCCCTTAACGCTGACCCAATGATCGATTCCGGGCCGCGCATTGTCGTCGAGGCCCATGTGCCATTTGCCGATGAACGCCGTCTCATAGCCGGCGTCGTGCAGCAGGCGCGGGAACGTCACCAATTCGTGGCTGCGCGCGCTGCGATCCGTGTTGTCTGTGATGCCGTGCTTGTGCGCGTATTGGCCCGTGAGAATGCTCGCACGCCCGGGCGAGCAGAGCGGCGTGGTCACGAACGCGTTGCGGAAGCGCACGCCCTCGCGCGCGATACGTCGGATGTTCGGCACCTTGACGAACGGATAGTCCATCTCGTCCCAGCGCAAGTCGTCCATGAGGATGAAGATGATGTTCGGGCGCTCGGGCGGCGCGGCCGCTCGCAGTCCGGGGGTGAGAAAAAGGCAAGCCGACGCCGTGAGAAGAAGGTACACGGTGCGACCCATCCGTGGGCAGCGTGTTCCTGAAGAATCGGTGTTCATTCCTGCCCTTCGTCTGTCGCAGGCGAGACCATGATGTTCGGCACGCGGTTTCGCGAGGCGGAGCCCAAGGCACGAACTGCGGCCTAACGTCCCGGTTCAGCGCCCGGACTCTGTGAATTGAATGCCGGCACTTTATCCCTCACGGAGCGCTGCAACCGGCTGTTAGGCCGCAGTCGCTTCGACATCACCGCGACGCAAGCGCCAACGCGCTCACGCCGATACCTGGGCAGTAAGTGACTCAGCGTACAGAGACCGATGAGATAAGGTGAGAGAGTCGCGTCACTCAATGCAGGCACCTCCATCCTCGTGGTGCGGCGATGATTGAACCAAATCGTCGCAATCCACCTAACTGTCATCATGCATCCATTTAACACGCGGGTAGTCTCTCTTCTCTCGACACTGATGCTGGCCGCCTGTGGTGGAAGCAACTCGGACACTGACGCTGGTGCGAACCCGCCGCGCGGCACTTTGCTGCAGAATCCGCCGGAACTACAGTCCATTTTTACTGCCGCAAGCTTGCTGCTAGCGCTGAGCACAGCGACCAATCAGCAGTTGTTCACGCTCGCGGAAATTCCGTTGTGCGATATCGCCATTTACCACCTGCGATACACGACGGTCGGTGGCGCAAATGAGGCAACCTCTTCGTCCGGGGCACTGATGGTACCGTTCGGTGGCGACGCGACTTGCCGCGGCGAACGCCCGATGATCTTGTACGCGCATGGCACCACAACCGATCGTGCTTTCAATATAGCGGATGTAGAGGACCAGCAGAATCCAGAAGGACTCTTCCTGGCAGCATTCTTTGCATCGCAAGGCTACATCGTCATTGCGCCCAATTACGCCGGCTATGACACTTCAACGCTTCCCTACCATCCTTATCTGATCGCTGATCAGCAGTCCAAGGACATGATCGACGCGCTCACTGCGGCGCGCAGCGCGTTGCCGGTTGCTTCGGCACTGATAACGCGAGATAGCGGTCGGCTGCTCATCACGGGGTACTCGCAAGGAGGTTACGTGGCGATGGCGACGCATCGAGCCATGCAGGCCGCTGGTATGACGGTCACGGCATCGGCCCCGATGTCCGGGCCCTATGCCATAGCGGCCTTCATTGACGCTGTGTTCAACGGTCAGGTCAACGACGGCGCACCGGTGCCATGGACGTTTCTGATCACGGCGTATCAGAAGTCATACGGCAACATGTACGCCGGCCCTGGTGATGTATTTGAGCCTCAATACGTGAATGGCATCGAGAGCCTGCTGCCGAGCATGACGCCACGAAGTGAGCTGTTTGCACAGGGAAGGCTACCCAGAGCGGAGTTGTTCAGTACCACGCCTCCCGATTCGGCGTCCGCTGACCTCACACCAGCGACACTGCCGGCCAACCTGGCTCCGGTGTTCGCGCTCGGCTTTGGCACCGAGAACCTCATTACCAACAGTTACCGCCTGAGCTATTTGTTGGACGCGCGCGCTAATCCGGATGGCGCCTGGCCAACGACAACCACCGGCGTGCCGGCAGCGACCCCGGGTCTCCCCACGCGCCAGGCACTGAAACAGAATGATCTGCGCGATTGGATTCCAACGGCCCCGATTTTTTTGTGCGGGGGAAATGCGGATCCAACCGTCTTCTGGCTCAACACGGAGCTGATGCAGGGCTACTGGGCGTCGCGCGCGCCATCATCTGCTCGGATCAGCGCGCTGGATCTTGACTCAACGGCATCAGGCAGTGAGCCCTACGCCGATCTGAAGTCGCGATTTGCGCTCGCGAAGCAACTCGTCGCTGCAGCGGCCATCGCGCAAGGTGCGACCGATGGCGGGGCGAGTGCGGTTGCGCAAGCTTATCACTCGACGCTGGTACCGCCGTTCTGCCTCGCAGCCGTCGCGTCCTACTTCGCTGATCAATAGCAGCCCGCATTCCTACGTTTCCGCAACCGAAGGGTTAGACGGCATTCATCACTCGCTCTCGCTCACTGCTGGTGAGCACCTTCGGCGATACGACAGGCGTTCCCCGATCTGAGGCAAAGAACGGTGTGCGCCTGTAGCTGCCATCCAGGCGAGCGCGGATCAGTGAACTCAAGAACCGAACAACTGATGCGATTGTGCTTATCGGCATTAACTTTGGCTTGCCCTTGGCGTGCTTTGTGTTCACCCGCATGCGGACAGGACCGAAGGAACTTTCCAAGGTTCTCGGGGGATCTTCCAAGCAAGTGTGAACGAGGCCGACATGGGAAAACTTGAAGTCACGCGGAGTGTTGCCAATGGGCGTGTTGCAGCAACTCGCATACCAACGCAGCATTCCGTTCTCTGTAAGCGACATGCAAGCGAGAGCTTCAATGCCCTGGGTGAAGGTAACGTACTTGGGTAGAGTCGCGACAACGTCTGTTCCTCCCATCTCGTCCAGGATGTCGCTCGTCGCGCCCAGGAAGTGCGCAAAGGCTTGACAGTCTTTGCAGTAGCACACGCCTCGGCTCACTTTCTCGGGGTGGCCGACGTAGCCATTCAAAGTTCCGCACCGGCACCGCAATGGATGATTCATGTCTGAAGCCCCTTCAACGCAGCGTGGTCGAGCCATGCCGTCTTACGTTGCCCAGTCAATCTCTACAGTACCCTTCGCCGGGCCGGATCGTCAGGCAGTCCGATTTGTCGCTGAGCCACTTCATTCCGGTTTCGACGCCGATTGTCGCGCGAATGGATTCCGTTGCGCCATTGCGGTCGAAATGGATCTGACTGCCGAAAGTGCTTCCTTGGTAAGTTCGCGGACCGTCAAGATTCTGAATAGTGATTTCGTACCTACCCTTGCCGCCTTCGAGCCGAAGAAATGTTCCCTCAGGCCCGTTCCATTGGCCAAGCCATTTGTCCGTTGCAGGGTCGGAACTTGCAACGTTGGAACTCGCAGCGTTGCTTGAGCCAGAGTCCGCGTCGCGGTCGGTACAGCCAAAGAGAACCAGCGTGAACGCAAGGGGTGCGGCCAGAGACTGGTGTCTGCCTTTCATGCGGAGCTGGCCCTTAATATGACGCCTAGCGTTCGCGTTGAGCGGGCCACGGGAAACCCGAACTGAGCGCCGCGGGCGCGACAATATTCCCCGCGCCCGCGGCGCGCCCCTGCCAAGCTTTCACGGACCGCTCCAACGCATCGTTAGGCAGCACGGTGGCACCGACCCAAAGGCCCGGGGCTGTCACTGCGCGGGTGGCACGCCGGACTGCAACTGGCGCTGATACTCCGCCTCATCGTAGTGCCCCTTCGACTCCGCAATCAGGCCATCGGCACCAATTGTCCATTCCTCGTACCCCTTGATTCGAACGGACTTGCCCGTGCCCCCAGGGCCCGTGTTCGTACCGGTCCAGATCCACCGGAATATTGCGCGGCTACCATCCCCGCGGACCTCGTCCATCTTCACCACCATGTCGGGAAACGCTGTCATGAATCCTTGGGCCGTTGCGGTAATCGCCGCGCGGCCGACAGAGGGAGCACCGGCATTGACGGTTAGCGAGCCGTCCTCCGCATAGAAGGCCGCGAGACTGGCCGGATTCTGGCTGCTCCAGGCAGCCGCATACCGGGTCGCGAAATCGGTCAGCTCAGATTGGTTCATGGACGTCGTCCTCGGGGTGCAGTTCGTCAGCGCCAAGACCACCCCGGCCATTAGCAGTAGTGCACTTAGGAGTGGACTCAGCTTCTGTTGGGAGACCATGAAGAGGTGCTCCATGTCGACGTAAAGATGATTGTCACCATGAACCAACGGGTGCTGCCTCACGTCCGCGTTGAGCGACGTGCTGTTGTGTTGAGGATGCCGGCACTTTATCCCTCGCGCGTTCGCTCTAGCGCGTTGTTAGGCGACACTGAATCGTGTGTATCAACTAGCGTGCCGAGCAATAGCCCGTCCACGTCGCGCGGCACCTTGCAACGGCGAACAATCGCTGGCCAAAGCTCAATCGGTGGCTGGTGAATCAGGGTGGCATCGAGCTGCACGCAGTCAAGATCATCGTGCAGGTGCGGCCGTTGACCGCAATGGCGGGCGTCGCAACTGGCGCGTATGCCCGGTCTGCACTCGCGCCAGTGGCAAATGCGCCCACGATACTCACCGGCCAGATTGACAATAAAAATGTCGGCACCGCAATTGCGCTGCTGAGCGGTGCCTTTGAGACGGCGGCCTGCAACTGCAAGTCGGACTAGATCCGCATCGTCTGGAATAGTAACCAACATGTCCGCGTCCTTCGGATGGGGCTTGTCTGTAGTCAGGGAACCAACCAAGGCGATCTGAGTAACGCCTGGTATCACCTGCACTTCCTTCACGAATCGGAGGACGGCTCGAAGAAGTACTTCGCGCGGCGATGCATCCAGGGGATTGAAATGGCGCGCCATGGCGAGCGTTCGTGTCGTCTAACGCCCCGCATCAGCGACACGCTGCTGCGTGATGTGCCTTGGTACTTTATCCATTTCGCTTTTGGTGCATGCGGTTGTTAGGCGATTGCCACGCCGAAATTAGTGTCCGGTTGCGCTCGCAGGCCACGTGCTTTCCAGTAGGCGGATCGCCGTCTCCCTGGGAAAGATGACCTCGTCGAATCGGCGGCTCGCTCGGCAAGGCGTCTCAGCCAACCGTTCTTCGGCAACGCGAAGGGTTGTCGCGTCCCAGCCGTCCGCCGGCAGGTAATGCGGGAGCGCCTTCGCGAAATCAACCAGTTGCCCAGTAATGGAACGATCCAGAGTCTTCCCTACGCTTACGGCACCGGTGGCCTCGACCTCCGAAGCAACTACACTCGCACTAACACCGAGGCGTCGCAGTCGATCCTCTACGATTCCAGCGAGACGCTCAGGCAGTGTCTTCACGTCTCGGGCGGGCGAAATTATAGAAAGAAGCGACTTCGAACTCACCAACAACAGAAGCGGCTGACGATCAACAACGATGCGATTGACGTACCAATCGCCAAGCGCGGTGTCCGAGACATCGGAATCGCGCGCCGATTGCCGCAGCGTTTGCAACACCTTCTGAGTTGCCCTCAACACCACCACGCATGCTTACCCGCGTAGTCGCCTAACGTCCGCATTGAGCGACGCGCGGCATCGCTGACTCTGAACGGAGGCACTTTATCCAGATCGTCGACATCTCTTTGCCTCACCGAAGCTGCTGGCCGCGCGTTCTTGCTCCAACGCGTTGTTAGCCGACGAGCTTGTCGTACTCCGCATGCGTCCCGATCCACAGCCAGCAGACGCCATCTTCAACATCAATGCCAAGTGCACGATAGTGTTCACCGACCCGCACGGACCAAAGCTTACCGATGCGTTTGAAATGCAGGGAAGGGTGACGTGAATCAGACTTGAGGAGCGCGTAATTCTTATCTGCAAGGTCGCGAACCTCGCGAGGTAGCGCGTTGTATAGCGCCCAGAACCTGGCCGATGCAAAGTGCTTCAAAGCTCGCGAGCTCGGCCGGCCTTGAATTCCTCACGACCTTCGGCAACGAGCTTGTCGAGCTTACCGGAGCCTGAATCGGCCTCGATCTTCGCATCCCAAGCCGCCCATTCCCGCTCCAAGAACCACGCACGAAACTCGGCGTACTCGTCCTTCGACAGTTCGCGAATCTGGCGCTCCAGCTCCTCTACCTTTCGCATATATCGCCTCCGACACCGAGTATACCGCTACGTCGAGAATGACTCCCCTCGTCGGCTAACGTCCCGGTTCAGCGCCCGGGCACTGTGTTTTGGATGCTGGCACTTTATCCCTCACGGCGCGCTGCAACCGGTTGTTAGCTCTGCAGGCCATAATAAAGCGCAAAGGCTCCTACCATCTCTAGCGCGCCATATAGCAGAATCGAAATGATGTAGACCCCAAACGGCGGCGAGGCCTCGACGAAACCCTCTTGATCGGAAGAAATAATACGGAAGCGCCAATAGCGATATGCATACGATGGCGATATTTAGGAACGGTGAGCGGCGGTAACGACGACGGTCGGTGTCAAAGCGGTACCAGACAAAAATAAGGGCGCTCGCTACAACTGCAGCACCAGCGTGAACCGGCGAGAGGGGATTCCCCGGATAGAAGTACTGCGACATCGCTCCGCTCGCCAACCCGACAGCCAGCACAGCGACATAGACGAACATTCTGGGATCGCCAACGATTGCCATTGCAGAGCTAACGTCCCGGTTCAGCGCCCGGACGCCGTGAATTGAATGCCGGCACTTTATCCCTCACGGAGCGCTCCAACGCGTTGTTAGGTGACTCATTAAAGCTTCTCGCGAATAGCCTCAGATAACCATCCAATGTCGGCGCGGCTCATATGTCTAGCTACCGCTGTGAAGCCGGCCCCCAAGGCAAACATTCCGACACCGGCAAACGGAAACCACCAGCTGATTGGGTCCAACAGCGCGGCGACTGCTGCCATCAAGGTCCAAAGGACACAAAACCCCAGCCAGACGCTCATGAAAAAGCGCGTATATGCGCTCATGCGAAATATTCCGCGCAAGTACACGCGCCCGCCAGCCTCAACAAATCCGCCGTCAAATATCGGCTTGAAATCGTTTCGAAAGAAAGGTCGCAATCTCTGCAAGTGGACGCGCGAGGCGGTCACGGTTCCCACTGCGGGGTCCGACGCAAATACGAATAGTCCGTTGCGCCGTGTGCCCTCGGCCAGACGACGAACGGACTCGTCAATGCCAAAGGTGCTTGGGAATTCCGCATCGATACCACCATACAAGAGGTTCCGAAGCCACTGAAGCATCTCAGAGTCACCTAACGTTCGCGTTTTGCCGCGCTGCATGCGCAGCGCAGTGAGCTGAAGGCGTCGGTCAACAACGCGCTGTTAGGGCGCAATCGCTTGTTACTCATGCTGCAGGATATTGATCAGCTTTCCGAATGGATCACGGACGTAGAATCTGCGCACTCCCCATGGCTCAGTCGCTGGGCCGTATTCGATAGCGATACCCGCTTTTCGAACTCTCATTAGAGCCTCTTCAACATTGTCTACTTCAATCGACATATCCGGTACAGCCGTGCCAGACCCCCCTTCGGACATCACGCTGACCTGAATCGTCATCTTTGAGCTTGAGCCGTATGTTCGTATCCAGCCAAGGTCCATGAGGACCTTGAGGCCGAGAATCTCTTTATAGAAGGCGCTTGCCTTATCTACGTCGGACGTAGCGACATTTGAGACGATGCGCTTGACCTTCACCGATGCTCCTTGCGCCCTAACGTCCGCGTTGAGCGACGCGCGGCATCGCTGACATTGAACGCAGGCACTTTATTGAAGGCTTCGACATCCCTGAGACCTCACCGAAGCTGCTGGCCGCGCGTTTTGCTCCAACGCCTTGTTAGACGGCGGACAGTACCGCCTTGCGCAATGGCTGGGGGAGTTCGATCGCGGCAAAGAAACTCCCGGGATACAGATAGTCCTCGCCCGATTCGTCGATAACCCGCAGCTGCCGATGTTTCTCGGCTTCCTGGTCGGGCACTACCTCATAGATCTTCCGAGGCTCAAGTGAGGCCTCGTAACCGGTGTTTTTCAGGCACACCGCAAATCGCTTGGATCGAGCAGCCATATCAGTCTAGGAACCGTTTGATCTTGAACTCTTTACGCCCAATTCCAGTCGCCTCGTACCAGTGTACCTCAGCGAAGTGTACCGAGCCGTCATTCAACCGAATCCGGGCATTACCCTTCC
>Ga0184627_10001188_pt1 | contig 10477 bp, 7 predicted proteins | sample PLM3_127_b1_FD_133150 | JGI IMG/M metagenome (GOLD analysis project Ga0184627, IMG submission 133150) | Groundwater sediment microbial communities from an aquifer in East River, Colorado, USA - PLM3_127_b1 | ecosystem: Environmental > Terrestrial > Soil > Riparian zone | place: USA: East River...
ATGAAGTGGCAGTTCGTCGACAAGAAGTCGCCGAACCCCAAGTACATCGCCTGCAATGCCGACGAAAGCGAGCCGGGGACCTTCAAGGATCACCTGTTGATGGAACGCAATCCGCATCTGCTGATCGAAGGATGCGCGATTGCGTGTCACGCCATCGGCGCCAAGGTCGCGTACATCTATATCCGCGGCGAGTTCTTCCACGTCCAGCACATCCTCGAGCACGCCATCGACGAGGCGTACAAGGGCGGTTTCCTCGGCCGGAACATTCTTAGTTCGGGCTTTGATTGCGATGTCTACGTCCATCGGGGCGCCGGTGCGTACGAGGCGGGGGAGGAGACCGCGCTCCTCGAGTCGCTCGAGGGCAAGCGCGCGCAACCGCGCAACAAGCCGCCCTTTCCGGCTGTCATCGGGCTCTACAACTGTCCGACCGCCGTCAACAACGTCGAGACGCTGGCCAATATCCCGCTCATTCTCAGAAACGGGGCCGAGTGGTACGTCGCGCTCGGTCCCGAGAAGAACGGCGGGCCCAAGCTGTACTGCGTCAGCGGACACGTGAAACGGCCGGGCGTCTACGAGACGTCGATGCATGTCACGCTTCGGGAGCTGATTGAAGGCCATGCCGGGGGGGTGCACGACGGCCGCACGCTCAAGGCGGTCATTCCCGGCGGATCATCCGTGCCGATCCTTCTGCCCGCGCAGCTGGACACGCGCGCCAGCTTCGACGGCGTGCAGCAGGCCGGGTCGCTGCTGGGGTCGGCGGGCATCGTTGTTCTCGACGACACGACCTGCATGGTGTGGCTGGCCGAGAACCTGCTCCACTTCTACCGGCACGAGTCGTGCGGCAAGTGCACGCCGTGCCGCGAGGGCACCGACTGGCTCTTCAAGATTCTGCGGAAGATCGAGCGTGGCGAAGGGCAGATGAGCGATCTCGACCTGTTATCCGGCATCTCGGCCAACATCGCGGGCAAGACGTTGTGCGCGTTCGGCGATGCCGCCGTCACGCCGGTCCTGACGACGCTCAAACATTTCAGGCACGAATACGAGGCGCACATCAAGGAAGGCCGTTGCACGCTGCCCGCGGCCTGGCGATCCCGCCAACCCGTCGAGGCACATTGAGGATGTTCGATTTGGCGATCGACGATCGACGACGTCGCACAGATTGCATGATGGAGGTTCGATGTGGCGATGGATGATCGACGATTTGCTCAGATTGCAAGTTGGATTGACTTGCAAGTTAGATTGACGATCACCAAGTCCACGTTAGATTGACGATCACCAAATCGTAGATCGTAGATGTTCATGACCCCCCTTCTGATCGCGCAGCTCGGCCTGACGCTGTTCGTGTTCATCATGCTGCTGAACTCGGCGGCCGTGATGGTGTACGTCGAGCGCAAGGTGGCGGCGCTTCTCCAGCAGCGCATGGGGCCGTACCTGGTTGGTCCCAAAGGTCTTCTTCAGCCGATCGCCGACGTCGTCAAACTGATGTTCAAAGAGGAGCTGCGGCCGGCGGCCGCGGATCGGCTGCTCTTTGCGCTCGCGCCCATCATCTCAGCCACCGCCGCCATTGCCGCGTTCGCGGTCGTGCCGTTCGGAGCGGAAACGACCTTCTTCGGGCTGCTGGACGAGCCGTTGCGGCTGCAGGTCGCGGACGTCAACGTGGCGATCCTGGTCCTCTTCGCCATCGCGTCGATGAGTGTGTACGGGGTCGTGCTCGCCGGCTGGAGCTCCAACAGCAAGTACTCGCTCCTGGGCGGCCTGCGCTCGTCCGCGCAGATGATCAGCTACGAGCTCTCGTACGGGCTCGCGCTCGCGGGCGTGCTGCTGTTGGCGAACTCGCTGTCGCTCAGCGACGTCGTGGACCGCCAGGCGGGCGCCTGGTTTCACGTGATCCCGCGCTGGCACGTGTTCCTTCAGCCGATCGGTTTCGTGGTCTTCATGATCGCGGGGATCGCCGAGACCAACCGCGCGCCGTTCGACTTTCCCGAAGCGGAACAGGAGCTCGTGGCCGGTTATCACACCGAGTACAGCAGCATGAGCTTCGCGATGTTCTTCCTCGCGGAGTACATCAATATGGTGACCGTGTCCGCGGTGGCGACGGATCTGTTCCTCGGGGGCTGGCATGGGCCGTTTCTTCCGGAGTCGATGGGCTGGATCTGGTTCCTCGTGAAGGTGGGCGCGATTCTCTTCTTCTACGTGTGGATGCGGTGGACGCTGCCGCGCTTTCGCTACGACCAGTTGATGGCCTTCGGCTGGAAGATCCTGCTGCCCATCGCGGTGCTGAACCTGATCGTGACCGCCGCAGGAGTTCTGTACTTTGGACTGTGACGATTGACGTGATCCCCTTCTATCTCTTCGGAGCCATCGCCGTCGGCGCCTCGCTGCTCGTCATCGCGCAGCGCAGCCCGATCTACAGCGTCCTGCTGCTGATAGCGTCGTTCGGCGCGTTGTCGGGGTTGTATGTGCTGCTCGACGCTCCGTTCGTCGCCGTCATCCAGATCATCGTGTATGCCGGCGCCATCATGGTGCTGTTCCTGTTCGTCGTGATGCTCTTGAACGCGCCGCATGAGGAGATAGAGGAAGACCTGGCACGCGAGGCTGGCCCCCACCGATCGGCGTCGACTGGCCTCAAGGTCTTTGGCGTGGTGCTGGCCGTCTTGTTCGTCGTGGAGCTGGTGTGGGCGCTCACCAGACGGGGCGGGGAGTCGGGGGCGTTCGGCGGTGCTTCCGTCACGTCGGTCGGCGCGATCGGCCGCTCGCTGTTCACCGATTATGCGTTCGCGTTCGAGGTGACCTCGGTGCTGATTCTGGTCGCCATGGTCGGCGCCGTCGTGCTGGCTCACCGCGAGCCGGTGGGCGGCAAGGCGCCCTGGGGCGAGGGCGCTCCACGGAGCGGGCCGCCGGAATAAATGCGATGCCGACGCTCAGCCAGTACCTCGTGCTCTCGGCCATCCTGTTTGCCATTGGCACCGCCGGGGTCTTCGTGCGGCGCAATGTGATCACGATCCTTCTCTCCATCGAGATCATGCTGAACGCCGTGAACCTGACGTTCGTGGCGTTCGGTCGCGCGCTCGGCTCGAGCGACGGCCAGATCATCGTGTTTTTCGTGATGACGGTCGCCGCCGCGGAAGCCGCCGTCGGCCTCGCGATCGTGATCGCGCTCTTCCGCCATCGGCAGTCCCTCGACCCCGATACGTTTACGCTGTTGAAATGGTGACCGTCACGGACGCTTTACCGAGGAATGCGCAGAGCACGCGGAGACCCTGTTGGCTCTGCGCGCTCCGCAAGTTCCCGCCTCTGCTCGGCATTCTTGGTCCAGAGCTCCGGCGAGGCTCGCCGACCGCCTCCGCCGAAGGCTACGGCGAGTCTCGCCGAAGCGTCTCGCGAAGGCGGAAGCGCCTGCGGCGCGAAGGCGGCGGCGGTGATCGTTGGTGTGTATGCTGCTGCTGATCCCGCTGCTGCCGTTCCTGGGGTTCCTGCTGAACGCCAGCGCCGGACGCCGGCTCGCGAAGCCGGTCTCCGGCGGTGTGGCGTGCGCAGCGATGCTCGCGTCGTTCGCCATTTCGGCGATTGCGGTGCTGAGGCTCGTCGCGTTGCCGCCCGAATCGCGCGCGATCGCCCTGCACCTGTTCACCTGGATCAGCTCCGGCGAATTCACCGTGCCGTTTGCGCTGCGGCTCGATCCGCTCGCGGCCGTCATGATCCTCGTGATCACCGGGATTGGTTCGCTGATCCACATCTATTCGACGGCGTACATGCACGGGGAGCGCGACTCCGAGTTCGCCCGCTACTTCTCGTATCTGAATCTCTTCGCGGCGTTCATGCTGGTCCTCGTGCTCGGAGCGAACTTTCTCGTGCTGTTCGTCGGGTGGGAAGGCGTCGGGCTCTGCTCGTACCTGCTCATCGGCTTCTGGTACGAGAAGACGTCGGCCTCCGATGCCGGGAGGAAGGCGTTCATCGTCAATCGGATCGGCGACTTCGGGTTCATCCTCGGCGTGCTCTTGATCTTCTGGGAGTTCGGCACCCTCGACTTCCAGCAGGTGGCGCGTGGCATCGCCGGGCTCGGCGCGGAAAGCTCATTCGGCCCGATCTCGGTCATCACGCTTCTGCTGTTCGTGGGCGCGACAGGAAAGTCGGCGCAGATCCCTCTGTATGTCTGGCTGCCCGACGCGATGGAGGGGCCGACACCGGTGTCCGCGCTCATCCATGCCGCGACGATGGTGACCGCAGGGGTGTACATGATTGGGCGCAACGCCGTGTTGTTCAGCCATGCGCCGGAGACGCTTGCGATCGTGGCGGTCGTCGGCGCCGCCACGGCGCTCATGGCGGGCACGATCGGGCTCGTGCAGAACGACATCAAGAGGGTGCTCGCCTATTCCACGGTGTCGCAGCTGGGGTACATGTTTCTCGCGATGGGCGTCGGCGCGTATGCGGCCGGCATCTTTCATCTCTACACCCACGCGTTCTTCAAGGCGCTGTTGTTTCTGGGTTCGGGCGCCGTGATTCACGCGCTGGCCGGCGAGCAGGACCTGCGACGCATGGGCGGGCTGAAGCACGAGCTGCCGCTCACGTACTGGACATTCGTGATCGGGGCGCTCGCGATTGCCGGCGTGCCAGGGCTGGCCGGCTTCTTCAGCAAGGACGAGATTCTTTATCGCGCGTTCGCGAGCGGCCACGCGCTGTTGTGGGCCGTGGGGATGCTGACCTCGCTGCTGACGGCGGTCTACATGTTCCGGCTCGTCTTCCTCGCATTCCACGGCGAACGGGAACACGCGGAGCCTCACGCGGAGACCTTGCACGACGCGCACGGCCGCCTGCACGATGCGCCACCGGCGATGGCGCTCGCGCTCATCGTCCTGGCTGCCGGCTCGGTTGCGGCGGGTTACGTCGGGCTCCCGCATGCGCTCGGCGGGAGCAATCGCGTCGCGCAGTTCCTCGCGCCGAGCTTCACGGTCGGCGTGGAGGAGCACGCCTTGGGGGCGAGCGAGTCGCTCGAGCTCGGTCTGATGGGCGTCTCGAGCTTCGTTGCGCTCGGTGGCATCGGCATCGCGGTGTTCTTCTTCCTCAGAAGACGGGACGCGGCAGACCACATGGCCGTGAGATTTGACACGGTCTACCGGCTGTTGTCGAACAAGTACTATGTCGACGAAATCTACGACACGACAATCGTGCAGCCGATCCGCATCCTGTCGGAGGAAGGCCTCTGGAAGCGGGTCGACGTCCGCGGTATCGACGGAGCGGTGAACGGCGTCGCCGAAACGGTGGGCGCCCTCAGCAATCTCCTGCGGCACCTGCAGACCGGCTCGGTCCGCGCGTATGCCGCCTCGTTGTTTGCCGGCGTGGTGCTGGTCCTGGGTTACTACCTGTGGAGGTAGAAATCCACGGCGAGGACACGAAGGACCTGGAAGAACCTCAATGCCAATCGTGATGCGCGGCGTGATGGGACCTGCAGCTAACAGGACATGACGTTTCCTATTCTGACGTCCCTGGTCGCTCTACCGATCGCCGGCGCCATTGTTCTGCTGTTGATCCGCGACGACGAGCGGAATGGTCCGCTCATTCAGAAGACGGCGCTGGTCATTTCGGTGCTGGTCTTCGCCCAGTCGCTCCTGCTGTGGGCGCGTTTCGACCCGGACGCCGCCGACTTCCAGTTCGTGGAGCGCCACGCGTGGATTCCTTCCTTCGGCATCAGCTATGCGGTGGGCGTGGACGGCATCAGCCTGTTCCTGCTGGTCCTCACCGGCTTCCTCACGCCGCTGGCGCTTCTCAGCTCGTGGGAATCGGTCCACAAGAAGGTGCGCGCGTTCTCCATCACTCTGCTGCTGCTCGAGAGCGCGATGATGGGCGTCTTCGTCGCGATCGATCTGTTTCTGTTCTACGTGTTCTGGGACGCCATGCTCATCCCGATGTACTTCGTTATCGGGATTTGGGGATACGAACGCCGGATCTACGCCGCGGTGAAGTTCATCCTGTACACGATGGCCGGCAGCGTCCTCATGCTGCTGGCCATACTCGGCCTCGCGTCGCTGCATTTCACGGCGACCGGCAGCTACAGCTTCGACCTGGCGAGGCTCTCGGATCTGGCGGTGCCGGCACACTTGCAGTTCTGGTTCTTCCTCGCGTTCGCGCTCGCCTTCGCGATCAAAGTCCCGCTGTTCCCCTTTCATACGTGGCTGCCCGATGCGCACGTCGAAGCCCCCACGGCCGGATCGGTGATTCTGGCCGGCGTGCTCCTGAAAATGGGCACCTACGGGCTGGTGCGGTTCGCGTTTCCGCTGTTCCCGACCGCGGCCACCTTCTTCGCGCCCTATCTGGCGGTGCTCGCGGTGATCAGCATTGTCTACGGCGCGCTGGTCGCCATGGTGCAGCCGGACATGAAGAAGCTGGTCGCGTATTCGAGCATCAGCCATCTGGGCTTCGTCGTGCTCGGCATTGCGTCCATGAATCTGCAGGGCGTGCAGGGTGCCGTCTATCAGATGGTGAACCACGGCGTCAGCACCGGCGGTCTGTTCCTGATCGTCGGCATGTTGTCCGATCGCCGTCATACACGGCTCATCGCCGAGTTCGGCGGCCTGAAGAAGGTGACGCCGCGGCTCGTCGCCGTCTTTCTGATCGTCACGTTGTCGTCGATCGGCCTGCCGGGCCTCAACGGGTTCGTCGGGGAGTTTCTGATTCTTCTCGGCGCGTTCTGCTGGGACCCGCGGCTGACCGCAGTCGCGGCGACCGGGGTGATCCTGTCGGCCACCTACATGCTCTGGATGTTCCAGCGGGTGAACTACGGGGCCCTCACCAACGAGAAGAATGCCAGCCTGCCCGACCTCGGGACGCGCGAATGGGTCGTGATCGTCCCGATCGTGGCGCTCGCCGTGCTGATGGGTGTGCTCCCGAACCTCTTTCTGAAGCCGATGGAGGGATCGGTCGAAGGTCTCGTGGACCGCGTGCGCAGCAGCGCGCCGGTGGAGATCCGGGCGAATTGATGCTGTCATCATTCAACGCCGTGGTGCCGATGGCGTGCGTGACCGCCGCCGCCATCGCGGCCATGACCGCCGAGGCGTTTCGCGAGCCGGGTGAACGGATCCCGATCGGGCCGCTCGGCGTCATCGGTCTTGCGGGCGCCGCCGTTGCGTCGGTGCTCCTCTGGAACGGCAACCAGACCAGCTTCGGCGTGGTGATCGCGGACAACTTCGGGCTGTTCATCAACGGGGTCCTGATCGTCATAGGACTGCTGTCGCTGGCGCTGTCCCCCTCGACCATCGCTCGCGAGCGGCTGCCGCGAGGCGAATACTACGCGCTCATGCTGTTCGGCATCGCCGGCATGATGCTGATGGCGACGGCCTCCGATCTGCTCGTGATCTTTCTGGCGCTCGAGGTCTTGTCGCTCGCCGTCTACGTGCTGACGGGTCTGCGCCGCGACTCGGCTGCGGCGACGGAAGCGGCATTCAAGTACTTCCTGCTCGGCGCGTTTGCCAGCGCGTTCTTTCTCTACGGGATTGCCTTTGCATACGGGCTGGCCGGCAGCACCCGGCTCGATCGGATCGGCACCCAGATGGCCGCGCAGGCGCTGACGCCTGCCCCGATGCAGTTGCTCGCCGTCGGTCTGATGCTGGTGGGGTTTGCGTTCAAGGTGTCGGCGGTGCCGTTCCATATGTGGACGCCCGACGCCTACGAAGCCGCGCCGACGGCCGTGACCGGTTTCATGTCCACCGGGGTCAAGGCCGCGGCGTTCGCGGCCTTCGTGCGGGTCTTTCTGTCGGCATTCGAGCCGCTGCGGGGCGAATGGAGCCCGCTCGTCTGGACGATCGCGGCGGCCACGATGATCCTCGGTACCGTCGCGGGCGTCGCGCAGACCAGCGTCAAACGCATGCTCGCGTATTCGAGCATCGCGCACGGCGGCTATCTGCTGGTTGCGCTCGTGTCGGCGAACGACTTCGGTAAGGGGGCCATCCTCTTTTATCTGCTGGCGTATGCCGTCGCCAACGTGGGCGCTTTCGGCGTGATCGCGGTCCTCGAGAACGGCGATCGCCAGAGCGATCGCGTGCAGGAGTACGCGGGGTTGTGGAGCAAGCGGCCCGCGCTGGCGTTGCTGATGACAATCTTTCTGCTGTCGCTCGGCGGGTTCCCGCCGCTCGGCGGATTCATCGCCAAATGGTACGTGTTCAGTGCCGCAATCGCGGCAGGGAACACCTGGCTGGCGATCATCGGAGTGCTGACCAGCGTCGTCTCGGTGTTCTTCTATCTTCGAATCGTCGTGATGATGTACATGATCCCGGGCGATCGACGCGGCGGCGTTCCGGCGATACCCGGGATCGCCGGCGCCGCGCTCGTTGCCTCGGCGCTCGTGGTCTTGTATCTTGGTATCCTGCCCGCCCGGATCCTCGATTTGGCCGCCGCGTCGATTTCCACGATCTTCTGAACACAGGACGAACGATGGGGAGGATCGAGCCGTGCGCCTTCTTTCCATTCTGCTCTGGGTGGCGATCGTGATCCCCGCCTGCGCACCATCTCCCACGCGCGGCGCGACCGACGCGCTGCGCGCACAGCTCGACGAGGATTGGCAGTACTGGATGAAAGAGCATCCGGAGCTCGCCACCTCGATCGGGTACCCGGGCCAGAACGGGCGGTGGACGGACTATTCCGATGCGGCAATCGATCGGCGCGCTCAGTACGTGAAAGACAGCCTCCAACGTCTGTTGTCGATCGATTGGGGACAGCTCGCAATCAACGACCAGTTGAACTACGACCTCTACCAAGATCTGATCGCGACAGCCATCGCGGGCCTTGAATTCCACAATGACGCGGTGCCCATTCGGGGCGTGGCTTCGTACAACTTATTGATGCCTGTCAATCAGCTGGACGGGGTTCACCAGAGCGTACCGCGCGCGATCGCCATGATGCCGACGGCGACTGTCGCAGACTACGAGGACATCGTGTCGCGTCTGCGAAGCGTAGGACCGCTCGTCGATCAGACGATCGCGCTGATGGAGCGAGGTGTCGCCGCCGCCATGACGCCACCACGGATGACCCTGCGAGATCTGCCTGCCCAGGTGAGCGCACAACTCGTGGACGATCCGCTGAAGAGCCCGATGCTCGAGGGATTCAGCTCGATGCCTGCGTCGATTCCAGAGGCGGAACGGGCCAGGTTGACCCGCGAGGCGGTCGACGCCTACACGCAGGCTGTCGCGCCAGCCTTCACGAAGCTGCGCGACTTCCTGGTGTCGCGTTATCTACCGGCGTGCCGTGAGACAACGGCCGTGTCTTCGCTGCCGAATGGCGCGTCGATGTACGTGTACAACGTGAAATGGCATACGACCACCGCGATGACACCGCAGCAGATCCATGAAACCGGGCTCGCCGAGGTGAAGCGGATTCGCACCGACATGGATCGCGTGATGGCGGCGTCTGGATTCAAAGGCAGCTTTCAGGCATTCGTGGCGTTCCTTCGCACCGATCCGCGCTTCTATTTCACCGATGCCGCCTCGCTCCTGGCGGCCTATCGCGATATTGCCAAACGGGCGGATCCTGAGCTCGCGGCGCTGTTCGGAGTGCTGCCGCGAACGCCGTATGGTGTGAAACCGGTTCCTGACGCCATCGCGCCGTCACAGACGACCGCGTACTACGATCCAGGCTCCCTGGTCGCGGCCCGGCCGGGCAACATGTTCGCCAACACCTACAAGCTCGACGCGCGACCGAAATGGGAGATGGAGGCGCTCACGTTGCACGAGGCGGTGCCCGGGCATCATCTGCAGATCTCGCTGGCGCAGGAGCGGGACGACCTGCCGGAATTCCGGAAGCACTCGAGCTTCACGGCGTTCGTCGAAGGGTGGGGTCTGTATGCCGAGTCGCTCGGTGACGAGATGGGTCTGTATCGGGACCCGCATTCGAAATTCGGCCAGCTCACGTACGAGATGTGGCGCGCCGTCCGCCTGGTGATCGATACGGGCCTGCACTCCATGGGTTGGAGCCGCGATCAGGCCATCGCGTTTTTTCGGGCCAACGCTGCGAAGACCGATCAGGACATCATCGTCGAAGTCGATCGGTACATCGTCTGGCCGGGGCAGGCGCTTGGCTACAAGATCGGTCAGCTCAAGATCAAGCAGCTGCGCACGAACGCGGAGCGCGCGCTCGGCCCCCGCTTCAACATCCGTCAGTTCCACGACGTCGTCCTTGGCCAGGGCGCCGTCCCGCTTGACGCGCTCGAACGGGAAGTCAACGCCTGGATCGGCAAGACGACTAGCAGCCCGTGATGAAAGTCCCGGCGTCGCACCGAGGCCGGCGAGGCGCCCCGATGGCAAGGCGCGACGACCGAGAATATCGGGCAATATTTGAGGAAGGAGCAACGCAGTCAGCGGGGATGCATCGCCGGCCGAATGCAGCCGGACTTTCACCACGGGCTGCTAAGCCAGCATCATGATCCGTGGAAGATCGGCGTCCTGATCGGGCAGGACGGTTCGAAGATCCAGCAGCAGACGATCCTTCTGGA
>Ga0184627_10001189_pt1 | contig 10477 bp, 14 predicted proteins | sample PLM3_127_b1_FD_133150 | JGI IMG/M metagenome (GOLD analysis project Ga0184627, IMG submission 133150) | Groundwater sediment microbial communities from an aquifer in East River, Colorado, USA - PLM3_127_b1 | ecosystem: Environmental > Terrestrial > Soil > Riparian zone | place: USA: East River...
ACACGAAGTTTAAAATCATGGTTACCCGAACCCTTCGTGCCCTTCGTGAGCTTCGTGGTTTGAAAGGGTTTCGTCGTTGAAACAGCGTTGGCCATGTTACCCACATGAGAGTCTGAAGAGCCATATTTATAATGAGCTATGGCGCGCAATGTCAATCAGCGAAAATCATGTAGTGATTACCCATCATTCGCAATTACCACTATCCGAACGTGACGCTCCCTTGCCCCGTCTACTCTAAAGCAAAATAGAGTGGACTTGTTTCTGCAGTAAAGTTATTGGCTCGTGTTCTCGGCCGCGCCCGGCTACGCTGCTTTCCTCTTCTTGAGATTAAACTCGACCTGGTAGCCCGCTAGCTCCGCCAGCCTGAACAACTGCAATAGCTGCTTGGATACTTTGTCTTCCTGCAACAGTCGGGCGACTTGGGACGGAGAGGTGTTTAAAGCGTCGGCAAGAACACGGACAGATAATTTTGCAGCGCCGATTTTGTTCTTAAGCGCCTTTTTGAGTTGGTTAATCGGCGACCAGTCATAAGTCGAGTCGCAATGATAAAGAACAAAATCGGCCGGGAAATCTCCCCGAGTGCCGTCCTGAAGGACAAAAGACGCCGCCTGACCGCCCAGCTCTCGGTCAATGGCAATCGACGCGAAGCGGTTTTTAGTGTGGATCTTCTTATCTTCAAAGACCGCAAAGGGAAGGTGGTATTTCCTTGTGGTACGTCCTTCCCGCAGTGTAATTTCAAGAACGCGCTTGCGGTAATGCGGCTTGATTTCCTTGAATACGGGATTTCTCATATGATGCCTTCTCGCCGTAAAGCCTCAAGAGCGTTTCTCGCTTTGTTCGTCAGTTTCCCTTCCATGACCGTCCAATTCTCAATGTCAAACTTAAGGACGCGCTTACGATCCTCGAAAACATGAACATGTTTTGGATCATGATCGGTCGAATATTGGACGACGATGACGCCGAACCACTTCCACCGACCCATATAGATGTGTACCCTATTTTGAATACATTTTCAATTTGCCCAGAAAGCCATTGCCGTCCTACTGATGGACGGCTTGCGCTATTCGCATTCTTCCAGAACCACAACTGCCTACGTGACGGCTTTGATCAAGGCGTAATTTTGTGCCGGCGTCGGGTCGTCGAGCTCGGTCTCGAAGACTCCCAAGCACTCCACGTTCCGGAAGCCGAGCTCAGACAAAATCTCGATATGACGCTGCACCGGGAAGCGGCCGGGCTCGTAGTCGAACTTCGCCTCGTCCGGCTTGATAAAATCACCGTTCAGGAAAATTCCTCCCGGCGGCAGCGCTTGTTTGCAACCGCGATAAACCTTCGACGTATTTTCTTCGCCGCCGAGATCATGGAGCGCCCAGGTCGAAACGACGGCGCCGACGGGACGCTCGACGAGTTGATCCCACCGATCAGCGGCCAGGTCGGCCCGGGTAAAATGGACGCGATTGGCATACTCGCGCAGCCGCGACGCGCCCAGCTCGAGCATCGGCCGTGAATAGTCGACTCCCTCGTAAGTCACGTCGGGGAGGGCGTCGAGCACCCGAGGGCAAGGTAACCCGGGCCGATGCCCAGCTCGACGATGTGCCGCGCCACGAGAGTATCGGCTCTGAGCTGAGCGATCATCATATCGAACAATCGCACAGGTTCGGGAGTCGGATCGAACCGCGCCGACCAGTCCCGCGCATATTGACTGCTGTGAAATTCGTGCTGCGCGCCGATGACTTTGCTCATGGTCTTTGCGTGACGCCTTTCGATCCCGCGCGTGTCAATCTCACCGGGAAACAGCTAGCCCGGAACATTCATGCTTCCAGATAAAGCGCCAACACACCGGTGACCGAGGGGTGAAGCCTGGAGGGAGAAGGCACCCGGGCGTAATGTTGCGTTGACTTGTTTGCACCTGGTCACTCGCTCAGTCGTTTTCACTGCTGTTTGATCCGAACGCACGGTTCGCAACCGACATCAAGGCAGAGGTCCATTGCCTTCTTCCGGAAGGCTTTTCCCCTCGGTCACTGTCTACCATGAATAATGCGGGTTAGCGCAGCGACAGATACTTCGCGGGCACGTTTTCCGCCAGAAACAGCGGCCCGGAGCGGTAAAAGCGAATCCCTTCGGCGTGGGCCGTCGCGGCATCGACGACGATGATGGCCGGAGCGGAGTCGCGCCTTTCCCCCACGGCCCGAGCTTCTTCCAGGGAAGCGCTCAGGTGAACATAGCGCCGTTCGCGCGCCTTGAGACCGCCCTGCAAAGCCGATTGCGCGAGGTCGCGCGCGGCGCCGAGATATAATTCCGCCGGCGGCTCGGCCGCTTCCGGCCCGAGATCCACGGGAAAAGAATGGCCGTAGGTGGCGCGGACTTTACCCTCCTTAAGCTCGAAGCGCTGTTTGTCCGGCTCCTCCACGACCCGGCGAATCTCCTCCTCGGTAACGTCTGGTAAACGTTCCCGCGTCATGTACACGAGGTCGTCCCAGGAGACGAACCCCCGCCGGTCAAACGAGAGCGGATATTCTCGCGGCTGGTGGCGCAAGAGATAACTCAGGAAACGGGAAATGCGCTCCGCTGGAACCAATCGCCCCTCCTCAGACTCCCTTTCTCTGGCCCGTAATCAGATCGTAGACGTTGCAAGCGATGCCGGTGGCTTCGTAGCCGTCCATGCCGGTGGCCTGGGCGATGGAGAACATCTGATAGGCCAACGCGACAAAGGGCATCGGCACTTCCATTTCGCGCGCCATGTCGAGGCCGAAACCGACGTCCTTCGGCATCCAGGACTTGCGCGGCTTATACTTGCGGCTCGCGACGATTTCCATGATCCGGTCGATGGCGACGGAGTCCTGCTGCGAGTTTTTCAAGATCGTGCGAAAAGTTTCTTCCGTGAGGCCGCCTTTTTTGAGCCACGAGCAAGTTTCCACGAGGCTCAAATGCTGCACGGCGGCGAACATCGCCATGGCGTTTTTCACGAGCTTCGCGTTGCCAAGCTCGCCGACGTGCAAAATTTTGTTGCCCATCGCCTTGAAAACCGGCTGATGCTGATCGAACAACTGCTTGGACCCCGAGATCCAGAGCGACAAAGTTCCCGCCGCGGCCGCCTCTTCGACGCCGCCCGCTGAGCCGTCCAAAACGGTCCAGCCTTTTTTTGCAAGCTCGGCGTTCACCCCGACGATGGTTTTCTTATCGATGCTGCTGAAATCCACCCAGAGTTTGGCGCCGCCGGCCGCTTCGTGTAAACCGCCTTGGCCCAAACCGACCGCATGCACCGCTTGATTATAAGGCAGCATCGACAGCACCATCTCGCAGGACTCGGCCACGGCCTTGGGCGAATCCTTGAAGATCGCGCCCTGACCTTCAAGCCCGCGCGCCTGCTCGCGCCGCAAATCATTGACGACCAATTTGTACCCCGCCTTAATCAGGTTCCCCGCCATGCCGCTGCCCATCCCGCCGGTGCCGATAAAACCCAACGTGTTCATGTCTCCTCCTCCGAATTATTGGACGACTACAGGCAGTTACCTAGTCGGCAGCCTCCAAGTGGATAAAATTCCTTTTAACCACGAAGCTCACGAAGGCCACGAAGGGTTCGGATACCTGTGAATTTTAACTTCGTGCTCTTCGTGTCCTTCGTGGTGAAAATTCTTTTTTCTTGTTCGATTTCCTTCGTGTTTGAGAATCTCCTTCAGTCGACGAGGCGTACGCCCTCGGGCCATAGGACCAAGATCAACGTGTCGCCGATCGCCCGCGGCGCATGCACCGAGCGCGGGTCCAGAAACACCAAATCCCCCGCTTGATACTCGCCGGTCTCATCGGCGATCTTGCCCTTGAGCACGAGATAGAATTCGCCGCCGATGTGCTCGTGCTTTACGAATGCGTCCGGCGCCGCGTCTTCTCGTATCCGATACAAAACCAACTCGCGCGCCCCCTCGCGCATCAAGCGGCACATCGAAAGTCCGTTGCCAAAATCGCGCCACGAAAGCCGCTCCAGCGCCGCCGCATTCACGTCGATGCGTAATAGATCATTGAGCGACCGGCGCAGCAAACCGGCGTTTCTTTCTTCCACGGTGTCTGAATACCACGACCGCCACGGGAACAAAAGCAGCCGGCGCCTCTCCCTCGTCCACGCATATGAGCATGATCGGCCCTTCCCGGTCGGGTATATTAGGTTTTCGGAGACCTGTATAGGGCGCCATTACCGGTTTGCAAAAACGCTTGACAAGAAGTTTGAAACTGACGAGAATTCGGTCGCTCTATGAATCTTAAAGATTGGCAATCGTAGACCTGTATACTCACAAGTTACCCTTTACGAAATCATGCGCTGCAATCCTTTGAGCACCGACCGTCCGGACGCATCAGCAAATGGTGGCAATTTTGGCGCCCTTATCCGTCATTACCGGCGTCACCATCGCCCACGCACTGCCAAGGAACTTAAATTCTTTGAAACCATGTCGTCGTTCGAGCTTGCGGTTCATCATGCGACGCTGGCTATTGATCGCCGTGGAAAGCGGTTTGGCCATCAGTGCCGTATTCCCCTGGCGTCCCTTAAGCGTGCGAAGGTCCTGCTTGAAGCAGCCATTCCTCGGCTGAAGGGGTGCACGACCTTTCACGAGCTGCATTCACTGCTTCTGCAGGTTCTCGGCGGAGTTCACGGCCTTGGCGAACTCTATGTCTACGACACTGCTCTTCGCTTGGGCGCGTCACGCGGCCGCAGCCACTATCCGGAGTTCATCTATCTCCACCGTGGCACACGATTGGGCGCAAGGGTACTAGGCTTAGCTGCGTCAGCCTCGTACATTGCGCGTGATCAACTTCCAGCCCCACTTCGGACACTCGAGCCATTCGAGGCAGAGGACTTCTTGTGCATCTACAGAGACCAATTTCGCAACGTGAAGGCTAACCCTCACATCCACACCGACGATGGCAAGACCAGCGGGGATGAGTGATGCGGACCGTTCGGTCGCTGAAGATGCTAAAACTCGTTGATTTGTTGCGACTGTCTGGTGTCGAACTTGGCGACTATAAGATTCACTGCGCTACCGACAACAAACAAAGCGGATGGCGGCCTCTTGACGCGTATTACACCGGCAATTTTGAACTAGGGCAGTCTCAGCAATCGCAGAAGAACTTTGAATGCGAGCATGTTCTTTCGTTGATCAATCTCGGCAACAGCAAACGGTGGCTATTTGTGGGTGTCTACCGTGTCGGGGGTGTCCGCGAGGTCAAGCAAAAACAATGGTCCGGTTTTGTATATTCGCTTAAGCCATTGGCAGGACTGGAACACCTCGCTGGGCGTGCAATTATCGGTTTTGCAAAATCATTCCGAAATTCTTACCTTGTCGGGAGGAATTACGAAGATCAATTGATTGTCACTGCGATTCGTGAAGAAAGGATGACGATCGCGGACTTTCCGGGATTCAACTCGGTTCGCCTCTCCTTCGAAATGCTGAAATCAATCATGCGCCAAGACAATCCTTCGTGGCGTGCCGCGCTTGCAAATGTTGCGGGTATCTATGTTATTACTGACCGGGCAACTGGCAAACAGTATGTCGGAAGCGCTTACGGTGGTGTAGGGCTATGGCAACGCTGGAGTGAGTACGCGAAGTTGGGACATGGGGGCAATAAAGAACTACGTGCACTGCTACAGCGAGAGGGTGGCGATTACGCAAACAAATTCCAGTTTTCGCTTGTCGAGGTGTGTGACATCAATGCTAGTCCAGATTACATATTCTCCCGGGAGTCTCACTGGAAAGACGTTTTGATGACTCGGGAGTTTGGGCTCAACTGGAATTAAGTGTAAATCGCTTGAGTAATTGACTTATTTGCTGCCTGCGTGGCACGGGTTGGCGGCTATGGGTTGCAGGCCGCGTCTTCACTATCGGGTTGCTCTATATCACGTTACTCACCGACTTTGGCGTTCTTTTCTGGCAACCCGTGGGCTAACCATCGGCTTGAGAAGACGCATTCCGCTCCTCAGCCGTCTCGTCAAGCAGCGAGCTTTCGAGGAGCATGAACCATAACCTGAAAACTTTTCTCTAGTAGCTCAACTTCTTCCGCCGCTCCGCGCGGGCTGCGCGCAGGGCGCAAACTCGATCGGACGGCCTCCTCGGTCTCGGTAGCGGAAGTTGACCGTGGCGGAATCGTGTTATAGGCTTTCGTTATGGGCGTGACGTACGTACAGGCGCGGCTACGTAAGCCCGATGGTCGTGGACCGACTCGCACAGTACGGTTTCTCGTCGACTCCGGCGCAATCTAATCGGTCCTGCCCGAGGAAATCTGGCGGGCGCTTCGGCTCAAAGCCGAGCGCGAGGTGGAATTCACGCTGGCCGACGGGACATCAATCAAGCGTGGTGTTTCCGAGTGCCGGTTTGAAATTCGAGGAGAGGCGGCCACGTCACCGGTGGTGTTGGGCGAAGAGCACGACGGCTCATTGCTGGGAGCGGTGACACTGGAGACGCTCGGTTTCATGCTCAATCCGTTGACCCGGGAAATCCTTCCGATGCGCATGGCTCTTTCCAATCTACGTAGCCCCAGGTAGGCAAACCACGGCACCAGGACGCGCCTGTGTCGCGAGCGGTCACGATGCTGGAATCGTTGCCTGGCTAGCCCTATCTCTTGCGCACCTCCGCGCGGGATTCGCGGAGGACGGAAAGATCGACTAGGCGGTCGAGGGGAATCTCAGTGGTGATGCCGGACTCCTGCCGGATTTTATCGACGATCGATTTCAGCACCGGCTCTTCGATATCGCCGTCGGTGTTCACCACCTGTCTGAGAATTCTGTAAGTGTCTGCCGCTATCTTCGGCTCTAACCCGAAATCTTTTTGCAGATACGGGACGACATCAGCCTCGTTCTTGACGATCGCGTCCATGCTTCGAAGCGTGCCTTTGATCACCGCTTTGACCTGCTCATGGCGCTCTTGAATATACGACAAGCGCGCCACCACGCCGCCCTGTAGATCGCGCACGTCGAAGGTGTTGCCGAGATCGACGTAGCCCGCCAACGTCGCCATCGAGGTGTAAGGCGGCGTGATGATCGCGGCGTCGGCGGCTTTGGCCAACAGCGGATGGTTTAAGGGGTCGGGAGTTCCTTCTAATTATGATGGCGGCTCAGCAACGTAACGGATCCATTTCAAGTGTTTACCTTAACTCATAAGCTGGTGTGAAGTATCGTCATACCAAGAGGTAAGCATGGCAAGGTCCAAAGTTGCAATCTCTCTAGATGAATCCACCCTTGGTCGTCTCGATCAACTGGTTAAGAAGCAAGTCTTTCCAAACCGAAGTCAGGCCATCGAGGAAGCGGTTGCGGAGAAACTCGCGCGCCTTGAGAGAAGTCGCCTAGCCCAGGAGTGCGCCAAACTCGATCCGGCATTTGAGAAGGCGCTTGCGGAAGAGGGGCTCTCTGAGGACCTAGCGGAATGGCTCGAACATTGAGGGGTGAGATCCGCATCTGGCGCCCCCGCGAGAGCCGCCAGTGTGGTCGGGACTCTGAAATCTTTTCTCGGCGCGCGCTAGCTCTTGCGCAGTTCCGCGCGCGCTTCGCGCAGGACCGACAAATCGACCAATCTGATTTTGGATTTTGGATTTTGGATTGTTCGGAATTCTGTCATTTCAATCCCACTCACGACTCCTGGCTTCTGACTGCTGCTTCGCTGGTCACTGTCGCTACCTCTATCGCCTGCGCAACTCTGCCTTCACTTCTCGTAGGATCGAAAGGTCGACTAGGCGATCGAAGGGAATTTCAACGGCGATGCCCGACTCCTGTCGAAGCTTATCGACGATGGATTTCAGCATCGGTTCCTCGATGTCGCCGTCCGTATTCACGACTTGTCTTAGAATTTTATAAGTATCCGCCGCGATCTTCGGCTCCAGGCCAAAATCTTTTTGCAAATACGGAACGACTTCAGACTCGTTCTTGACGATCGCATCCATGCTCCGCAGCGTGCCTTTGACCACCGCTTTGACCTGCTCACGCCGCTCTTGAATATACGGCAAGCGCGTCACCAGGCCTCCCTGCAGATCGCGCACGTCAAAGAAAGGAAAAGGGGGGAAAGGAAGGGGGAAAAGGGGACATTCTGAATTTTTAAAGCCTAACTCTCGCTTGCGACCGATCACTTGACAGCGCCGGCTGAGCTTGACGTTAGCTCATTCCTCTGCGTGCCAAATGCGCTGTAACCCGGAGGGCAAAGTTCCAAAGCTTGTGGTAAGGTTTCCAAAGAAGAGAGAAGCTGCTACGTCTTGACTGTGGAATTCTAGTGGGATCCGAAAAAGGCAGCGACGAACCTTCGCAAGCATGGGGTCTCATTCAACGAAGCTGCGACGGTCTTCGGCGATCCACTGGGGACCACGGTGCCAGACCCTGATCGCTCGCTGGCAGAGGACCGATACATTATAGTCGGCATATCCGATCGCCGCCGTCTCGTGATGGTAGCCCATACAGAGCGCGGGGAACGGATTCGTATCATTAGCGCACGGGAACTGACCCGGGCTGAGAGAGAAGCTTATGAAGAAGAAACGCAAAAGTGAGATGGACGACGAGCTACGTCCCGAATACGACTTGCACGAGCTGCTCAAGGGCGGGGTCAGAGGGAAGTACGCGGATCGGTATCGGGCTGGGACGAACCTTGTCCTATTGGCGCCGGATGTGGCCCAAGCTTTTGAAAATAACCCAGAAGCGGTCAACGAAGCCTTACGGCTCGTGATCCAGTTGACGAAGGTACCGCTCGGCAAAAAGCAGCAACTCGCAAAACCGTAGTCCACTCCGAGCACGAGTTCCGCATGCTGAGCTAACCCTTGGGTGGAGGAGGACGCTGAAAAAACATGCCTCTCACCCAAAACTTAGGTACTATGTTACCCGGCATCATGGATACGAATCGACAAAAATCATGCAAGCGGGCCGGACTCTGAAATCATTTCTTGGCTCGCACTATCGTTTGCGCAGCTCCGCGCGCGCTTCGCGGAGGACGGAAAGATCGACCAGGCGGTCGAGGGGAATCTCGGTGGCGATGCCGGACTCTTGCCGGATTTTATCGACGATCGATTTTAGCACTGGCTCTTCGATATCGCCGTCGGTGTTCACTACCTGTCTGAGAATTTTATAAGTATCCGCCGCGATCTTGGGCTCCAAGCCGAAATCTTTTTGCAAATACGGAACGACTTCGGCCTCGTTCTTGACGATCGCGTCCATGCTCCGAAGCGTCCCTTTGATCACCGCTTTGACCTGCTCACGCCGCTCTTGAATATACGGCAAGCGCGTCACCAGGCCTCCCTGCAGATCGCGCACGTCAAAGGTGTTGCCGAGATCGACGTAGCCAGCCAACGTTGCCATCGAGGTGTAAGGCGGCGTGATGATCGCGGCATCCGCCGCTTTCGCCAGCAGGGCGGTGTAACTATTGGGCGTAGTGTTGGTCGAAATGTAGGTGACTTTCTCGTTGCCCAGTCTTTTCATCACCGTGATCGCGGCATAGTGCGCCAGCGACCCGATGCCGCTCACCGCCACGTTCTTGATGCGCGCCGGCGCCATGCCGGGCTGGCCGATCAAGCTAAAGCTCAAACGAGTCTGAATGAAGGTGACGTTGCGCAGCGGAATTCCCTTCATGGCGGCGCGGATTCCCAAGCCGCCCGCGGCGGAGTAGTCGAGATCTCCCGCCACCAGGGCCGTAATACCCAGCGGCGGGCGCATCACGATAATCTCCAGATCGATGCCTTCTCGCGCGAAAAATCCCTGCGCCTTGCCGAAATAGTAAGGCACAAACGTTAGCGACTTAGCAGGCACCGTCAAGCGCACTCTTTCGAGCGGCTTTCTTCCGTCTTGTTGGGCATCAAGCGGCGGATAATTTCCGAGCACAATGACCCACGAGAGCACCAGCATAAGTAAGGGCGACCGGCCGGTCGCCCCTACCCAGCGGTTTGCGTGCTTTTCGTGGTTGGTTTTCATTCTTGCGCCCTTTGCGTTCTCTGCGGTTAATTCTTCTTCTTTCCCGCCAAGCTCGCGCCGAACTTCTCGGTGACTTTCGCTCTCAGCTCGGCGCTGGCGCCGGAAACTTTCGGGAATTCGCTCATCCATTCATAGGGACGGCAGGCGTCGATGATGCCGCGCGATTGAAAGCCGCGCTCGCTCGGCGGGATGACCGGGTCGATGGGATTGCTCCAGCAGCGGCGCAGGATGTCGATATCCTTGGCCGGATCGGTGCGCGTGCACAACGCCCAGAGAATCTCGTTGCTGTCCCAGATATCGATATCCTCGTCGACGACCATGACGTAGCGGGTGAGCAGCGCCGCCGCCCGGCACTGCGAGGCGACCAGCGCCGCCTGGCGCGCGTGGCCGGGGTAGCGTTGCTTGATCGCGACCACGACCAGCAGCCGCGTTTGATATACAACTGCGTATAAATAAAGGGACATACTGATAGAAACATGGTACAATCCTCTCCGACACGTGCACACGTGCTGCGGGAGGAACTATGCTTCCACGTCTACTCCAGTTGCATCCCAA
>Ga0184627_10001190_pt1 | contig 10476 bp, 8 predicted proteins | sample PLM3_127_b1_FD_133150 | JGI IMG/M metagenome (GOLD analysis project Ga0184627, IMG submission 133150) | Groundwater sediment microbial communities from an aquifer in East River, Colorado, USA - PLM3_127_b1 | ecosystem: Environmental > Terrestrial > Soil > Riparian zone | place: USA: East River...
ACACAACAACCGTGGCAATGCCTTGCTGGAATTGAAGCGACCGGAAGAGGCGCTCGCCAGCTACGAACGCGCGCTGGCGATCAAGCCCGATTACGCCGAAACACTCAATAACATTGGCAACGCGTTTGTGGAGCAGGGCAAGCTGAAACAAGCCGAGGAGCAATATGAACGCGCAATAGCGATCCAGCCGGATCATGCAGATGCGTATAGCGGCTTGGGCGTGGTTCGGCTGGCGCAAGCCAGAGGAGACGAAGCTGTCAAGTGCTTCGAGCAGGCACTCACGCTTGACGAAGATCTTGCCAGTGCGCAGTACAATCTAGCTGTAACTTGGCTGTTCCGCCAGGAGTTTGAAACGGCCTGGGCGGGGCATGAGCACCGCCTCGCATTTGCGGACGTTCGCAAGCTCATCCGGGGAAACCTGGCCACGGTGACGTTATACGAACAGTTGGCACGCTGGCAAGGCCCAGGGGAGGCCGTCGCGGGCGCGGTAGGAATCTGGGGCGAGCATGGCATCGGCGATCATGTGCTCTACTCCACGCTGATTCCCGAGCTGATCGCATCGGGGGTGCCCTTCATCTATGAACTGGACCGGCGCCTCATCAAGGCGTATGAGCGCGCCTTTCCCGGCAGCCGTTTCGTGGCGCAGGCGGATCCGCCGCAGGAAGTGCTGCGACAGGCGGGCCGGGTGTTGCTCGCGGGGTCGCTGCCGGGGCTGTTCCGGCGCTCGCGCGAAAGTTTCGCGCGCCAGCCGCGCCGGCTGCTGAGCGCCTTGCCGGAACGGGTTGCGAAATATCGCAGCCAGATGGACGCGCTGGGGCCGGGATTCAAGGTGGCGCTGTCCTGGCAGAGCAAGCGAGAGGGCCGTATGGGGCTGGGCAAGAATGTGTCGCTCATGCAGTTTGCGCCGCTGTTTGACCTGGAAGGTGTGCATTTCGTGGACGTGCAATACGGCGACACAGCGACCGAGCGGCGCGAGGTGGAGCGGGCTTCCGGGGTGCTGCTGCTGCATTTTGATGAGGTGGATTACTTTCACGATCTGGAGGAGGTGCTGGCGATACTCGAAGCGTGCGATCTCTTGATTACGACCAGCAACGTGAACGCGCATCTTGCCGGTGCGTTGGGCAAACCGGTATGGCTGCTCTATCTGGCGGAGCGGCCGCCCTTTCACTACTGGGCCCATGACGGAAGCCACCGCTGTCTCTGGTATCCATCGGTCGAATTTGTTACAGCCCCGCACTTCACCGCGTGGGGCCCGCTGATCGAACACGTGAAGAAGCGACTCGCCCGGAGTTTGCAATGTTGAAGAACGTTTACCACAAAGAGCACAGAAAACACAGAAAAGAGACGACGTGCCGGGATAAGCGATGACCTCACATGGGCTCTAAAACAGAGTAGCGCCGATATGGATCATCTGGCCGATGCAAAACAGTTGTTCCTCGAGGCGCTGGCGCTGCAGGAGAAGGGCGACCTGGAACGAGCGGAGGGACTTTACAGGAAAGCGCTGACGCTGGCGCCCGAGCGCCCCAGCGTGATGAACAACCTGGCGGCCGTGCTCTTTAGTTTGAAGAAATACTCGGAAGCGAAGCTCCTGTGTGAAAGGCTCCTGGCAATTGACCCGGCGGATGCGACGGCGCTCCTCCATCTTGGTAACTGCCAGGCGCAGCTGGACTTGGCCGGGGAAGCGCTCATCGCGTATGACAAAGCCCTGATGATCAGGCCCGACTATGCCGACGCGCTCACTAACCGTGGTAATGCCTTGCTGGCGCTGAAGCGGCCGGAGGAGGCGCTCGCCAGCCACGAGCGCGCGCTCGCTGTGATACCCGACCACGTGACGGCGCTCAACAACCGTGGTATTGCATTGTGGCACCTCGGGCGGCGTGAAGAAGCATCAGCAAGTTGGGACCATGCACTCAGGATCAAACCTGATTATGCCGAACCCCTGTTCAACCGCGGCGATCTGCGGATGCTCTCGGGAGAATATGACAAGGCTATCGAAGATTTCGAGCGTTTACTGACGATAGACCCGGAATACGATAACGCGCTCGGGAACGTGGTGCATTGCCGAATGCACGTCTGCGATTGGAGCAAATTGGCGAGAGATTCCGCCGCGTTGAGCGCCCGCGTTCAGGATGGGAAACGCGCTGCCGCACCATTCACACTGCTTGCGACTTACGCGTCCCCCGCTGAGCAACTTCAATGCGCCAGAATCTGGGCAAACGACAAGCACCCGCCTTCATCAAATCCACTTTGGCTCGGCGACAGATATCAACATGACCGAATCCGCATCGCCTACATGTCCGGCGAGTTCCGCGAACACGCCACTTCCTATCTCATTGCCGGGCTACTTGAACTCCACGACACCAGCCGTTTTCAGATATTTGCGATATCGACTGGAGTCGGTGAGCGCGGCTCGACGGGCAGGAGAATCGAACGCGCATGCGAGCACTTTATGGACGTTTCAAATAAACCCGATCGGGAGGTGGCGTCGCGATTGCGTGACCATGAAATAGACATTCTGGTCAATTTGAACGGTTATTTTGGAACCGCACGTACTGGCATTTGTGCTATGCGTGCCGCACCTGTCCAGGTAAATTACCTCGGCTTTCCGGGGACAATGGGCGCTAACTACATGGATTACATCATTGCCGACCGGCATGTGATCCCCGAAGATCAGCGAAAACACTTTAGCGAGCAGGTGGTTTATCTACCCGATACCTACCAGGCAAATGATTCGAAGCGGAAGGTTTCGCCCCTAACACCAAGTCGCGCGGAAGTTGGGCTGCCGGATCATGGATTTGTTTTTTGCTGCTTTAACAATAATCACAAGATATTGCCCGACATGTTCGATATCTGGATGAGGTTGCTCAGTAAGATTGAAAATAGCGTGCTTTGGCTGTTACAGGATAACGTCGCAGTGTCAAAAAATCTCCGACGGGAAGCCCAGGCGCGTAGCGTAGCGCCGGAGCGGCTGATTTTTGCGCCACGCGTGAAAATGGAAGACCATCTTGCACGGCATCGGCTGGCCGACCTGTTCCTGGACACATTGCCACACAACGCGCATACCACCGCCAGTGACGCGTTATGGACCGGCCTTCCGGTACTCACAATCATGGGGAATAGTTTTGCCGGGCGCGTAGCCGGCAGTCTGCTATATGCGGTGGGACTGCCTGAATTGATTACGAATACTCGCGAGGACTATGAGGCACTGGCGCTAAAACTGGCCATAGATGATGGGCTGCTGGCGGACGTCAAAGCCAGGTTGGCGCGCAACCGGGCAACTTATCCCTTGTTCAATACCGACAGATATCGCAAGCATATTGAATCGGCTTACGTCACGATGTGGGAGCGTTACCAGCGTGGCGAGCCTCCCGAAAGCTTTGCTGTGCCAGCGTTGTTTTGAGAACGCTAATGACGGAAGCCATCGCTACCTCTGAAATCCTTCGGTCGAATTTGTTACGGCTCCGTACTTCACTGCATGGGACCCGCTGATCGAACACGTTAAGGAGCGGCTCGCCCGTGATCTCCGTGGTTGAATTCATGACTGTGTTATGTCGAAGGACCTGACCGGGAAGCTGCGCGAAGCATTGGGGCGATTCAACGCGCAGGACTTAGCCGGGGCGGAACGGCTGTGCGGGGAGATCCTCGCGCGGGCACCGAACCATCCGGAGGCCCTGCATCTGCGGGGTGTGATGCGTCTCATGGGCGGCAACGCGCTGGAAGCGGTGTCTCTATTGGGAAAGGCAGTCAAGGGCAGCCCTGATGACACGGCGGCGCTGGAGAACCTGGGCGTCGCATTCCTTGCGCTACAAGATTCGGTCTCTGCCGAAACGGCGTTGCGCAAGGCTCTCAAGCTGGGTGCGTCCCACGGGCTGCTCTACATGCGGCTGGGGCTGGCATTGGGGCAGCAGGGAAAGTCGACTGAGGCGGAGGAAGCGCTGCGCACGGCCGTCGCCAGGGCCCCGGAAGACCCTGATGTGCACATCAATCTCGGCAATGCGCTGACCGGGCAGGAGCGGCACGAAGAAGCGCTTGCCTGTTACCGCAAGGTCCTGGCGCTGCAGCCCCGGCACGTCAATGCCTTCTTCAACATCGGGACGCTGTACCGGCGCATAGGCCGCAACGAAGAAGCGGTCTCCGCGTACCAATCGGCGTTGGCGTTCGCCCCTGATAATGCCGACTGCCACAACAATCTCGGCACGGTGTATGAACAGATGGGGCGTCTGGAAGAAGCGGCCGCATGCTATCGAAAAGCACTCGAGCTTGATGCGAACCATGCGCCCGCGCACAGCAATCTCGGCAGCACACTGCGGCTGCAGGGGCGGCTGAATGAGGCGCAAGCGCATTGCGAGAAGGCACTCCAGATCAAGGCAGATTTCGTGGATGCGCTGTTAAACCTGGGAGCCATCCGTGCCGAGCAGGGGCGTTTTTCCGAAGTCCGCGAGATCTATCTGCGGGCGCTGGCGATCGACCCTCGCGACGCCGACGCGCGCATCAGCTATGCGCAATTGTGTTTGGCGCAGGGCGAGTTTGAGGAGGGGTGGGCGGGTTACCAATGGCGACCTGCGCGCATGCGCGCGCTGAGAGCCAGACGGGTGTCCGATACCGGGCGCCCGGACGATTTGCCAGGCAAGGTCGTGCTGCTGCTGGGGGAGCAGGGCATCGGCGACGAGCTGTTCTTTCTGCGTTTTGCGCCGATCGTCAAGGAAGGGGGAAGCCGCCTTGTCTGTCAATGCAACCGCAAGATCAAGAGCCTGCTCGAGCGATCCGGTCTCTTCGAATCTGTCACGGCGCACGACGAGCCGGCCCCGGCTTCCGACTGGAGCGTACTGGTTGGCGATTTGCCGTTTAGTCTGCTCGGAGACCGACGATCTCCGCTGGCGCCGCCGCTGCGCCTGAGCGCACTTGACGAAAGATTGGCCACTATGCGGGAGCGGCTCGCCCGCTTTGGGCCCCCGCCTTATCTGGGCCTGACGTGGCGTGCCGGCACGCCGCTCGCCGCGCAGCCAATGCGGGGGCGGTCGCTGTACAAGGAAGCACCCCTGAAGCTGCTCGCCGTCGCTTTGAGGAGCATCCCGGGAACGATACTGGCGCTCCAGCGTCATCCCGGCAACGCGGATCTCGGGCTTTTGAGAGGGGAGCTTGAGCGTGACGTTCATGATATGTCGGGCGCGAATGAAGATCTGGAGGACATGCTGGCATTGCTCGCGCTGATTGACGAGTACGTCGGCGTCAGCAACACGAACATGCACCTCATGGCGGGAATCGGCAGGACCGCGCGCGTGCTGCTACCCCATCCCCCGGAATGGCGCTGGATGCTTCGGGATAGCGAATCCCCGTGGTTTCCGGGTTTCAAGATCTACCGTCAGGACCCCGGCGGCGACTGGACGTCTGCGCTGGAACGGCTTGTCCAGGACCTCCGCCGGACTTTGGTCCCGCAACCGCCTGCCTGAGCGGTGCGAAGCATTTGCGCAAAGCTCGATAGAATGCGGGCACCGTGTTTCTACTATGGTGAACGGGCCGAGCCCAGGAATACTTCGCGCAGTAAGAGTGTTAGCACCCGTAGAGTTGACCGTCCAATGATTGATTGCGCGTGAACGATCTCGACGGCCTCATCGAGCAGCACATTCCGCGGCTGCGGCGCTATGCGCGCGCGCTGGCGGGCGACCGCGCGGCGGCCGATGACCTGGTCCAGGACACGCTGGAGCGCGCCCTCTCCCGCTTCCACCTGTGGCGCCAGGGCAGCGATTTGCGGGCGTGGCTGTTTACCATCATGCACAACATTTTTGTGAACCAGGCCCGCTCGCGGGCCCGCCGCTACCACGAAGCGCTCGAGACCGAGCCCGCGGCTGACGCGGTGCGCGCGCCGGAGCCGGACTGGCTCGAGCTGCGCGACATCGCGCGCGCGCTGTCGCGCCTGCCGCAGGAGCAAAGGGTGGTGGTATTGCTCGTGGGGCTCGAGCAGTTCACTTACGACGAGGCGGCGCAGGTGCTCGGCGTCCCCATCGGCACCGTCATGTCGCGCTTGTCGCGTGGCCGCGAGCGGCTGCGGGCGCTGCTCGGCGGCGATTTCAAGGCGGCAGCGTTCAAGGTAGTGAAATGAGGGTGGTGAAATGAGCAGGCAGCCGGTCACGGAAACCGATCTCCACGCGCACGTCGACGGCGTGCTGCCGCCGGCGCGCGCCGCCGAAGTGGAAGCCTACCTGGCGGAGCGCCCGGAGGAAGCAGCGCGCGTCGCCGCCTACCGCGAGCAGTTGGTGGCGTTGCGCCGGGAGTTCGACGCGGCGCTCGACGAGCCGTTGCCGCAGCGGCTGCACGTTCCGCGGTTTTACTGGGCGCGGCCGCTGTTACGCTACGCCGCCGTGGTCGCGTGGCTCACGCTGGGCGGCGTGGCCGGCTGGCAACTGCACGCCTACACCGCGGACAAGCGGATCGAGACCACCACGTGGGCGCGCCGCGCCGCGATCGCGCACGTGGTATACAGCCCGGAAGTGCGTCACCCGGTGGAAGTCGCGGCGAACGAGGAAGCGCATCTCGTGCAGTGGCTGTCGAAACGGCTGGGCACCTCGCTCAAGATTCCGCACCTCGGGGATATCGGCTATACGCTGGTCGGCGGGCGCCTGCTGCCGGGCGACCGCGGGCCGGTGGCCCAGTTCATGTACCAGGACGGCAAGGGCCAGCGGCTGACGCTTTACGTCCGTGTCAATCCCGACGACAGCCGCGAGACCGCGTTCCGTTTCGCGCAGGAGCACGGCGTCGGCGTGTTTTACTGGCTCGATCGCAAACTGGGATACGCCCTCTCGGGCGAGGTGGAAAAGTCGGAGCTGCTGCGGGTGGCGACGGCGGTCTACCGCCAATTAAATCCCTGACAAATCCGGACGCCTGCCGGCGCCGGTTTATCTCCGCGAGTTCGAACGGACGCCTGGATACAGGATCGGCATGTTCTCCGCACCGCGGCGCCGTTCAACTCGCGGTTGTGACTTAGAGCCTACATCAAGACCGGCCGCCGCTTCAGCCCGCCGTACGACTTCTCCCCTCCTTACCGAGGAGGGGTGCTCGCGCAGCGAGCGGGGTGGTGAGATCGATATGCAATGAATTCGCGCGGTGAAACGCGCGAGTTCATGGTAGGAGCATCTCCCGCGCCATCAGTTCGGACACCGCTTCGCGCTCGCGGATAAGGTGCATCTGTGCGCCGTCCACCATCACTTCCGCGGCGCGTGGCCGCGTATTGTAGTTGGAGCTCATGCTCATGCCGTAGGCGCCGGCGGTCATGATCGCGAGCAGGTCGCCTTCGCTCAGCGTGAGGGCGCGCGCGCGCGCCAGGAAATCCGCGCTCTCGCAAACCGGCCCCACGATGTCGTACGCCTTGCCGCTGGAGGAAGATGCCCTGACCGGCTGCACCTCGTGCCAGGCGTCGTAGAGCGCGGGCCGCAGCAGGTCGTTCATTGCCGCGTCCACCACCGCAAAGTTCCTCTCGCGGCCGTGCTTGAGGTACTCGACGCGCGTGAGCAGCACGCCGGCCTGGCCGACCAGCGCGCGGCCCGGCTCGAGCAGGAGCTGCAGCGGGCGGCTGTCGAGGCGGGCAGTCAACGCGCGGGCGTAATCCGCGACCGGCGGCGGCAATTCGTCGCGATAGCGGATGCCGAGGCCGCCACCGATATCGATGTGGGCGAAGGCGATGCCCTCCGCCTGCAGCCGGTCGACCAGCTCGAGCACCTTGTCGAGGGCCGCGACGAAGGGAGCGACTTCCGTGAGTTGCGAGCCGATGTGACAGCCGATGCCGGCAATCCGGATGTGGCGCAGGTCGCGCGCGCGCCGGTAGAGCGCGGGCGCGTCCTCGTGCGGGATTCCGAACTTGTTCTCTTTCAGGCCGGTCGCGATGTAGGGATGGGTGCGCGGGTCCACGTCGGGGTTGACACGCAGGCTCACCGCGGCGGTCCTGCCGGTGCGGGCGGCGACGGCGTCGAGCCGCGCGAGCTCGCCTTCCGATTCGACGTTGAAGCACAGGATACCCGCCATCAGCGCCTGCTGCATTTCCTCGGCGGTCTTGCCCACGCCGGAGAACACCACCTTGCGCGGGTCGCCGCCGGCGGCCATGACGCGGGCGAGCTCGCCGCCGGAGACGATGTCGAAGCCGCTGCCGAGCCGGGCGAGAACGTTGAGCACGCCGAGGGTGGAATTGGCCTTCACCGCGTAGCAGATCAGGTGGCCGCGCGCGCCGAACGCCGCGTCGAAGGCGCGGTACGTTTCCGTGATCGCCGCGCGCGAGTAGACGTAGCACGGCGTGCCGTAGCGCTCCGCCACCTGTGCGACCGGCACTGCCTCCGCGTGCAGCTCGCCACTGCGGTAATCGAAATAGTTCACTGGGGTTCAGTTCTGCGTTCCGCGTTCCGGGTTCAAACTTCCAAAATCCGGGTGCTGTCCTTTGCGGGTCACCGGTCACCGGTCACTGGTCACCAGCGGGTTTCCTGTCGTCCTGCGCCGGCGCCGGCTTGGGGACGGGCTTCTGCGCTTCGGGTATCGGCGTCGGAAGGTAGAGCGGGCCCTTGTAGCCGCACCCGGCGAGCAGCACGGCCAGGAGGATCGGAATGAGCGTGTTGCGCATGGTCGGCAGGAAGACGCTTGAACTTTTCCAATTTACTTGACGGAACCACCCCGCCGGCTCAGCCGGCACCCCTCCTTGGAAAGGAGGGGGGAAATTATTCCCCTCCTCTCTGAGGAGGGGTGGCACCGAAGGTGACGGGGTGGTGGAAATTCATACTCAAGTTTGCTCTGGCTCGTGTCAAGCACTTTCGAAACGCTCAATAATGGAAAATATTAGCACAGGAATTTGTCGCGCTCCGCCAGAAACAAATTCCTAATCGGAACTTCAATAAGCATTCCGTGGGACGGCAAAGTCACGCGGAATGCTTGCTGATGCGCCGCACCTCGTTCTCAATCCAGTCCTCGACCTTGCCGTTGAGCGCGTCGGGCGTGAATTGCCGGGCATCGATCGGCGCGCCGATGCTGATGGTCACCAGTCCCGCGCGCTTGATGAACGCGTCCTTCGGCCACAGCTCGCCGGCGTTGTGCGCCACCGGCAGCACCCGGGCGCCGGTCTTGACCGCGAGCCAGGCGCCGCCGGCCTGGTACTTGCGGCGGCGGCCGGGCGCGACGCGCGTGCCCTCCGGAAAGATCACGATGCAGTAGCGGCGCGCCAGCCGTTCCCGCCCCTGCTCGAGGAGCTGGTTCAGCGCGCGCGAACCCGCCCCGCGGTCGATGGCGATGGGCGACAGGAGCGCCAGCCCCCAGCCGAAGAACGGGATCCGCAGCAGCTCCCGTTTCACCACCCACACCTGCGGCGGGAAGATGATCTGAAAGGCAAGAGTTTCCCACGCCGACTGATGCTTGGAGAGCACGATGAACGGCGGTTGCGGGACGTTTTCCGCGCCGAGCACGCGGTAGCGGATGCCACAGATCTTCTCGGCGCCGGCCACCATCAGGCGCGACCAGGTGGTGATGATGTGGTAGCGTGCGCGCGCGGGAAGGGGGAAGCAGAGCAGCGCGATGATGGCGAAGACAAAGGTGATGATGGCCTGGTACAGCGCGAACAGCGACGATCGCAGAAGCGCGGACATTTACTTGAGGAACGACTTCACCGCCCCGGCAAGGTCGGCGTGGATACTGGTGCCGGGCGGCAGGCCGCCCTCGCGCTGCGTTTGCCTGCCCTTGCCGGTCAGCACCAGGATCGGCTGCGCGCCGACCGCCGCCGCCGCCTGCAGGTCGCGCAGCGCGTCGCCGATGCTGGGCACGCCTTTCAGGCTCACGCTGTAGCGCTGGGCGATCTCCTCGAACAAGCCGACCTTCGGCTTGCGGCAGCCGCAGTTCGCTTCCTGCGCGTGCGGGCAGTAGAACACGGCGTCGATGCGTCCACCCGCCTGACCGACGGCGCGGTGCATCTTGTCGTGGATGGCGTTGAGCGTCGCCATCTCGAACAGCCCGCGGCCGACGCCGGCCTGGTTGGTCGCCACCGCCACCTGGTAGCCGGCCTGCGTGAGCAACGCGATTGCTTCCAGGCTGCCCGCGATCGGCTTCCACTCCTCCGGGCTCTTGATGTAGGACGGGCTGTCGTGGTTGATGACGCCGTCGCGGTCCAGGATGACTAGCTTCATAGTGACCAGTGACCGGTGACCAGTGACCGGTCAACGAAAAGACCAATTGAGGGCACTAATCTCATGCTGCCAGCTTAGAGATGTCGGCGACGCGGTTCATCGCCTCACGCAGGTCCCGCAACAGGGCGAGCCGGCCGCGGCGCAGCTTTGGGTCATCGACCATCACCATGACGGAGTCAAAGAAAGCATCGACGGGTGCCTTCAGCACCGAGAACGTCGTGAGATAACCCGCGTAGTCGCCACGATCGAACAGCACCTTTGCTCTTTCCGAAGTCGAGCGAATGGCGTCATGCAATGCGCGCTCCGCTGGCTCCATGAGTTCGCTTGG
>Ga0184627_10001191_pt1 | contig 10473 bp, 22 predicted proteins | sample PLM3_127_b1_FD_133150 | JGI IMG/M metagenome (GOLD analysis project Ga0184627, IMG submission 133150) | Groundwater sediment microbial communities from an aquifer in East River, Colorado, USA - PLM3_127_b1 | ecosystem: Environmental > Terrestrial > Soil > Riparian zone | place: USA: East River...
AGAACAGCCCGCACACCTAACACCATCTCCTTCCACGTCCCGCCCTGACTCGCCTCTTTCGCCTTGAAACTCATGTCAGCTATCGGACACACATAGATAGGGCGGTTCTCGACGGGGAACGTGCTCGGCACACTGATTGACGTGTATGGCAGATAGAGCCCTAGATCTTCCGCCATTAGATCCGCACTCAGGATCGTGGCAGACATGAGGATGAACTTCTCTCCCGTAGGCCACAGTTTCTTCTCACCAAATCCATCAATCATGATGGGAGTAAACCTCACTCGACCATCGTCGTCATAGCCGTCATAGATCCAGTTGCCCATGGCGATTGCCGGCTTGATCTTCGTGAGTTTGTCGTGAAGATCCCTCATCCCGTTGTACTCACGGATATCTTGTGGCCCAGCACCTTGATCCCAAGGCTTGATCATGCGACTCAGCGCCTTCTCCAGTGCCGGCAGCGCATCGTTGTGCATCCACTTCGCCCAGCTCACCGCCACCGTCTTGCGTTCCGGTGGACCAATGCCCAGCTTGTTCAGGCGTTGTGGAGAGATCTCGATACCAACCTGGTTCAGCACCTCGTTCTCGACCAGGTCAGCCTCATCGAGCACCACCAATCCCCGGCCCCTGAACATGGCTGCATACTGAGAGTCGGTCAGGAAGTAACTCGTGTTCAGGATGGCCAGCTCAGCGTTGAAAGCTTGCATCTTGGCTTGCTGATAGGGACAGGTGTTCTTGTATGAGCACCATCGGCAAGCCTCAGTGACGTGTGACCATGTGCAGTCTACGCACGTGATAGCGGAGTATGGCTTGTTCCACGTCTGACCGAACTCATTGACCTTGCCCAGCTCTGTCCAATAGTTCGCACGTCCCTTGATGACTCGGCCGTATGGGAATGATTGCACATATTGATCCTGGAGTACCTTGGTCGAGCAACAGTAGGCAGCGTTGGTCTTCAGCTCCCGTCTCACCAGCTCAGCGATCAATGACTTGCCGGCGCCCGTGGGGGCCTCGATGAACACGACGTCGTCGCCGCTATTGAAGGCCTCCATGGTCTGCTCGACTACGTCCCACTGCTGAGGCCTGATCTCCTTGATTTGCTCAGGGAGAGGAACTGGCCCGAAACGTGGATCGTCTCGGGCCGGCACCCCGTTGCTCACGTGTTATGTCGCAGACTCTCGATGGCCGCATCAATCCAGCCGGCGTACGTCTCGTGGTCCTTCTCGGCCCAGTTCTGGAGATGCTTCTCCAGCTCGTCCATGCGGTAGAGAGGAGCATCAGGCGCAGCCGGGATCGGGGGAAGGGTCAGGATCGAAGCCTTGCCAGGATCGGCAGCCTCGGGCAGTCCTTCCTTCTCGGGAAGCCCATGTCCGGACAACTCGACATCAGGCATGAATCCCCATTCCGCAACACTCCTGTCACCATCACCCATTCTGATGTAGGCGTATCGGTCCGCAGCCAACCTCTTCATCACCATCAGCACTCGACTCCGGTCGACCTTGTAGCCGTGCTCGTGCAAGTAGTCGGTGATCTGTTGGGTCACATTCTTGCCTACCCACACTCGTGATCCTCGCCGGTTCGTGGCCCAGGCAATGGCACTCGCCCGTTCCTTAACCGAGGTGTAGGTCTTCGGTTCCCACTCGATCTTTCTCATGCTCTCCGTCTCCATTAGTGGTGAGTGATCCCGAGCTGCGGCTCAAATGACCGGTCGGTAACTTCCCGATCGGGCCGGCAGCTCAACATCACAGGGAGTGTAGTACGGACGAAACGGTGTTGCTACTCCGTTATCACTCTGGCTGCCAGTTAGAGGTAAGGATCTTGTTTACCCCATCCACTTCCTTCGCCAACCATCTCGCTGCTCGTAGCCGACCGTGATGATCAGTGATGAGGAAGTCCGCCCAAAGAGTGATTCCCTTTCTGCCCAGAAATTCGTAGGCAGCCTGGACATGTAACGGTTCTTGACTGAGGGGTTCTTCTTCCTTCTTGTTCTCAGCTCCGGGGTTACCTTCAGCCTCTCCGGCTTCATCACTGTCATTCTGTAGGTAGGCATCCACCACCTCAGGCATTGGATTGCTCGACTCACCCATCTCTCCATCCTCACTCTCGCTCGATGTTGGTTTGCTTCATTCCAGAAATTGTAGTCGGGAGTTACTGTTGCCATTGGCTCCTCTACTTGATCTAGTTTGAACTGAACTTCTCCGTGCCGGTCCCAAATAGTTCCTGGCATATGCGTGGGAACACATTGCCCATCAAGTGGCAGTACTCCTCGGCTTCCTTCCTTGTCTTGAAGCATTGGTTAGGGATGTACCGCTTATCACCAATCGACACACACGTCAACCAATGGGTGCAACTGTTGGGTTCGTTCATTCGGTACTTCCCAATACCCCACTGCGTGGTCTGCCCGAGCTGGAGTTCTAACTGGAAGTGCTTGGCGATCTCTCTGGTGTAGATCTCGGGCAGGATGCGGAAATTGGTCTTGCACTCTTCTGACATATCTCTCCTTATGTGTGAAAGGGTCGGGGCTCGGGATCTTTCACCCTGACTCCCCGACCCTCTCGAACTAGATGAACGTCTGTATCACACGATGCCAGTATGGACTCCATGCCGGCATGATTAACAGGTATGACAAGAACCCGATGACGATGGTGAACTCGATCATGCTGCCAGTGCCAATACCAGCTCACTGGCCTTGATCTTGTCATTCACTGTCTTGCCGGGCAGGACAGCATTCCGGGCTCGGGTCAACTGCTGAGCTCTACCCGTGCCCTTCGTGTCGACCTCGTGGTCCTTGAATTCTACGTAGGCCTGGTATGCGGCCCAGCCGTTCTCACCAACGAGCCCTGATGCGGTGTTGTTCGCACCTTGGTACAGCCGGTGGATTGTGCCTCGTGCTCGTAGACGTTGGGTCTTTGCCTTGTCGCTCAGATCCTTGTCGCCGACATCATAGAAGTGGTCAACGATGGCACGGAATGCCCTGTCGCCATCCACTTTGAGCATCTGTTCTGCTCGCTTGATCATCTCGGCCTCGACGGCACCTGCGTACTCCAGAGCAACCGCTGCTTCCTGGATGCGCTTCTCGCTATGTCTGGTGTGTCGGACCTTGATGGTCTGACTCAGTTTACCCAGAGCCATGTTGACGGTATTGCGGCAGACTGGCCGGACCGAGGTATAGCCGATCGTGTTGGCGAGCGTCTGATTGAACGACGTCGCCACGAACAAGCCGTGCTCGATGGTGTCGGCAATGCCCTCGGGGTCAATTACGATGTCTGGAACTCGGATGTAGGCGAAGAACGTATCGCCATGTGGTCCAAGGTTGCCGATCGTGTCGATGAAGCCCTTGTGCTCATTGTCGGTTAGACCCACGATGTCGTAGGCAGTTTGGAGTAGGTCACGACGTTGGATGGGGTGGTAGCTGTTGCTCGCTGTAGAGATCGTGCCGAACTTCGTGGAGTTGATGGCGACTGCAACATCGTCGTCAACTCTCTCCAAAGCGCTAACTCTCACCCAGCTCTCACCGGGCACCCATTCTTTGGTGGTGGCACCATCGGCCACAACGAACAGAGGCTTACGTCGGATGTTCTCGTCGTGCACCTGGACTTCTCTGAGGGCTTGCTCTATGCCCATGTCCTCAGTCACTATCTCGCCTAGCATGTGCCAGGGATGACCTCGGGTGACGTTGGCAGCAACGAGGTGTTTGCCGTTGAGTTCGGTGATGTCAGCCGGCATGGTCACTCCTCCAGCAGTTGTGGTTGGTGCAGTGGTTGGTCTTGCGATCAACCATGTGCTTGTGCTCGTTGTGAGCTGTGGGGAAGAGGTCTTCGAGATCCTCGACATCCTTACTGAAGGCGAGGATGCGGAACTCCGACTTTGCCTTCGGCTTGGCCTTACCGAGAAACTCGGATGCCTGCCAGACCTTGAAGTCCGGCTTGATGTAGGCGCCACTAGCTGAGCGTGCAGCCTGTTGCGTGATGTTGATCCGTCTCACTCTTCCGCCTTCCAGATGGTGTGGAACGTGCCGTTGGGTGTCACGCTCTTGAATGAGATAGTGGGTACGGCATCGTTGTCGAGATAGACCGTGGCATAGTCGTTGTGAAGAAGGTGAGCGAGTCTCTCGTGCTCACGTCCATTGGGATTGTCGGCCGCTTGGAAGGCCTTGATCAGAATGTCAAGTTGTTCCTTGGCTGTCATCTCTCCATCTCTCCTTACTTCTTCTTGCTGCTGAATAGGGACCATATGAACAGGAAGATGCCAGCGACGAACAGGACTCCCCAGGGTCCTTCTGCCGGCTCCTCGACTTCTTTGGCTTGAGCGAGGAAGTGCAGTAGTTGGATCACTCCCCATCCTCTTTCTGAACCGAGTAGGCAACCCACTCATTTCCCTTGAACTCTGCGATGGTCAGACCGTGGTCGTCATGAACCACTAGGCCACCCGAGTTGTACTCCCTGGCGTATATGCCAAGGTTGCCGTGCGCCTCTTCTTCATACTCCATCTCGAAGAGACCCTTGATTGGATCTCTCAGCATGACGTTTACCTTCTTGCCCATCTTCTCTCTCCATCCTACGTCCGGTCTTACAGGCGGTTCACCTGCGCATCTATGCTATCCGGTCGATAAGAGGAAGGCAACTGAGATGTCCTGGATCTGAGTGAGCTGTCCAGAACGTGCTCGACGCCGGCCGCAAGGTGGGTATGGAGGCCCTCATAACCGCTCAAACGGTGGTCTAGATCCAGGCCACATGATTAGTGATGCATGGCCCTGTCGTGTAGTTCATGGTATTTCACACAGAGACCATAACCCCAGGTCAGAGTGGGTATGGCGGTAAAGGATCTCCATCCTCAGTGGTTATAAACTGTGATTTAGGTGGTGGGCAGGTGAGATTGACGTGTGGAGCGTCCTCAACCCTCTACACCAAAGATATCGAAGTCGATGGTGTCAGGAGGATTGGTGGTAGTGCCTTTGCCTCTGGAGATGTAGGCCTGAAGGTCTGCCCACTCGACTCGTGTTACGACATCCCCATGCTCAACCCTTCGTCCTAGTACTTTCTTAGACACGTTAGCGACTGTACGACCGGTGCCGGATGGGATGATCTCGTAGCGGACCTCGTGCTCATTGAAGTCGCTGGCCTCTTCGTCCTCGTCACCTGGATGCCATAAGTGCTTGGGTGTGACTGTGCGCAGCGTAGGGAGATGACATAACCCACCATGTAGGAAGGGGATTACGGTCTCTTTGTCCGCTTCTACCGTGCGTGCACGATCCCATGAGGATTTGCGAGGCGTGAGATTTAGTGAACTCGCCATGTCCCAAACTCTTGATTTGCCTATCATGCGGCTGAGGAGGAGGTAGCTACCGTCTAGATCCTTCTGGTGATAGCGGTGGGCAGCTCGTCGTGCTGTGTCCGCATATCGGTAGTGGTCGAAGCGGTAACAGAATATGGCAAGCGGTGCGACTCTAGTGGTGTGGGTGGATTGCCTCTCAGCCAGGTATGGGTTGTGGACTGGACAGCGCCATAACATACGTGACTTGTTCTTGCCTTCCTTCTCCGGGCCTCGTAGCCAGATCTTCACGATGCCGGTCTCGATGTGGCGGGCGTTGAGAGCCCATTCGCAGATGCACGAGGGCGAGTCGTCGGTCTCCCACAGGTCGTCTGGGGCCGAGGTGGGCCTCCGAATGTCCGGAATGTGCATAGAGAGGTCTGGCCATACTTCTTGCACATTCCGGACATTCGCCGTATTTGCCCAGCTCAGAGATGGTGACACAAGTCTATTCCTTGAAGTACTCCTTGCTGTAGGAGGGGTACTTAGATCTGGAACGGTGACACCACTCGTGTATTTCCTTACCCATGACGGGCTCTTACCAATAGCTCTGGCTACTTCTGCGGACGTCTTACCTTGCGTCCTAAGGGTCTGGGCCTTAACCTTGAGTTCTGAGGTCATTCTCGATGAGCATCCGCACTCGATCGGCCTGGGACATACCTAGTGCTTGGGCCTTTCTAGTGAACTCATCAAGAATCTCGACCTCAACATTGAGGCTGAGGCGCTTCCTGTTCTGGACCTTCCGTGGACGACCTGGTGGTCGTTTCTCCATGACGGCTAGATCGCTGGGCATGGGAGGCAGCCTAGCATGTTTGCGCATGCGGGAAAGCGCTAGCGTTCTGGCTGGCCGGCGGTAGACTGCGATCCGAGCCCGGTGCACCCTCCCAGCGATCCCCTGGGGTTTGCACCTGGTCTTGCCCACCATCCTCAGCGAGACGGGTTGAGGTGGTGGGAGGGGATGGAGAGGTAACTCAGCAGAAATCTCTCCGTCACCTGTGGGTCCGAGCTGCCAGAGAGGTCAAGGCTCTCCATCCTCCCTCTCTGGCGCTCCCCATACCTCCACACTCCCGAGGAACTCACGTGAGCGCTGCAAGCGGGCCTTACACGGTGACAGGCAGGTGAGTGGGTGAGTGGTGGGTAGGTAGTGGGGTTATTGCCTTAATACCAGCCTCGCCCAGTGACACATGCTGAACGTGCAGTCCCGCATTGACGTCAATGATGAGTGCTGACCTTGGTGCAATCTCCTCGCCAACCTGAAGACTGCCTCTTCGAGTTCCTGGATACGTGCTGCCTGTTGCTTGTCGTGGGCAATAGCATGTTGGAACCCAACGTCTGGATTTATGAATTCACCGGTATCGACTTTCTCTCGCACTATGTCTCCCTTTCACCAGGACGGGATGGCCAGGACGGGAAGGCTCGACACCAGGACGGGAAGGCTGAGGGTCCTCGGCGGATCGGCCGCTGGATCGTCGTCTCCGGGCCTACTGGCGAGCTGGCGTCCACATGTACCCGGCCGGCGGCAGGAAGCAAACGAGCGACACTCCATCCCTCTCTCGTTAATCCATCGGCTCTGACTGACTACCCGGCCGATGACCCGGCTGATAGTTGTGGTGATACCTGGCCTTAGCCACGAACCACGCAATAGTGACTGCGATTAGGACTTCTATCACCTATGCCTCTTCCAGTTTCTCGATTGGCTCTGTCTTGTTGAAGATCAGGGCGGTGCGGACAAGGTTCTGATGTCGGGTAGTGGTCATCTTGTACTTGACATCCGGTACGACCCAACGCTCGCCGCCATCATCGTTATCGTCTGGCACATGCCAGGCGATGGGCGTCTGATAGCTATAAACGATGTAGTCCGGTTGGTCTGCTTTCAGGATGTCCCACCACGCCAGGGGTAGTTCTCCTCGGAATGGTGCTCTGTCCTTCTCGCTGGACATCGCTCCACTCCTGAAGATCTTGCCAGCCATGAGAGCCTTGTAGATCTTGCCCCTGGTCTCTTGCCAGCCAGCGTTGCCGTACTGGCGTAGTTGAACGACGTTGTCTCTGTTGGGCTCAGTCATTGATGTTGAACTCCTCGTTTGCGAGCCCGGCGTCGAATCCGACGTCGTAGGCAACCTTGAAATCCCTCTCTCCGGGAGGCTCATAGGTGTTGTGGAAATAATCCCTTGCACCCCATCTCCCAGAATGTGAGGAACTCTGTCACTGTCAGTCCTCTCATCTCCATCCTCTCTTTCTGTTGGCTAGTACCAACATGGCCACACACAAACTCTCGCTTGTGTGTGGGTAATGCTGTTACTAACTCCTGATAGCGCTTACGACTCTGTCACGCAGAATCGTAAGGTAGGGATGATCACTCTCGGCCGTGGTCGCTACGTCTTGTAGCTCACCTAGTATCGCTTCGAGTTCAGGGCCACCCTGTACGTCAATTCTGACGTAACCGAGTAGCTGGTTCTTGTTGACGACCTTGTTGACTCTCATTTCTCTCCTATCCGATGAATTCTGGTTGCTGGACTTCCCTTCTCTCCGTAACTCTCGACCAGCTCGCTTTCTCCCACGCTCAGCCCAATCGCCGCTTGTCCGTACTGCGTGGCAAGGTTGGCCAGGCGAGCCCGAAGCCGCCGTAGCTCAGAAGGCCCGGATCCGTCCCTCAGTGGCCCGTAGAACGCTCTGGCATCCTCCGGAACCCCTTGCCACACAGACCGGCTGGGAGCGTTGACCCAGAGCGCCGACGTGTAGGTCTCGACGGCTTGCAGTGTCTCGTAGCTGAACTGATTCCATGTGTCTGGACTCATGGGTGAATCGCCGATGTTTCGGCCGATGGTGACAGTGACTGTCTTCATGATGTGACCTGTCCCGACTCGATCAGTGCCTGTGCTTTGCGCCCGTAGACGCCTTGCAGTTGCCAGGCGAGTCCGGTATCGACCAGCTCTTGGAATAGAGCGATGGTCTCTTCTTCGTCTAGCTCACCATTCTCCCAGGCGAAGAGATCATCTACCACCGTGAAGCCGACCATCTAGAGCCCCATCGCCGTGCTCAGTAGACCGGCTGTCATGAGTGCTCCCAGGATCAGGAAGAACGTGCTCCCCATGAATCCGATGGTGAGTACTGCGATGACAGCCAATAGCACCTTCTCGTTATACATCTTTAGTCTCCATCCTCTTAGTTCCGTCTGTCTCTTCAGTGCCAGGTGACGAATCCCGACAGACGTGATGCCCATCTCTGAGCACCACGTTTCGACTAGACGTAGTAGACGTTCAGAACCGTACGACGCTCTCTTATCTGGCCCTTTACAAGTATGAGTATTTCCATGTCCTCACCCTTGATAGGGTTAGCGTCTGGTTCGCTCACGACGTACACGCCGGGGTTATTTGGATCTCCGATGATCTCCATCATTCCACCTTGCCCCAAATCGCATCGGTGATCTTGAAGGCGAGTGCCAGTACCACGCCTAGTCCCACCACAAAGAACGTTGCGATGGCGAGTGTGAGGATGACCAGCTCCACGAAGTCATTGCTCATGACGTGATCCCGAACAAGTAATCCCGGTAGGGGTCGGTTCCGCTCTTGTCCGACCACCGCTTAATCCCATCAATCTTGTGGGGATGGAATGGTGCCCAACTTGTGTTTGCGACTCGCACGAACTCTCTGACCTCGTGGGTGAAGTCCTCCACGATGGCGAGGATGACTCGGAATACGAGATCCTCTGCATCCGTGCAGTCGCCAACGGGAACTACGAACTTCGCTCGTGCGCCGCCATTGACTTCGTTCTTGTACTGCGGTGCGAACTCCCGGTCGCTGGATCGTGCGTTCGTGATGTTGACGTGAAGACAGATACTGTCCTCGAACCGGTTGGTGTGATCTTCGGCCCAGACTTCCCAGTGTGGCGGGAGGGCCAGGCCTTCATTGACTAACGTCAATGCTGTATCTACTCGCATGTTGTCTCCATCCTCTTGTCTTATGTATGGTTACTTGCAGCCGGTTGATTCGATAGCTGCTAGTACCAGAATTGGTGATATCAAGATCAGTAGCGCTATGGCGTACATGATCAGAAACCATCCGGGGTTCTTCATTACCTTTCTCCATCCTCTTAGTCTGTCTCTTCAGCGTAGGGTGACTAATTCCTACGGACAGAGCCAACGTTTGATGGTTGACTCTGTTTCGACTAGTTCTGTTCCTTGATTAACTCGTGAGCAAACTTGCGGGCACGGTTGAAGGTAAGTCCATTTCTCCCAGCGAAGGTTTGTCCCGTGGCAAGCGTGTAGTACACGCTCCACTCACTGGGGTAGTTTCGCACGAGTTCTATCGTCTCTCCAGCGCCCATGTCGTATCGGTAACCGTAGAGATTCTCCCATGCGCTGATTGCCTGCCAGCCCTTCACTTTGCCTTGCCTCTCTCGTTCAGTACCTTGCCCACACTCTCCACATACCCTTGCAAGTAGTGGTGGGTGACGTCGCCCCTGGTGTTCTGTTGGATCGTGGCCAGCAGTATCGCCGAGAACGTGGGAATTCCCCCTGGCCATCACGTTCTCCCCCACTACTCGTTTCGTACTGAGGATGGATGGAGTGTCGCTCGTTCTCCCCACCTGTGACCGTGGGCCGGACACCGCTACAACTTCCTCCCCTTGAGCATCGGTGAGGTCTTGTGCCCGCCACCATTTCGGCCTGGTGCTGGCTGCTCCCCTGATTCCGTGGCGCCGTCGTGGTCTGCCACCGGGGGAACTCGGCGAAATCTTGGGTCGCCTGGACTTCCATCTCCATCCTACCCCAACATCACACCCTGTCATGCCAATCGGGCTAAGTGTAAACAAACTGCAACATAAGGCTAGGTACGTACCATCGCACTCCTGACCATGAGTCAACAACACGGGTGTGTCGGCCAAGCCTACGGATAGTAGTAATCCATGCCATATTCATGGCTATGTATGACAATCCATGATGATTTGGCACGTGATGTGCGCCACTCCGCAGCAAATCCCCACGCCACACGCCCATCATGCTCACGCCTCACCACAATCCTCGCCACATTCTTTGACCGGGCCATGTGCCGGGAGCCCTCCGCCGGGTTTGGTGTGTTAGGGCTAGTCCCCCAGCGGCTCAAATCAGCCCATAAGGGGGGTATAGTTCTGTTGTGTCTCGCCCTCCTGTGGATCCTCACCGTCTCGCTC
>Ga0184627_10001193_pt1 | contig 10467 bp, 7 predicted proteins | sample PLM3_127_b1_FD_133150 | JGI IMG/M metagenome (GOLD analysis project Ga0184627, IMG submission 133150) | Groundwater sediment microbial communities from an aquifer in East River, Colorado, USA - PLM3_127_b1 | ecosystem: Environmental > Terrestrial > Soil > Riparian zone | place: USA: East River...
CACGCCGAGCCGGGTGGACGTGAAGCCTCGCGATGCGAATACGCCGCGGGCCGCTGGAGCGTCGATGCAGCCGTCGCCCTATTGGGGAAACGAAGCCATCTGGACCAGCCGGATGGACATCCACAACCCGATGATCGACGGCCAGGGGCGCGTCTGGATGACGGCACGAATCCGGCCGCCGGCCAATCCGGACTACTGCAAGAAGGGCTCGAGCCATCCGTCGGCGAAGCTGTTTCCGATCGAGAGCGCCGTCCGCCAGGCGGCCGTGTACGACCCGAGGACGAAGCAGCTCACGCAGATCAACACGTGCTTCGACACCCACCACCTGATGTTCGGCGAGGACGCCAGCAACACGCTCTGGTTCAACGGTTACGCCAGCCAGCATCTTGGCTGGATCAACACGAAGATGTTCGATGAGACCCACGACGAGGCGAAGTCGCAAGGCTGGACCGCGCTCATCCTGGACACCAACGGCAACGGGAGGCGCGACGCGCACGTCGAGGCCGGTCAGCCGATCGACCCCACGAAGGACAAGCGGATCGCCGACGAGCTCTACACCGTCAACCCGGCGGCGGACGGGTCGGTGTGGGGATCCGTCTTAGGCTTCCCGGGCGCCATCATCCGGGTCGTGCCGGGGTCCAATCCAACAGAAACCGCGCTGGCGGAACGCTACGAGCTGCCGTGGCTCAACCCGAATGCGCCCATCCAGGGGTACTCACCGCGAGGCATGGACATCGATCGCAACGGCGTCGCGTGGGTCGCCCTCGGGAGCGGCCATCTGGCAGGCTTCGATCGTCGCAAGTGCCACAGCCCGCTGAACGGCCCCAGGGCGACGGGACAGCACTGCCCGGAGGGGTGGACGCTCCATGCGCAGCCGGTGCCGCAATTCAGGGGCGTGCAGGACTCCGGTAGCGCTGAAGGCAGCTACTTCGCGTGGGTGGATCAGTTCGACACGCTCGGCCTGGGCGCGAATACGCCGATTGCGACCGGCAACCAGTCGGACGGCTTCCTGGCGCTGAAGGACGGGAAATTCGTCGTGCTCCGCGTCCCGTATCCGATGGGGTTCTATACGAAGTGGCTCGACGGCCGGATCGACAATCCGAACACCGGCTGGAAAGGCCGCGGACTGTGGTCCACCGTGAGCAGCCGCACGCCGTTCCACATGGAAACCGGCAAGGGGACGCCGCCGATCGCGATGCGGTTCCAGCTTCGGCCCGACCCGCTCGCGAAATAACGCAGGGTCGGTGAGCCCCACAAGCCACAGGGGCACGGAGAAGGAATCCTCTTTAGAGGCTGTATCACTGGCAGCAGGCCATTCGCGAAAGGAGCTGCACCGTGAAAACCCGTCTGTTCCTCGCCTTGGCACTTTTCAGCAAATGTTCGGCACATGGATCGACGCATCAACGAAGCCGTGGATCGCGACTCTCGAGACGCTCGCAACGAATGCAGGCTATGTCGTCATGCCAGGCCACGGGGACGTCGGCACCGCACAAGATGTCGCCGCGTTCCGTGAATACCTGGTGACACTGCAGAAGCTCGTCTCCGACGCCCGAGCGCAGGGTAAGACCGGCGCTCCTCTCACACAGGTCGTCGTGCCGGCGCTTACTGGAAAGTACGGACAGTGGGAGGGCTTCAAGTACCTCGCCGAGCCAAGCATTCTTCAGATGGACGCCGAGTTGAGCGGCAGAAAGAGAATTCCGCAGACGCAACCGGCGAGGTGATCCGATTCATTGAGGTTCAACTCGACGAGCTGCCTTCGGAGACGCTGGAGCTGCAGTGCTACGCCCGCGTGTAGAGTGACCGGGAGACGAGCATGACCGAGCACACTGACATTGACCCGCGAGTGCCGCACGGCGGCCTGTCGCAGGTGCGCGGCGCGACCGACGTCGCGCTGAGCGATTCGACCGTGCACGCGCTGCTGGCCGTCGCCGCGCGCCGCTGGCCCGAGCGCGACGCGGTGGTTTTCGTCGACCAGCAATTGCGCTTCACCTGGCAGCAGCTGCTGGATGAGGTCGAGGCGGCGGCCGCCGGCCTGTGGGCGCTGGGAGTACGGCACGGCGATCGCGTCGGCATCTGGTCGCCGAACCGCGCCGAATGGCTGTTGACGCAGTTTGCGACCGCCCGCATCGGCGCCATCCTGGTCAACATCAACCCGGCGTACCGACTCTCGGAGCTGGAATACTCGTTGACGCAGTCGGGCGTCATGCTGCTGGTCACGGCAGCCGCATTCAAGTCCAGCAACTACCTCGGACTGCTGCAGAACCTGGGTGTCGGGCGCGACGAGGACGCTTCGAAGCTGCCGTCGTTGCGCTGCGTGGTGCGAATGGGCGACGAGGCGACGTTGGGCATGAAGAACTGGCCGCAGATGGTGGCGCTCGGCCGCAAGCAGACGACCATGCTGCCGAACGAAAGCGAGCTGCGCTGCCAAGATCCGATCAACATCCAGTTCACCAGCGGCACCACCGGCGCGCCCAAGGGCGCGACGCTGACGCACCACAACATCGTCAACAACGCGATCGCGGTCGCGCGCTGCATGAAGTTCTCCGAAACCGACGCACTGTGCATCCCGGTGCCGCTGTACCACTGCTTCGGCATGGTGCTCGCGGTGCTGGCCTGCGTGGCCACGGGCGCGAAGATGGTGTTCCCGGGCGAAGGCTTCGACCCCCGCGCCACGCTGGCGGCGGTGGAAGCCGAACGCTGCACCGCGCTGCACGGCGTGCCGACGATGTTCATCGCCGAACTCGACCACCCCGAGTTCGCGCTCTTCGACCTGGCCACGCTGCGCACCGGCATCATGGCCGGCGCGCCCTGCCCGGTCGAGGTGATGAAGCGCGTGCAGCACGAGATGCACATGTACGAGGTGACCATCGCCTACGGCATGACCGAGACTTCGCCGGTGTCGTTCCAGAGCGCCACCGACGACCCGCTCGAAAAGCGCGTCAGCACCGTCGGCCGCATCCTTCCGCACCTGGAGGTGAAGGTCGTCGGCGCCGACGGCCGCGTGGTGCCGGTGGGCGAGAAGGGCGAGCTGTGCACCAAGGGTTATTCGCTGATGCAGGGTTATTGGAACGACCCTGAGCGCACCGCCGACGCGGTGCGCGACGGCTGGATGCACACAGGCGACCTGGCGACGCTGGACGAGCAGGGCTATTGCAACATCGTCGGCCGCGTGAAGGACATGGTGATCCGCGGCGGCGAGAACGTCTACCCGCGCGAGGTTGAGGAGTTCCTGTTCCGCCACCCCAAGGTGGCCGCGGTGCAGGTGTTCGGCGTGCCCGACGCGCGCTACGGCGAAGAGCTGGCGGCCTGGATCATCGCCAAGCCCGGCCAGGCCTGCACCGAAGACGAGATCCGCGACTTCTGCCGCGACCAGATCGCGCACTACAAGGTGCCGCGCTACATCCGCTTCGTCGACGAGCTGCCGGTCACCGTGACCGGCAAGCCGCAGAAGTTCGTCATGCGCGCGGCGATGATGCGCGAGCTGGGGTTGAAGGCGGAGGCGACGGCTTGAGCTTCGCATGACCCCGCGGTTGCGCGGGCCGCAAGCCGCGCGAAGACTGCCGTCGACCGAGATGGCGGCGAAGCATCGTGGATGCCGCGAACGAGCGCCCACGGAGGTAGGTCGGCGGATCAGCCACTTAGGATTCGTCCCGGACGAGTCCTTAGGCCGACCCCGCACCCTGGGTGCCGACGTAGACCGCGTATAACGACTGGCTCGCGGCCATGAAGAGGCGGTTGCCCTTGGGGCCGCCGAAGGCGACGTTGGCGCAGACCTCCGGAAGCCGGATGCGCCCGATCAGCCGCCCCTGCGGATTCCACACGGTCACCCCGTTGTATCCCACCGCGCGGCCGGCATTGCTGGCGCACCACACGTTGCCATCCACATCGCAGCGGAGACCGTCGGGGCCGCACTTGACGCCGTCAATCATGAAATCGCTGAACAGCGTGCCGTTCGAGAGCCTGTTGTTGGCGCCGACGTCGAACACGTACGCCTCGCCCTTGCCGCCAGGACCCGTATCGCCGGGCCCCTTGCCGGTGCTGGCGACGTACAGCCGCTTGAAATCGGGCGAAAACGCCAGGCCGTTTGGATCCGGCACCTGCTGTTCGCTGATGACGAGATCAACCTTGCCAGTCGTGTCGACGCGATAGACCCCGTTCGGCAGCTCGCGCCGGAAATTGCCCAGGCCCGCCGGTTGCCCGCGGCGCGGGTTGAGCCGGCCACCCGGATTGGACGGCCCTCCCGCCTCGTCTGTCTGCCCTTCGTACAATTGCCCGCCGTACGGCGGATCCGTGAACCAGTAGCTGCCGTCAGGATGCGCGACGACATCGTTCGGCGAGTTCAGCCGCTTGCCGCCATACGAGTCGGCAATGGACGTGGCCGATCCGTCGTGCTCATACCGGACGAGGCGGCGCATCAGGTGCTCACACGAAAGCTGGCGCCCCTGGAAATCGAACGTGTTGCCGTTCGAGTTGTTCGAGGGCGAGCGGAAGACGGTCACACGCCCATCGTCTTCATTCCATCGCAGCTGGATGTTGTTCGGAATGTCGCTGAACACGAGATAGCGGCCCTGGCCGCTCCAGGCCGGCCCTTCCGCCCACAGCGCCCCCGTCCAGAGGCGCGTGATCGCGCTATTGCGTTGTATGGACGCGTTGAACGCCGGCTCGACGACCAGGATGTCCGGGTCCGTAAAGTACGTGGTGGGTGCGCCCCCCGGTCCGAAATCGCGCGGTGGCGTCGACACCGTGGAAGGCGGCGCCGGCGGTTGCCCACCCTGGGCCCATGCGGCATCGGAACCCGCGACAGCGGCGCCAGCCACGGCGGCAAGCGCCTTGATGATGCCCCGCCTGGACACGAGAGCAGTTGTTTCGCGATTGCACGCAGGACTCATAGATGACCTCACCGAATGAAGGGGTGGGCGGCCGGCGATCAGCTCTCGGGTGACGCGGATTCTGTCAGGGCGTTCAGGGGCTGTCAAACAGCCACCGAAGGCGCGCTCTGGAACGGTCCGCAGTCATGCCCGATCAGAAAAGAGTCTGTCGCGTCGGGCTCTTTTCTGACAGGATCTGTCATGGAACTGGCAGGACCTCGTCGAAGGATATTTGCTGCAGCTCACCAACACTGCGGATCAATCCCGCACCTTCGCTGCGATTCACATGCACGAGAACAGGCTGTATATCCTGGAGGGGACCGTTCCGAAGGGGTATCCGGAGCCGGGGATTTTTCAACAGGCCATGGGATTCGTGGACGCGGACGGCAACGGGGTCCGTTATCAGTCTGTCTACTCGAACCTGCATCCGGCTCCGCCTCGCACGCGAGGCGGTCAGGGCGGCGCAGCCGGCGCGGGCAATCCGGCGGGCGGCATCCGATAACTCCTTCCTCCGGCGCGACTAGTGTCTCGTCTCAGAAGTCCTGTTGCATTCGGCCGGTGCTGCATCCCGGCTGGCTGCGTTGCTCCTCCCTCAAATACGCCCCAGTATTCTCGGTCGTCGCGCCTTGCCGGCCAGGCGCATCGCCGCCCTCGGTGCTAACAGGACTTCTGAGACGAAACACCAGCGCGTGGGCTACCGGAGGGCGAACCGGTTCATCAGGACGGTTCATCAGGACGTTCATCAGGACGTTTGACATTCGCTCCGAGCGGGTATATGTAAGGCCCCCATCCCACGGTTCTTCAGCCGCGTGGATCCGCGTCCGTGAAGTGGCGCACTGCCAACGTTCCGACAGACCGATCGGGAGGCTGCTGATGAAGAAATCAAGGAGACGGTTCCAGTGGCTCATCATCGTCGGCGCGTTCTTCGCGCTCCCCATGACGGGGTTTGCGCAGGAGGCGACCCTCAGTGGAGCGGTGGCTGACTCGACGGGCGCCGTGCTGCCAGGCGTGGCCGTCACGGCGGTGCACGAAGCGTCGGGGAACATCTCTGACACAGTCACCGACGGCCTCGGCACCTATCGAATCCCCGCGCGTGTCGGCACCTATCGGGTCACGGCGACGCTCCCTGGGTTTACCACGGTCATCCGAACCGGGGTGGCGCTGCTCGTCGGCCAGCAGGTGGTGGTGAACATCGAGATGGCGCCGTCCAGTGTGCAGGAGTCGGTCACCGTCACGGGCGAAGCACCGCTCATCAGCACGACCACGTCCAGCCTGAGCGGAAACATCGATCCCAGGCAGATGGAGGACCTGCCGCTGAATGGGCGGAATTTCATGGACCTCACGCTGCTCGCCGCGGGCGCGCGCCAGAACGCCGCGGGGGAAACGCCGTTGCCGCAGGCCGGCATGTGGCAGCTCAACCTGGACGGCCAGCAGGTGACGCAGCTCCTGGCTGGCGCCCAGCAGCCCCACTACAGCCGCGACGCGATCGCCGAGTTCGAGTTCGTCTCGAACCGGTTCGACGCGACGCAGGGGCGGTCCGCCGGCGTGCAGGTGAATGCGATCACGAAGGCGGGCACCAACACGGCCTCCGGCACGTTCTCCGGCTATTTCCGGAGCGACAAGTTCAATGCGGCCGACTTCATTCAAGATCGCGTCGTTCCGTACTCGAATCAACAGATCAGCGGGACGTTCGGCGGCCCGATTCGGAGGGACCGGATTCACTTCTTCGGCAATTACGAGTACGAACGCGAACCGCAGACGGTTACCTACGACAGCCCCTACCCGGCATTCAACGTCGACCTGCAGGGGAAGCGGACGGAGCAGAAGGGCGGCGGGCGTACCGACTTCCAATTCGGCCAGACGCATCTGGTGCTGCGCGGCACCGGGTATCGTCAGTTCATCCCGTTCCTGGTGGGCGGGGGCGCGACGATCCATCCCTCGGCGGCGTCACATGCCACCCGGCGATCCACGCAAGGGTTTGCCCAGCTGACGCAAGTGCTCGGCAACCGGGCCGTCAATGAAATCAAGGGCGGGTACAACAAGTACTGGTGGACGAACGACAATTACGTGGCCAGCGACAGCAACCACGATCTCTCCAACTTCACGGCCGGTACACGGATTCCACGGGTGGTACTGCGCGGCTATCAGATCGGTGCCCAGACCAACTCACCGCAGAATATCGAGTGGTCGACCATGCAGGTGCGGGACGACTACACGCTGTCGTTCACCGCAGGCGGGCGTCACGATGTGAAGGGCGGTGGCGAGTTCGTGCGCACCTTCAGCCACCTGCTCTGGTGCAGCTTCTGCAACGGCCGCCTGGATGCCAACAACGGGGCGGCTCCCAGAAACCTCGAGCAGCTCTTTCCGGTGTGGAACGATCCGAGCACGTGGAATCTGAACGCGCTGGCGCCGCTTTCCGTGCGCTGGCGGCAGTCGGTTGGCAACATGGACCTGTCCAATCCGCGATCCATCTATGGCGCGTGGCTCCAGGACAACTGGCAGATGTCACCGCGCCTGACGTTGAATCTCGGACTGCGCTACGACCTCGATTGGGGCGGCATCGGGGAGCACGAGACGCTGGTTCCGTGGATGTCGGGGGAGCGGCCGTCCGATACGAACAACTGGAGTCCACGGGTCGGCCTGGCCTACCGGCTGACCGACCGAACGGTCATGCGCGGCGGGTACGGCATTTACTACACGCAGCTCGAAAACGATCCTGTCCACCAGCCGCGGCTCTTCCAGCAGATCATCATCCCTGAAGTGTCCTACGACGGCCGGCCCAACTTCCCGTCGAACCCGTTCAACGGGCCCAAGCCCACCTACGATCAGGCGGTCGCTCGCCGCTGTTCGGTGAACAACGTGCCGGGGTGCATCCGCGCGGACATCACGTCGGAGATTCCCGCGCCGTATTACCGCGTGTCGTACAGTCATCAGGCGTCGATCGGTGCGCAGCGGCAAATCGGCGACGCGATGGCGTTCGAGACCAACTACGTCTACAACGGCTCCAGGGCCGAGGAGACGACCAGGAACATGAACCTGACGTGGAACCCCGCGACGGGCGCCAACTATCCGTCGACCGATCTCAGCCGCCGCCCCTTCCCGGACTGGGGCTTTGTGAACGGTGAGTGGATGATCGGACGCTCCAACTACCACGGATGGGAGTCGTCATTGACGAAGCGATTCAGCAACAGGTGGCAGGCGGCCATGACGTATACGTTGGGGAAGCTCAGCGATGCCGAGGGGCCGGTGTGCGAGGTCTTCCGCGACAGCAGCGGCCTGGCGGACTGCCGCATGGCGACATTCTCGCTCGCGCCGGATATCGACCAGTACACAGTGGCGTCCACCGACCAGCGCCACCGCGCGGTGTTCAACGGAATCTGGGAGGTTGGCCACGGGTTCCAGGTGAGCGGCCTCTACTTCTATGGTTCGGGCCAGCGCTACACCACCACCTATCCCTCCGATGTCCGTCAGACGGGCTCGGGCACCGCTGGGCGTTTGCAGCCGGACGGTACGATTGTCCCGCGAAACAACCGGGTCGGCGACCCGGTCCATCGCGTGGACATGCGCATGCAGCATCGGTTCAGGCTCGGCGACAATCGGAGTGTTGATGGGCTCTTCGAAGTGTTCAACCTGTTCAACCACGCGAACTACGGCTCGTACGTGGGCGACGTCACCAACGCCAACTTCGGCAGGCCGACGTTCAATTCGAATGTCGCGTACGCACCGCGCATGATGCAGTTGGGATTCCGGTTGGCGTTCTGATCACCTCCTGTTCCAGGAATCCATGAATCGGGGCCGGGTGGTCCGGCCCCAGCTACCCACGTGGCGATGTACCCCGCATTACTGGCCGAATTTGTCGCTGGTGGCGCGCCACCAGCGGCGGCGCTCGAACGTGCGGCGGCCGCTGTCCGCGATACGGTGGGCGTCATCCTCGCAGGCGCCGTCGAGCCTGCCGCTCGCGTCGTGCAATCGATGGCCATGGAAGAGGGCCGCGGCGGGTGCGGCATCCTCGGAACACCCGGCAGAACGAGCGCGAGCTGGGCCGCGCTTGCCAACGGCGTCGCCGCGCATGCGCTGGATTTCGACGACATGTGCTTCGTGTCGCTGGCCCACCCAAGTTGTGCGCTCCTGCCGGCGGCGCTGTCGGCCTGCGAACTGTCGCGCGCGCCCGGACGCGCACTGCTCGAAGGATACGTGATCGGGTTCGAGATCGAATGTCGGCTCGGCCGGGTCATGAATCCCCGGCATTACCACGAGCGCGGATGGCATTGCACCTCGACGATCGGAACGATGGGTGCGGCGGCGGCTGCCGCGCGGGTCCTCGGCTTGACACCCGTCGAGACGGGGCATGCCCTCGGCATCGCGGCGTCATCGGCCTGCGGCCTCAAGGAAAACCTCGGCAGCATGGTGAAGCCGCTGCACGCCGGGATGGCGGCTCGCAACGGCATCATGGCCGCACGGCTGGCGCAAGGCGGATACACCGCCAGCCAGCGGGCGCTTGACGGCCCCCAGGGGTTTCTTGCGGCGATGGATGCGCAACATCTCGAGCTCGGGCCGGCAGTCGACGACCTTGGCATCCATTGGGAAATTGTGGCCACCGGCATCACCGTGAAGCTGTATCCGTCGTGCGCCGCGACACACCCCACACTCGACGTGCTGCTCGAACTGCGGCATCGCGCAGGATTCACCGCTGAGGATGTGGAGGCTATCGACGTGGCGGTCGATTCCATGACGCCGCGCCTGCTGACCTACAATCGGCCCGCCACAGGTCTCGAGGCAAAGTTCAGCATGCCGTTCTGCGCGGCGGCGGCCATCGTGTATGGGGATGTGGGGATCAGTACGTTCGAGCTCGAACGCATTCAGGCACCGCCGATCCTGGCGCTGATGCCGAAGGTCACCATGCGCGCGAACCCCGCCTTCGATGCCCAACCGCCGCTCTCGCAGACGCATGTGACGGTTCGCCTGCGCGACGGCCGTGTCCTGGCGCAAGCGGCTGACGGCGCGCGCGGATATCCTGCGCGCCCCGCGAATGACGAACAGCTGGCCGCCAAGTTCTCGGGATGCGCACAGCGGACCCTTTCGTCCCCGATGGCCGAACACGCGTGGTCGACGCTCACCCACATCGAACACATCGGCGACATGTCAGCGCTCGCCGATCTCCTGACGCCGGCCGTCGAAAGGGGGGCGTCGCGATCGACGGTGTGCTAGTGTCCCGGAACAGTGATTCGTCACATAATTCCCGGGCGGGGCATCCCGGCTGGCTGCGTTGCTCCTCCCTCAAATATGGCCAATATTCTCGGTCGTCGCGCCTTGCCATCCGGGCACCGCGCTTCGGGACTTATGCAACGAATCACTGTTCCGGGACACTAGCTAGCATGCGGCGTTTCCACGCCTCTCGACGGGACCGGACGTGAATTTGCAGCTGAACGACAAACTGGCGCTGGTGACCGGCAGTACGGCTGGCATCGGACGCGCGATCTGCGAAGCGCTGCTTTTCATCTCCAGCGAGAGCGGCATTCAGATTCCGGCCGAGATGATCCACTACGGGATGACCAAGGCCGCCCAGCTCGCGGTGTCCCGCGGGCTCGCCGAGTCCGTG
>Ga0184627_10001194_pt1 | contig 10465 bp, 11 predicted proteins | sample PLM3_127_b1_FD_133150 | JGI IMG/M metagenome (GOLD analysis project Ga0184627, IMG submission 133150) | Groundwater sediment microbial communities from an aquifer in East River, Colorado, USA - PLM3_127_b1 | ecosystem: Environmental > Terrestrial > Soil > Riparian zone | place: USA: East River...
AACATCCTCGCCTTCGTACACGATGCCCATCCCGCCGACACCCAGCTTGCCGGTCACTCGGTAGTGCGAAATGGTGCTCCCGACCATGGCGGGCTGAGGATACCAAAGCCGGCCCTGGCCGGTGTTCGGTTTCTGCGGCGCCGTCGTTACTACCAGTGACAGGGGACCTCGGCGGTATTGGCCCCCCTTGAGGAGACCGTTATGATGATCTGGCTGCCGAGCACGATGGAACCCAAACCGCCGCAAAGTCCGCCCCAGCCAGCCGACGGCTACGCCGATGCCCTCCTGAGCGACGAATCGACGCTGGAGCTCGTCGTCCGGGCCCGCGCCGGCGACCGCATGGCCGTCGAGGCGCTCCTGCAGCGGTGCCTGCCGGCGCTGACGCGGTGGGCGCACGGCAAGCTGCCCATGGCAGCTCGAGGGGCCATCGACACCGGCGACCTCGTGCAGGACGCGGCGATGCATGCGCTGCAGCGGCTGGATGCGTTCGAGCCCCGGCACGTCGGGGCGATGCAGGCCTACCTGCGCCAGTCCGTGATCAATCGGATCCGCGATGAAGTGCGCCGCATCGTACGGCATCCGGCGGCCGTGGAACTCCCTGAAGAGCATCCGGCAGACGTCACCTCTCCGCTGGAGTTTGCCATCAAGGCGGAATCCTACGAACGCTATCGCCAGGCGCTCGGCACGCTGAAGCCGCGCGACCGCGAGATGGTGGTCGCGCGCGTGGAGGTGCAGTGGAGCCTGGCCGAGATCGCGCAACGCTTCGGCATGCGCACGGCCGACGCGGCCCGGATGGCCGTCGGCCGCGCATTGCGCCGGCTCTCCGCGCAGATGATACGGCAGTGACCCCTGAAGGCCTCAGGTTCAGGCCTCGGGCCACAGCGCCGGAGACCTGACGGTCTCCGGCTACCGGTACGCTGCTGCGGTACGCGGCACTGCTGAAGACCTGGGTCTCCGGGTGCCGGCAGCCGGGAGCCTTCAGGCTTCCGGCCTTTGGCCTGCGGCCTCGTGCTGTACAATTCCTAATATGAAAACTATTGCGATTACTATTGACGAGGACACCCTCGCGCGTGTCGATCGCCTGGCGGGCCGCGGCGGCGCGAACAACCGTTCTCATCTGATTCGCCGGGCGGTTCACGAGTATGTCTCGCGCGTCGAGCAGGCGGACGCGCACGAACGGGAGGACGCCATCATTCGTCGTCACCGTGGCCGCCTGGCGCAGCAGACGAAGGCGCTGGTGCGCGAACAGGCCAAGCCGTGAAGTGGGGTGAGATTTATCGAACCCGAGAGAAGGTCTCTGAGCGTGGGCACAAACCGGGCTATTACGTCGTGGTGTCGCGCGATTTCGTGGCGGATCACCCTGACATCTCAACCGTCGTCTGTGCCCCCGTCTATGGAGAAATCCTGGGACTTCAGACCGAAGTGGCCATCGGCGTCGACGACGGCGTTCCACGCGACAGCGGGATTCGCTGCGACTTCCTGACGTTGATGTTCAAGGCCAAGCTCACCCAGTTTGTGGCGACGTTGACCGGGGCCAAGCGGATCGAACTGAGGCGGGCACTGATTCACGCGTTACAGCTCGGTGGCTAACCCCGCTCGAGCTCAGACTCAGTTGCCAGGCACGCGGCGCTTCAGCTCCTCGGTCCAGTTCAGCACGACGACCACTTGTGGCCTGTCCGCGCCATCGGGAGCGTCGCCCTCCTTGATCATCAGAAACCGCCGGCCATCGGGCGACACGTCGTAGCTGCGCGGGGCTAGGCTGCCCAAAACGAAGTAGGATTTCTCGAGGATCCCTTTCGGCGCCGCGGCCGCGAAACCAGCTCCGGCATCCACGGCTACTGCGGTCAGTCGCCCGGCGGGGTCAAGATAGAACAGCTCGCGGCCGGTCCGCGACCACACCGGATGCCGGCCTCCATCGCTTGACACCTGCCAGCGCCCCGTTTGGACGTCCGGGAATGGACGTACGAAGCTCGCGCCAGGGATCGCACCGACGATCGTCAGTGCGATCGCACCGACCCGGGCGCAGGTCTACATGCCGATGACGTCCACGAGTTCCTTCACCGCCCCGGCGGACTTCTTGAGCGCGGCGTCCTCGTCCGGCGTCAGCGTGATCTCGATGATCTGCTCGACGCCGCGCGCCCCAAGCTTCACCGGCACGCCGACGAACAGATCCCGGATGCCGTACTCACCCTGCAGGAACACGGAGCACGGGAGGATCTTCTTCTTGTCTTTGAGGATCGCCTCGACCATCTCCGCCACCGCCGCACCGGGCGCATACCAGGCGCTCGTGCCGACCAGTTTCGTGATTTCTGCGCCACCGTTGGCCGTGCGCGCCGCAATCGCGTCGATCCGATCCTTCGAGAGCAGTTCGGTAATCGGCACACCCGCGACCGTCGAATAGCGCGGTAGCGGCACCATGGTGTCGCCATGGCCCCCGAGGACAAACGAATGGACGTTCTCGACCGACACGTTCAGCTCCATCGCAATGAACGTGCTCATGCGCGCCGAGTCCAGTACGCCGGCCATCCCGATGACGCGCTCCCGCGGGAATTTGGTCAGACGATAGAGCGCCTGCGCCATGGCGTCGAGCGGGTTCGCCACCGGGATGATGATGCTGTTCGGGCAGTGCCCCACGACGAGTGGCGCGATGCTCTTCATGATCTCGAAGTTGTCCCTCACGAGGTCGTCGCGGCTCATGCCGGGCTTCCGTGGCTTCCCGGAGGTGATGACCACGATGTCCGAGCCGGACGCGGCGCCCCAGTCGTTGCCGCCGATGATGCGGGAATCGGATCCCAGAATCGGGCACGTCTCGTACACGTCGAGCGCAATCCCGGCCGCCTTCTGGTCCGCGATGTCGATGACGACGACGTCGGCCAGCTCTTTTTCTGCGATGGCACGCGCCACCGTCGCGCCGACATTGCCGGCGCCACCAACCACTGTGACTTTACGGTTCATGAACCATCCTCAGCTGGCCGGACCTGAAGGTCCGGCGCTACGCACGTAGAGGCGGACCTTCCGGTCCGCCTTAGGGCGATGTCCCGCACCTGCATCGCCGATTACGCACAGTTTCTGTTGAAAACCCTGTTGAAAAGAGCCGGCCGCGGCCGCGAATCCCACTCGAATCCGAGCATTCTAGCGGTTTGCACCATCGTTGTGCGGCCGTTACATCGCCTCCGCAGTGCAGCAACTCCCCACGCCCAACTCCGCAACTCCCAAATGTTGGGAGTTGGCGTCTTGGGAGTTGGGAGTTATTTCGGGCCTCCGCCCTGCCCGACGAAGCCACGAGGCGAAGTCGGATGGCCGGTGGATGCGACCGACGCCGCGCAGATTATACTGGCGGACGTCGCACTCGAATGTCCGTATCTCATTCAAACCGCTCTCCTCACCTTCCGGAACGCTATTGAAAATTGTTGTTGCCGACGACCTTCCCGCTTCCGCGCTGGACCTGCTGCGTGCGGAGGGCTGGGAGGTTGATGCCCGTACCGGCCGCACGCCGGACCAATTGGCGAGCGAGCTTGCGCACGCCGACGCACTCGTCGTGCGCAGCGCCACAAAAGTCACTGCCCCGCTGATCGCCGCCGCCCCCCGTCTGCGGGTGATTGCCCGCGCCGGTACCGGTGTCGACAACGTCGACGTCGCCGCGGCCAGCGCACGCGGGATCGTCGTCATGAACGCCCCGGGCGCCAACAGCATCAGCGTGGCGGAGCTGGCCGTTGGCCTGATCCTCGCGCTTGCCCGGCACGTGCCGGCCGCCGACGCCGCCATGAAGCAGGGCAAGTGGGAGAAAAAGAAGTTTCTGGGCGAAGAGATCCGGGAGAAGACGCTCGGCCTGGCCGGGCTCGGGCGCATCGGCCAGGAGGTTGCCCGCCGCGCCGCGGCGTTCGGCATGCGGATCATCGCCCACGATCCGTTCATCTCCGAGCAGGTGGCCGCCGACCTCGGGGTCGAGCTTGTGTCGCTGGACGACCTGTTCGCGCGCGCTGATTACCTGTCGCTCCACATGCCGTCCAACGAGAAGACACGAAACCTCGTGAACGCGGACCGCCTCGCGCGCGCCCGGAAAGGGATCCGGATTATCAACACGGCCCGCGGCGACCTCATCGACGAGAAAGCCCTGGCCGACGCCATTGATGCCGGACAGGTGGCCGGCGCCGCGCTTGACGTCTTCCAGACGGAGCCGCCACCCGATCCACGCCTCCAGAACCTGCCGCAGGTCGTGGCGACTCCGCACATCGCCGCCTCGACGCGCGAGGGACAGGAACTGGTGGGCGTGGAGACGGCGGCCGCCCTGCGCGATTTTCTCCGCGACGGCATTATCCGCAACGCCGTCAATTTTCCGTCGGTGTCTGCGGAGGAGTTCAGCCGGCTCAGGCCATTCGTGGAGCTCGGCGAACGGTTAGGCGCCTTCCTCGCGCAGATGAACGACAGCCGGGCGAGTGCGCTTGGGGTTCGCTACTACGGCGATCTGGCCGACGGGCGGAACGACATGATCGTGAACGCCGTGCTCGTTGGCTTGTTCAAGCCCATCCTTTCGTCCGGCGTGACGCTCGTCAATGCGCGCAGCGTCGCGGCCGACCGCGGTATCGAGATCGTCGAGTCGCGCAGCTCCAGGCCGCGGAACTACACCAGCCTGCTCTCGATCAAGCTCCATACGAACGATGGCGAGCGGTGGGTGGAAGGGGCCGTGTTCGAGCGGACCAGCCCGCGGCTGGTGCTGGTCGACGGGATCGCCGTGGAGGCGCCGCTCGAGGGCACGATGTTCGTGATTCGCAACAACGATCAGCCCGGCGTCATCGGAGAGATCGGCACGATCCTGGGGCGGCACGGGCTGAACATTGCGAATTTCGCGCTGGGTCGCGAGGGCGCCAGCGCCATTGGCGTGGTCATCGTCGACGAGACATCGCCGATTCCGGATGCCGTGCTTGCCGACCTGCGAACGGTGAAGGCGATTCGCGAGGTGCGAGTGGTCAGGGTTTAATCTCCACAGGCCACGGAGACACAGAGACACGGAGAAGACCAAGTGTTCTCTGTGCCTCCGTGACTCCGTGGCCCGTAAAGGTGAGCGAGTGGACCTATTGAGCGTTGGTGGTTTTCAGTGAGAGGCGCAGCGTCGTACCGTCGCTCAGCTTCACGAGCTCGACGGCTTCGCTTTCGATTTTCACGACGCGGTACTGGCCCAGGACATCGTCGCCTTCGTGGACGAGCAGGACACCGTCCGGCGAGCTCAAGATCGCCGTTCGCTCGAAGCGCTGTCCGACCTGATCCTCGGCGATGCCCGAGAGAGACACGCGCGGAGGCAGCGACACGGGCGGAGGCGGCGGCCCCGCGAGCGCCGGCGTGTCGAGCGGCGGCGCGGGAACGTCACCACCGAGTCTCGCCATCGATCTCCTGGCACTGAATCGAAACGGGTTCCGCTCCGGCTGCGTGTAGGTCGCCTCGCGCCGCACTCTCGCCTGCAGCCGCATGGCCTCCCGTTCGATGTCCGACGGAATAGTCGCGCGCCGCGACGCCGGCTGGCTGGGCGCGGGGGAGGCGCCGTCGGGGGCATTCGCCGGCGGCGCCGACGCGAGCCACCCCGCCAGCACCGTGGCGCCCGACACTGCGGCGTACACCTTCCAAGTCATTCGAAATCCGGCTCCATTCTAACATTCTTGGCCCCTACCTCGTCCGCTTGAAGGCGGAGGCTACGTACGAATGAGGACCTGCCCGGTCCGCCTGAAGAGCCTGTGGAAAAACCGGTCAATTCCCAACCCCCAACCTCCAACTCCCAACGGAACGTTTGGGAATTGGGAATTGGGAACTGGGAGTTGACGCATTTCTTCACACGCCCTGAAGACAGACACTACGTCCGCCGTTGGCCTCCGTACGGAGTGTCCGGGTTTCTTGTCCGCGGAGGCGGAAGCCGGACCCGAACGTGCCGTCTTCGCGCTTTGCGCCACGGCGAGCCTCGCCGGCGCGGTCAGCGAACGCGGACCGCGCAGCCAGCACAGGCTCGTCGGGTCGCGCAGCGACCCGACGTGGCGGAGGCGGGAACACGAACGGCGAAGCGAGCACCCAGAAGGGTGCACGACGCGTCGTGTTATTATTCGTCGTGCCGCCTGTCGCGTTCAGAAATCCCTTCGAACGTACGTCACAGCCGCTGCACATCGTCGCCGTCATCCCCGCCCGCTATCACTCAACCCGTTTTCCAGGAAAGCCGCTCGCCGACATCGCCGGCCGCTCGATGATCGAGCACGTCTACGGCCGCGCGGCTGCCGCGCCCGGCGTGGACGCGGTTGTCGTTGCCACCGATGACGCGCGCATCGCGCAGGCGGTGAAACGATTCGGCGGCCTCGTGCGCATGACGCGTGCGACTCATCGTACCGGGCTCGACCGAATTGCCGAAGTCGCCGCGGATCTGGACTGCGACATCGTGGTGAACGTCCAGGGCGACGAGCCGCTGCTCGAACCGCGGATGATCGTCGAGGTCGTCGAGCCGCTCGACAGCGACGCCACCGTCCAGATGTCCACGCTGCGCCGGCACATCAGCGATGTGGCCGACTACACCAATCCGAACGTCGTCAAGGTTGTCGTCGATCGAGACGGGAACGCGCTGTCTTTTTCACGCTCCGCTGTTCCGCCCGTCGGGCCGGCCTACAAGCACGTCGGCTTGTACGCGTATCGCCGGGCGATTGTTCGTGAGCTGGCATCGCTGCCACAGACACCGCTTGAAATCGCCGAATCGCTCGAACAACTGCGGGCGCTCGGGCACGGCTTCCGTATTCGCGCCGTTGAAACACAGTACGACTCCATCGGGGTGGATACCCCGGAGGACCTTGAGCGCGTCCGCCGGCAGATGACGGTCGGGACGCGCGGATGAGGCGGGATGATGCAGGGACCTAAGGGACGGCCGGTGAAATATATCTTCGTCACCGGCGGTGTGGTGTCGTCGCTGGGCAAGGGGCTCGCGGCGGCCTCGATCGGACGGCTCCTCGAAGACCACGGGTACACGGTGGCGTTGCAGAAGTTCGACCCCTATCTCAACGTCGATCCGGGCACGATGAGCCCGTATCAGCACGGCGAGGTCTACGTCACCGACGACGGCGCCGAGACCGACCTGGACCTGGGCCACTATGAACGTTTCACGAGCATGGTGGCGACGCGCAACAGCAACTGGACGACCGGCAAGATCTACCAGTCGGTCATCCAGAAGGAACGTCGCGGCGACTACCTGGGACGCACGGTTCAGGTCATCCCTCACATCACGAACGAAATCAAGGACGCCATCCGGGCGACGGGCCACGACGTCGACGTCGTGCTCGTCGAGATCGGCGGCACGGTGGGCGACATCGAGAGCATGCCGTTCCTCGAGGCGATTCGCCAGTTCCGGCTCGACGTGGGCCGCGAGAACACCATCTATATCCACCTGACGCTGGTCCCCTTCATCGAGACGGCGGGCGAGCTCAAGACCAAGCCGACCCAGCACAGCGTGCGCGATCTGCGGTCGATCGGCATTCAACCGGACATCCTGCTCTGCCGCACGGACCGGTTCCTCGACGCCGACATCAAGCGGAAGATCGCGCTGTTCTGCGACGTCAACGAGGAAGCGGTCATCACGGCCAAGGACGTGCCGACCATCTACGAAGTCCCGCTCGTGCTGGCCGCCGAGGGCCTCGACCGGATCGTGCTCAAGCTGCTGGGACTGCCGCTCACCGAGGCACGCACCCAGGCCTGGCAGGAGCTCGTTCACCGCATCAAGAACCCCGTGGACGAGCTCACCATCCATGTTGTCGGCAAGTACACGGGCTACGAGGACTCGTACAAGAGCCTCAACGAGGCGGTGTTCCACGGAGGATTTGCGAGGCAGCTCAAGGTGCGCCTCAACTGGGTCGAGGCCGAGGCGCTCGAGAAGGAGAGCGGTGCAGGGCTCCTCGAGGACGCGCACGGGATCCTCGTGCCCGGCGGATTCGGGTCGCGCGGCACGCGCGGGATGATGAGGGCCGCCGAGTACGCCCGCGCGCACGGGGTTCCGTTCTTCGGCATCTGCTATGGCTTCCAGTGGGCGACGGTCGAGTTCGCGCGCAACGTGTGTGGTCTCGAAGGCGCCGATTCCACCGAAGTCGACGAGAACGCGCCGCACAAGGTGATCTACAAGCTCCGCGACCTTCTGGGGGTCGACGAACTGGGCGGCACCATGCGGCTCGGCCGGTACGCCTGCGAGCTCGCGCCGGGTTCCCTGGCGCAGCGCATCTACGGGGCGCCGCTCATCCACGAGCGCCATCGCCACCGTTTCGAGTTCAATTGCCTGTACGAATCATCCCTGATGGAAAAAGGCATGCGCGTCTCGGGCCGCTCCCCCGACGGTAAGTTCGTGGAGATCGCGGAACTGCCGTCGCACCCATGGTTCGTCGCCGTGCAGTTCCATCCCGAGTTCCAGTCGAAGCCGCTCAGGCCGCACCCGCTGTTTGCGAGTTTCGTGGACGCCGCCTATCGCCATAAGACCGGCACACTGGCTCCTGTTAGCGTTACGGCGGCGGCCACTCACTAGTCGATACCGTTGGGCGGGTCCTGTTCCGTGGACCCGCCGTGAGCCGGGTCGGCAGGACCCGACCGACGTACCGAAAGGTCAAATAGAATAGTGCCGTGAATCCCGTAAAGATTGGGTCTCTCTCGGTCGGAGGCGGTCACCCGCTCGTCTTCATCGCCGGTCCGTGCGTGATCGAGAGCGCCCAGCACGTGGTCGACATGGCCGCTGCGATCCGCGAGATCGCCAGGCGGTGTGGCGTGCCCGTGATCTTCAAGGCCTCGTACGACAAGGCGAACCGGACCGCTCGCACGTCCTTCCGCGGTCCAGGCCTCGATGCGGGACTGAAGGCGCTGGCCGACGTTCGAGACAGAACGGGCCTGCCGATCCTCACGGACATCCACGAACCGTCGCATGCCGCGCCTGCCGCGGCGGTCGTCGACGTCATTCAGATCCCGGCGTTCCTGTGCCGCCAGACAGATTTGCTCGTCGCCGCCGCGCGCACCGGGAAGACCGTGAACGTCAAGAAGGGACCGTTTCTCGCGCCATCCGACATGCGGCACGCGATCGACAAGGTGACGGCCGAAGGCAATCAGGCCGTGCTCGTGACCGAGCGCGGCGTCAGCTTCGGCTACCACGACCTCGTCGTCGACATGCGCGCGCTGCCCATGCTGCGCGAACTGGGCTACCCGGTGGTGTTCGACGTGACCCACAGCCTGCAACTGCCGGGCGCCGGGAATGGGGTGACGGCCGGCCTCGCCCAGTACATCGAGCCGCTGGCGTCGGCCGGCGTCGCGGCAGGCATTGACGCGGTGTTCATGGAAGTTCACGAGGAGCCGTCGAGGGCAAAAAGCGACGCATCGAACGCGCTTCGGCTCGACCGGCTCGAGCCGCTCATGCTGAAACTGAAGCGAATCGATGCCGCTGCCCGTGAGGGCGTGGACGCGGATGCCTCCGTGTCCGGAAGGCGCTCGTGACGCGCCTGACCGCAGCGGACATCACGTTCGCGCGCAAGGTCCTGCAGACGGAAGCGGACGCGATCCTGGCGCTGATCGATCGCCTCGATGATCGATTCGATCAGGCGATCCGGATCATGGCGGACTGCCGCGGCAGGGTGATTGTCACGGGCATGGGGAAATCCGGCATCATCTGCCGGAAGATCGCCGCCACCCTCTCGAGCACGGGCACACCGGCCCACTTTCTCAGCCCGGCGGAAGCGATCCACGGCGACCTCGGGGTCATCCAGGCAGACGACGTGGTGGTGGCGCTGTCGAACAGCGGCGAGACCGAGGAGCTCGTGCGTCTGCTGGAGACGATCAAACGCCTCGGCGCGCGGCTCATCACCATCACCGGCAATTGCGCCTCGACGCTGGCGCAGGCCTCTGATGTGGCGCTCGATTGCCACGTCTCCGAGGAAGCGTGCCCGATGAACCTGGTGCCCACCGCCAGTACGACGGCGGCGTTGGCGCTGGGCGACGCGCTGGCGATGACGCTGCTCGTCGCCAAGGGGTTCCGGGAAGAGGACTTCGCCCACCTGCATCCGGGTGGGAGGCTCGGCAAACGGCTCATGCGGGCCGAGCAGTTGATGCACGCCGGCGACAAGGCGCCGACCGTCACAGCCACGACGCCAATGCAGGAAGTCGTCAACGAGATGACACGCAAGGGCCTGGGCATGACCTGCGTCGTCGACAACGGCCACCTCGTGGGGATCATCACGGACGGCGATCTCCGGCGCCACATGAGCGCGTCGGTCAATCTCCTCGATCGCACTGCGGGAGACGTCATGACGCGCAATCCCGTGACAATCGACCGGACCACGCTCGCCGCCGAAGTGCTCAATATCCTCGAGCGGCGCAAGATCACCTCGGTCGTCGTCGTCGATCGCCACCTGCAGGTCGAGGGCGTCGTGCAACTGCACGATCTCTGGCGGACGCAGATGTTTTAGAGACCGCGCTTCGCCCC
>Ga0184627_10001195_pt1 | contig 10457 bp, 7 predicted proteins | sample PLM3_127_b1_FD_133150 | JGI IMG/M metagenome (GOLD analysis project Ga0184627, IMG submission 133150) | Groundwater sediment microbial communities from an aquifer in East River, Colorado, USA - PLM3_127_b1 | ecosystem: Environmental > Terrestrial > Soil > Riparian zone | place: USA: East River...
GAACCTGAATCGGAGCGGGGGAACCGCGTGCGTACCAGGGCTACGCGCTCACGGGGGTGTGTTTCAGTGCAGGCTAACTTGGGCCTGGGCCCAAGTTAAGTCTGACCTTCAGGTCAGGCGGCCGGAACTAAAGTAGGTCACCGCCAGGCGCCACGACGAGGCGGCCGGAGCCAAAGTTAGGATATCGTCAGGCACCCATGAAACGGAAACAAGCCTCATGGCTTGTCGGAGCCCGGTTGGAACCCGTCCGCCTTCGCGGGACACGGTGTGATGAATGGCGCTCCGAACGTCGGCCGTTCCTGCCCCGGTTGCAGGTCCGTCCTGGAGAATGCGGAGGCAGTACTCCATTCGACGGTTCTCGGCCCGGTGTCGGTGTCGAAGCGCGCCCTCACGGCCCACGAGTAGCGCATGCAGGAGGCCAACGGCCTGTCGAGCGTGTGCTCGGTGGATGCAAGGCCTTCGATGACGCGGTCGTCGTCCCCGCCGAAAATCCAGAGGTCATAGACAAGATTGCGTGCTGAGCGGAGCCAGGGCGCGGCCTCAAGATGCCCAGGCTCGGGAAAAGGCTTCCAGCGGAACTTCGGCGATACCGAGTCGAGCCGCGGCACGCGCATCATCGACCAGCAATCGATCGCGATTGCAATACAGAGGCCCTTGGGGAGAGGCTCCAGCGGTGCGACGGCGGGGGAAACTCCACCGACACTCACGGCGCCCGGCGGCAGGAGGAACGCGTCGTCCACCATCAACGTCGCGACCTCGTCAACCGCGCCGGCGACCGCCTGGAGGAGCCGCGCGCCGTCCCCCTGGTATTCCTGGAGGCGCCGTCCGTATCGCGCCACGAAGTAGTGACGGGCCATGACCGTAGTCCCGTCCGACGACCGAACGAGGCGCATGCGGGCAGCCACGACTATGCGGAGCGGTCGCGCGGCATAGTCTGTGCCAAATAACTGGTACGGCTCCTCAAGGGTCGCGCCCACCGATGCCACGGCGAGCTCTGCGACGAACGTGCCTTCCCCGGCGACCGTGCCGGAATAGCTCGGCGCATCGGTGGGCGATTGCGGGCCGTGTTTGCCGGCGCTCAGATCAATTGCATGCGGCGTGAGCCGAGTCACGCGCTCGGAAAAGCGCTGCATGAGGAGTTGCTGAACGTCGGGCGCGCCAAGTTGGGCGCGAGCACGTTCGATGTCAGCCTCGAGGCCCACATTCGATGGAGTAACGGCCGCGCCGAATACGGTGCCGGCCATAATCGCAGCGGGCGCGGCGGTCGCCAGACAAAGAGCGTAGAACGGCCCCATCGCTAGAACCCCTATACAAGCCGTCGCTACCCCCATGGCTCCGCTTGCGGCACCCACCGCGGCGCCGCTATCCTTGCCGGGCGGAATTTTGAACTCTACATTAGGAGCGAACCGCGCCGCGGCCGGCGCCACGACGCGAATACGCGCACGCTCTGCTTCATCGAGCGGCGCGACTGTCGCACAGCCGGACAGACTGGCGAGCGCCGCTATGGCGATAAGTCCTTTCACGGTGCCCCCTTGCGGCAGGAACCTTTGTTTAGCCTACGCCATTCCGCGCAAGGGCGGCAGGAACCGGCCACGCCACGAAAAGTTAAGGCGGGAAGGCCCGGCCGGAACTAAATTAGGTCACCGCCAAGTTACGTGGCAGCCAAAGTAGGCCATCGCGTGCGCGGGATTGGTTTCTGTGCAGGTAAAACCCGTAAGCCTGGATCTAACTCGAGCAGTTCTCCACACTTCGCCCCCCTTCCATTCCACCCGAACGCAGCGGAAACCCCTGCCTTTCGCTCAGCGGCGTCGAAAAGGTCCCGCACTCGTTTCGATTGGACGACGCTTACCCATGTCATTGCATTACCGTATGCATCCAAGCACTTGCAAAGCGTGACCTGGCAACACATATTGGATTTAGGAACCTCAGGGCATCGATTCGACGGCATTTCGCATGACGACGCGCGTTGTTGCTGTTTGATTTTAACGGCAATTTTGCTAAAATTGCCGCGATTTGAATACAAGATGGGCCGAGTGCCCATTTTTTGTTTGTGAGAACGATTTGGTGGACCTGAGGGGATTGCTCGAAAAGACGGTCGGCGGACTCGGTTATGAGCTTGTCGATGTGGAGCTTGCCAATCATGGCAGGCTGATGCGGATTTTCATCGACAAAGTCGGCGGCGTGAATGTTGACGACTGTGCCGCGGTCAGCAACCACCTCACGCGGTTGTTTGCCGTTGAGAACGTGGACTATGACCGGCTTGAAATTTCGTCCCCCGGACTGGACCGGCCGCTGAAGCGGTCGAAAGATTTCGAACGATTTTCCGGGGAACGCATTCAAGTGAAATTGCGCATCCCGATCAACGGTCGCAAGCGACTGGCCGGAGTCCTGCAGAACGTAGGGGAAGACGGTTTTCAACTGGATGTCGATGGCGAACTGTTGACGATAGCATTCGCCGACATCGATAAAGCCCGTCTGGTCCCGAATATTTGACTGGAGAATTCAGAAATGAGCCGCGAGCTGTTGATGCTTGTTGATGCGCTGGCGCGCGAAAAGAACGTCGAAAAGGGCATAGTTTTCGGCGCGCTCGAGCTCGCCTTGGCTTCGGCTACGAAGAAACGGTTCAAAGACGACGTGGATGTGCGCGTTGAGATCGACCGCGAGACCGGCGAGTACAAATCGTTCCGGCGCTGGCAGATCGTTGCCGACAATGATCACGAGATCCCGGCGCAGCAGATCGCCCTGACCGATGCCCACGAGCGGGACCCGAATCTACAGATCAATGATTTCGTCGAAGAACCGCTCGAGGCGGTAGAGTTCGGGCGCATCGGTGCGCAAACCGCCAAGCAGGTCATCCTGCAGAAGATCCGGGATGCGGAGCGCGAGCAGATTCTCAATGATTTCCTGCAGCGTAAGGAATTTATCGTCACCGGTGCCATCAAGCGCATGGAGCGGGGCAATGCAATCATCGAATCCGGGCGTATCGAGGCGGCCTTGCCCAAGGATCAAATGATCCCGAAGGAAAACCTTCGGATCGGCGACCGCGTACGCGCGTTTCTGCTCAAGGTGGACCGCAATAATCGTGGCCCCCAACTGATTCTGTCGCGGACGGTGCCGGAGTTCCTGATCAAACTGTTCGAGATGGAGGTGCCGGAGATCGAGGAAGGCCTGCTGGAAATCAAGGCGGCGGCGCGCGACCCCGGTTCCCGCGCAAAGATTGCAGTGAAATCCAATGATCCGCGCATTGATCCGATCGGCACCTGCGTCGGGATGCGTGGTTCACGCGTACAGGCTGTGACCGCCGAGCTCGCGGGGGAGCGGGTGGATATCACGCTGTGGTCACCGGATCCTGCGCAGTTCGTCATCAATGCACTGGCGCCCGCCGAGGTGAGCAAGATCACCGTTGATGAAGAATCGCACAGCATGGATGTGGTCGTCGATGAAGAGAATCTCGCGCAAGCGATCGGCCGCAACGGACAGAACGTGCGTCTGGCGAGCGAGCTGTCCGGCTGGGAACTCAACATCATGACGGAGGAGGCGTCCCAGAAGAAGAACGAAGAGGAATCCGCAACCGTACGCAAGCTCTTCATGGAACGCCTCGACGTGGATGAAGAAGTCGCCGGCATTCTGATCCAGGAGGGATTCACGACGCTCGAAGAAGTGGCCTATGTGCCGATCAACGAGATGCTGGAGATCGAGTCTTTCGACGAAGATACCGTTAACGAGCTGCGGAGCCGCGCGCGCAATGCGCTTCTTGTCGAGGCCATCGCTAGCGAGGAGCATGTCGAAAACGTGGCCAGCGACCTGCTCACGCTCGAGGGCATGGATAACGAGACGGCACGCGTGTTGGCGGCGAAAGGCGTGACCACCCAGGAGGACTTGGCCGATCTGGCGGTGGATGACCTTGTGGAACTGACCGGAATCGATGCGGAGCGCGCCAAGCAGCTGATCATGACGGCACGCGCACCGTGGTTCGCGGCGAGCCAGGGATAACGGCATATGGCGCAGATGAACGTCTCACAATTTGCCAAGGAGCTGGGACTCCCTTCGGCGTTGCTCCTCGAGCAGCTACAGGCAGCGGGAGTAGGCAAGGCGCTCGCCGAGGATACCGTGCTCACGGAGCAGGATAAGACCCATCTCCTTGATTACCTGCGACGCGTTCATGGGGCCAAGGACACCAAGAACAAGATCACGCTGACCCGGCGCCAGACGACGGAAATCAAGAAAGCCGACAGTACCGGCAAGGCGCGAACGATTCAGGTCGAAGTCAAGAAGAAACGCGTTCTAGTCAAGCGTGATGCCGCGGCTGCAGAGGCGCCTGCACCGATTGCCGAAACCGCTGCTGCTGCCGCAATCGATGCAGAACAGGCGGCATTGCGGGAGGAAGAGGCGCGCAAGCAGACAGAGTTGATCGCCCGGCAGAGCGCCGAAGCGGCCCAGAAACAACAGCGCAAGCGCAAGACGGCCAAGGATGCGGCGCCGGCAGCCGTGGCCGAACCCGAGAAGGTCGTCGTCGCGGAGCCGCCGCAACCCGCTGAAGGAGCGGTTGCGAAGAAGCCGACTACCGAAGGCACGCTGCACAAACCCGCCACGAAGCCGGGAGAGAAGCCGGCCAAACCCAAAACCGCCAAGAAATCCGATACGGCCTGGAAGGATGAGTCCGCCAGGCGCCGAGGGCTCAAGACTCGCGGCGACGATTCCCGGGGCGGCCAGGGTTGGCATGCCCGCATGGGCCGCAGCACCAAACATAAGAGCGAGGTGGTTACCAGCGACAAGTTGTTCAATGCGCCGACTGAACCGATTGTGCGCGAGGTGCTGGTGCCGGAGACCATCACCGTCGCGGCTCTGGCTCAGAAAATGTCGGTCAAAGCGGCCGAAGTCATCAAGGTGTTGATGAAGCTCGGCAGCATGGTGACGATCAATCAGGTGATCGACCAGGACACGGCGATGATCGTGGTCGACGAAATGGGCCACATCGCCAAGCGCGCCAAACTGGATGATCCGGAGTCTTTCCTCACCGAGGAGGCGCAAAAGCACGACGTAGTGGCGGAACCGCGCGCACCGGTCGTTACCGTCATGGGCCACGTCGACCACGGCAAGACGTCGTTGCTGGACTATATCCGGCGTACCCGCGTGGCCAGCGGCGAAGCCGGCGGCATCACTCAGCACATCGGCGCTTACCATGTGAACACGCCGCGCGGCATGATCACTTTTCTCGACACGCCCGGCCACGAAGCATTCACCGCAATGCGTGCCCGTGGTGCCAAAGTGACCGATCTGGTCGTTCTGGTGGTCGCTGCGGACGATGGCGTGATGCCGCAGACAATCGAGTCAATACACCACGCGAAGGCTGCCAAGGTGCCGCTGGTGGTGGCCGTCAACAAGGTCGACAAGCCGGAGGCCAATCCGGAAAAAATCCGCCAGCAACTCGCCGGAGAGCAGGTCGTACCCGACGAGTGGGGTGGCGACACGATGTTCCAGGACGTCTCGGCAAAAACCGGCAAAGGCATCGATGAGTTGCTCGAGCGCATCCTGCTTCAGGCTGAAGTTCTCGAGCTCCGGGCGCCCAGGAACGTTCCGGCGCACGGTGTGGTGATCGAGTCACGGCTCGACAAGGGTCGTGGTCCGGTCGCCACCATTCTGGTGCAGTCGGGAACGCTCAAGCGCGGCGATGTCGTCCTGGCCGGCGCGGTGTTCGGGCGCATCCGCGCGATGCTCGACGAGGCCGCACACCCGGTGCCGGAGGCCGGCCCTTCCATCCCGGTAGAGGTCCAGGGCCTGTCCGACGTGCCGATCGCCGGCGAGGAAATGGTGGTGCTGGGCGACGAGCGCAAGGCGCGCGAGATCGCGCTGTTCCGGCAGGGCAAGTTTCGCGAGGTCAAACTGGCGAAACAGCAGACCGCAAAACTCGAGGGAATGTTTGACCAGATGACCGCGGGGCAGGTGAAGACCCTGTCGCTGATCATCAAGGCCGACGTACAGGGTTCCTACGAGGCGCTGGCCCACGCCCTGACCAAACTTTCCGCCGACGAGGTGAAAGTCAACATCGTCCACGCCGGCGTAGGCGCGATAACCGAGTCGGACGTTAACCTGGCTCTGGCATCTAATGCGGTGATTATTGGCTTCAATACCCGCGCCGACACCATGGCAAGGAAGCTGGTTGCGGCGCATGGCATCGAATTGCGCTACTACAACGTGATTTACGAGGCGGTCGACGAGGTCAAGGCGGCGCTGTCCGGGATGCTTACGCCGGACAAGAAGGAAAGCACCCTCGGCATGGTGGAGATCCGCCAGGTCTTCAAGATCTCCAAGGTCGGTACCGTGGCCGGCTGTTACGTGCTCGAAGGCGTGGTACGTCGCGGGTCGCTGGTGCGCGTGCTGCGGGACAACGTGGTCAACTTTTCCGGTGAACTGGATTCTCTCAAGCGCTTCAAGGACGATGTACGCGAGGTGAAAGCAGGTTTCGAGTGCGGTCTGTCGGTCAAGAACTTCGACGATCTCAAGGTCGGTGACCAGCTCGAAGTTTACGAAGTCGTCGAGATCGCGCGTACTCTGTAGAGTACGTCCCCGCATCCGCGCTTTGCTGCGCCGATTCCGGTCGGTCCGGTATATCCATTGGGCGGAACATGGCAAAGGACCCTTCCAGAGTCGGGCGTATAGCGGATCAGATCCAGAGGGATCTGGCGGACCGGATCCGCAGCGAACTCAAGGACCCGCGGGTCGGCATGATTACGCTGACCGGCGTGGAGGTCAGCAACGATTACCGGCACGCGAAGATTTTCTTCACGACCCTGGGTGGCCCGGAGGTCGTTTCGCAGACACAACAAGGCCTGCAACGCGCATCCGGGTTCCTGCGTTCCCAGCTTGCCGGCGGCCTCAAGCTGCGCATCGTTCCCGAACTTCATTTTGTCCACGATGAATCGGTCGAGCGCGGCGTGCGCCTGTCGAAGTTGATCGATGAGGCTGTGGCCTCCCGGCCATCGGTGAAGCCTGGCAAAGACCAGGGCTGATGGCCTTGGCGAAGTCCGAATGTACCGTCGGCAGCCCGCGTCCCATGATTCATGGCGTTCTGCTCCTCGACAAGCCCGCCGGCCTGACTTCCAACGCCGCTTTGCAGCGTGTCCGACGCCTGTTCGGCCGGATCAAGGCCGGACATACCGGAACGCTCGACCCGCTGGCCACCGGTCTGTTGCCAATCTGCCTTGGCGAGGCCACCAAGTTTTCCCACTCTCTGCTCGATGCGGACAAAACTTACGAGGCGGTGATCCGACTGGGTTTTGTCAGCTCGACCGGGGATGCCGAAGGCGCGATACAGGAAGCCGGTATGCCGGATTTCGACGACGAGAAATTGCAGGAGGTCGTGCGTGCTTTTACCGGGCCGATCCTGCAGCGGCCGCCGATGCACAGCGCGCTGAAGAAGGACGGTCGACCGTTGTACGAGTATGCCAGGGCGGGAATAGAGGTAGACCGGCCCGTAAGAAACATCCTTATAAAGAAGCTGGAAGTAATTGATTTAAAGAAAAATGTTTTGTCCATCAAGGTGACCTGCAGCAAGGGGACCTACATCCGGGTATTGGCGCAGGATATGGGCGAAGCGCTGGATTGTGGCGGGTACTTGATGGCGTTGCGGCGGACCCGGATTGCTGATCTGGATATAGCCGCGGCAATCGGGCTCGAGGATCTTGAAAAGTCCGGGCCCGAGGTTGCGGCCACCAATGTGCTGCCCGTCGATCTGCTGGTACGCGCATATCCTGCATTGCGTCTCGATAGCGCGGAAGCCAAACGCGTCAGCACCGGCCTCGAAGTGCGGCTCGCCGTTGAGGTCGTGCCGCAGGGCCCCGTCAGGTTGTATGGCCCGACGGGAAATTTTCTGGGGGTGGGCGAAGGCCGGTCCGGCGGCATCGTCGCCCCGAAACGCATACTGGCCAACTCGGCGGCGTTGCCGCAAAAGCCGGCAAATGTGCGATTAACCCCCTAGAAACGCTTGGAACCCCCGGATTCCGCGGGTAGAATGTCGGCCTTTCTTTCGGAGACAGGGTAATGGCGATAACGACGAGCCAGAAGGCTCAAATTCTGCAGGAACATCAGCGGGCCAAAGCCGATACCGGCTCCCCGGAAGTGCAGGTCGCGCTGCTTACCGCGCGCATCAACGATCTGACGGATCATTTCAAGGCCCACGTAAAAGACCATCATTCCCGTCGCGGGCTGTTGAAAATGGTGAACCGCCGCCGCAAGTTGCTGGACTACCTGCACCAGGCGGACGGCGACCGGTACCGCTCGTTGCTCGATCGCCTCGGGCTTCGCAAGTAAAGAATTCATCTCCTTCGGTCACTTCGGGCAAGCCTTAAGCATTTCCCGTAATCCGGACTGGCAGCGATGCGCCGACCGGAAATCCCGAAGCGATCAACCGCGTCAAGGAGCGGCCCGCGCTCCTTCGCAATTCAGCATCAGAGGGAACCCACTTGAACGTAATCAAGAAAACCATCAACTACGGGCGCCATACGCTGACGCTCGAAACCGGTGAAGTTGCACGCCAGGCTCACGGCGCGGTCATGGTAAACATGGACGACACGGTGGTGCTGGTCACCGTCGTCGGCAACAAGGACGTCAAGCCGGGACAGGATTTCTTACCGCTAACCGTGGATTATCAGGAGCGAACCTACGCAGCCGGCAAGATCCCCGGCGGATTCTTCAAGCGCGAGGGCAGGCCATCGGAAAAAGAAACGCTCACCTCGCGGCTGATCGACCGTCCCATCCGCCCGCTGTTCCCGGAGGGCTTTCTCAACGAAATTCAGGTCATTGCCAAAGTCGTTTCCTCGAACAACGAGGTGGACTCCGACATTCCGGCGATGATCGGCGCTTCCGCGGCGCTGGCGATCTCGGGTATTCCTTTTAACGGGCCCATCGGTGCGGCGCGCGTGGGCTACCTTAACGGCGAATACGTTCTCAACCCCACGGCAACCGAACTCAAATCCTCGCAGCTGAACCTGGTCGTGGCCGGCACCAAGCAGGCGGTGCTGATGGTCGAGTCCGAGGCGATGGCGCTTTCCGAAGACGTGATGCTGGGCGCAGTTGTGTTCGGCCACCAGCAGATGCAGGCGGTGATCGATACCATCAACGAACTTGCCGACGAAGCCGGCAAGCCGCTGTGGGACTGGGCATCCCCCAAAAAGGAAAGCCACATCACCGAACGCATCGCCCAGATTGCCGAGGAGGAACTGCGTGAGGCATATCGCCTGCGGCAGAAACAGGCCCGCAGCGACAAGGTAGAGCAGACCCGTGCCAAGGTACTGACCGAAGTGGCGCCCGAAGGCTCGGACACCGCGCACGTCAACCTGGTGACGTCGATTTTCAACGATATCGAGTCGAAAATAGTGCGCAACCAGATACTCAACGGCGAACCGCGCATTGACGGACGCGATACCCGCACCGTGCGGCCGATCACGATTCGCACCGGGGTACTGCCGCGCGCCCATGGTTCCGCGCTGTTCACGCGCGGCGAAACGCAGGCTCTGGCGGTGGCCACACTGGGTACCGCACGAGACGAACAGATCATCGACGCGCTGCAGGGGGAGTACCGCGAGCGCTTCATGCTCCACTACAACATGCCTCCTTATGCCACCGGAGAAACCGGCCGTGTCGGCACTCCGAAGCGGCGCGAAGTCGGGCATGGACGGCTTGCCAAGCGCGCGCTGCTGGCGGTACTCCCGGCTCCCGAGGAATTTGCCTATTCGATACGGGTGGTTTCCGAGATTACCGAATCCAACGGCTCGAGTTCGATGGCATCGGTTTGCGGCGGCTGTCTGGCGCTGATGGATGCCGGGGTGCCGCTCAAGGCGCACGTTGCGGGCATCGCCATGGGCCTGATCAAGGAAGGCAACCGCTTCGCGGTGCTGACCGACATCCTCGGTGACGAGGACCATCTCGGCGACATGGATTTCAAGGTCGCCGGGACCGAGTCGGGTATCACGGCGCTGCAGATGGACATCAAGATCCAGGGCATCACCAAGGAAATCATGAACGTCGCGCTGCTGCAGGCGCGCGAAGGGCGGATGCACATACTCGGCTTGATGAAGCAGACGCTGGCCACCCCGCGTGCGGAACTCTCCGCTTACGCGCCGCGCATGATCACCATCAAGATCAAGCCGGAAAAAATCCGGGACGTGATCGGCAAGGGCGGTGCGGTGATCCGTGCCATCACCGAAGAGACCGGCACGACCATCGACATCAACGACGACGGCACCGTGACCATCGCCTGCGTTTCTTCCGAGGGCGGCGAGGCAGCCAAACGCCGCATCGAGGAAATAACCGCGGAAGTCGAAGTCGGCCGCGTCTACGACGGCACCGTGCTCAAGCTCCTCGATTTCGGCGCGATCGTCAGCGTGCTGCCCGGCAAGGACGGGCTGCTGCACATCTCGCAGATCGCCAACGAGCGCGTCAACAGCGTTGCCGATCAC
>Ga0184627_10001196_pt1 | contig 10457 bp, 6 predicted proteins | sample PLM3_127_b1_FD_133150 | JGI IMG/M metagenome (GOLD analysis project Ga0184627, IMG submission 133150) | Groundwater sediment microbial communities from an aquifer in East River, Colorado, USA - PLM3_127_b1 | ecosystem: Environmental > Terrestrial > Soil > Riparian zone | place: USA: East River...
GAGACAGGCCGATCGACGGAAGTCGAGCCGCCCGCGGCGCGAGCAACGATGACTGCGCCGCCACGACAGCCGGCAACCCGATCATCACGATCGCCGCAAACGCCAGACGCATCTCGTGCTCCTTGAACACTATAGCCCGGAACGGTTCAACGTGTAGCGCGGCATGCTCTTACCTAGCATGTCGAAACCAGTGCCGCACGTTCGAGAATCCAAGGACGGGCGCTTTGAAGGGCGTTCGCCTTCTCGGGTCTCCGCCGCCGTCGATTTCTGGCCTGTTTTTACGTACGAATTTGGATGGCGTTGGGTGCCGGATGATGATTGTCCGACCGCGTTTGGGCACAGTCTCGGGCACAGTCCTGCTCATGCCGGTGCGCCTATGATCTTTTGGCGCACTTCGCGTGCCTCTAAGACTCGTCAAGATGCTCGCATCGGTGAAAAGCCGCGTCGCGACGGCTATAGACTGACCTGCACCGGTATGCCCCAGAACCGAGCGAGATCGTGGAGATTACGGACGGGACGCGATGACGATCCTCAAAGACGACCAGGATAAGGACGGGGATGTCACCGGTCTCTTGATCAAATGGAGACAGGGTGACAAGGCGGCGCTCGACGCGCTGATTCCGTTGGTCTATCGAGAACTCCGTGGCGTGGCCGGCGCGCGCCTACAGGGGGAGCGCGCCAGGCGCTCTCTCCAGACGACCGCGCTCGTTCATGAAACATACCTGCGCCTCGTCGATCTCCACCGGCTGACGCTCGAGAATCGCACGCATTTCTTCGCGGTGGCCGCGCGGCTGATGCGCCAGATCCTGGTCGATCACGCGCGGCGAACACAGGCAGAAAAGCGAGGTGGCGGCATGACGATGGTCACCATCGAGGCGGTGTCTCCGGCCTTTGCGCCGGACATCGTCGACGTGCTGGCGCTCGAGCAGGCGCTCGAGGAGCTGGCGTCGATGGAGGAGCGGCTTTGTCGCGTCGTCGAGCTCAGGTTCTTCGCGGGCCTCACCATTGACGAGGCCGCCGAAGCGCTCGATGTGTCTCCGGCCACCGTTGAACGCGACTGGGCAGTGGCGAAGGCGTGGCTGTACGACCGCCTAGCCGGCGGCCGCGCCTGAGCCGGGCACGCCCGCTTATCGGAACGCCGGTCCACGAAGTTGGACTAAGATCGCCACCTCAACGATTACAGCCATGACCCCGCTTCGTCCTGAAGATTGGCGACGCGTTCGGGAAGTCTTCGAAGAAGCCCTAAAACTGCCCGCGGAGCAGCGCGAAGGGTTCGTAGCCGATGCCTGCGCGGAAGAATGGATTCGTCGTCACGTCGCGACCCTCCTCGATGCGCACCGTCGCGCAGAGAGCTTTCTTGAGACACCCGCCACGGCGCTTCTCGACGATCATGCGGAAGCCGAAGACTTGGCGGGCACGCGACTCGGCCCGTACGAGCTGGAGGCGCGAATCGGCGCCGGCGGAATGGGCGAGGTCTACCGTGCGCGGGACTCCCGTCTCGACCGCGTCGTTGCGGTCAAGGTGCTTCCGGCATATACCGCGGACGACGAGCCGGCACGCAAACGATTCGAGCGTGAGGCGCGAGCGGTTGCCGCGCTGAATCATCCGCACATCTGCACCCTGCACGACATCGGCACAGCGACAACGTCCTCAGGTCAGGGACACGTGCACTATCTCGTGATGGAGTTCCTTGACGGAGAAACGCTCGCCGACGTGCTGACGCGCGGCGCCCTTCCAGCCACCGTGGCGCTCGACTACGCGACGCAGATCGCATCGGCACTCCGCGCGGCGCACAGGGCCGGAATCGTCCACCGCGATCTGAAGCCGGGCAACATCATGGTGACGGCGTCAGGCGCGAAGCTCCTCGACTTCGGCTTGGCGAAGGCTCCAGTGTCAACATCGTCGCCCGAAGCGCTGGCGATCGCATCGTCCGGAGACGTTACGGCATCTGGCGCCATGATTGGCACGCTCCACTACATGGCTCCCGAGCAACTGCGTGGCGAGGCAGCGGACGCACGGACGGATGTGTACGCCTTTGGGTGCGTCCTGTATGAGATGGTCACAGGGACGAAAGTGTTCGGCGACCGAAGCGCCGCAAGCATTTGGGCGCTGCGCGCGGCCGCCGAACCGCCGCACACTCTCGACCACCCGCGGCTGGTGCGCGAGAGTCTCCAAGGCATTGTCACCCAATGTCTGGCACCGGCTCCCGACGACCGATGGCAGACAGCCGACGCCCTTTTGCAGGAGCTAGAGCGCGCCACGGCCACGCGCGCCTCACTTGACTCCGGCCTGCGCAGCTTCTCCCGGTTCCAGCGCCGTCACGTCGCCGTGGTCGCGGCCGTTGCCGCGCTCCTTTTCGGAGCTGGTGCATGGGCTTTGGTATCGCGGACGACCACGCCCACGGCTTCGTCGCCACCTGCTGCGCAGCTCGCAGTGCTTCCGCTTCGCGCTATCGGCGACGTCCCGGCGGGCGACGAACACCTCGGCGTGGCGATTGCCGATTCGATCATCACTCGCCTGGCCACCGTTCGCCGGATCGGGCTTCGTCCCACTACGGCGGTGCTGAGTTACGCCAACGCGCCGGCCGATCCATCGCAGGTGGCGACAGCCCTTGCCGTCGACTACCTGCTCACCGGCACGATTCAATACAGCCCGTCCACCTATCGTGTGACGTTTCAGCTCGTGCAAAGCCCCGAAGGCGCGGTGACCTGGGGCCGGACCTACGACGTGATCCAAAGTGGCCTGCGGGATCTCCAGGACAGCGTCGCCGAGCAGATCGTGGACGTGCTTCGTCTGGAGCTCGGTCCGGAAGAGCGCGATCGGCTGCGACGACATTACACCGACAAGACGGATGCCTACGAGCAGTACCTCAAGGGCCGCGCGTCGTTGCTCAACTACACGGAAGCGGGGATGAAGGAGGCGATCGCGGCGTTCGAACGTGCGGTCGCCATCGATCCCGAGTACGCGCTGGCGCGAGCCGGGCTCGCAGTCGCCACGGCGTGGTTCAGCATTCGGTATGCGTACGAAACGGAAGCGCTCCAATGGGGAGCACGGGCCGACTCCGAGGCGCGGGCCGCGCTCGCGGCCGATCCATTGCTCGCGGAAGCCAGGTTGGCCATGGCCGGCGCGGCCGGCACCCTCTACGGCGGTTTCAACTGGCCCTCCGTCATCGACGACGCCACGCGCGCGCTCGAGATCGATCCGACGTTGGAGCTCGCGCACGTCGTGCTGATGCGCGCGTACTTTCATTTCGGACTCTTCGATCGCATGGTGGCCGAGGCCGAGGTCGCGCACCGGATGAACCCGCTCGGCAACGTCGAGGTCTCTCGCCTCGAAGTCGCGGCCAGCCTGTTTGCCGGGGCGTACGATCGCGCGCGCGATCAGGCGGCTGCTCTTCTGGCGCGCTCCGACGCGCCCGTCATTCGCAACTACCTTGGGCTCGCGCAGTTCTATGCCGGTGACGTCGCGGGTGCGCGTCGGACCTTGGCGGCGGTGCAGCGGGGTGGGCGCCCCGATGTTCGTTCGCAGGCCGCGCTCGCGAGCATCGAGGCGGCCGCGGGCGACCGCGAGTCCGGTCGCGCCCGCGCCCTGAGCATCGAGCGTGGGCCTTACATGGACCACCACGTCGCCTACAGCCTCGGCGCCGCGTGGGCGCAGCTCGGCGACGCAACCGCAGCCGTCAAATGGTTGCAACAGGCTGGCGATACCGGATTTCCGTGCTTTCCGTCCGTCGAGCGTGACCCGCTGCTGGACCCGATCCGGGCACATCTCGAGTTCACGGCTCTGTTGGAACGACTGCGCCAGCGCTTCGAGCGCGATGCCGCCCGCTACGGCCGGGCGGAGTAGCGGCCCCACGCCCGTTCGGCCTCTAACACAACGCCACCAACAGACGCGCTGAGGGAGTTTTGGTGCGCTTTGCGCCTTTCTCAGTGAGTCGCCCTTGGCCCGCGGGCCCCGCCTGCGGTACCCACGGGCGTCGGGCGTGGCCCCGACCGGTCCTGGCTACGTGAAGGAGCTTTGTATGACGACAACCGAACGTGTTCGAGTTCCGCGGTCCGCGCGACACCGACGGACGCTTATCGCTCTCCTCGCTGCGATCTTCATTGCCTCGATCGCCGGCGTATCTGCGCATATCGTGCGAGGTGTCATCTACCCCGCGCTCGCCACTGCCTTCGTGTCCAGTCTCACAGCCACCCAGGATGCACCAGTCAAGATCATGTGGGTAAACCAAGCCACCCAGGGCACCGTGGACACCGGCCTGCGGGTGGTGTGCTTCTACGCAGCCAACACATCGCCGGCGCGCGCCGACGACGCCGACTGGCCTCGCGTCACGGCGGTGGGTTTCGAGCTGCCCGGAGCGCCCTCCGGCTTTTCGCTCCTGGAACCGCTCGATGGTGAGTGGGAACTCGTGGAGGGCGGAGAGGCGGCCATCCCCGGCCATGGGACCGTCGCGCTCGACTTCGCGCTCAGGGCTCACGTGAACCCGGCAGGGTGGTTCCGCAAAGGCCCGCAGGACCCACTGGGGATTCCGCCGGGCCAGCCACAGACACGCGGTAGCGGCACGAGGTTCTGCGTGAGCGGACCGTTCCCGGACACTTTGCCCAACCCCAGCGATCCAAATCAACCGATCGCGACGACCATCGAACAGATCATCAACGGCGCGGTGGTGGGCTTCCATCGCGTACAGCCCCACGGTCCTTCCACGGACGTCGGCCTGTGGGAGAATCCCCAGCGCTCCGTCCCTCTGTACCCGGAGTGATTCCGGGATGGATTGTCCGCAGCCGACCTCGGGCCGGCGATCCTGGACTTGAAAGTCGCACGTCACCGGTCCGGCGCTTGATGGTGTGGCGATCGAGCCGACTCTGACAAGGAGATCTCAGATGAAGATCGGGTACCGGGCGGTCATTTTGATAGGCGGCATGGCAGCCTCACTCGCGTTGGCGGCTGCGATGATCTCGGCGCAATCGCCGGGAACCCCGACGGCCGAACCTCTACTTCGCCCACGAAAGGGTGCAGTTCGCTCGTGAGGTCGTCTTCAACCCGCCGCCCGTCGACAACAAGCGAACCACGACGTATGCGCGCGAAGTCTGCGAGGCCGAACCCCTGCTGATGGATCCAACCACGCAGTCGAATCGTTCAATCGTGCGCGACCTTGCGCAAGCATCCGCGCTACTATCAGCCTCGTGTCGGCCCACACGCTTCGCCGTTCGCGCACCGCTGGCCCTCGGGGCGTCAGCGTTGTCAGTCCTGGAGATCGCAGGTCTGTTTCAACGCGCGTCCTCGGCGCGCTTCTGCTGTGCACCTGTCTATCCGCACAGACGAGACTCGGCATCAGCGGCGCCGACTGGGGCACCACGGTCAAGGGCGAGAGGGTTGCGATCTATACCCTCGCCGGCGCGGGCGGATTGGAAGCGCGCATCAGCAATTTCGGCGGCGTCATCGTCACGCTGAATGTTCCGAACAGAAACGGCTCGAAGACCGATGTGATGTTGGGGTATGACGATCTCGCGTCATACGAGAAAGGCGGCGTCTATGGCGCGGTGATCGGACGCTACGCGAACCGCATCGGCAGCAACGGCAGCTTCCCGCTGGACGGCAAGACTATTCAGCTGGAGCGCGCCTCTCCCGACCAGCAGATCGTGATCCATGGCGGTACTGCGGGCTTTCACAAGAAGGTCTGGCACGCGCAGATGCATGACGGGGCCGAGCCCAGCCTGGAACTGACCGTGGTCAGTCCGGACGGCGACGGCGGCTTTCCCGGCGCCCTGACCACCACGCTGGTCTACACGGTGACGCGCGACAATGAGCTGATGCTCGAGTACCGTGCCATCAGCGACAGACCGACCGTAGTCAACGTGACCAACCATGCGTATTTCGCGCTGCAGGGCGAAGGCAATGGCGACGTCTCGGAACAGCGGATGCAGGTATTCGCCGACAGCTATACGCCGAGCAGCCCGGACAATCTGCCCACAGGCGAGATCGCGTCGGTGGCGGGCACGCCGCTCGATTTCCGGACACCCGTGCGGCTGGGCGATATTCTGGATTCGCGGTTCGAGCAGATCGCGCTACGCGGGGGCTTGGACATCAACATGATCGTCAACGGCACACCTGGTGTGCTGCGTCCGGCGGCGCGCATCAGCGATCCCAAAACCGGCATTGTGATGGAGGTGTTCACCACCCAGCCTGGGATGCAGCTTTACAGCGACAATGTCACCCGCACAACGCCGGGCAAGGGCGGCAAGCCGTATGGCAACCGCTATTCAATGAGTTTCGAGACCCAGCATTACCCCGACTCGCCCAACCGGCCGGAATTCCCGTCCACGGTGGTGACGCCGTCAACGCCGCTGCATGAAGTGACGGTGTACAAGTTCTCGACCGGGGAATAGGACGTTAGAACAAGAGGATTTCAGTGAGACATCGACACACGTTCCGCGCATGGCTCCTCGTCGCCGCCCTCATGAGCGCCGCAGTCCTCATGTCTTCCGCGCAGGGGACGCCTCAGGTCCACAACCCGCGTGTCGTGACGGCCCAGGGACCGGAGTCGTTCGTTTCCAGAGTGGTCGCGGGCAACCTCGCCGGGCCGTGGGAGGTCACGTGGGGACCCGATGGATTCCTGTGGATCACTGAACGCGTTGGCAAGCGAGTCACCCGCGTCAATCCGACCGATGGGTCGCGAACGGTGGCGGTCACGATCGACGAGGTGTATCAGACGCTCGGCCAGGACGGCCTCCTCGGGCTCGCTCTACACCCGGACCTGCTCAAGAGCAAGGGCACGGACCACGTCTACGTCGCGTACACGTACGACGCCGCTCCCGGAAGCAGCGTGGACCTCCGCATGAAGGTCCGACGCTATACGTATGAGCCGCTGATGCAGCGCCTGTCGAGTCCCGTCGACATCCTCGCCGGCCTGCCACATGGCACCGACCACGGCGGTGGCCGGATGGTGTTCGGGCCCGACGGGAAGCTGTATCTGAGTCGCGGGGATCACGGAAGCAACTTCCTCGCGAACTACTGTGATCCGATCCACGCACAGGATCTCCCGACGGCGGCGCACGTGCGGGCGGCGGACTGGAGCCTGTATCAGGGAAAGATTCTACGCATCAACGTCGACGGATCGATCCCACGAGACAATCCGACGATCAACGGCGTGCGCAGCCACATCTATTCCTACGGGCATCGCAATCCTCAGGGTCTGGCGTTTGCCGGCAACCGCTTGTTCGAATCCGAGCACGGCGAGAGCATCGACGATGAGGTCAACCTCGTGTCACCGGGCGGGAACTATGGGTGGCCGCTCATCGCCGGCTATCGGGATGACCAGTCGTACGTCTACGCGAACTGGTCGGCGTCGTCACCGCAACCCTGCGCTTCGCTGACGTTCAACGTGTCCAATCCGCCGCCGTCCGTGCCCCGGCAGCGCGAGTCCGAGGCGCACGTGCCGAATTTCGTACCGCCGGTGAAGACGTTTTTCACCGTGCCGAACAGCTATGACCTGCGGACGTTGGGCAATGCGACGGCGGCACCAGCGGGAGTCAAGGTCTACACATCGCCCGCGATCCCGGGCTGGCGCAATTCGCTGCTGATGACCTCGATGATCAGCGGCGTCGTGTTCCGCATGCCGCTCACAGGCGATCGACGAAGTCCAGTGGGCGCTCCGGTGGCGTACTTCAAGACCGGCAACCGGTATCGCGATATTGTCGTCGCTCCTGACGGACTCCGGTTGTATGTCGTGACGGATCCCGCAGGTCGGACTGTCGGTCCATCGGGCTTACTGACGCAAGCACTGGTCAACCCAGGCGCCGTCCTCGAGTTCAAGTACACAGGCGCCGGCACATAGGGACGTTTCCACCAGCTTCGAGACACTACCTCTGGACCACACGGCGACTATTTGGCGTTGGCTGCCGGATGAAGGGTCGTCGGACGGCAGTGGGGCACACGTTCAGGCCCACTCCGGACGACACAAATTACCGCGCGATCTTGTCGGCGGGAAGCGCGGGCGTGTGTTTCGGAAGCCCGCGCGCATGCGTGGCCTGCTCGAAATCGTAGGCATAGCCAAGGAGCTTGGGCTCGCTGAACGCCCGACCGAGAAATGAGATCGTCACCGGCAAGCCGTCCTTCGTCATTCCCGCGGGAACAATGATATCGGGGAAGCCGGTCTCATCCGCAAAGAGTGAAGCGGATTCACCACCGACGATTGGGCCGGCTGGAGCAGCCGCGGAGGGCGTTTCCAGCGGAGGTTTGAGAAGACCGGCCGGCCGGTTTGCCGTCGGGTAAACGATGGCATCCAACTGGTACTTCGCAAAGATGGCTTCGACGCCAGCCGTGACGGCCCGGTAGCCTTCGTTCTTCGCGGCCAGGTAAACGGGATCGTTCAGATCCAGCGCAACAGAGTTGCTGTACTTCAGGCCCACGAGCTTTTCCGGGCTGCGATACTCCGTCTTCGGATCCGCTGCCTTCGCGATGAGCTCGTCGAGTGTTCTTGGATACCCCGGCTTCAGCGTCTTCAGATATTCGGCTATCAGCGCTTTGAACTCCGAATTGCGGACCAGAGTAAAGACCGGCTGTTTCATCTGAAGCAGATGGTCAGGAAACCTGATTGGATCCACAATGACCGCCCCGAGTTTCTTCAGCGTGACGATGGCTTCCTCGGTGATCCGGATTGTTTCGGGATCCGGTCCGGCGAAATCGCGGCCAATACCGATACGGGCGCCTTTGAGCGAATCGGTCTTGAGGAACTGGGTGTAGTCTTTCTGGACCTTCCCGACGCTGAGCTTCGTGGATGCATCGGCAGGATCGGCGCCGGCCAGAACATTCAAGACAACGGCGACGTCGTACACACTGCGCGCGATCGGCCCGACCGTGTCGTAGTTGGCCAGAGGCAGAAGGCCGGTACGGCTCACGAGACCGCGGGTGGTCTTCAGGCCCACCACGCCATTGGCTGCGGATGGGCCACGGATCGAGCCGGCGGTATCCGTGCCGAGGCCGAATTGCGCGAATACGGCTGCGATGGACGCACCGGTGCCGCCGCTGGAGGCGCCAGGCCCGCGCGTAGGATCGTGAGGGTTGCGTGTCTGGCCGCCCAGCGAGCTGAAGCCATCCGTGATCTGGCCCGCCCGAACGATCGCGGGATCGGTGGCGCCGATCACGCTGCCGCCGCCGGCGGCGAACTCGCTGAGATTGGCCTTGGCGAGAATGATCGCGCCGGCGTCGCGAAGTTTCTTCACGACAAAAGCGTCGGACGGCGGAATCGAGCCTTCGAGCAGTTGCGACCCGCCGGTCGTCGGGAGATCGTACGTGTTGAAGTTGTCCTTCAGGACGATCGGAATGCCATGCAATGGGCCGCGGAGTTTGCCGGCGTTGCGCTCGGCGTCCAGGGCGCGGGCTTCGCTGAGAGCTTTCGGGTTGAGCGAGATGACCGCGTTGATGGTTGGGCCTTGCTTGTCATAGGCGGCAATCCGGGCGAGATACATCTCCGTGAGTTTCTCCGCCGTGAGCGTGCCTCTCTTGAAAGCGACGTTGAGGTCCGCGATCGTCGCATTCGCCAGATCCACCTGCATGCCCGACTGCGCCGAGAGGACGCCAGCGATCAACACGGCAGTCAAAGGCAAAACAACCCGCTTCATACTTCCTCCGCGACAAGCCAGGCTGAGGGGCCAACCACTCCTCGAGCCCGGGAGCCAGGAAATGCTCTTCAAGAGCGATGTTTCGCGTCATTGATTTACGGATTCTACTGCGCCGACAGCGGTGAACGGCATGCGCGCAGATGTCTCACCCCCGGTCCAGGCTTCGGCACGTGGCTCGTTTCTGACGAGATCGAATCGCCTTCGGCCCTGAAACCAGTTGCGACAATCGTCCTTCGCACCCGGCCCTTGCCTCAGCCTGATTGTCCGCAGGCACGTCGCTGTGCCCGGGCCACTGCCCACACCGATGCGCCGTGTTCAGCACATCTCGGTCGATCGTTGAATGGCCGGATTTCACGCGACATTTTCTCGGTGTGCCCAAGAATGTGCCCACTCGATAGTCGCGCTGGGCGCACATCGAATCGAGGAAGTTATTGTTGATTTGAGGGTTGGCGCGAAGGCGACGGTTTTTCGGGCCGGCATCATCGCGAAGTGGCCCGCGCGAGAAAATTCGCAGGATCCGCAAGTGTTTGCGTGGCGTATACTTACAGACGCGCGGTGAGGTGGCCGAGCGGCTGAAGGCGGCGGTTTGCTAAGGCTGCCGGAGATCACAGAACGGGCCTGAAATCGACGATTTCAGGCCCGGTTTTCTTTGGTCGCTTGGTTGGCGTTGGCTACCGGATGATGGTCCTCGGACCGCGTTTGGGCACACTGGAACGGACGCCAGTGTGTGCCTATCGGGCACACGTTGCGTCGCACAAGCCACGAGGTCTCACACAACGGACGTCACGCAATCGTGCGGTGACTTGCACGTCACTCGTTGACCGTCTCACCGGCGGC
>Ga0184627_10001197_pt1 | contig 10451 bp, 10 predicted proteins | sample PLM3_127_b1_FD_133150 | JGI IMG/M metagenome (GOLD analysis project Ga0184627, IMG submission 133150) | Groundwater sediment microbial communities from an aquifer in East River, Colorado, USA - PLM3_127_b1 | ecosystem: Environmental > Terrestrial > Soil > Riparian zone | place: USA: East River...
GCCAGCGGCAGTTCGCCTTCCCGTCTGCTAATGCCTGCGACCGCGCGCAGGGCCCGACTATAGCGATCGCTTTCCCGCAGGCTGGCCATGCTGTCGGGCTGCTGCCTGCCGTGCATGCGCGCAAGCCGCGCCAGACTCACCGCTGGCATGGAGTAGCTCAAACCGCCCAGCAGTTCCTCCACCGCACGCGGGCTGTTGCATACCAACACCATGTCGCAACCTGCGGCCAGCGCGAGTTGTCCGCGCTCGATCACGTTGCCCGCGACGCTGGCGCCCTCCATGCTGAGATCGTCGCTGAAGATCATGCCGTCGAAACCGAGCCTGTCGCGCAACACCTGCTTCAGCCACACTGCCGAAAAGCCCGCCGGCCGCGCGTCCACTCTCGAATATATGACGTGCGCTGGCATGATGCCACCGAGGCCGGTCTCGATCAGGCGCCGGAACGGCTCAAGATCGGTTGCCGCGATTTGCTCGAAGGTCCGCTCATCGGTCGGAACCGCGTGATGGGAATCGGCGCTGACGTGTCCGTGGCCGGGAAAATGCTTGCCGACACCGCTCATGCCGGCCTGCTTGAATCCCTGCAGCAGGGCGCGCGCCAGCTCGACGATCGCGCGTGGATTGGAGTGAAAGGCGCGGTTTCCGATAACGCCGCTTGAGCCGTGGTCGACGTCCAGCACTGGAGCCAGCGCCAGATCCACGCCGTGAGCGCGCAGCTCGGCTGCCAGCAAGTATCCCGTTTCACTGGCAAGCTGCCGCGCCTGCTGCGGATCACTGTCCCAGATCCTCCCCAGTTCACGCATGGCGGGGATCGCCGTGAATCCCTCGCGGAAGCGCTGCACCCGGCCGCCCTCGTGGTCTACCGTGATGAGGAGCGGCGGATTGCGCAGGCCGTGTACCTCGGCGGTAAGCCGGCCCAGTTGCCCCTGATCGGTGTAATTGCGCGTAAACAGGACCACCCCTCCCGTCAGGGGATGCAGGAGCCGCTTGCGATCGTCTTCGGTGACAGCAGTGCCCTCGAGGTCGATCATGACGGGACCCAGCGGCAGGTTATTTGGCTGCACTGTCATTCCGCTTCGATGACCACGCAGGCGCATGCCAGGGCGCGCTCGTCGCTGATGGTGAGATGATGCCTGACGATACCGCGGCTTCTGACGAGCCGCTCGAGGTTGGGATGAAATTCCAGGCTGGGCTTCCCCGCGGCGTTCTGGACCACGCTGATGCATTGCAGGGTCACCGGGTAGCGGAAACCGGTGCCCATGGCCTTGGAAAAGGCTTCCTTGGCGGCAAACCGATTGGCTAGATAAAACACCGGCGTGATGGTGCGGAGGTAACCCGGCCATTCGAGCGGCGTCAGCACCCGCCGCGCAAAGCGCGCGCCGTATTTATGCCGCAGCCGCTCGATGCGATGCGGCTCCACGACGTCGATGCCGATGCCGTAGATCATCGTACCAGGCCGATCAACGCTCGCATCTCGCGCACGGCCTGCGCCATGCCCACGAACACCGAACGCGCGACGATAGCGTGACCGATATTGAGTTCACGGATCTGCGCGATTGCAGCGATGGGGCGCACGTTCGTGTAGTTGAGGCCATGCCCGGCGTTGACGCCCAGGTTTTTGCCTGCGGCATACTCGGCCGCGGCGCGGATCTTATCGAGCTGCCTGCGTTGCTCTCCTGAACCGCGGGCCTCGGCGTAACTGCCGGTGTGCAGTTCGATCACCGGCGCGCCGGCAGCAGCCGCGGCGTCGATCTGGCGCCGGTCGGCATCGATGAACAGGGAAACCCTTACTTGCGCCTCCCCGAGATCGCGGCATGCCCGCTCCACGCTCCTGAATTTTCCCGCCACGTCGAGTCCACCCTCGGTGGTCAGCTCGGCGCGCCGCTCGGGAACCAGGCAAACATCGTGCGGCCGTATGCGGCGGGCAAAGGCGATCATTTCCGGTGTTACTGCCGCTTCCAGGTTCATGCGCGTCCGCAGCGCCTTGCGCATGGCTATGACGTCCCGGTCCTGGATGTGCCGGCGGTCTTCGCGCAGATGCAAGGTAATGTAATCGGCACCGGCGCTCTCCGCGGCGAGCGCCGCCTCCAGCGGGTCCGGGTAATCCGTGCCGCGGGCCTGCCGCAGGGTCGCGACGTGGTCGATGTTGACGCCGAGCAGCATTATTGAGATAGGTTCACAGCTCCTGCAGGTCTCGCAGCAGTTGCCGTGTATGCAGAATCTGGTTGCCGAGATGGTGATTGATCAAGGTGCGCATCAGCAGCTTGCTTTGCTGTTGCGTGGCCGTGCTGGCGAAATCGCCCGCCTGCATGTCGATCAGCGTCTGGCCCGCCAATTCTACCCCGATTCGCGGCGCGCCGGCCGCGGGCACCGGGCCGCGCTCGACGAGGTAGACATAGCTGCGTTCGCGTACTACCGGTTCGCCGCGCTCGACATCGTGGTCCAGTATCACCGCGTAACCCAGCTCGCGCAGCAGGCCCATCTCGAACTGCCGCAGCACTGCAGGCTGATCGGCGCCCGCGCCAAGGGCAGCCAGCGTGTTTTCATAGATGGAGAACAACTGTTCATGCGGATCGTCTCGCAACAGCAGCTTCAGCAGCAACTCGTTGACGTAGAAACCGCAGATCAGCGCCTGGCCCCGCAGCGGGTGATAGCCGCCCCGCCATTCGGCCCGGATGAGCGTGCGCAACTCGCCGCGGCCGCTCCACGACACGAGCAACGGCTGGAACGACAGCAACACCCCGCGCACGGCTGATTTCGGGCGCCGGGCGCCGCGCGCGACCAGCGCCACGCGCCCGTGGTCGCGGCTGAATGCCTCCACCACCAGGCTGGTCTCGCGGAATGGATAGCTGTGCAGGACAAAAGCGGGTTGCCCATCCTGTTGGGATTTTTCTCTCATCCCCTAGCCTGTCGGACTTGGCATCATGAACGGTCGGTGTGAACGCATGGGTAGTCGCTCTAGGTTATCGCCGAGCCGACAGGCTGTAATGGGTTATTTATTGGCCCGGAACCTTCATTCAGGTTGACTGCAACCCCTCGCAACCTGTCGTTCAATTTAGCAGCTTGTCGGGGCGAAAGTCTGACAAGCTGCTAATCCGCCTCAGTTGCCGTAGCCGAGGCGTCTCAAAGTTGCCTCGCTGTCGGCCCAGCCGCGGCGGACCTTGACCCACACCTCCAGGAACACCTTGCCGCCGAACAGCCGCTCCATGTCGTGGCGCGCTGCCGTGGCAATGGCTTTCAACTTCTGCCCTCCCTTGCCGATCACGATCGCTTTCTGGCCTTCGCGGTCCACCACGATCGAAGCCTGTATGCTGCGCAGGTTGCCATCCTGGTGGAAACGCTCGACTTCGACGGTCGTCGCGTACGGTAGCTCGTCTCCAAGCAGGCGGAACAGTTTCTCGCGCAGCAGTTCCGCCGCCAGAAACCGTTCGTTGACGGTGGTAATGTCATCCGCGTCATGGAGCGGCGGTCCTTCCGGCAGCAGGGGCACGATCGCCTCGAGCAGGTCGGTCACCTGCCATCCTTTGGCAGCTGAAATCGGGATGACGGCCGCGAAGTCGCGCAGGGCCGCAAGCCTGGCGATGAAGGGCAGCAGGCGCTTCTTGTCCTTGATGGTGTCGGTCTTGTTGACCGCCAATATCACCGGTACGCCCCCGCTCAGCAGCCTGGCGACGGCCTCGTCGCGCCTGTCGCAGACCAAGGCCTCCACTACCCATACCACGGCATCCACGCCAGCCAGACCTGTCGCGACACTGCGGTTCATCACGCGGTTGAGGACCGACTGGTGCTCGGTCTGGTAGCCCGGCGTATCCACGAACACGACCTGTGCGTCGGCGCGCGTGACGATGCCGGTGATCTGCTGGCGGGTGGTTTGGGGCTTGTCCGACGTGATGCTGATCCTGGTGCCGACGAGACGATTGAGGAGCGTGGATTTTCCAACGTTAGGCCGCCCCACGATCGCGACGTTGCCGGCGCGGTGCAGGCGCGCTTCAGGCACCGGTCGCGAGCTCATACGCCTGGCGCGCGGCGTCCTGCTCCGCGCTGCGCCGGCTGGCCCCCTCCCCCAACGACCGTATCCCGAGCTCAGGGATGGCGCACTCGACCTCGAACAACTGCTCGTGCGCCCCGCCGCGCGTGGCCACCACCGAGTATTGCGGCAGCGCGAGCCGGCGCCCCTGCAGGTACTCCTGCAGCAGCGTCTTGGGGTCTTTGCCCGAGGCCGCAGGATCGATGGCGTCAAGAGCGTCGCCGAACAGGACGCGCATCACCTTGCGCGTAGCCTCGAATCCCGCGTCAAGAAAGACCGCGCCGATCACCGCCTCGACGGCGTCCGCCAGCATCGACGGGCGCCGCGCGCCGCCGCTCCTCAGCTCGCCTTCGCCGAGCCTGAGCTGCTCGCCGAAGGAAAAACGCAGGGCGATGGCAGCAAGCGATTGCTGATTGACCAGGTTCGCGCGCAGGCGCGACAGCTCGCCTTCGGATAGCGCCGGAAACCTGTGATAAAGCTCGAGCGCCACGGCGCAGTTAACCACGCTGTCGCCGAGATACTCGAGACGTTCGTTGTGGGACGCTCCGAAGCTGCGGTGGGTCAGCGCGCGCCGCAGCAAATCGGGGTCGGTAAAGCGATGTCCTAGGCTGAGGCCGAAATCCCCGGAATCCATCAGACGGTCAGTCGCCGCCACACTCCTATTTGTCGGAGCTCGGGGCGTAATCCATGCACACTCGGATGTTAAAGACGAGCGGCACGCATACCGTGTATTCCGCGCTGATGACGACGCGGTCGCCATCCTTCGTGATCTGCAGGTCTTTCGCCTGTACCGCGTTCATGTTCTCGATCGCGGAGCGTCGATTGTACAGATCCTCGACGACGCGGCGCACTCCGTGGCGCCCCTCCGGATCGTTGGCTATGGCTTTCAACTGGGTCTGAATGGTCAGAAACTCCATGTACGGTGGGCCGACCTTGAAGGCGATCAGCGAGACGATTATGAACAAGACCGCCCACATCAGGAAGCCAGACAAGGACAGCCCTTTTTGTCCGTGTATGCGCATGAAGAATCCCTTCTAGTTAATGAACTGCCCGACCCTCTTGAATTCGTCGAAATTCCACCAGATCAAAAACGCCTTGCCGACGATGTTGGCCTCCGGCACGAAGCCCCAATAACGGCTGTCGCTGCTGCTGTCACGGTTGTCCCCCATCAGGAAGTAGTGGCCGGTCGGCACGGTGCAACTGAAGCCCGCGTCATTGTAGGCGCAATTTTCCCGGAATGGAAACGACCGCACCCCCGAGAGATGCACGCCGGGGCCTTCCGGCTGCACCAGCACGGCGTGCTGGTGCGCGCCGAGCGTTTCGATCATGCGCTGAGCCGAGACGAAGTTGAGGCCGGACTCGACGTAATTGTAATCGCCGTCCGCTTTTATCCTGACTTCCTCGTCGTTGATCCACAGCCGCTTGTTGCGGTAGGCGATGCGGTCCCCCGGCAGTCCGACCACCCGCTTGATGTAATCGAGCGCCGGGTTCTCGGGATAGCGGAAAACCATGACCTCGCCGCGCTGCGGCTGATTGATAGCGGCGATCTTGGCGTGAACGATCGGCAACCGTATCCCATACGTGAACTTGTTCACGAGTATGAAGTCGCCGACCAGCAGGGTCGGCAACATCGACCCCGAGGGGATCTTGAACGGTTCCACCAGGAAGGAGCGCAGCAGGAACACCACCAGGATTACCGGGAAAAAGCTCTTCGGATACTCGACCCACCACGGCTCGGGGCGGTCCGCGGCGCGCAGCTTGCGCAGCCAATAGTGATCCAGCAGCCATACGGCGCCGGTCGCGAGCAGAAGCAGGAACAGAATCAAAGCAAAATTCATCAAGCACCCGTGAACGGTGAACGGTGAACAGTGAACGGGGAAAGGCGCCGATCATCGTTTACCGTTAGCCGTTTACCCGCCGTCATTTTTCCACCTGCAGGATGGCGAGGAACGCTTCCTGGGGGATCTCGACGCTGCCCACCTGCTTCATGCGCCGCTTGCCCTCTTTCTGCTTTTCCAGCAGCTTCTTCTTGCGCGTGATGTCGCCGCCGTAGCATTTGGCGAGTACGTTCTTGCGCATCGCCTTCACCGTCTCCCGCGCGATGATGTGCGAGCCGATCGCGGCCTGCACCGCTATGTCGAACATCTGCCTCGGGATCAACTCCCGCATGCGCACCGCGAGGTCGCGCCCGCGGTGCTGGGCGTTGTCGCGGTGGACGATCAGCGACAGCGCGTCCACCCGGTCGCCGTTGATGAGGATGTCGAGACGCACCAGATCGCTGGCGCGGTACTCCAGGAAATCGTAGTCGAGCGAAGCGTAGCCGCGCGAGACGGACTTCAGCTTATCGAAGAAATCCATCACCACCTCGTTCAGCGGCATCTCGTAGGTCAGCATCACCTGCCGTCCGAGATACTGCATGTTGCGCTGTACGCCGCGCTTCTGGTTGCACAGCGTGAGCACCGGGCCGACGTAATCGTGGGGCATCAGGATCGAAGCGGTGATAATAGGCTCGCGGATTTCGACGATCCGGGTGGGGTCCGGCAGCTTCGACGGGTTCTCGATCTCCACCACGGTGCCGTCACGCGTCTGCACCTGGTAGATCACGGTCGGCGCGGTGGTGATGAGATTCATGTCGTACTCGCGCTCGAGCCGTTCCTGCACGATGTCCAGATGCAGCAGGCCGAGGAAACCGCAACGGAAACCAAAGCCGAGCGCCTGAGATGATTCAGGCTCGAAACGCAGCGAGGAGTCGTTCAGTTGCAGCTTCTCCAGGGCGTCCCGTAACGCCCCGTAATCGCCCGCATCAACCGGATAGAGGCCGGCGAAAACCTGCGGCTTTATTTCCTTGAAGCCGGGCAACGGTGCCGTGGCCGGATGCTGGATGAGCGTCAGCGTATCGCCGACGCGGGCAGCCTTCAGCTCTTTGATGCCGGCCGTTACGAACCCGACCTCGCCGGCGGCGAGCACTTCCTTGTTGCTCGCCTTAGGCCTGAATATACCGACCTGCTCGCACAGATAGTTGGCGCCGGTGGACATCAACAGGATGCGGTCCTTGGGCTTGAGTGCCCCGTCCACGACCCGCACCAGCATGACAACGCCGACATAGTTGTCGAACCAGGAGTCGATGATGAGCGCCTTCAGCGGGCCGGCCGGATTCCCCGTCGGCGGCGGAATGCGGCTGATGACGGCTTCCAGGACGTCGGCGACCCCGATGCCGGTCTTGGCGCTCACCCGCAACGCCTCCTTGGCGGGTATGCCTATGATGTCCTCGATCTCGCCGATCACGCGCTCCGGATCGGCCTGCGGCAGGTCCATCTTGTTGAGCACCGGGATCACTTCCACGCCCTGTTCGGTGGCGGTGTAGCAATTGGCCACGGTCTGGGCTTCCACGCCCTGCGAGGCGTCCACCACCAGCAGCGCGCCCTCGCAAGCCGAGAGCGAGCGCGACACTTCGTAGGAAAAATCGACGTGTCCGGGCGTGTCGATCATGTTGAGCAGGTACTGCTTGCCGTCCAGCGCCCGGTATTCGAGGGCGACGGTCTGCGCCTTGATGGTGATGCCGCGCTCGCGCTCGAGATCCATCGAGTCGAGCACCTGCTCCTCCATCTCCCGCTCCGCCAGGCCGCCGCAATGCTGGATGAAGCGGTCGGCCAGCGTCGACTTGCCGTGGTCGATATGCGCGATGATGGAAAAATTGCGGATATGCTGCATGGAAAAGGGCGCCCTCTAGCGCCCTCACCGTTCACTAAAGCCGCGTATTTTATCGGAAATCCGCCAGATAAGCAGTAACGGCGGCGGGGTCGAGCCGGTAATGGCACAACTCGCGGTCGCCATGCGCCAGAACCGGCACTTTCTGGCCGTGCAGGCGCTCCAGGACCGGGTCGCCGTCGACGTCCACTACCCGCAGCTGGAAATGAAAACGGCCCTGCAATGCGTGCAGGGCCGCGATCATTTCCTCGCAGAGGTGGCAGCAGGTCCGACGGTAGACGGTCAGCGTCAGCGGGACCTCAGTTGGCATCGACGCGGAACGGTATGTAGAGCGAATTAGCGCCGCGGCGGACCAGCAGCGCCACGATGCGCCCCTTCTCGAACAGCCCCATCATCTGGTTGAAATGCTCGACCGATTTCACGTCCTGGTTGTTGACGGCGAGGATGACGTCTCCGCGGCGGATGCCGGCGCGCGCGGACGCGCCTTGCGCATTCTCCACCAGCACGCCGCCAGCGATCTTGAGCTCGCCGCGCTGGGTATCGGTGAGGTCGGACAGCGTCAGGCCGTACTGGCTGGGGGCCGCCGCGGGCGGCTTGCCGCCGCGGCGCGCCTGCCGCGCGCTGCGGTCGTCCTGCATCTCGACGATCACCACCTGCACGTCGCGGGAGGTCTTGTTGCGCCATAGCTGCATCGTCACCTTGGAGCCCGGCTTGGTCGCGCCCACGATGCGCGGCAGGTCCTCGGAGGCTGCCACCGGCTTGCCGTCGAAGCGCAGGATAACGTCGCCGGGCTCCACGCCGGCCTTCTCGGCCGGGCCGCCCTTCTCCACCGAGTTGACCAGGGCGCCCTGCGGCCGGGGCAGCCCGAAACCGTCGGCCAGTTCCTTGGTGACGGGCTGGATCACGACACCAATGCGCCCGCGGCTCACCTTGCCGGACGTGCGCAATTGCTGGGCAATGTCGTTGGCGACGTCGATCGGGATGGCAAAGGAAAGCCCCATGAAGCCGCCGGTACGACTGTAGATCTGCGAGTTGATGCCGACCACTTCGCCCCGGAGATTGAACAGGGGGCCGCCCGAGTTCCCGGGGTTGACCGCCACGTCGGTCTGGATGAACGGCACGTAGTTCTCCTGTGGCAGCGAGCGTCCTTTGGCGCTGACGATGCCGGCAGTGACGGTATTCTCGAAGCCGAACGGCGAGCCGATCGCCAGCACCCACTCGCCGACCCGCAGCTTGCCGGGGTCGCCAACCTTGACCGCGGGCAGGCCCGTTGCGTCGATCTTGATGAGCGCGATGTCGGTGCGGCGGTCGGCGCCGATCACCTTGGCCTTGAACTCGCGCTTGTCGGTGAGTTTGACCGTGATTTCATCTGCGGTCTCCACCACGTGCGCATTGGTCAGGATGTAGCCGTCCTGGCTGATGATGAAACCGGAGCCGAGCGATTGCGACTGAAACTCGCGCGGCCCCCCCGGTCCCGGCTGGGGTATGAAGCGCCGGAAGAACTCGTAGAACGGATCGTCTTCCTGCAGGTTGGGCACCTGCGGCAGCAAGGGATTTCGCGTTGCCTGCGTGGTGCTGATGTTGACTACCGCGGGTCCCTGCTTTTCGACCAGCTCGGTGAAATCGGGCAGCTGCGCGGCGGCAGCGATCGGCGCGATGAAAAGCAGCGCCAGCAACAAACGCTTTAGCATAAACCGTCTCTGTTATTGTAATTGGGTTTCGGGAACGATTGAATCGAGGAACGCCGCCTCCCTCATCTGCTGGAAGCGCCCCTGAACTCGAGGGAGTTGGCGATCTGCATCACGGTGGCGGCGGGCGCCTCGCCCAGCACCGTCACCATGTGGTCCGCAACCGGGCGGATGTAGATATTGACGGCCCCCTGGTGCGACAGGCTCCGAGCCGGCCGCGCCTTGGGCAGCGGCTCGATGAAGACCGAGACCGCGGCCAGCCCGTCTGAATACACGATATGGGACACCATGGCGGCGCGTCCGGCAATAGAGCGTTTCAACTCCGTCAGTTTTCTGAACCCGGTCGGTTGTCGCGTCAGCGACCAGCCGGTATCGGCCGGGACATCGGAGATGGCAAGCGCTGAATGGTCGACTTTCCACTCCTTGCTCTTCGCGGCGTAGCGCGACCGGACCTGGTCACGGCTGAAGCTGCCGCCGATTCTCAGATCGGTGAACGCGAAGGCTTCCAGTTGCTGGTTCTTCTCGCTGAACGTGCGCGCGCGCAACGGCAGGCTGGACCCGGCTTCCGCGCAAAATTGATGACCGTAGCGCAACTTGTCCTTCGGCTCGAGCACGACCACCCGGCAATCGTAGCCGGCCACGCGGTCCATGCCGGTGACGCTCACCACGTAGTTGTCGGCAACGCCGCTCAACTTCTCGGGCAGCAGCGCCGGGAAACGGCGGGTGCTGCGCTTCTCGATGATGACCGTCTTGCTGTCCGGTAAATAGCAGGTGACCTCATCGTTGGTGCGGATCACCTCGCGCGCCGGCCCGTCGAGCGTTTCCAGCTTCTCGAATTCGCCGCCCGCGGGATTGACGAAATGCACGATGCGGGAAGTCTCGTTCTGCGCCGCATGCTGGTAGACGAAAGTGCCGCTGTAGTTGAGCCGCCGCGACGCGCTCGCCATTTTCTTGAGCAAGGCGATCCCGTCCTGGGATACGTCGAGCGGCGTCGACTCGGCGGCCAACAGCGGGCCCGCCAGCCCGACGAA
>Ga0184627_10001199_pt1 | contig 10441 bp, 9 predicted proteins | sample PLM3_127_b1_FD_133150 | JGI IMG/M metagenome (GOLD analysis project Ga0184627, IMG submission 133150) | Groundwater sediment microbial communities from an aquifer in East River, Colorado, USA - PLM3_127_b1 | ecosystem: Environmental > Terrestrial > Soil > Riparian zone | place: USA: East River...
AACTAGCCGTAGTGCACGCGGGATTCACCTGCGCCGACTGCGGTGAGGTATGGGGCAAAGGCGGGCTGCGCAAGTGGTACCTGTTTGACGGCACCAAGTGGCGCGTGAGCCAGTATGGCATCAGCTCGTGCGACCCCAAGCAGGCCAAGAAGTCGAAGATGGCTCTGGCCAAACCGGGATGAGCGCCACTGATCGCGCCGAGGAGCTGGAGCACTTACCGCGTCGCCCCCCGGGGCTCCAGGGCGTGCTGCGCCGCGCCGTCCCGATCTCCCGCCTCGAAGCCCGCACCAGAATACGCCTTGGAAAATCTGCTAAAGCTCTTGGCAAGCGCATCGATGGCAAGCTGGACAGCTCTGGAGTCCTTTCCGACGTTGCCCGCAACGCCGAGCGCTGGCGCGAACGACAGGGTATGAAGAGTCCCATCGGGCGCGGTGGTCACCCGCTAGGCGAAGACCACTTCGATGAGCTGTCGCGCGTGTTCCAGGCCGACGGGCTCGACGCTTTCGGTCGGCTGATCCGCACCGACGTCACCGACTGGCAGCTCGACGTCGAGGCAATCCTGCGCGGCGAGTACGAGACGATGTACAACGCTGGGGGATCGGGAGCACAGGTCAAGCTCGGGATACGGCCCAACTTCCAGCTCCGCAACCGCTTCATCCTGGAACAGCTGGCTGACCGCGCCAACATGCTCTCCGGGGGCTTCTCCGACGACATGTTCGACCGGCTGCGCACCGTGGTCGCCGAGGAGTTCTACCTCTCGGGCAACGGCCCATTCGAGGTGGCCGAGGCGCTCAAAGACGAGTTCTCGTTCTTTTCCAAGGCAAGGGCTCGCCTGATTGCCCGCACCGAGACGCTGACCATCACCGAGCAAGCGCAGTTCACTCTATACGAGGCCAGCGGGGTGGAACTCAAGCGCTGGCTGACGACGCTGGACGGCAAAGAGCGGTTCTCGCACTTCGGCGCCCACGGTCAGATGCGCCTGATAGACGAGCCGTTCGAGCTGGTGGACGAGGACGGGCAGAAGTTCGAGCTGATGATGCCGGGAGATCCCGAAGGCGACATCGGGCAGATTGCCAACTGCCGCTGTGACTTCATCCCTGTAGTCAGTGAGGGCCAGGTGCTCAGCCAGGACCGCGTGTGGCAGGGCGATCTCGATCCTGATGAGTTTGCAAGAGATCGCGGTGAAAAGGGGCAAAAGCATGAACCTGGTGAACATCACCGGGCGGGTTACGTAAAGCCTGACAAACCCAAGAAACCTAAGACTCCGAAAGCACCAAGGGAGCGAGTGGTGGGTACGGGGTCGCCAGTACCAGTAGCCTTGCAAGGAGCGGCGACCACAGAACAAGCGGCTGCCAACAAAAAGGCTGCGGCTGATCTTGCCAAGGCAGGGAAGAAGGCTAATGTAGATACGGTGCTTGAAGGCAGCGAAGACACATTGGTTACTCATGCTCTCTTCCGTAGTCAATGGACCACGAAAGTTACAGATGATCTTGGTCTTACCGGCAAAGTGGTTTCCGGTACTGCCACTCCCCAAGAAAAAGCGCGCTGGGCCAAATCATTCCCCGGAGGAGAAAAAGGAGCAGAAGAGTATGTGCGCAGGGCATATGGGTTGACGCAGGCAGCCATGGAGCGTGACGGCATTGATGAAGTTACCGTGTATCGCGGGATCTGTTGCGAGCAAGCGGCTGCCATTCGCCAATCCTTAGAAGGAGGTTCTGGTGAAGTAACCATCAGTACGCGTAGCGTTTCATCATTCTCTCCAAAGCGTGCAGTGGCCGAGCGATTTGTTGGTGGTCGCGGTATCCAGCGCGAGGGGACTGGTGGTGGGTTGGTCATCAAAATGCGCGTACCGAGGAGCCAGGTCTTCGCTCACCCGCGCACGCAACCGCGACTGAGTAATCGCGGTGAAGACGAGATCATCATTATGAATCCATCGGAATCGTTCAACATTCGACGCGAAGACATCATCCTGAAAGCCGAAAAGCCCAAGTTGCTAGTGCGTCTGGATGTTGGCGGCAGCGACAATTGGATCAACCAGGTGCGGCGCGCCCTGGAGCAGCTGGACGAACGGATACCAGACGATGATGATGGCGAAGAAGAGGCGGCGTAGCGTTGTCCTCGCCGTGGTTTCACCGTCGTGGTCCTGGTCGCCGCGCGATCGCCGGTGAGCCTCCGCCGCCTCCGCCAGAAGCTGGCCGCTGGCACGACGTGCGCTGCATCCACTGCCACCAGCTGCTGTTCCGCACGCTGTCGCTCAAGTTCGTGCGCGGCATCCAGATTCGCTGCCGCCGTTGCAAGCAGACGTTAACCGCTGGCGGCTAGGGCCATGCAGCGACTGAAGTATAAAGCATCGGGCCCGGCGACGTTCAAGTTTCGCAAGGTCCTGTTCACTGGCTCCACCGAATGCACGTGCCAGATTACCGGCTCCGCGACATGTCCGTGCCATCAAGGATTATCTGCGCTGACATCGGATGACATGGACAACTCGCAGATGGTGCTGGGACAATATCCCAAGGGCTTTCTTAATCTCGTTCTCAGTCGTAGGATGCTCGGGACTGGCAGGCGCCAGGATATACTCCATATATGTTCTGGTGCTCTGCACGAGCCTTGGACCGTAGATATGCGCATCGCTATGCATCCCAGGGTGGTCGCCGATGGCACGGCGCTGCCATTCAAGGACCAATCATTCCCCGCCATCATGCTAGATCCGCCATACTATCCGAAGTTCGCAGAGAAACGATACGACGTAAAGCTCCCAAGCACGGCAGCATTGCTACGTGAGGCAGCGCGGGTTTGCCTCATCAATGGGCGTATCGGCATGCTGCATTACATGCTGCCGAATGCACCAGTGGGGTGCAAGTTAGTGGACTGTTTGGGCGTGACCACAGGTGGAAACATGTCCATCCGGGCGTTTACGATATGGAGGAAGCTGGGACATTTCAGCCCAGAATCGGCTAAGCTACTTAGTGGCGAGAGGAGGGCTTGATCAGGCTCCAGCGGAATCGCGGCTCGGGCTGGTTGTGGGCAATGATCCGCTTGACAACATTCGCGCCGTAGCGCTCCTGGAGCCGCGTGATGCAGTTATCAAGGCGCTCGGCGCGGCCCCGGAATGCCTGCTGACCCCCGGGCTGGGACTTCATTCGGTGGGCGAACATGGCTCCATACCAACACCCAGTTTGATAACCCGCCCGTAGCAGCCTGGCTGACATGTCCCAGTCGGTGAACGTCGGCAAATCGGCATCGAACCCACCAACAGCCCTCAGTGCGGCCACATCATTGAGGATAAAGCCCCAGCAGCCGACATGAGTTTTCAGATCGCCGGCCTCGTACCAGTTGTGCCCAGCAAATGAGACCATCAACTGTGCCAGCTGGCGCTCAACCATCATCGCCCGCACCTCAATCATCATCGTGTTGATTTCAAACATGCGCTTACCGCGAAAGCGGAAGCCGTAGATGTCATCATCGCAGAAGGCATACCAGCCAAGCCCCTCTGATTCTGCCTGTGCGAGCATGGCGTTCAACAGATAGGCGAATCCGCCATCGTTGTGCTTCAAAACCTTGAAGCGAAACCGATCTCGGTATAGACTCAGGTAGATGCGGGCCTCCTGGGGCTCGACGAACAGCGTGGCGCCGTTGACCAGCTTCTGCATGGGAAATTGAAAGCGGGCCTTGGAGCCGATGAATAGCGGGAACTGGGCCCAGCTCTTGGGGATCATCGTTCGAGCGCCACCATGTCCATCCTGCCGGCGGCGGCCTTCGCCCGCCCTAGCTCCTCCTCCGGTGAGCCACACTTCTCCATTTTGGTGCGGTAGTAGAACACCAACGACAGGCGTTCAAACCGCTTCTTGAGCCCGGTGAATGGACTCGTGGTGTGGTACTCATGCGGATCGAATAGCAGGAGATCGCCAGTGGTCATGGCAATAGCCAGCCGGTATTTGGGCAGGATCAAATGACCGCCATCATATTGCCCTCGGCGAATGACAACTAATGTGCTGAAGCCAATTTTCAGGTCGCCCTTATCGATATGCGTTGCACAGCGAAAGTTCTTGTTGACGGTGATGGTAGTGAACACGGACCCCGGGATGATCCAGGCGGGATTGGTGCGCTCAATCCATCGCTTCTGTTCAGCATAACGTTCAGGGACATGCTGTTCAAAGGCCTTGCTGACCTCCTGTGCCAACGGGATAACCTTCGACCAATCCTCAGGCCGATCGCGAACCCATTGCGCGCAGCGACAGAATGGCCAGCGCGCCGATGGATCGAAGTAGCCAACGATGCCGGAATCGCCAATGCGTAGGTTTCGCACGACATAGGCCGGAATCATGTCAGTACGCGTGCGGACTCGGCCAGCGCGATTTTTGACGAACCTATTGATGCGGAGTGTGCGGCCCCCGGGATCACGACCAGCAGCAGTAAAGCGGTTGTAGGTTGGGGACTGGAGTGTATCGAGTGCGTGAGCGGCTTTTTCGCAGATGGAGGTTCCGAGGACTCCGCGCGCTACCACCAGGAGCCGCGTGCCATCAGAGCGGTAGCCTTCGATGGATTCATCGAGGCCGATCAGGCGATCGTAGGCTGAGTCGTCGAGATGGTAGCCCTTGAGCGCCGCTGTCTCGTCATCCGTCAGTCGTGGCTCGATGATAGTTGTAAGCATCGCGAACGGCTCGAAAGATCACATCCGTGGGTGCGGTGATACCGTACTTCGCTGCCAGCCAGCGCACCATCTCTACCAGCTCAGCGCGCTGATCGCCAGAAAGGATGAGGCGCAGCGTGTACACCTCGTTCTGCCCGGGACCTCCGTCACCTTCGACCAGGCCCAGCTGGGAGTCATCGGTGCCCGCGAGGCCATAGTCGATGTCGGCACCAGGCACGAACTCCAGGGTCTTGCCGGGGAAGTAAATCTCCCCGAACTGGAGGGTGTCGTACAGCTCGGCGGGGAAGTTCTCCTTGATCGAGGCTAGCAACTCCGAGACGCCTTCATTAAATGTGCCCATAAGGGCATCATTGTTCAGGGTCAGATTAAGGGCCCGCTCCTGGTCCTCATTCAAGTCCACCACGACGACTTCGGTGGACGCCACGCCCATGTGCTTGAGCACTTCCAGGCGCTGGTGCCCACCAACTACATGCCCGGTTTTCTCGTTCCAGATGATGGGTTCGACCAGACCAAATTGCGTGACTGATTCCTCTAAGCCCTTGAGCGCCATGGGTGTGATTGAGCGGGGGTTGTATGGAGCTGGGACCAGCTCGTTGATGGCCACCTGACGGGTGACCAGAGTGGGCAGTTTCTTGGCGGGTCCTTGCATCGATGAGAGCGTAGCAGGTCGATCATGATGCCAGAAAAATCTTTCTTGACTTTGCCTCGCACATAGGTCTATTCGTCGGGTAATCGTAATAGGCAGCCTGGGATCGCGGCCCGGGCTGCTACGGGAAAGAGGCTCATGAGAAGCCCCGGGCCCACTGGGACGTGCCCAAAGCACCAACCAGTGGGCGACCGGGGCATTTCTTTTGGGGGCAATGAGTTACACGCTAGATCCTGTTACTTCGGCGAATACCTCAACCTCCGCTACGGCCCCTTTCACCATCACCTACCACACGAAGGCCGAGGAACCGCATACCCACGAGGTACCGCTACCCGATGGCCAGACGGTGATGAGCGGCCCCGCCATCCCAGCGTCGTCTGGCGGATCGGCAGTGCCGGGCGGCGAGGTCGCTCTACCCCCTGGTCAATTGCGAGCCCCTGAGAAGGCCAAGACGGGGGCTGCCGAGCCATTGCCCGAGGGGGCGGACCAGATTGCCCGGGTGAGGGCTGCCGTGGCTTCTGGGCGCTTGGATCTGCTGCCACCCGAGGCAATCGAGATTTGGAAGCGCATGGTGGACTCGGGGCTGAGGTTCTTCAGCGGCGAATCCAGCCGGCGGCCCTACGTGGAGCAAGTGGCTTGGCGCGCCGTGCGCCAGAATTATGGACTGGAGGAGTCCCATGCCCAAGCACCCCAAGAAACCCAAGCGCCCGCGCCGGCCACGCTACGGGCACCGCCGAAGCGGGTGAAGTACGTCCTGGCTGGTGGCACTACTCCTCGCCCCGCCGGGGGTGGGTGGGTGGTTCCCATCGCTGAAAACGCTGCCGACGATACCGTGCTGCGTGGTGGCGTGGGCAAGGCTTCGGCTGACGCCTGGTACGACGAGATCACCAGCCTCGACATCCCAGGGCAACCGGGCTCCTCGGTGCGGGTAGGTACCAGCGGCAACGGGCATATCAACATTCTTGACGTTACGGTGCCCCGGCGCCTGGTAGCCAGCAACGAGAGCGGCGCGGGTGCGGTCAAGTGGGTGCGCGACCACTGGCACGCCATCTACAACACTGCCAAGGGCATCTACTACCGCGACGGCATTCCCACCGCCAAGCGCCAGCGCTTCGTCAAGTTCGTCCTGACCCCCGAGAAGGCCGTCGAGCGGATCGCCTACGGCGCCGTATATGTCCCTTGGGAAATCGACCTACAGGGCGAGTTCTCTACCGCTGAGAACGTGCTCAAGATGGCGCACCGCTTCATGGAGCAGCGCGGCGACCCCAAGGAGATGCACGCCAGCGCGCGCATGAAGGACGGCACCCGACCGTACGAAATCGTCGAGTCATTCGTATCCCGCGACAACGACCCGCACTTCATCCCGGGCAGCTGGGTCATGGGTGTGAGGTTTCACCCCGATGTGTGGCAGAAGGTGGCGGCGGGGGAGTACCGGGGCTTCTCGATTGGTGGGCGTTGGGGGCGCAATCAACTCGCTCCTGAGCTGGTTGCGGCATGAGCGTGATCATCTTGCCCAGCGGCTTCGGCTTCGGTGATGACCCACGGATGATCGCCGAGATGCTGGATGCAGAGATTGACGAGGTTTCCATCGTCGATCACCCGGCTACCAATCGCGCCCTCAGCCTTTTCAAGCGATTGGATCAGTCCAAGCAACGCGATTATATACGCGACGAGACTGGGCGCTTTGCTACAAGCGGAACCGGTGGCGCCGCGAATCTCGCACTCCGATCCACGGGAAAGATTGAGGAGGCGCTGGAGGCAAGTCGAGACCCGCAGTTTGCCGCATCCAAAATTATTGAAGTTAGCAATGCCCTAAACGAAGCGGCGGTCACTGCTAGCAATAGTTCTGCGCGCAGTGAACTTGTCCGACTTGCTTCGATGGCAGACGAAGTTGCCGGCCGACTTAACGAAGGATCTCAGGAAGAGGGGGAGCGCATTACTGATCTTGGGAGGCGTGTTGATAGCATTGCGCAGCGCCTTGCTGGTGAGGCTGTGGAAGGCAAACGTGCGAAGGCTGTACCCGAGGATCGGGACCGCGAAGTTTTCGAGCGCTGCGTTGAGGGCGTGATGGCCCAAGGGCACACCAAGGAATCCGCATTTGCCATTTGTACTGCCGGTGGGGCAGGAAAGGGAGCGACCACGATGACTGTGAAGCAGGACGAGTTGGACCTGGAGGCGGTGCCGCCTGCGCCTGAGGTCTCGGCCGCATCGGTGGTCGAGATTCCGGCTACGCCAAAACCTTGGCCCTTTGCCAAGTGCATCGAGGCCGGCATGAGCGCCGGTTTCGGCCAAGACGAAGCCATCGCCGTGTGCCAGCTGATTCGCCAGGACTACGGCGACCCCAGCGACCCGGACCAGATCCTCGTGCCCGACGGCATGAAGCCCGAAGGGCTGCTGGCCGCAGCCGCCGTAGCTGGTGGCATGGCCAAGCCCGAGGGCATGAGTGCACCGGCTGAGGAATCGGCGGGTGAAGAGATGAAGTTTCAAGGCAAGCCCGGTCAAGTCGGCGTGCGCTGGCTGGCCAAGTTCAAACACTTCCTGGGCCTGGATCGACCGCTATCGCCGGCCGAGCTGGAGCGCCAGAAAATGGAAAGGAAGGTGAGGGAACTTATGGAGGCCCAGGAGAAGACCAAGGAAGACCTACGCGACATCATCCGCCTACAGCACGAGGACAATCGCGCGATGCTGCAAGTGCTGGCGGCGGGGCTGGGCGTGCAGCTGCCCAAGCCAGCGGAGGCGCCAGCACCTACTGCCTCTGAGCCCATCGCGGCTGCGGCTACTGCCCCTGATCCAAGCAAGGCGGTCAAGGAAGATGGTGCTCCTGTAGTGCCCACCGCTGCCCCTGCCCCAGCTACAAGCGAATTGCCCGAGGAGCTGATCGCTCGGTGCACGGCTCTGGAGCAAGAGAACGCCGAGCTGCGGGCCATGATCGAGAGCAACGAGCAGCTGATGGGCGAGGCGGCCGGGGCCGTGGCTCCGGCGCCAGCCGTTGCTGTCGCTCCTACGGGGCCCAAGTTCGTCCGCCGCGCTGCTATCGATCCCACGGTTGCCGGCGTGAAGCGCATCAGCAACGAGCCCGACATGGTGTTCTCCAGCTGGCTTGGCGTCCCGATTCCGCGCGCCGACCGCGAGGTGTTCGCGCCGGTGCCCAAGCGCGGGGGAGGTAATGGCCGATGAGCCGCTTCCTGGTGAGCAAGAGCGATCGGGTGCGCGAGAAAGATCCCACTACCTGGCGCAACGACTACCGCATGTCGGGTGGTGACCAGATGCTCTCGCGCCATGCCGAGATCGTCGCCTTCTTGGCCAAGTGTTACGCCGAGGAGGTGAACGAGCGGCGCCGGTGGCCGATGTTCGACGTCAAGCGCCTGGGGCAATTCCTGGGCGCGGCGGGCATCGACGTCGACGCCGCGATCAAGACGGACGCCGACGCGATGCAGATCCCCGATGAACTCACGGATATGGAGGTGTGCATCAACAAGATGCACGGAGCGTCGTTCCTAACCGAGCCCACGGCGGAAGCCTGTGTAGCGCTGAAGCGCCGTGATCGCATGAGTAACAGCCGACGTGGAACCCCGGCGGCTAATCCATAGGAGGTAGCAAGCATTGGCAGTAAAAACGCCAAGGGCGGCGAGCCTGCTGGGGCAGTCAAAGGCGCAGCAAGGCCAGCGGCTGACCAAGGCTCAGCAGCTCAAGTTCTTCATGACCACCAGCGCACCAGCGCTGATCCAGCCCGAGGAGGCGGATCGGTTCATTGACTACGTGGTCGATGAGTCGATGCTGTTCCAGATGGCTACGGTCGAGCGGATGGATACCAATGAGAAGGACATCCGCTTCATCGACATCAACGGCGGCATCCTGCGTCAGATGTCGTGCGGCTCGGGTGCGGGCCAGGCCCAAACCCACAATGCTACCGGATCGGTGGACATCACGAACACCAACAAGTGCCTGCGCACGGTGTCGCTGGACGCCAAGGTGTTCCTTTGCGATACCGACCTGGAGGACAACATCACCGGGGCGCAGTTCGAGACTCAGATCAACCGCATGATTGCCGACCAGGCGGCCAACGAGCTGGAAATCTGGTCGATCATGGCCAACGCAGCGGGCCCGGTGTACAACTCGCCCGAGGTCGATAACACCGTCATGCACCTGCGCGACGGGTGGTACCGCCAGTTCCAGTTCGGCAACATCATCAACGGGAACAACATCTCAGGTGAGGTCGGGAATAGTACGCTGACCTTTGCCAAGCTGCGCTGCCTGCTCCGCGCCCTCCCGACCAAGTACCGACGCAACCCGGCAGCCCTGCGCATCTTCATGGCCTCGGACATGTGGTACGACTTCGCCGAGCAGCACCAGAACCGCCAGACGATCGGCGGGGATGATGCACTCTACGACGGACCCCGGCCGACGTTCATGCGCACGCCCGTCGAGCCCGTACCCCTCCTACCCACTGACATCACGGTCTGCGGCTGCGGCTCGGTTGGCGGTGGCGCCCAGGGCACGTTCATGTTCGTCACCGAGCCCTCGAACCTGGTGCTCGGGATCGAGCGCAACATCACGATCGAGCGCGAGCGGTGGGCGACGAACCACCTGACCTGGTTCATCACGACCATCCGGGTGGACGTGCTGGTACTCAACGAGGACGCTACGGCGCTCATGGACTGCATGACGCTCGATCCTTGCGGTACTGGCGTCTGCGCTCCGACTGCCCTGGATAACCGGTGCAATACCTGCATCAACCTGGGTAGCGGTGGTGAGCCTGCCTAACGAGTAGCAGAACTACAAATCGGTGAGGGTATGGGGGCTGGTGAGGCCGGCCCGCCTGCGGCCGGCGACCGAGCCTGCCAGCCTCCTACCTCGCCTTGAAGCAAAGCCTTCCCGCTGCGGCGACATCCCGAGCCAGCAGCGCAACCACTGCCCAGAAAGGAGCCGCCTCGGTAGCAATGCCGCGAGTCGTCCTGACCCGCGCCCTCACCTATCGCCACGAAGGCGTGTCGTTCCGACGTGGATTGCCCCAGACCGTCGACGAGGGCACGTACAACTTCCTCCTGCGCCAGGGGCACTTCCGCGATCCCGACCAGGACATCGACTTCATCACCCCCGTGCGCCTGCGCGGCGTAGCTGGCCAAACTGAGATCCCGATCATC